>Ga0065711_1039710_pt1 | contig 17567 bp, 11 predicted proteins | sample Hoacrofraction12_FD_59098 | JGI IMG/M metagenome (GOLD analysis project Ga0065711, IMG submission 59098) | Hoatzin crop microbial communities from Cojedes, Venezuela - Epithelial fraction 12 v2 (version 2) | ecosystem: Host-associated > Birds > Digestive system > Esophagus > Crop | place... | reverse complement strand
TCGTTATGTGTTTTTGGTTTTTTTTTTTTTGGAGGAGGGGGAAGAGGAGGAGAAGGACTGGGGGGAGAGAAGGGGGGGAAGCGGTGGGTGTAGCTTGCACAGGTCTTGTTGGATTTCCGTAGTCATCTTTCCTGGAGAGTTTCGGGGTTTGTCGCCTTCTAGGCTCGTTCATGCGTGCCATATTGGCCGTGAAGGCTTGGCAGCGGGAGCGGGATGGATGGGGGAAGGAGCGATGCCTGGCTGTGGTGCGGGTCTGATCGTCGCGGCGTCTGGGCAGAAGCCTCTGCTGCTGGGCCCAAAGGACAGGGGCTCTGTCGCTCTGCGTTATTTGGAAGTGCAGTTAGCCTCTTCCTTTGCGCCTGAGAAGGGCTGTAGACGTTCGTGGTGGCTTCGCTGCAGTGGGTTGCCAAGTTGCCGATGCTGCTGTTGCAAATGTTCTCCAGAGACAAAGTTACTGGTTTTTAATTTGCTTCTGCGTGATACAGTAACTGCAGTTCGTGTCTGCACACTTCAGAAAATGATGCAGCGAATTAATCCACCAGCTGTAACAAGAGGAATAAAAACTGATTTGAATATCAATACCCATTTTTATCTTTACAGTGCACCCGTGGCCTAGCTTGATATGGATGAGCTTGTTTGTGGATTCTCCTCCTTGTTTTATCTAGTACTGCAGGCGTTGCTTCTGCGAGTTGTTCGCGAAGGACATGGGAAAGAGCCGAGCTGTTACCAGTGAGATTTTATTCACTGTGAAATACTGAGAGTTGCGGGCTATGCCTGCGACTTTGTTGAAGTGAAAGGAGTATATCAGAAGTTTGCTATGTATTTATGAGGTCCTAAAATAACTGCTTTAAACTAAAGGCTTTGAAATGGAAAAGCTACTGTTTGTGTGGCTTGTGTTGTGTATGTTTATAACAGAAATAAGAGCAGGTAGCACTCTTATGTTCTTGATTCTGATTAATTGCAGCCTGAGAAGTGTAATGGAGTTATTGCTTGGTCAATTACCAAATTAGCCTTGGCTAAACAGAAAGCTAAATGCGTCAATAGCTTCATTTAAGAAAGAATCCCATAGTTGAAGGGGTTTTTTGCATTGTTTGGTGGGGTATTTTTTGTTGTCGTCTATTTTCGGGGTTGTTTTTCTCTCTGGGAGAAGCGGAGGGTGAGAGAGTGGTTCTGTGGAGCTTGGGTTGTTTGTTTTTTTTTTTCTGACATGCTGAGAGAGGTTGCAGTGTCATGTGGGGCCTGTTGGATTGAAATTGATAATTTGTGATAGTTTTAATGACAAGTCTGACTTTGTTGCCAAACTTCCTAAGAACATCTTGTATTTTAATAGTTTAGTGCCATTGTCAGAACTGAAAAAAAGATTACTCTGAATGAGGTAGATGAAATAATGAGATGCTGAGTTGACAGAGTCTTTGTACAGAAGAAACGTAAGATTCAAATGAAGTTTCAGTAAGTATGACTCACTTCATGATTGAGGATGAATGAGTAGTTATGACTAAAAAAACATCTTTAAGAATGGGTTCGTGTAAGACAGCTGATTTTCTCAGTCTGTTGTTAAAATGCTTAAATTCCATTCTTAATTGTGATTAACACTGAATCCTCTTCCCTAACATACGATATTGATTCTGTTTATTTTTGCTCTGCTACTTGACCCACCATTACTGTGATGCTCTGACTTGTTAGACTGTACGCCATGGTTTCCCCTATCAACCTTCAGCCTTGGCATTTGATCCTGTTCAGAAAATACTGGCCATTGGGACTCAGACTGGAGCACTAAGGCTGTATCCTTTTATATTCTGAAGTGGATTTGGTGCACCTCACGCAAGTGATGTTTTGATTCAGCTGCTGGAACTATTCAGAAGTCTGGTGGGAACCAGGTATGCAGGAGGGGAGTAAAAAAGCTCTATTTTCTGTTGGTGGGTGGCCTGGCTGTTCTGGTTGTTCTTTGTGTCAGTTCAAGTTGTGTTAATGATATGAGGTATGGCTGCTCAGTCCCCATTATCTCAAGTTAATATATACATTTTGAAGAGGATTTCTAGTGTGCCGACAGTTTACAGCAGCTGACTGCAAGTCTGAAGAGAAATCTGGGCTGAGTTCTGTTTCATTGTTCTGACGTGTCCTCTGGGACTGAAAAATAACGTGGGGTTTTTTTGGTGGTTTTTTTTTTTGGTCTTTTTCTTCAAATAAGCTTCGTAATACTGTACTTAACCTGCTGCTCCTTCTGCATTGCCAAAAGATTGTTTCAAGTGGAGACACTAAAGAGTACAGGATTATATCTCACTAATGGTTTCCAATGAGCAGAATGAATTTGTGAAATAATGCACCAGTAACCCTTCTTCTTTTTGTTCACTAAAAAGTGAACTACCCATATGTTCGTGGCCGTATGATACTATAGCTATATGGTGCTATCCAAGCCATGTGATAATATATGTCTTTAAACTTTTATTTTTAAAAGAAGATGCCCTGTAGATTCTTTAATCTGCACTGCCATTGCCCAAACGTTACTTTTCAACAGAAGAGAATGAACTGAATTCTCTGTCATGAAATTGACTGAACTGTGACCTTTCTGAAGAAGGTTTAAGTGATCTCGCTAGAAAAATTGACTTAATCCTCTTTAAACTGTAGGTAAATCACAGCTTTTGGGTTTTTTTTTCTTGCTTATATTAGTCTGCAAGTGGACCTCTTTTTTTGCTTGTGTAACATCACTACTCTGTAAGGTTAATTTCCTGAAAAGGGTTATCTTTTATAAGTTGAAAAGTTAGAACTTCAGTATCAAATCCAAGTCTTAAAGAAGAGGTTGAAATGAAGTAGCTTGTAGCATATCTATAATGTTATCTATTATGAAGTTCCAAAGTCTCTTATTTCAAAGTATGAGTAACAGTAATGACCATGCAGTGCTCTTTTTGCTGTATTTGAAACTACCCTTAACTCCATAAATTTTGGTTTTAATAAGGTGGCAATGTTGACTTAAATGAAGAGTGAGGTATGGGTGGGTGATGCTGTTAATTACTCTCATATTGGTGGAACAGATGAGAAAACAAGAGACTTAAAAGTAAGGATTTGGGTTGGAGGAAAAGGAGAGATCAAAAAGCACTTGTTTAGAGCTTATTCACCTGTAATTTTGGGCAACATGATGTTGCAGTTTAGGTAATGATGACTTGATAAAACCTGTTTACTGGCACTCATCCATGACTACACCTGTGAATTCTCAGAGTGTGAATTGCTTGCTAAATAATGGAGAGAAGTATTGCAAGGTTGTGAGGAAAGAAACAGTTACTGTGAGAGGAAGCAGTAACGTTGGCAGAAAATGTATTTCCTAATGGAAAGGAAAAAGCTTCATGCAGACAATGAAATGTTTGTGCTCCCCTAAGTTGATGAAGTTGAATATGCTTCACAGTACCTTGATAGAGATCTTGATTCTTGGAAGAACTGGTTAAAAGCCCTCAACCTTGGCTAATGTGTTAGCCCTATAACCCAACAATGCTGCAGAAATTGTACCTCCTGTGATTACTTCCTCGTTGGAATAGAGGAGTGCAGGCAGAACGGATAGACTCAGACATGTTCCCTTCCCGATGTAAAACCAGCTGCTCGCTTTCTGCCTAGTTTGAAAAGCACTCTTTGGGTGAAACTTGCAAGAAGTGCTTATTTTAGTTTATTGCTCAAAGATAAAAACACAAACAAAAAATGCTTGTTGACCTAGAATATGCTTTACCCAGTAAGGTTTTCACAAATAATAAATTGTGTGCAAGGGTTCATTAAAGTGGGAGCCACTTACTCTTTAGAGCTGCAAAAGTGTTTTTAATTGAAATGAGGTGTGGACTAGAAAGACTGAGAGTCAGTAAAGAGGTATTAATTGAGAAGTAAATCTTAAAAGTGAGAGAAAAGTCAATCCTTCTCATCTTCTGCATTCATGTTATGAGAGTATCGAAGTAAAGGAATGATAATGCTTCTTTCATTGCCCACCAGCAGATGGGAGCTGGGTATTAGTGTTTTCCTTGCATCTGCTCAAGATTTCACTTCCTTTGTATTGCTAGTAAGTGATCTGAGGAATTCTGAGGCAATTTTTTTTTAAAGGATATTAAAGTTTAAATATTCTTAAGTGAAGGAATGAGCTAATCTGTTCTAGATTTCATGGCAGGGGGGTGATAGAGGGGGACCCTCTCCAAATCAGGGGTTGTAACTAAATGCTCTGTAAAGTCCCTTCCAACGCAAACCATTTAATGAGTTCTATGATTAATATGTAAATAAATTAATATTGTAGTCCTGATTGACTTTGGGCAATTTATCAGCTGACTGCTTTACAGAACATGTTCTCTGTATATGAGCAGTCTGCAGTCGGGTATTTTAACTTCAAAACCAGTATCGGTTACAACAGATTAATGTGAGCAGGAATTTTCCTAACCATATTCCCATCTCATTCTTCTTTCAGGTCTCCGTAACCACTAGTGGAGGAACACTGAGAATTCTAATACACAAATACTGAATGTTGTATCTAGTATTGATACAGCGACATATAAAGATAGAACTAAAGCTTTTTCTGAAGAGACAAAATCTGTAGATACAAATATACTGGGAGTTCACTGACTTAGCATGTTTATCAATTAGAGATACATGACGACAGAATAACATCAACGCTGTATGGAATTCTGTGAATCCATGAAGTAATTGTGAAAATGGAAATACCTAAATTAGAGGTGGCATGTTTCACTGAGTGGGTTAGAAATAGAAGTAGTACTCTCAATATTCTTGTGCCCAATCCTAGGCTTGATGGGTTAAAATTGGAGGATAGTGTTGTGGAGTTGGTGACTTGATGTGCCACAGGCAGGACCTTTCTGTGCATTTAAGCAGCAGTTTGTTCTAGATCTTGCAATTTTAAGAGGGAAAGAAGTCTATAAAAATATTAGGAGGAGACAGCTTTTAGTGTAAAACTTAAACTTTGAGTCAGCAGAGTTACAGTTTGGGATTATTCACTGGCTTGAGTGGTGTATCCCTTGTATTCCTTTAAAAAAACAAACAACCTTGATTCTATTTCCAGAGTTACTTAGAAATATTTCTAACTGATTTATCTAAGAGTCTTAAAAGCAGGTGTTTCTGACACAGACCGTTATTGCTGATTTTATCCTTAATTAGAGAAGTATTTTGTGCCCTCCATAGGAAGGAACATTTTGAGCAATGAATAACAAAGGCTCTGTTCTTCTGTTTTCAGCTGTGGACAAAAACTTGTTCCCTTTACTGTGTATGGGGGAAAGTTACAATGCATATATGGCTTAAGAGAGTACAAACCTTGGAGAGAGGTCAGATTCTAGAGCTACTACTGTTGATGATAAAACAGCCAGCTGATGTGACCCTCTCCCTGACACTAGGATCTGTTGAAAATAGTTGAGCTGTTTGATTCTGTTTTCTGTATCACAGGGGAAACTGAGCGAGGTAGGCACAAGAGCAGAATCACAGCACTGAGTGACATAAAAATCTTAGATTTATGTATCTCGCATATACCACACTCGCCTGCTCGCACTGATCCAGTTGTTCCTCTGAGTCCATGGTGCTGATCAGACGATGCTCGTTGGAGCTAGTTGAGGTGTTTCAGTCTTGGCTGGTGGTCTGGCTCTTACCTGTGGCAATTCTGCCTCAGGCTCACCCTTCTGCACAGTGCTGGATGTCTGTGGATGTGTTTTCCTCCAAGGAGCAATTGTGCTCATTACTGATTTCAAAGTGCAGTGGTCAGTATAAGCTGCTGGTGGCCTCATTTGTCATTGCAGGCCAATCTCTTTGACTTTCTCCATGCTTAAAGGGATTTAGTTGTTGTTACCAGGGTGGCTTGCATCTTTGATCTCCTGTCCCAAATGTATTAGATGTCAAATACTTAAAAGTTCATCTGTGCTTTGCTTCTTTTCCTGTGCATACCCAAACCATTACAGCAGGACACACAGTCTATAGTTTCTAGGAAGTTTTGTGCATAATTGTCTGTGCTTTGTTTTCCCAGCAGGTATAAAGACCTTCTAATGAGCTAGAGTTGAGTATATGTATTTGAGGCTTAACTTGCCTGAATGGTGTAATTGGGTGGACTTCACACTGTGACATCCCGGCAGCATTCAGTACCATAAGTAATAGCCCTGCTTCCATGCTGTCTGTTGTTTTCACTGTTCTGCTTAAAAGTCCCTGTAGAAGTCAGATGTGATTTAAACTGTAAGGAGATTTGAGAAAGGTGAAATGAACTTTTTTTAGGATTTGTCTGTCTTTAGGATGATGTTTCCTCAGGACTTCAAATTACTAATTGTACAAATTACTAATTGACTTAATAGCTGAGCTGGGTTTTTTTGCTTTTGTAGGAGGTAGAAAAAATTTTGAAGCTGAAAATTTGAAGGAGATCTGCTCCTTGCTGTTTAACTGCTCCATCTTAAACAAGTTTCTTCAGTTTTCTGTGCTCTAATTCCTCAATAGCAAAACTAGGACAGTATATCAAATGAGATGTTTTGATTGTCTGCCAACATGAATCCAATGTCTTAATTGGTGCTTCATGCCTTAAAAATATTCACTTGCAGCTTGGAGCTCTGTCTCTGTATTGACAGAGAGAATTCTGAAAAGGAAGACTATTTCCACTAGAAATGCTTGAGAATAAGGGGGATATCCATAGAATAAGTGTTGTGCCTTCCACACAGACCAAATCATGCTTACGACTTTATTCCCAAGAAGAATAGGTTCTTTAACTGAAATTTTGGGGTGTTTTATTCTGTTGCAAACCTAGTTCACAAGAAGGAGAGAAAAATTAGATTTTGTCATTGTCATTAAATATTTGAAGATCCCAATCATGCTGAATGTCAGCATCTGTTAATTTCCCCCCCCCCATTCTTTGCAGCAGCAAAAGATTACTTCTATTAAGCAAATGGATGAAGTTTTCATATATTTGAGGCATATAAAACTTGCTTTCTGTGTCTTCTGTTCTCTAGCTGTTGTGAGAAGAACTCACAACTGTTATTCTTTGATGAAAATAGCTCAAAGCCTGGATGTGGTTCTATGCAGTCAGTTTCTGATGAAATGTTTATGTTGCTGCATCTGGATAGTTTCGCTATAGAGATATACCAAAACATTCCAGTGATTCAGTGAATTTTCTGAAGCTCTAACAAAATTCTATTTCAAACTTGTGATGATGTTGTATACATTAAAATTTGTTTCCTTTGGATCATTCAGATTATGAGAGGCAGTTTGACTGGGGGTTTTTCCTCTTGCTGAAACATCTACTTGAGATGGTTTTGTTTTATGTTTTTGAAGCAGCCTACATCTGCTTTTCCTCCCTTCTGGAGGAAGGGCAGTAGGGCAATGGCAGGAGCTGTGTTTACAGTATGCAAAGATTTCAGTTTTTCAAACCAAGCATCCTACTGTTAAGTTAGCACAGCTTAAAGTGGGAGACTGCACTAGATGAACTGGTGAGGTGCTTTCCAACCTAAATTAAGTGATTCAGTCTATTCTATGAATATACCAAAGTCAAACTGAACTACTGCTTTGTGGATTGTCAGGGGTTTTTTTTGGCACTTGTACACTGAAGAGAACAGTCTCAACCTTTGCCAATGCTCTTCTGGACTTCAAACAAATCGTTTTGGGAAGAGTACATCAGTAAAGCTACTAAAAATGTTGGAATAGCGTCATGCCAGAGATGGTCTGTGATTATCTATTAATAAGAAAATGTTTACTGGCTCTCTTGCCACACAATTCACATAGAGTAGTTTAAACAAGAAAACTACTTTGCTTGAAACATACGTTAATCTATCACATTTACACTTTTTTTAACACTACCACATTTCTTATATATTCCAGGACTTTGTTTATGTGGGTATCATTAGCTTTCTTGCATATTTCTTTCAGTGAAAAATCCTCATCCCCTAGATGAAGAAAATCAACTACCTTTGGATATGCTGAAATGAAAGAAGGCCAAAATGCCGTGACAAGACATGTAACTCTTAAAAACATATGAAATTATAGCAAGCTAATCCTACGCAGAGAAAGCTATGACTGAATTCTTCATAATAAATTGGATGGTGTACTTTTAGAATCCGTGGTTACACTTGCTGGGAGACTTGGTGATACTTCCATGAAAGCAAGAAAACTGAATTTGTCTTTGATTTGATATATTATTGCATATACTGTAGTTCTACTAAACAGCTTTTAGAAGTAATTGCTTTTGTTCTAAAATACCAGAACTGTGACTGTATTAAATCTCATACTGTAATTCACAAAAATGAACTTTAGAATTAAATCTTTTCTTCACTGTAGCTATTTCACTGACAGAGTAGAAGCCTAATGGATATAGCCTTGCAGCTTCAAACTTGCTAGGTCATGGTGAGCTTGGGGAAGAAAATGTCTTTGGAAACCATGCAGTTTTCTAGGCAGGTGTTACTGTAGCACTAGCATAGCCTATTTCCATGTACCTCCTAGCTATTTGTGAAACACTGAGGTGGTGTGGACTGTGTGGTGTGATGATGTTACAGTAAAATGTAACAGGGAATTGGACAGCTGGGACCCAGCTTAGGCCTTCAGACCTCTAGTACAGTGCTCAATTCACTAGGCTCTTAATTTGACATTTTACTGGAGTTGTTCTTTGTCAGTCACTGTGGAAGGGCTTTTGGAACTGAAGTACCCTTATTGCTGTAGGAGAAAAAATAAGTGGTTTCAGTAAAGTCATGTCTGGAAAGGTAGAAGCAGCTCATGATTTGAGATGTGATAAAGCTTGAAAGCACAATTCAAGATTACAAACCCTTCCTCACAAAGCTTCCTGTTTGGCAGAAATTTGTAACTGCATTAGACTGCTTCTAAGTGTCCAAGTCTCTCTTTTTACAATGGTAAGCATTCCTAGTGACTAGAAGTTCCCTTGGTTATTACTTTTATATGTTTCCTCTTGCTCTGCTAGAACTGTTTTTTGTTTGAGTTGAATGGAACAGCAAAAGCCTACGTTATTTATCAGGGTTCCCATGGCACATCTGTTTTTGTAGGGTGATCTGTGTAGAAGCTCATTGAAAAAGAGAATAAAACTTGTAAATTATTACATTCTACATGAAGTTGAATAAAACTGGAGCACATGGATTTTGGACACAGTTCACTTTGTCTTTAATCTTAGCTAATTGGTAATGGTTTCACATTTTGAAAAAATAGTCCTTTGCAGTTTTGAGAGAGGTAATACTGCAGTAGGTCTGTACGTTTAATCTTTTGGGTCTTCTCTTTTCCTCTTGCTTTTCTTGATGTGGCCCATCCTGGAGCATACCATCAATCTGATCATCATTATATTTTTTTGGAAAAATGCAGATTCTTAATCCTGCAAAGTACATCTGGTTAAGTAGACAAGACTTCTCCAAAAATCTAATTCTTTGAAGTGCATTTATTTGTTTGCTGGCCTGAGGAAGAAGTTTGTGGTACTTGTGAACCAGAACTGCATGTGAGTGTGTTGCTTACCCACTGCCATTATGCAGTCTTTCAGCAGCTTTTGAAGTTGCCTTATTTTGCTGAACCATAAGTTTAAATTGTGGTATCGTAATTGGTACTTGAATGCTAATCAAGCATGGCCTGTTAGCATTCAGCTGGTGATAACTTAGGTGACCTTTTTCATGTCAATGTTTCTATCATAGGCACTTGATAATAATACAACTTACATATTTATCAAAGGGAACACTAAGTTACTACTTCTGTTGACATCCAGTGCAAATACAGGAGAAGGTCTAATGACATAATTTAAATATCTGGCAGTGATATTTCTATCACTGAATTTAGGCACAGTTTAAAATAACGAAGGTCTTGGAAATAGCTAAAAATGAAAGTCACTAGTGAGGACTCTGGTAGAGTGGTACAATTCCTTATTTAGTAGATTTCTAGAATATGTAGCAATTCTGTCGGACTCTGGAGTCTTATACTGAATCCTAGTTCATCTTGATTTTTATAACTCTTTAATGAAATTACTTTTTCCGTGGCTATCGTTTAGCCTGATCTGACATACTGATGTTCAGTTTAAGACTCTCTGCCACAAATGAGAACTATTTTGTCCTGCAGTGAAAATCTCTCCTTGGTCAGAGATTCCAGAACTGCTTTTATGTCTGAGATCTGTACAACTTTGTGACAGTTTTGGTCTGCATACTAGTTGTTCTAACTTAATAATTTCCTGCAAAGACTTAGTCTATTTTAAATCCCTATGCTTCTCCTTGGAAAAAAAATCTAATTATTGATAGTGCTTGTATTGAGGCAGCTATATGAATTGCTGGATTAAGATTGATTCTAATATAGTATTAGTAAAAATTTTTCACTGAAGTTTAGGAATAGATATTCCCTAGTCATTTGTCCACAGTAGTTCTACTCTGCATCAGTGGTTCTGTACTGATGGATTTTGTTTGCTTTGAATTTATCTTAACTGTCAAGAATAGTGAAAGGAGGTAAAACTTCAAATGTGTGTCTGCTAATATAGAAACCAAAGTACAAGATTAAATGCTTTGAGGAGTGCCAGGTTATGCTGACTGAGCTAATTAAAACATGTGGAAATTAAATTTTTTTGTAATAACAATGATACTGATCTTGTAATACTTGAAAAATGCAGTCTGAAGGGTTGCGGTTTGCTAGATCAACTATTGAATCGCTATTCCACAGAGAAGTTTATAGCTTGATAGAAATAACTAAAGGCTACTTTATTTATTCTACTGAATGTCGTGGGATTTTTATTTCATAAGTGCCTTAAAAAGGTAGTAATAAAACTTCATTTTGTTTGGGCCACTTGAACCTTAATTTCCTTCTAAAATTGAGGTAATTGTGGTGACCACTGCTTCTGTGTCCAGAATAAGTCTTGGCCTATACCACTCACACCAGACAGTGTGCATAAGAACAATACTGGTGGAGAGAGGAGGTTAGGTTTTCCACCAAGAAGGCTGTAGACCAAACTCATGCTTTTATGAGGTATCTCCCATGGATTCTCCAAGAACTCAAGAACTAACTGTTGTCTCCTGCTCCTATATTCTTGTGAAAAGTCTTTACAGGAGCTGTTTTAACTTTGTAAACAAGGGAACTAAAGAAAGAATGCAGAGACAAAGGAAGCAAGGCCTTCGTACTTCTGCTTAGCAAGCTACAGTTCTATATTGTGCAGTTCATGTCATTTTAAGCAGGGGATTGCATTGCATAGCCTCTTGAAGCTGCTGCCAGGCTTGTACTCTGTGTCTGTTCGATTTAACATTATTAGATCTTTGGTTTGTGTTAAGATAATATATTTAACACTTCAAGAGTAGCCAACTGAAGAGATAATCCAGCTGGTATCCAATGTTTTTGATAAACTTTGCTACTGAAGGTCCTGCCTTTTCCCCACCTTATAACACCAGCTTGTCGCCACAGCAACAGATGGACAAAAGCAATTTGCACTTTTCTTGCTCATTAGGGAAAAAAAAATAGAATGCTAATGTTTTGTGATCACTTAATGTTAAATTCGTAGGATTAGTATGCCTGTAATTTTTTTAGCATGTGCTCGATCCAGTCTTACTACCTTGTTAAACAGCGCAGATGTTCATCTTCACAGTTGAAAAACATTCTTGACTGAACTTTGTAGTGTTGATATTAGAAGTACAGTTACTAAGCTTTAGTGCTGCTTATTAATATGCAGATATGTGGGCTGCATAGCAATAACTTGCCTGGCATTCCCTGTTATGTGTGTTTCAAACTTATGTAGTGAGATTAGCTTCACAGCCGCCCGTAAATGTCAGATAAAAAGGAAAGCCACCAAGAAAAGGCCCCAGTAAACTTCCATTTAAGTGACTAAATATAATGAGATTTCTTGCTGGCATGGTGAAATACCTTCTCATTCTTTCAAATGATTAGGTGGGAAACATAACACTTCGGAAAGAAATCCTGGTGAGTTACTAACCTGGAAAAAAGATTCAGTAACCTACTTCTTTAAAGTATAGTCTTATGCGTCCCAAAATTTTCATAAGGACTGCTAGCCAAAGGAAATAGTATTCAATTATCAGCCACTCACAAAGAATGCTGCCATTTTCTTAAACTTTTGTGCATATTTCTCTATCTTTTAGTTAAAAAAACCCCAACAAACAAGCATAGGTCCAAAAACTTTTTTCAGTTACTCATAGTGTATGTGACTGCCTAGGAGACTTGTTTTCTTTCAGACATTTCCCATGGAAGTACTGTGAATATAGTCCCAATTATATTAATAGTCAAAGGGACAGTAAAAAAAAATGTAAAACAGAATGGGATTTATATATGGTTTAGAGGATGCTGTGAGGAAGAGGCAGCAGGAGTTAACTTTTATAATATTGTTTTTTATTTGGGTAGCAAAGGAGAAAAACTACTTAACTTCTGAACTATGACAGTATGAAAGAACTGTGTGTTTGTTGGTTTTTGTTTTGTGGGTTTTTTCCATATGAACACTCTGCCAATAACTTCCAGATCAAATAAATGCCGTTCTGGGTAAAAAGAAAAAATAAAAAGTGTGGGGAGGAGGTGACATTTCCTGAGCAAACTTTACTGACTTTTGATGATCTGTTCTTTCTGTTGGCAATTCCCAGTGGGAGAAGCAGCACATCAGAAGTTGCTAACTGAAGTTTAGTTACAAAGTATTTAGGAACTGCAGTTTTACATTTTAGCATATTATAACTGGAAGCAGTTCCAGTACTTTGTGATAGTCTTGCTGTATATAACTAACAGTGTATTCTGTCATTTCCAGACCAGTTTTTTCGATGACATTTGTGCAGCCTTTTTTACCTGCTGTAGTTTTCTGTAGACAAACTGACTGAAACTTAGTAAATGTGTCTCTCAATGCAGGAAAGTTACCTGTAACGTATTCAGTGTAGTGTTTGTGCTAACAGGTGTGAAGGCCACTGTTACAGCACTTTGCAAATACAGCTCTACAGAAATAAAAACTTAACCTTGCAGATCTGCAAGTACATAGACATCACAGCTGGCGCATAGCTATAATTAGAGACCTAAGTGATCAATATTTGAATGCATCGGTATCTGTTAGGTCCCCAACTTTGCAGCAGAACTGATTTGTATTTGCAGCAGACCTTATTTAAAGCTAGCCCTATTTTAGTACATAATTCCAAAGGGGCCAGAAATGCCATGGTGTGTGGTTTAAATGTGACTGTATGGTAGTCACTAAAAAGACTGTCTTGATGGGTTTTCTTCATTATAAAATGGCTAAAAATGAGGCTGTTATTGCTCTTGCACCTGAGGGTAAGGTCATCTGCCTTAGCATAATAAGCAGTAGAGGTGAACACTGTCGCCAGTTCCTCTGGCAAAGAGGAGCTGCCTGCATTTCATTTAAGGATTTCTACAGCTTCACTCTACTTACTGTTTTGTTAAGGTTATGGACAGGGTCTTCTCCCATAAGTGCTCGGAAGTGACCTGAGCTTATTTGTGTCTAGTGCCCTGGCCTGGGCAGAATACTTACAGACTTTAGCTGTTACCTTAGTGAAACCTCTTAAAGAAGGATGATTTCTAAAACTGAGAAGAGGGAAGTATTTTTTTTGTTGCCTCTCTACAGGCTTTCATAACTCGGTTAAAGTTGGATTGTCCTTTACAAATGTAGTCTTCCTCTATTTTCAAGATTGACCTGGTGGGGAGCAGAAATCAGTTCCTAATCAGGCTGCAGAAACTTGGGAGACACTACTTCCAACTCCAACAATACTACTTATATGTCTAGTTTGTAAGTTTTGTGTATAACTTCATAGTAATTCATCTGTCTGAATTCAAGCTGATATTTACTTGAGATATATGTAATACTTAGTGTATTATATATTTTGAAACATATTTAATGTACTATAGTATATGTAATATATACAATATATTTAAGAAAAATAGGATTGGCTTAAACTAGGTCTTTGAATCATAAAGATCACAGCAGTCAAAGTAAAAAGCTTCAAATTGGTAGAAAAATGGATATATATTTTCTCTGAACCAACTACTGAAACTTGGCTTTTGTTTTTACTAAATCTGACCAACAAACTTGAAAGAGCATGGTGAGCAAAAAAGGATAATTTTGCGGTGATATAGAACAATGGTGTGTCCACATTTTGAATCCTGTGTTTTCCTGGTTTCTGCTTTTTAAGTGACATGGATTTAGAGGAGAAAAGCTAGAATTATGAAAGTAGAGTGGCTGACTTACAAGAGAATTGACAATGCTTGATCTCCTAAGTTTGGAGAGGAGGAGAAGGGGTAAATGTAATAAAGGATTATAAAATTGAGAGGACGGTGGTTAAAATGCATGCTGGGCTGTCATTTAGCAAATTTGCAGTGTAAAAACTAGGGGGCATTCATCAAAGTACTATTAGACTGATTTAAGAGCTAAAAAGCAATTTTTAGTTGGAATATAATGAATAGTGAAATTCTAGGATTTGTGGGTGAGGGAGATGGTGTCAGCAGGCTTTACTGGTGTGTTTGGGAGGGGAATGGACAAACTTGCAGACAACTGGCTCTGTAAGCAAATGCTGAAGGGACTAGACTGGGATTTGTCCTCTGGCATACCTAATCCACCAGGAGCGTTTGGTTGGGGAGTGGAAAGGGAATAGGCTGCAAAAAGTGGCCACGCTTGTCTGCTCTCCTTAAATAATGTTGATTGTTTCTGTGGGAGACGGTGTTGGGCTGGGTGGACTTCTGGCTTGAGGCAGTATGGTGGCTCCTGTGCTTTTAGTCTGGCTGACTCCTGTCATAGAGGAAAGAATTCCTGAAGTTTTTCAACTGTATGGCTGCACAAACATCTTCATTTCAACTCAGTACTTCACATTGTAATCATTTTTATAAACACAAAATTTTCTCAGCAGCTGTGGTTTGTTAGCAAGGAGATAATATTTTCTGCTTAACTGAAATTTATCAGATGCCTGAACAGCTGATGAAACAGTTTCTATGATATGGTAAAACATAAAATGCCAAGAGTGTTGATGTGGTGTAGTGGTGAGTTTCAATGTCAAGGAAGCTGGTGTGAAAACTCATGTGGTAATCGCACTGTGATCTGATAATGTTCTCTGCCTTCGCTTTTGTGTCTGCTGTGGAGGCTACTGTTGCAGATTGAACTTGCCCAGCACTCTGTTTTGAAAATGATGGGCCTCGAGTAAGTTTTAAAGGGGAAAAACTACTTTGTGCTGCTCTTCGAATGTCAGTGAGCTACATAGTTGTATCCAGTTTCACAAAGAAGATGCTACTGATGCTTGCAGTTCTACTCTACAGAGTAACGGCTTGGCATTTTTAGAAATATAATCTCACCTACTGTAGCAAAGCTCATTCGAAGAGCCTGTTGTTGCAAAATATTCCTGAAATTGTATTTAGTGTCAAGCTTAAAATTAGCAGATTTCTGTTACAAAACAGGGAAAATACTTAAAAGCATAGTTTGAAAACTTTGTCCATGTAGTTTGTTCTATAAAGAAAACAAACCCAAAAGTAGAGAATCCTTTGAAATTAAACTAAATTGGTGACTTGTTGTTAGTGTTATCTTAGCATATTAATGGAGAATTTTTAAAGATGATCAGTGTAAGTGCGTTCCGTATGAGTGATACTGAATGATATAAATATATTATTTTCAGCTCCTAGTAAGAACCTTAAAAAAAATTTAGTAGTCTAAAGTATCTTAGTAGCTCAGCACTGGTCACAGCTATTATTTGATATGTTATTTCTCTTGTTGCCTTTTTTAAAGGACTACTAATAAATGCCATTCAGCATACTGTTTTTGTTGATGTTTGACTGGAATGCATGTATCAGTCTGTTGTGATGGCTTTCTGTAAAACAGACTTCATCTTGAGTTTGTACAACAGGTCACTAGTTCCTTTTTTCAATTGTATTTGAGGGTACTTGAAGAGATTGTTCCTTTTATAGTTGCTATTTGGAATTATTGGAAATTATTGGTTGATGGAAATCTCTGCTTGTCTTTTAAAACCTAGTTAGTCTGTCTTTATCTTAAACATACACAATTTCCAGTGTCTGTAGGTGACTGATTCTTTTTCTCACTAAAGGATTCTTCAAAAATACTTTTACAGTTTCCAGGTGTGCTTTAGTACAGTGCTGCTTCTGGTAGATCTAACTGTAGCTCTGTCCATGAATAGTTTCAAAGAATGTATCCATCCTGGAAGAGGCTATCTGGGATGAAAGATTTAGCTCTTTCCTCTTTCTCTGCTACTTCCAGAGGATCGAGTTTGCGTATGTGTGTGGCTTGTGAGGAGGGATAAGGCTTGGCTCTGAAATGTTGCTTTGTCTTGACTGTGCAGCCTTGTAACCACGCAGTGATTTTGAAGACTCCCTGTTCTTTGCAGACTCACCAAGTTTAGGTAGAATCGAGCAGACTCAGAATGTGTGTGGGGATTTGTAGGTGATTCTTAAACAAACTACTTCTTTCAGCCTTTCCTGCAGGTTGAAGTTGGGAGCCTGGGCATTCATGGGGAAGGAGGAGTAGTAATCAGATTTAAGGTTGCAGTGCTAGCATATGAATTTGTTTTTTTTTTTATAGTCCTTTGCTGCAAAAGAAGTTGGGATGCCTTGCAAGCAGAACACTCCAGGCTTCTAATGCTTCAGGGAATTAAAGTGAATCTGCATACAGTTGGCCAGTAAAGATTCCCTTTTTCTAAGGGAAAATACACTTAGCTTTTTCTCTTAATACGTATGTGACTTGAATTTAGCTCCAGTGGAATTCTTTACCATCAGGAAGCCTAATGCTCTTCTTGAAATGTTTCTTTTCAATTCACACAGAGCTACTGACCACTGTAAATATACAATGGGATTATTTATTCCTGTTTAAGATTTCTTTTAAATGTTAGCATAGCAGAAATAAACTTTGAGTGATATCTTCTAAAGATTATCTTTATTCTCATCAAGCTTTTCTAGCCATATCTTGGAAATGATAGTTTTCCCCTGTGTTTTTAATTTTTTTTCCTTGCTAATAGATGTTTAAGAGGAACATCACAGGTGGTTTAGTCTGACAGATATCAGTTTAAATACTTACTACTCCAGCTCATGTCTGAGCCTCCTGTGGTTTTACTCCTCACCACGCAGAGCACCTGTAAAACTTCCACCTGTTGCAACTTCTGAGTTAGCAATAACTGGCTGAGAGTTACATTGCTGGTTTCCTCTTGTATTTTTTGATGGAAGGTGTTACAGAAGTCAACTTTCAAAACTAATTGTTTTTCTCTATTGCCAAGTAGAAAAAGCTGACACTCAAAACATTAAAACAAATGTTTTGTTCAAAACATTAAGTGATGAATTACACTGTATTAATGCAGGTTTTCCTGACTCAAAGCAAGTCTGAACTGACTACGCTACAGTGCCATGTTACTTTTAATGATATGGATTTGCTGCTTTTAAACGGTCTTGGAGTTGGATGAAGAGTCCTGTTCCAGACAATTTTCTTTTGTCTGAGCCCCTGAATATTCCATGTTACGGCATTTCTTAAGCACTGTTTTCCACAGCTGGAAATTTCCTGAAAGAAAGTGGGAAACCCTGTCTGTTTGATATCTGTAACTTCAGGCTTTGACATTAAAACCTCAGTAAAGCTCTTGACTGTGGTGATAGTCTACCTCAAACAGTGAGCGATTTTTTTTTTTTTTTTTTTTTTTTTTTTT
>Ga0065711_1039709_pt1 | contig 17568 bp, 7 predicted proteins | sample Hoacrofraction12_FD_59098 | JGI IMG/M metagenome (GOLD analysis project Ga0065711, IMG submission 59098) | Hoatzin crop microbial communities from Cojedes, Venezuela - Epithelial fraction 12 v2 (version 2) | ecosystem: Host-associated > Birds > Digestive system > Esophagus > Crop | place... | reverse complement strand
CTTAAGGAAAGAGCAAGGGAAAGAGAGACACCTTTTTTTTTTTTTTTAGCTTTTTCTTTTTTAGATTCAGTATTCCTCCCTCACAGCTGCTGCTGCAATCTCCTGTCCTGCAACTAGCCCAGACAGTAGGACTCTCCCGGAGCAGTGAGGGTACCAGAAACAGGGGCACTCAGTCTGTCCCTACGGACCCACCAGAGATTCAACAGCACGCTGTGCCTCTGCCTGCTGGAAGGAAACACATGGGTAAACGCTCCGCACGCACAGCAGTTGCCAGGCCAGAGAGTCCTGGCCCTTCCACTACGTGGGATGAGCAGTATCACCTGCAAAACAGTTAAGTGCCTTGGCTCCGCATGTTTTTGTTTTCGAGAGCCATGGACTTGGCCAACGGTCCACGTGATGATGTCCAGAAATGCCCCATGGCAGCCTGCCAACAGGCCCAGACCCTTCAAGTCAACAGAGAGGCAGGCATCCCTGCACGGAAACACAGCTTCTGTTAGCAGAAACCTCACAAGTCACGCAGGTCCAAGCAAACTTCTTGGTGTTCTGCAGCTGTGCACTCTAAAGGCCGTTGACAATGACACAGAAGATCTCAATTGCCACTCTGCCTGTTGCCAATCAAATTTGAAAAGTTATGAGTAAAAAAAGGCTTCCATAAAGAATGCTCAAAAAAATCCAATATAATTTCAATTTTGAGCACATATTCATATAAAAGCTGTAAATCCATAAATAAGAATTTTTAATTGACTGAAGTGTACACTTTATATTCATGTGTCTGACTATAGACAGATGTTCATTAAAACCATATATGCAGCAGGTTTAAATATTTGGTCAGAGATCTGTTCTTAAAGATAAACACATCCAACTAATACAGACACAAGCTGAGAAAAGAATTAAACTACATACACAAGACTTTCAAATCTACAAATCTATCTCCAGCCACTGTCACGGCGCGCAGACTTCTTGACTTTTGAACTGCCCCTTCCCATTCACCAGAAGGGAGACTTCATGGGTTGCCGGACACACGGTTCAGCCTGGGACGGGACTCAGAGGGGAATACAATTTTCAGCCCCAGTAACTACAACTCATGGCAGGGAATTGCACTAGCTGAAGTTACTGTTTAGCACAAGTAAGCATGTAGAAAATGTGTTGCTCAGCTCTTGCAGGAACATTGCTTTCCTGTTCGCAGCACACCACCAATGTGACCTCTGCTAGAGTTCCTGTGCCAGAACCGTCGCTTTATTCCAGTAAAATTAGTGCTACAATCTTCCCCTTCCTATTCCTATGAAGCACAGCATCTTATAGGCATTTTTTTCTCTTGAATAGCATGACTGACTTTGTTACTTGAGTAAGCATGTACATGCAAACATGACGCTGATCTGTGTCAACGTCTTACATACTAAGCGCTTTCTGCTTCTGCTCACTCTCCTCCAAACCTTTTATCCACACAACCCACCAGATCTTTGCTATAATACTCCGCTGTGAACTCCTACCGTTCTGACAGACAAGACTTTTCTAGAGTTGTCTAGGCTGTAAGGACAGCCTGGATCCTTTGGAGGTGAATCTGTAAAGGACCCAGACACAGGCATGGTGATGTTCAGCCTTAAGCAGAATCCATAGCCCTAAGACAAGGAGTTCAAGTACCTATTAAAGGAAAAACCCTCAGCAGGCGCACTGCAACAGCACTAGAAATAACGAAGCATCCAAATTATCATTAAACTATAAACAGAGAAAAGCTGCAGAGAGAAAAACACATTCCATCTGGAACACAGGCAGTTCCCTACATTACAAACTGTGATACCTACCTCAAATTGAGATTCACAGTCCGTAATCCCCTCCCAAAAGGAAGCAGTGGGGAGAAGGATGTGTTTGATGGACACATGCAGATGCAATTTCCTCTAGAGGTGCTTCTGTCCAATTCCTCCCTTCCAGCCCTGCACAGAGACACTAACAAAGCACTTTTCAGCCCTATCACTCCTCCTGTGTAAAGCCCCCAGCACTGACCCCCACAGCGGTTTGCAACACTTGCAAAACAGGTTGCACAGCACAGTTACACTGAGCAGCTTAGCTCTCACACTCTCTGCTCACCTTCTAAATACTGACACAATGCACCCCCCAACCCTCAAATCTTCTGCAGTTTTCCCAGCTTTCCAATGATTGTTGAAAATCCACATTACAGGTTCAGAATGCTCCTAAGCTAATTCTTTCAATATTTCCAGATTCAAGTTATTCAATCCACCCAAACATCTCCTGTCAGCAGCTGCTGTTTAAGGTGCCACCTTGCCAGCAACTAAGCAGAAAATATTTTACATAACATATCGCACTATTTCTTTTAGAACAGTTCCTTACAGAATTAGCTTTCTGGAATAGTTCTACCTTCCCTACCACACAGACATCTCATTTTAGAGCATTAAATCTATGCCATTGCTATGGTTGATCTATTCTTTACACGTATACTCTCAGTATATTTCCCAATTGTATTAAGCCGCAGCAGCAAGTACAAGTCTCTAGTACAGACTGCCAGCTCTTCTTTAAATTTCCAAATTCTCCATTTTCTAAAACACATAGCAGTTTCAGCACTATTTTCATGGGCCTTCTTAAATGGAAGATACTTTAAAATGAAGCAGTCTTTCTCGTGATTTCTGAATTGTATTTGCATCTGTTTACAAATAGCCTTCAGAAACAGCAGTTACTGTTTAAAACTGACAACTCAGCAAGTAGTTATAAGGATAGGCAAATATTGGCTCAGAGAATTGCAGGCATTACACTTGATGCATTTTTATAAAATTACACCTTCAACTGAGAGCACATCAGCAGTTATAATTATCACAGTATCCACTGTGATACAGAGCAAAAATGAGCTAATCCAACCCATCGGTGAATTTCACATTCCCTCTATTCTCCGTATTAGAGCATCCCAGGGAAGTCACATAAAGAAGCAATGATGCTGGAAACAGGACACGTTGTTCTGAGCCCTAAGGTGGAAACAGCCCCATCCTTTTCTAGATAGGACCACGATGAATGACATTAAAAACGTCTCTCTTTAACATTAAAGCTTATAAAATAAATCATGTTTTGGTTCACATGGAAAAAGTTCAAAGGCTTAGAAGCAAATCTACCCGTAACTACCTTGTTCTTGGATGGGAGCAAAGAGGTTTTCTTCTAGTCCTCCCAAGCCAACCCATCTGCAATGCCTTCTGAAACACTGACCAGATTAGCACAGCTCTTGCCTCAGTTATCTACCCCACTTACCGAGGACACACTTTTGATCACCCTGGGAGTTTGCCTGGGGACAGCTGTTCACCACAGAAAGGCTCCCTGCTCTTCCCAGGGGCCCATCCTCTCCATATGGATTTGATCCTGGCTTGTGAGGTGTCCGTTCAGGCTGCCCAAGCCCTGTTCCAGAACGTTCCTTCAAAAGAGGCACGCTCTTTGGCTCTCGGGAAACAGTTGGGCTCCTCTGCCTCAACCTCCTCCGCAGGCTCACGCAGAACACAACAACCAGGCAAGCATGCATTCACCCCTGATGCTGCCCACCAGCACAGCCTCCTTCAAGATGACACAAAAAACACATGGGGCCTGTGCAGCAAGGAGCAGAGTCAAAATCCCTAGCACCTGCGACTGCACGGCAGGAGCGGGGAAGATAGGCAGGCGGGAAGGAACGCACAGCTGAAGAAAGCCCAGGCAAAGGGTGAACGGCCACAGGTCGGAACAGCTCCAGCCGAAGTGCAGGGAGTTCTCCAAGTGCTCAAGTCTCATCCCTGCCAAGGCCCTCATCGGAGCATCTTGCTGCCTCTTCCTGCCATGTGGCCCAGTAAAATAAAGCTTCCCGCACCACCAGCCCTCTCATCTGTGATGGTGTCCGTGACTGTGTTCCCTCACGCCAGTACCACTGCAGAACATCCTGGGGGACGGAGGGGTTTAAATGTTCCAGCTGCTGCCTGGGGAGCAACTGGGCTGCTCTTCATCTGCTCTCTACTCTAGTAGGAGCACTTGTTCTATGGCTTTTCTTTTTAACAGTGCCACTTCATAGAAAGATAAAACAAACAACTGTATGACTGACTCTCTGTATGCTCTGACAGTTTGAACTGAGTTATGATGTTAATGGACAGACTGCAATACTGCAAATCAGCTTCCAGGAGCCATGTTACCAATCCCTGTGTGGTGGTGGTCTGTCAATCCTTTGAAAATATGTACTGAGTAACACTGCCTACACTGTGTTTCACTCCTGCAAGATATCCTCCACCTGCCTTGAGAAAACCTGTTTAGCCTGTGACAGAGACAGAAAAATACCAATAAAATAGCTCTACATTGGAGCAATGCAAACTCAAAAGAGAAGCCTGGAAGAGAAAAAAACATAAGCGCAGGTTTATCAGAGCAGCCACAGGGCAAAATCCAGCTGTGCACAGCGTGCCAACACCAGGGCTAGATAGTATTTCATATCATTATAAAGCCAAAGATAAACCTAAATAAAGAACAGGAAATGCACATAGAACAGTAATCTACTCAGCATATTACCTACTCAAGAACTTCTGTTTTGTAGGTATAAATGCACCACCATCAGTCTGTATGTCACTGTACTAAAAATATCACCGAGTATTCAAAATATATAAGACATACACTAAACATAGCCAGGTTTCATGCCAAAATTTTGGCATATATTAGTTGTGTTCTCCAAAGCATAAAATTTCTGACCTGTACCTCTTGCTAGGTAGTGCCATGAAATGCACTTGCCCTGTGCAGGTAACTGTCTTCCAGGACATAACCCGGCTGTGCGGGACTTTAAAGATTACTATAAAATAAAGGTATTTGACACAAGTACATGTTACTGCAATTAACAAGACAATTTATTATAATATAGTCTGCAACACAGACAAGCAAAGAACAGCTCTTCAGAAACAACACACTGAAATAAGAAATTATATTTGTTCGTACAAACATAGTTTAACGATGTCTTCATCAAGAAGATGGGAATTACTGAACAACACCAAGTCATTTACTTCAAATAGCCTGTGAATTTACAGGCAAACACAAACAAGTATTAACAAAATTGACTGATCTTTTTAAGTTCTTGTGTGGTATCTGAGAAACAAACATGGAAACCACCTGAGTGAAGTTGCTTTTGGTCCACTTTACCAAAATAAACCATGGAGAAAAGTCGTCTAAAGACATAGCACTTATTTTCAAACCTGGAAAAATTATGAAATAAACTTCAATCAGTTAGTCCAGGATAGCTTTGAAATCTTGACAAAGCGATGGTTCTGTCACTGTCTTCAGCAGTGCCATAGTATCCTTTGGGATCTTCCTGAAGAGCTGCATCTTACCTACCAAAATATCAGAAACAATTCATTACTACTCCAAGTAACTAACAATTCTGTTTTAGGGAAAATGCTAATAAAGTAATGAAATCAATACTAGCTGAATCCAATTAAAAAGCTGGAGCACCTGGAATAAGGGAATAAAAAAAAGCTATAATCAAATATGCTACTATTCTTCCACCCTTAAATCAGGCTAATAAATAAAAAGGTTAAAAATCATATGTTAAAATAGTAACAAACTAAGAAAACCAAGGAGCAAATCCTCCTACTATGTCCTTGTAACAATTCTTTGTTTGGATTTAAGAATTTTAAAATTTTTCTGAAAAGTACAAGACCATTTGTTAAATAACTATATCCACCAAAAAAGGCCTTCTGTCAAACCACAGTTATTCTGAAAGACCCTATTTTAAACAATGCCAGGGACAAGGGACAGGTCCTTATCTGGCTGCTGATGTTTACCTACAGCAGGAAGGTATTCCCAAACTCTTTCTTTTCCCCTCTGCTTTCAGATATGACATCAAAGTAGCGTATGCTTGCGACTGACATACACAAAAAGATTAAAAAAAAAAAAAATCACATGGAAAATGCACCTTTTGCTATAACACTGGCAACAACAATTCTCCCCGCTGTTTTTCCTTGCAAGAGAAGAGAGGCTAACTGGAAAGCCACCCTTAAGGTGGAAAATATTGGAGACTAAACGAGGCTCTTAAATCAGGAACAAAACTTCTATACATGGACATAACAGTTTTGAAACACAGAAGGCCATTGAGTCTACCATCAACAGAATTACAGACAACAAATGGACTTTTTAAAGATTTGGAAGAACATGTAAAATCCTAGCAACGGTCTAGCTCCATTACCTAAATAAAGTTAGCAAAATTGTCAACAGTGCAAAAAGACATTAGTGCTCAGTAAACATTTGTTCTGTATTTGGAAAGGAGACAGATGATGTATTTATATCCCAGCATGACAAGGAAAGACTCTTGCTCCTTTCCCCACTGGTAATAAAAGGAGGAATGTTAAACAGTAACTATGTTTTAAACACTTAACTCTGAAGAATGACGACAACTCGTACTGACCAACCCTTGATGTTGATATTTAACAGGTTTTGGAGCAGTGGGAAGAAACTCCTCCCCAAAACATATGAGCTTGATATCGATTCCCATGGAGAGTGATGGAAAGGCATGTGCAGGGACACAACACAAAGAATTAAGTTTATACCAATCCCTGTCAACAACATGATCTTACAGGGGTAATAGGTTTTATATAGCCAATACAAACTCCAGAATGACAACAAAAAGCTTAGTTGTTCCGGTGCTATTACCAGCCTTGGTTATCTGTGTGCTACACAGAGATACTGAGCTAACTTTACAGGAACACACCTGAGAATCAGTGACTTCCCTGTCACAGCTACTCTGACATCCACACATGCTACCTGTTTTCTGGAAGTAAAACGGAACTCGAAACACAATGTTTAAAATGAGCTCTGGTATCTCTAAATAACGCTCAGACCTGTGGCAACCTCTACAGCATGGTGTTCTGATTACAACTGCATTACTCAGGAATAAGTCTGATGCAGGTCAAACAAAACTAACTTACAAGACTGAATAGAAAACTATCTATCAACGTCTCTTTAAATGGATTTTAGTAGGTTCCTGCAGGATTACGAGACTTAGTATCTCACTAAATTTGGAAGGAAATACAAATACAAGCACCACATACAATCAGGTGACCGAAAAACAGTCTTCACCTATGATCAAAGATCTTGGAGACATGGAGATAACGATGCATGTTCACACCAAGGGTATGCGTATGACTTCTCATGATGCCTCACAAGAAGTCTTTGTACAGCTTTACAGTACCAGCACACCGATGCCTCACCTTCCCTTCTGCTCAGCCCCTAGGTGGAGGATCTGATGTTCCTTTTCAAAAACATCCTTTTCAAAGGATCTCAGTTCCTTTTCAAAAACAGTTTGAAATTACATTTAAAACCTCAACCAACTCCTAAATGAAGGAGAAAAGCAGGTGGGAAGCAAACGAACATGCAGTCAAAGCACCTCTCAAAATTACAACCACTATAAGTATTCAAGCTGCACGACAAGCTGACCCCAAACAGCTACCCTCCTGCCAAGTCACCTAGTAGATGCTTTGGAGGCTTTTCATAAAGCCGGCAACTACAGAAGTACTCCGCCAAGTATTGCACCAACCCTTGCAGCACAGGTGGAACAGGGCTAGTGGAAGTACTGGTAAGATTTCAGGGGGATATAAGCCAATGCAGACCTCTCAGACATGGTATTCGAGTAACTAGGGCCCCAGTGATCTGTTGACCGATCACAGAAAAAGCTTCCATGTTTTTCATGGTAAAAACAAGTCATAGCCTGCTAATTCTTTAGGGAGCCCTTAAGCAAAAGTCTCTGAACCCTTGATCTTTCAGCAGTGTACTTTAAGTCTCAGATATTTCCAAAAGAAACTGGGCCTTGAAGATAAAACAGAGCTGTCTTGACATTATGGATGTGAAGAACAGATTCTGCCTCAGAGAAGGTAAGATTTGTGAAAGAAAAGCTGGAAACTACTCTTTTAAAGAGAACGTCACCACTAATATTCTGCTTGCTGTTCGACCTTTCCTGCTCCACCCCTACAATACTCAGCAAGTACAACATTAATAATTCTCCCCAGCAACTTAGGAAGCAAGGTTATTCCATCTCTGCAAGGGCAATTCTCACTGCCAGAGGAGCCAACTGATAGATGGTCAGCTTTCCCCTCTTGGGTTAGAACTGCGTATATGGAGCTAGGCCTGGATCACACACGTTTCAGATCAGTACTGAGATCAGGCAAGGGGCTGCACGGGTACAGCTGAAGGAACCTAATGACAACCACACATAGGAAAAATTCATTACTCAACCAGGAAAGATTCCACCTTTACTTCCCAGCCCATTTCCCCTGGTATCTGTGGCGGTGTGATTTTGTGGGCGGCAGACACCACTTCTACGGCAGATGCACACACACCCATAGAAGCTGCAGGCCTGCTTCCCCTGGTACTTCGAGAAGGTCTGAATAGAACTGTTTCTCAGCAGCAATGAGCCGACATGGTGCCTCTGGTTTTGGTGTCAGTAAGTCTGAGAGAAGGAGCTTCTCTCTGGGAGAGGCCACCAGAGTTCTCCTCCGTACAGAAAGTCCATCGTTGTCAGGAATGCGCCTGCTGCAATACCGACCGCCAGCTTCTTTCCCGTAAACGTTCCAGCATCGTCTTTTGATACATTTACACTGCATCACCAAAAATCAGACTGTGTGCACTCAGGCATTGCTGCAAGCCTTTGACAGGGGAAGGAGATTCTTCCCTTCCAGAAGCAGAACTGCCCTCTTTTTGGGGCACTGGACCTCAGCACAGGTATCAAGGGAAGCTTGCAATACATTTAACATCAAACAGGGGTTATTCTGGAACCAGACTGAAGAATTTCTCAGTACTGTATAATAAAACCACCCCAGTAATGAGTCATTCAGAGTACGAATTAGAGAATCAGCATTGAGAGACTGGCCTTCACTGCAGCTAAATTCAACAACAGTACTGACTGCTTCAGAAGACCTTACTGCTGTTCACTTTTAATATCTCAGAACTGAAAATTCTATTATTTCTGTGGCTGGCCTGGGGACAGACCGCACAACTGGTCAGAGAGAGAGCTCCCCAGCGGCCAGGTACACAGACAGCTTCTTTCACCAAGGAGAAGAGGCAGAGATTTGCCAACACCACTCAGCTCTATTACAGTATAGCATATACAGCACAGAAAGTGCTTCTGTTTCAAAGTGACCCTGGTGATGCTTTTTTTGGAAAGAGTTTACATTGCAGAAGGAACTTCTTTAGTTGTCAGTTAATCTACTTTTTAAAAATAGAAAATTGAGTGCTCATATTTCATTTAATTAAACCTGTTGAGAATGGTTATATAATTAACCCAATCTTATTAAGCTTTCTGAACTGTACAAATTTATTGAGTGCCAAGTATCAATAGTTGTGCGTTAAGAACAAGGCTCTAAAACATGTAGTGCTGAAAAACATAGCTTTTTAATTTGCCTACTTATACTTAGTAAATTTGATTAAAAACAGAAAGCTCATTAATGTACATTTTAGAGCAACACTTTACGATAAGAAAACTTAAAAAAATCCATTAGATTTAAAGTTTTGTTACAGTTAATGATATTTCAAACTGTAAAAAAAATGCAATACTTACAGATTTTTAGAGGCTTAAGCAGGCATTTGTAAATAACTTTGTGGTTTGCCAGTTTGACAGTGAAGGCATGGTAGCAGAGCCATTCTGCTGCTTCAGAAGGGAACACGCCAGATGCACCTTTGTTACCTAAAGCAACTCCTGCAGACAGAACAGGAAAATAATGTCACTGAAAATGAGGAGCACTAATGAGTACACCTGACCTCTCCTCTCTTTCTATAAAATCACTCCAAGATTTTTTACTAAAAACCTATGTAGTCAATGAAGTCTCCTATGTCAGCAGAGGACTAAAATCTAAAACTTGAAACATTTTAGTATTTTCAGGAAACTGAGTTTAAGAAAAAAAAAGGTACTGTGATTCCTCTCATGCACTCCACATTTATCTTTCTTGATCTTTATCTCAAAGTTACATGATCTGACTGCATGTTCAAGACATTTTAGTTGTCAAAAAAACTGCACCAAACCCCAACACACTACTTCATGGCCATTATCATACTATACCTGCATTTTTTGCTTTCAGGATAGAATAGCAGCATGATGCCGTCTCAGAGATGATCCTTAGGAAGAAATAAGGATTGTTTCTAACTTGCTGATTGAATGGAAGTTGGAGAACACAGGCGTGGAACCTGTTCACAAAACCAGCCTGTTAAATTACAAGTCATTTGCAATTTCATGTGAAACTATGATTATGTATCTTAGGCACTATACAGTATTTAAAAGCACCCAACAGTCTCTAGCTGTATCAGCACGGTTAGCATATGACACCTCTCCTATACACACACATCCCTAGAGTGTCAGACACATATGATGCTTGTTTGTCAATTCTGTCCTGAAAAATCTTGAAGCTGTCTGCCTCAGTAACAGAATTCTCTTCTGAGGACAATGACTGTCTTGTGTGCAGGGAAAGTTAAACTACACATCCTCACCAATTTCGTAACACAGACCATGCGGCCAGAGAACACCCACATGAGAGAGTGTAAGAGGAAGAAAAAACAAAACAAAACTCCAAAACAAATTCTGTCCAGGAATTCAGGAAAACAGACCTCCAAGTGATGTAGTGTTCCACAGACCAGGATCCTCACTCTTTTCTCTATTTGGAAGCCAATTCTATGGAAATTACTTGTATTGTAAGTTCCCTTACACCTCTCTTTGGACATATTTTAAAACTGTTGACTTTTTTTTTTTGCCTTTTTTTTCTTCAGACTGGCATTATAATCTTGCTTCTGCTGAATAGAGTCAACAATTACAATGCTGATCTTTAATTATTCAACAATGTATATACTTGTTTATTAAATTAACCCAGCATAAGTGTAATCACTTCAAGAAATTCTCATATTTTAAAATATTTGAAGGATAAACATGATTACCACACTGCATCACAGAGCTCTGGCTGAACTAACCTGACATGCCGTTAGCACAGCGGACAGTTTTTTAGAGGTATTCTAACATAAAGACCTTCACTAGAGTACTACCATAAAAGCAAACAGAAGTAACTAAGTAATCATGTCCAACATCAGAGAAAAACCATAAATCACTCACAACACCAAGTTTTAAGAGTTTGACACAACAGTGCTGTACTAGACAAGTCCAATTACACTTCTTGGACACAAGAATGATACAGGGTGAATGCGGACCAAGCTGAATTTAAGAACAAAACTAAATTGTCACTTCCTAACAAGTATAAGCCTAGCAAAAGAGCAACACCTGATTTCTGTAAAGAGGGAAGCATCTCTTATACCTTTTTTGTCCTAAAACAATAAAGTTAGTTGGTGCTGCCAATCATTCCAAGTTTTCGATGCACAGAGGTTAGTATTTTCTCCCAATTTGCTTATCAGTTTTGATTTCTTTCCCTTATACTTGTTTAAAGCATTCACTTCCTCTGCTGGTCAAGAACAGCTCATGAAAACCAAAATACTACTAGCTAAGGAGCACTTAAGATATTATCAGCAGCTAAGAAATTGCAATTAACTTGGCAGAATGAAACCTCACTTTACCTAAAGTTATACAGGTCAAAGTTCTATATTATTTTAATAGATAAAAAGTTCTAAATATAAACTGGTTAATGAGTGATAAGGCTTCTCGTCATCCTCCTGCAGCAAAACCCTGCTTTTCTCGAGGTTAGCTGTCAAAACCAAGAGACACTGAAAATTCATTTAGTGAAGTGTCACTTAAACACACACATCAATACAATCCTGTATCCTGAATCTAATAATATTGCACAAGACGACGGCTGTAACAAGAATAATGTGACTTACTATTGACATTTACCACTGCACATTTATATGGCATACTTTTTCCTAATCCGCAGCTCCTCCATGTGTCAAGAAAGCATAATGAAATATTTAGAGTTACTGCAGAAGACAGTGACCTACCTATACGCCTGAAGTAAAAATATCTTATAGATGTTAATGAAAACTGTTCTAAGGCTGTTGATCTAGAACAGAACAGAAACAGAGCTATATTTTAGTGTCGCGACAGGATTTCTTCAGTTCAGCAGCATAAGACGACATACAGATCTACAGAAAAAACATTTTACGCTAAACTTCCAACATTTCTTCTATGTACCTAAGTTAACAATATTGTGAAGGCTCCATTCTGGAAGGTGCTGAGACCCCAGATTTTACTTGATGTCAACATTTCCAAGTTATGTGGATTACCTCTTAAACTCAACTCAATGTTACAACTCAAACCAGTTTTAACACTCTTTATCACTAATCACAGTCTTTCCAAACATCCATTTCCATATTCCCACCTGTAAATCAAGAAATAAACAATGGCATTTCAGTTTGAGGACTGTAATCAATTTGTATTTCATGTTTTTCCCAGCTGTTCTACTTGAATTGAAGGAAAGACTTGATCTGATAGAAGTACAGGTATAACTAGAAAAAAAAAAGAAAAAAGTAATTAAACAAACTCCATGGGCTAATAGACTAGATTAAATTTTGTAAAGTAAGCCTCATTTAACGTCTCGTGTTACAGAGATTGCCTGCAAATCAATGAGCCAGTAGCTAGAAAACGACTGTAACTAAATTCAATTTACAAAGAGACTAGACATAGCGGCATTAAGGCTATTAGCTAAGGAACGACTTCAGTACCTCAGAGCTGAAGAGTACACCCTGCCAAAAAAACCAAGCCAATAGCCTGAAACACAAATCAGATGTACTTCTAAAACATGTGGTCTAGCCAGACCACTGTTAACGACTCCAGTGGCAATAAGGTTGCACTCTGTGATCAATGCAATGCAGGAGCTTAGGCTGGAAGCCACCTCAGTTCACCTTGGCGTTCCAACTACTTAAGTCAAACTTGTCAAAAGCAAGGTGGCCCTTGTAACAGACACCCTCAGGGTCCTGATTAGTGTCTCCCAGATGAGTAGCACCACTGCCCTCATCAATGCAAACTGTTTCTTTTGGAAAACACAGCTAGTGAATAAATCTCTTTGATTTACATGACATGATTTTCTGTAACAACAGAGGGCTAAATTCAACAGCCACTTTCCTAAACTGACCAAGCTTTTCTGCTTTGGAAGACTACTGAAGAACTTCACCAACTCTGGTGATGGGAAACCTCCTCCTAATTTCCCACTTAAATGTATGCATGGGCTGTTTGCGCTGAATATGGTCAATAACACAGCAGTTTTATGCACCAGTTTAAACAGTTCTTTCCTGTTAACCTTAGCAAATGTCTAATGCCATCTCTAGTAGTCCATATAAAGGGTCTACAGAGCTTTTCAGTAGGATGCATTGTCCCATCCCGAGTTCTATGCCTCTTCAGACTGCTTTGTCTATATAGTCAATGTCGTTAGTTTAAAGAGAGATTACTTCGCCCCTACACTACCATCTGAAGTGTACCAGAGGGAACACGTCTGATGTTGAAAGGATTACTAGTTCCTCTAGTCTATACAAAATTAATCTCAATCTGTAGCTCATGTAATACTTGCTGCTTCTTTTAGGAAGGTACAAAAAATAACAATTTCAGAACAACACATGGAGTTATATGATATCAGCTATGACACAGTGCATAACGGTGAAAGAAGCTGAACTGAGGTGATTGAATAAACTTTCTCAGAACCATGTAGCCACCATATGGCATATGACTTCTGGTCACCAGTGACCTGTGCCACATTTGATAGCATTAATGGTATGTACATTCCACCAGGATGGAATGAGGAGAATAGCAGGCTGCACAGCAGAATAAAATGTTTAAATTAGTGTATAAGAAACAGAAAAGTAAAATCTACTTTGCAGTTCATTCAACTACATCATTCACAAGACACCCTTGTGCTTCTCACACTACATACAACACACTGTAAAGCTGACACTGGAGTATAAAACTCTGTTTACCTGGAGTAATCGCAGTAAACCTCAAGTGTCTGTATATCTAATAACAAACCACACCACGGGATCAAACGACAGTCTGGCAGCTGTTTAAATTTGGAACATCCTGGGATATCATCAACTGGAAAATTCACGACTGTCTTATTGGGGTTTATTAAAAAGCCATACTCAGGAATACCTGTTGCTAGAGTCCTGAAACAGATATAAACAGTTAGCCTAACTCCCCCTGCAAAAGTTAACAAAAAACCCCACCACGTTGCAAGACACCTATGATCTTGCATAAAAGGACAGAAACCGAAGAATAAAGGAAACCACTGCCAACTCTTTAGGTTAAGGAACACAGCTAGACAAAAACAAAACTGAAGATATTAGAGGTAAATAGATACATAAAATAAACAAATAATCTTAAGAATATGAGAATAATGGAGAAAAACTTTTACAGATTAATACAAATTAAGAACTTAAGCCATGAAACATTTGACACAAGCTGCATAAACCACACTCACAGAAACCACTGAGATTAAAATCACTGGAAAAAGAAAGATGAAGAGTTATTGGTTTTGGCATCACATCATCAGCAGAACTCTTCTTGGATACTGACTGTATATTCATATCCACGGTAACCAGGAACCTCTTTTGGGGCCCAAATTTAACAAAAGGTAGTTCTGAAACACTAAAGAATTACTGTTCGAAAACTTCTATGTGAGCTGCATGCCACCATGCTATCAGTATCTTCAAATACTCATCCCAGAATATTAATGACCAGAAAATTCTTAGCAATATTGGATCAGAGAAAAGTTGCATTCTTACCCCAGGAATAGAAGGTAGCAGCATACCTGCCCAATAAAAACATTTCAAGAATGTAACCAAGACAAATTTGAGGGAAAATAGTCTTAAAACAACTGTCAGCTGCTTTGGTTAGTCTGCGCTAATTGCTGCTAGAAGCTCCATCAAGGTCAGTAGCTAGGTCCCTAATTTAAATTTCAGCAGGAGTCCCCCACCATCCAAGCTGCAACAGATTGTTAGTTGGCCATCCAGAGCGTAGCTACTAGGATTTTAGCAAAGACAGCAGTGACAGGACGAGGGGTAATGGTTTTAAACTAAAACAGGATAGGTTTAGGCTAGATATAAGGAAGAAATTCTTTACAATGAGGGTGGTGAAACACTGGAATGGGTTGCCCAGAGAGGTAGTGGAGACCCCATCCCTGGAAACATTCAAGACCAGGTTGGACAGGGTTCTGAGCAACCTGATCTAGTTAGTGGTGTCCCTGCTCGCTCCGGGGGGGTTGGACTAGATGACCTCTAGGGGTCCCTTCCCACCCAAAACTTTCTATGATTCTATGACTCTCCCCAAGCACAGGCTACCAGGAGGGACTACAAAGCAGCCCTTCCCAATTATTAACCCACAAAACAAATATACCTATATGTATAAGCCTGTACAAAGATGAAGAACAATCATGTAAAAAGTGTTAATGTATATTACTTTGAAGACTATGTCTTTAATAGCATACCTTAGAAAAGTTCTTGCCTGCATTAAATGTGGTGTAACCAGCAAAAAGTCGTCAATGAGACGTATTAGGACTCTGTAATCAAGAAGAAACTGATGTTAGATTTTTTTAATACGCAATCCTTTCAAATTTTCGTCACACTCTTCAGAGCAACAACATGCCCATTTTAATTCACAAGAAGGTAGAGGCCAATGTGATCTCCAAATCGAGTGTCATGAAGAAATTCTCAGTTCTGCTTCTTTCCTAAAAATAAATGAAAAAAAAATAAAAATAAGAAAGCAAAGGGGCTGGCTATGCAACTCATGACAGGAATTTACAGCACACAAGCTTCTCCACAGTAGCTTTTTGGATGCAGGGTTTTACACTTTTCCGAGGGAGAATTTGCAGTATCCACGAAGACAAGGAGAGGAGGTGTAATACCAGGTACACAAGCAGATACCAGACTCTTCACGTGCTCTAACTCTGTATCTTCATTTACCATGTAATAACTTGTTTGTGAAGCTGTAACTTGAATGTAAACCAGACTACCATCTACTGCTGTAAAGGCTGGAATTGTCTTTTTCAACAGAATCCAGGTCTCAAGCATGCCCATATTTTTCTGATAAATCCTGCCTAGTAGATCATAGAGAGGAAACTCTGGAGATGATCTTGTCCAGTCTCCTCTTCACAGCAGGAGTATTGCCATCACTATGATCAGATCAGCTGCACCTTTGCCTAGCCAAGTCAATAGCCAGGTTACTTTTTTGACTTCAAGGCCAAATGAAACTATCAAAATTATTCAACAGATACCTAACTAACTTTCTAAAATTGGCTCTATATGAAAACAGCTGCTACATTAAAGAGCGCATTCTTCTGAATCGGTTTCACAATTTCAGTATATATAAACAACATCCTCTGAAAGCAAAGGATAGCTGTTTACACTCACATTATCACAGCATCCTAAAGCCTATGAGAAGAACTCTACTACTTCGGTAGGGAAATGTTTAAAATTCTGAGACTTTCCATTACCCAGTGAGCCTCCCAAGAAGAGACACTAGACAGACACACTTATCTGGAGTACTCCTACACTCAGTTTCTTTTTTCTTTCTTACGACAGAATTCACAGCAATGGAGAGAGATGTGTGAACACTGACAAGCTTCAGGGTCCAGCTCATGCCTAAAGATCCTAATCTGGGATTCAGCTGGGGATCAGTTCATATGGAGGTAAAAGGGACGCCAAAGTTTTTACAGCTAATAAAGCAGTAGAGCTTTCATCAGGCTAGCTTTCTGTCAAGCTCCTAAGAAGCAAGCACAAGCAGGGCACAAAGACTGAGAATATGTATCAAGAGCCACACAAGGCTTCAAACAAGAACCAACATGCCTTGTAAAAAATCTGCAATAAAGCTGTGACCTTGATAAAATGCTAAGATTTATAGAAGGTGGATTGGAAAGCCCTCAGGCAGAAGCCTGGAGTATCAGAAAGCCTGTAACAAACATCCCATCCTGTTTGAGAAGAAATGGCCACAGATATTGTGGGAATGAGTGCAAGAGAACCATAAACTTCTTAGATGTACAAGAAGAGCTTGTCAGGCTCTTTACAGCATCCCTAAATACTGTGCTCTTTGTAAGAACAAGTCTCCTACCCACAGATCTGTGAAAGCTTCTTTTCAGCACTTTTCTTCCCAATCCTATGACAAACAGAGAAATTCCCCCACAAAACAACCACAGTGACACTGAAGCTGCAGAGATGTTTGTGTGCCTCACACTCCTAATGGAGTGTTGGAAAGCCTTGAAACTCAAAATCAAAGTTCGGAGAAAATGTCTACCATATATACCATATATTATGCATGACTATAAGAGAGCACAGAACAAGGCATCCCTACCCATCCTGCTGTACTCCACAGAGCAATTTGTTTTCCATGTCTCCATAGCATAAGCTGCAAAGTAAGGTTGACAAAATGGAGCCCTGTGGAATTCCACAGCACTGTAAGTAGTACCTAGTAAAGAATAAAGGAAAAAAAAAATCAAAACATGCAATAAGAAGATTGCAATAGCCATTAATTCTATATGCTTATAAATATCTCAAGGGTGGGCGTCAGGAGGATGGGGCCAAGCTCTTTTCAGTGGTGCCCAGTGACAGGACAAGGGGCAATGGGCACAAACTGAGGCACAGGAAGTTCCGTCTGAACGTGAGGAAGAACTTCTTCCCTCT
>Ga0065711_1039705_pt1 | contig 17568 bp, 9 predicted proteins | sample Hoacrofraction12_FD_59098 | JGI IMG/M metagenome (GOLD analysis project Ga0065711, IMG submission 59098) | Hoatzin crop microbial communities from Cojedes, Venezuela - Epithelial fraction 12 v2 (version 2) | ecosystem: Host-associated > Birds > Digestive system > Esophagus > Crop | place... | reverse complement strand
TTCTTTTCCTTTTCTTTTCTTTTCTTTTCTTTTCTTTTCTTTTCTTTTCTTTTCTTTTCTTTTCTTTTCTTTTCTTTTCTTTTCTTTTCTTTTCTTTTCTTTTCTTTTCTTTTCTTTTCTTTTCTTTTTTCTTTTACTTTAAACCAGAAGCAAGTAAGTAAATAAACAATGAATGTATCTGGTCCATTTCATCTGCATAACCTCATATCACAATGTGGTTTTACTCCAATTATTATACATGGTAAATATGGAATAAATATTAATTAGAAATGCTTTTTTTTTCCTAAGTCTCATAGATATGAAGAGCTCCTGCTGCTTTAACTACTGTGTATCTTGGATTAGAACATAATTTACATAAAATAAAGCAAAACATATTGCATATTACATATCACATATCACATATTACATATTACATATTACATATTACATATTACATATTACATATAACATATTTTTCTTTACAATCTTTTGGTTTTTTTCTAAGTACATTGTATTTACCCCAGAAATCTGAACTAAACATAACATTTTTTATTTCTTACTCAAAAATTCTAAACCTGCAAAACTTTAATGTTGTTAGAAGCATTTTCTATTTCTAAAAATAACTGCAGATCATAAATAGTGCTCAAAAGTCTGTACCTCCCAAATTTAAGACACCAGATGGTTGTGATAACAAGATGTAAATTTGTGTATGACCCAATAATTCACTTCTTTTATACACTTATATCGAGTCTTTTTATTTGGAGTGGAGGGACTCAATTCTATTCTGCTTCTGCCAGTCTCTCCCTGAAAAAAGATGTTTTAACCTAAATTACTAAACTGCATAAATTCAAATCTAAGAACTGTTAATTAGATTCACTTATTTTTTTCTCCCTTAGAAACGAACTGTAAACTCTTACCTGCCTTTACTAGTATGTTGATACTGTTACAATTACATAAACAAATATCTTAAGGAGTCAAGGAAAAGGTAGGAACTTAGATCACCGTGAGGAAAAAGCGATAAATATTTGATCACTCCAGTAATTATGCATTCAAAATGAAGCTGTTCACTTTCACAAAAATGAAAACACTGCCTCATTCCAGAAAGAACAGCAGTGTTTATTTCAGTCTCAGCTCATGAACGATCATAATGGCTGTGCGTAACAAAACACTGCGACTGTCGACTTGCTTTTCACCTCTGTTTTCTTTCTGACAAAATATCCACCAGTGATCAGATATTTCAAGAACATCTTATACATATACAGAAAGTATGAAAAATGAAAGATAAACAGTTGCAAAACACTGACCATTCAGTTTTACTACGGATATACTTGAAATCCATAAAAAGAATTTGTGTCAATGACTGGTTACTTCTTGTAAGCACAAGAGCTGAAGTGCTTGAGACATGGATGTAGAATGCAATTCTGCATTCAGTTTTCAAAGCAAATTAAAATGTGATTCAAGTCAGTGAAAGTGGTTCTCCAATTGTTCTGGGTCTTCTGATGGTGTAAGACATTTGTCTGCGTGTTTCTGGTAAGGGGATTGTACTTTCGTGGTGGGGGGAGGTGGGAGATGGTAGGTTCGTCAAATGGAGATGAGTAATTCTAAGTGAAATAGTCTGGATAATTGAGACTCACCACAGTTGTAATTTACCTCTGCTAAGTCTTTTCATCATAAGATAATAATTTTGCTATGCTTTAGCTAGGTGAAATTTTAGTTGATTTGTAATAATAGAATTAAGCTGATATTAATTTTTACTAGTTTTTGCAAGTAACTTATGGAGTCATAGAATCATAAAGGTTGGACAAGACCTCTAAGAGCATCAAGTCCACTCGTGAACCCAAAACCACCATGCTACTAAACCATGACCTGAAGTGCCGTATCGATATGTTCTTTGAACACCTAAACTTCTCTTATGTTAAGATCGTCAGCCTTTCACTGTCAGTCTCAGTAATTATGCAAATTTAAATCAAATTTTCTTTTTTCTAACTCTTTCTTAATGAAATATTAACTTCCACAGATGTTGTAGTTAATGGTTTTAAAGCACCTTATTTCTAGAATTAGCGTGGTCAGAAGATGCGTTATCAGGCAACTCTACGTAATGGCTTCCACCAATGTGACAAATAAAGACTTGGTTATTTCTCTAACAAAGTTGTGCTGGAGGGTTATGTTTCATCACAGTGTCATTATAAGAGGATCTTCCTGTTCCCTTCATGTTCATTTGTGGTTTTGACTGACATTTCGTCTTTTTGAAGAGTACATAAACCCCATGAGATCACACACTGCCTCATGTTCTTAGCTGGTCTCATGCATTATCTTTCCACAAATATTTTCTCCCACAAGTAAGTTTTCTTAAGGATTATGTGAGGGTATGTGGAAGGAGAGTGTCTGCTCTTTTAAGAGTATTTTGTCAAGAATGATTTTCAATACAGAAAGGGATAATAAATAAAGGAGGAAGCCATAAACAAGAACACACAGGGACAGAAACCTGACTGACAGATGATAATGAAGGCAGTGATGAATATCAAACCTGGTCAGTCACACTAATTGATGAGGCCATGCAGGAGTGTGAGAATGTTTAATTTCAGCAAAATTATCTGATTTGGGACCTTGTCATATAGGAAACTAAGGAAAAAAAAAGAGTAAACCAGAAACAAAATATACAGACACACAGACCTGACAAAACAAATATGGTGACAATGATGAGAAATAAACCTCACCACTGACACAAATTGTTGGGCTACCAAGAAGATACAGGCACCACTTCCAGGGAGATCAGCCTCAACTTTATAAGTGACAAGACTGTAAACCAGGAGTATCTCAAACTGAGAAGGGTTTGGGAACTGATAGAGCTGTACAACCCAGAAGGTGACATGTAGGGGAAGAGGAAACAAGGAGGAAAAAAGAGGGTGGGTAGACAGGAAAGAATGTAAAAAGTGTCGATAAACAGAGACGATCAGCATGCCTGATCACTGTGGTCTGTCCCATCTTCTTATGTCTTCTTCTTAAATCTTTTCTTAACTCCCTCTGTGTAATCTCTCTCTATCCAATGTCTGCATGTGCTGCAAGGATCAAGTGTCAGCTGCTGGTGAGACCTATATGTGTGCCAGAGGAATTTGTTGGTGGCCTGTGATGTGGAGTGAGTGAGGGTCCTAGCATCAGTAGATGGAGGGGCCATAGCACTCTGGATGTAGGGAGTGTCCTACAGACTTTGTGCCTAGAGCGCCAGCTGCTGGGGCAACTGATGTGAATGAATCTGGTTCCATTTAGTGGAATCAAACCAGCGGGGTAATTGTCCCTGGCCTGTGGCATCAGCTGCTGCAGCGAGTGTATGTCCCTGTACACCGCTCATTCAGGTGTAGTCTCTAGCTATCGCACTTCCACAGCATTTTGTGTCTCAGGCTGTCACCTCTATAGAGTCACTGTGGATACTCTAGATCTCCTCTTTATCCTCCTGATATTACACAGAATGCTTATTTCATGCAGCATCTGATGACTCAATGTCTTGAGCAGAGTGTACTTCCTATAAGTGACACCACTCTAGTTCTCAGTCTCAGCGAGAGGCCACTGCTCTCCCTCCATCCCATGGTCTGAAAAACGGCATCCCAGAATGGCAGAATGTATGAGGTTGGAACGGACCTCTGAGGTCATCTGGTTTAACACACCTGCCCAGCCAGTGGCTCACGACCATGTCCAGATGGATATTGATTATCTCCAAGAATGGAGACTCCACAACTTCTCTGGGTAACTAGTGTGAGTGCTCAGTCACCCTCATAGTAAAAGCATGTTTCTTGATGTTCAGAGGAAACCTCTGTTGTTTCAGTTTATGCTCATTGCTTTTTGTCCCATCACTAGGCATTACTGAAAAGAACCTGGCTCTGTCCTCTTTGCACACTCCCTTCACATACTTGTACACCCTGATAAGATCCCGCCTGAGCCTTTTCTTCTGTAGGCCAAAGAATTTCAGCTCTCTCAGCCTTTCCTCTTAAGAGAGATGCTCCAGTGCCTTAAGCATCTTTGTGGCCCTTTGCTGGACTCCCTCCAGTACTCCGTGTCTCTTTTGTACTGGGGAGCCCAGAAGTAAGCACAGCACTCCAGGTACGACCTCACCATGTTGAGTAGAAGAGAAGGATCACCTTTGATATGTTTGCAACACTCCTCCTAATGAAGCCCAGGATACCCTTCAAATTCTTTGCAGCAAGGGCACAACTGCCTCTAACAAGCCATCTGAATCAAAACTGCTCATTGTGCTAAGGTTCTTTCTCCAAGTCAGTGTCAGGAAGCAATCCCAGGAGTACATCACCACTGTTTTCATATCTTCTACACTGTTCGGACAATTTTGGGGATTTCTTTCATACCTGTAGCCCCACAACTGACAAATCTCTCATGGGTACTTATGTTTGCTGGGGTCACACTTACCAGCTAGGAGGCACTGCCGCTTTCATCAGGTCATGTCAGAAGCCCACACCATCAGCCACCTGGATCAGAGATAGTATATAAGGTGGGGTGGGCTGTTTTTAATCAAGACCCAGAATATAAGGAAACAGGTTAGAATCATGAACCTGCCAATCAAGAAACAGCTAACAGAAGATGTTACCAGAAGGGTCCCTGGAAGCTTCCAGAAGCATTCTCTCTAAAAGAGTGGCTATCCTTGAAGCTGTTTAATTGGAAAAAATCAAACCAGCTCACGTAACCTTACACAACTAATAGAAAAAAAGAAAGTAATTAGAAGTGCAATAAATATATACATGTGCCTATATGTAAGTGTGTGTGTAACTGGAGATGGTCATAGCCAATCTAAGCAAACAGAGAAACAAATCTCTTAATTGTGCTAAAAAAAAATGTTAATCAGATCTTGTTTATACTTTAGGAACTTCTTCCAATTAAAATACCTAAGTAGAGGAAGGGAGTCAGGGGGTCAGTAAGGAAGAGAAAACCAGGTCCTTTTCAATGGTGCCCAGGGACAGGACCAGAGACAATGGGCACATGCTGAAACACAGGAGATTCTGTCTGAACATCAGGAAATACTTTTTTATTGTGAGGGTGACTGAGCACTGGCACAGGTTTCTCAGCGAGGTCTCCATCCTTGGAGGTAGTCCCGATCCAGTATCGGAGAGGTTTCAATATGATCCCAAGAACGAGATTAAGATGCAAATGGAGTCATATGCCATGCAACCTTGCAAACTTTATTTTGGTGAACTGGGAACCGGAGGTTGGGCGGGGAGGCAGCTTGGGGGGGACGAGAGGAGAAAAGAAGAAAGGGAGAGAGAAAGAAAGGAGTAAAGTCAGACAACCTGAGCAAGCAAGGAAAAGAGTGCACGGGATTTCGGTTACCACCACCATGGATCCAGCGATGTCCAGTCAGCTCAGTCTCTATGCAGGAGCTGAGGTTCCAACAAGGACGGGTTCTAGGAGAAAAAGTGGTGAGAAGGAAAAAAAAAGTGCTCTCAGGGGAGCGTGTTCTGTCCTTTTAAATGAGCATTTGCCCAGGCACAGAGTGCATTTTGGTACATGCGTTTCATGCTAGGCATGCTACCTGCTTAGGCAGCCCTTCGTGCACTAGTCTGTGTGCAAGCATGGTATGGTAATTTCCTGCAGGATGTTATGGTGGTTTCTTCAGAGGTCAAGAAGAGGTGACAGTGCAATGGCAATGTTGAGAAAAAAACAGTTCATAGCAGTCTGCTACAGAGGTCCTTTCCTATATCTCAGCTGTTCTGGGAGTCTGTGATTCAATTCTATGTTACTGCTGGCGGAGATTAATAGCTTTCACAACAGTCTTATCAACTTGAGTCTTTAAAAACCTACAGTCTCTGTTTATAAACTACCAACTACCGTAGTAACTAAGAATAATATTTCTTCAGCATTTTTATTTAATTGGTATGAAGTTTTGAACAAAGATACTGACACAGTATTTTAATTTAATGGTGAAATAATGCTCTGAGCTGAAAACCAGGGGGGGAAAAATAATCTTCTAAATGCCTGTTCTATAAGAGCTGTCTTCTAATGTAAATATTGACAGTCTTTTTAATCTATTTCAGGAGACAAATACGAAAGGTTATTTTCTGCGTCCTTAAAAAGATCATAATTGGAAACTTCAGGGACTGAATGAGTTTGCTAATCACTAATCATGTTCACTTGAAAATAAAGAAACTATCAAAGTCTAAAAGTAAAATCTCTTAATCAGCAGTATGATTGCCAATTAAGTTCATGTGGGCATTTGAAAGGATTCCAATGATGTGGTTTAGAAAGGGAATTTTACAACAAAAACCAAATATGTAGAAAGCATTTGAGCACTTCTAGGCATCCAGAGTACAAAATCATCAAAAGGATCTCCAGGACAAGCAAGATTCATTACTGGAGGGTACTAGTATTTGGTCTTTGTGTTTTCCCAAGGTGTTTTACTTCAGCAATGAGACCACTAATTCATCTTTTAAGACTTCAGATAGTAAAATATTCACTTTCTTCACCAATAAATTGATTTGTGAAGTCAGAAGAGCCCCAAAGAATATGAATTTCAGAGACAGAATATTTGTTCAAGGTTTTAGTGTTTTTATTGCAAAACACCACCTGTTTAAAGCCCTACGACTGTTTTGCATATATAGAAATATTCTGCAGATGCACACTGTTTTAAGAATAATGTGTGTCAGAAAAAACTCTTCAACATCTCCCTACTCTTCAGTTTGTTGGATTATTTTTATTATTGTTTTTGAAGGTGCAGCATTTATCAAAAGTATTAAGAGCCCCATCAGCTCTGTGCACTGAGAGTGGCTTCAGGAATTCTTTTTGGAAAAAGGAAGTCTAAGAAAACATCGAAGGATGATGCGCAGAATTTTAAAAAGGCTTCTCTGGAGAATTCTTAAGATCACTGCCCCTCTTCACACCCTCCTGCTGTGGTGCTGGTGGTGGCAGTTGCAGTGCAGCCCCAGCATCGGTAGAGCAGGTATTCCTCAGGGGATGGGGCAGCCTTACCTGTGTGGGGCCTGTTGGAGTAGAGTTTTTCCCCCTCCCCACTGGCTGACATGACTAATGCTGGTGGTACTGGCCAGACAGACGGTGAGGCTGAAGACACACAACAGCCTTTTGTGTCATGGGGTTTTTTGTGGGTCACCTGCCACCTTCCCCTGCTGGGAGCCCAGAATGCAGCTAGGGGTGCTGGGCGGGGGGGGCGGGGTGGTGTGCGGGGAAGAAATGCACACTGAGATGTTTCCACTCATGTTCATTTTGTGACCTGTAGTAATATCTGTTAGGCTGCTTTGGTGTGTTTCAGTGTCTTTTTTTTTTTCCATTTACTGTTTCATCAAAACTGCTTTGCTTTTGGTGGGGAGAAGAATAATTCAGATAAATTGGCATTTTCTGACATAAATCTGTTCAGCTAAAAATATCCTTGTCTGCTCTGCCAAACACATGTACACTAGCACTGTGCAGTTTAGCAAAATATGTAAGCGTGGAATTTAAGCTCATAATTGAGTACGCTCTTGTTAGATAGGGATTGTTTAATTAAAGTGAAGCATTAATTAGGTTCCTTCCAGACAACTCAAAGGGCCCTCATCATTGCCTACTCTTACTAATCCTAGTCTAAGCAAGTTGTATGATGCTTCAAGTCTCTTACTCTTGTGTCTCTGCTACATGTTCAGTATGCTTTAAAGACTGTATTTGCTCCATATTTGCTGTGATATAGGGAAGAAGAAAACTGTTTTATCCTTCTTATCATGTGAATATTTAAATATTTGTATTTATATATTTAGCCTGATCGGTGGATAGTTATAGAAGTGTATAAGGCCAGGGCAGATGGGTTTTGATATGCTGTCATGACAGAAATCTCAACAGATGTAGAAGAGATTGTTCTACATGTCAGTGATTCAGAGAGTGAAATTTGGATGATACACACCACGACTGGAGAACCCTACAGAAGTAGTCTGAATTGCAAATGCAGACATGCCTGTGAACATTATGAGGGAATAACAGGAATAGCGGAGTGCAGATCAGAAAGTCTCTGAGATTCAGCCATGTGGCAGAAGATAGAGAAGGGGGAATCCATGTGTTATACTTGGTCTTCCTGTTGGGAATGAACAAGGAAGACTAGGAAAGTAGCATTAGGCTGCAAGCTTTGAGAACTGCAAATCTGTCTGCTATGAGATATGTGGCCTTGAAAATCTGTTTCATGTACATGCACTTTGTTAGAAGACATACAAACACAAACAAAGGATAAGAAATAGTCTGACACGTTGCAATCACCTCCAATATCACTTCTGAGTATGCAAAGTTTTAATAAATGATATAAGGACGATATATTTTTGTTATATGCACATGCATGACTGGCCAAGAACTGTTCCAGAAGATCTTGTAAAACTACTGAATTGCAGAAATTCTAGGAAAGATCTAGGAAAATGTGAGAAAAAACTACATGCTTATAAGACTATACCTCATAAAGACAGCCTAATTCTGATGAGTTGTAAATTAGGACTATTTAATATATAACCAAAACACAGGCCTATGACACATATAAATTACAAGTCCATTAATCAGCATAAAATTGAAATTAGTTTACTTTGAAATCAAATGTAATCTTGCTAAAACGGTGTAAGCAACAACAATATTTAAATAGTTCATAATACTTTGATGGCATAACCAGACACAATGGGTAAGCATTTCACATAAATAAGTGAGCAATATGACCAACAAAAAGGCAAATAAAAACAAGTAGCTGCACTTAGGAAGCATGAGAAAACATAAGCAAAGACTGAAGTAGGAGAAACTGCACGGGGAAGAGAAAAGGACAAGAAAAGCACGAGGCTTACTTTAGGCTTGGGACTTGAAATACGTAGAATTTCTGCTGAACACAGATGAAGTATGCCTGGCAAAACCAAAACAAACATCACTGAAAGCAGATGAGAAACCCTCTCTGGGAAAGAGGCTAGAAAGAAACAACGAGGATAAGTGAGCAAGGATGCAGAGGAAACAAGAAAAGCTTACTTCTGCACTGACTTCTCTCACCAAAGAGTTCTCCAACCTGATCATTGTAACCTCTGCAGCTGAGAACTGTCACAGACAGTAGCCCTCAGCATTGACTTTGTGGCATGGTGCTGTATACTTACTGCTAATTTAGGCTATTATAGTTAGACTTCTATCAGTTTTGTATAGGTAGTAATGATGACTAACAATTTGCATGAGCTAACCATTTATACCAAGTGTGCTGTAGATTGAGTAAAAAAGTTTTTTTAAACTTTAAGACAGGCCTGATTTGTCAGTCTTCAAAAAACTCCGCTCACAGCAATATCAAATTCTCTAATTGTGTATACACACACCTAGACAATTGTAACAAATGCTTATTTCAGTGAAGGAACAACAGACCTAACTGATTAGTGTTGTGATCTACCCTGTCATAAAATTATCAGATAATGCAGTAACTCTCAGCTGAGTCTACATAGTGGGAAAATTACTCATTATTTATCTTTAATGATACCATGTTTTCACTTCTAGTAGCAGCCATATAACTACTTCTGCCCTTTCTGGGTATCTCTGTGTAGTGAATGAAAGAGGAATCTAAAATCAGTTCTGCTTATTTAGACCTTTGATAGATATCTCAACTAAGTAAAATGAAATTTAGGCAGAATACTTACTTTTTTTTACTGTAAGAATATATGAAGTTTCAATTCTTACATTTCTCAGGTTCATTTACACTGTAGAGTGTGAAGTACTCCTGAAATTAAACAATGACACTTTTTACATATTTTGAAATATGCCCCAGGAATTCAGAAATAGAACATCTGTAGAATTAGGCTTACTGGCTTCAGACTACTAAAGTTTTCAGTTAAGTACGTCCTGAGATGCTTCAATGGACTAGGGCCTAAGGACTTTAATATAATATTTGAAATATATTCTCCTGTCAGAATGTGCATGGTTCATTTCCTCATGTAATGTTTCAGGAATAGTTTCAATGTCCTCATATGTTTTGAAAATAAAGAATTGTATAAAACTGAAGTATAGAAACAGAAGGGCTTGGTATATTCTCCTTTTAAGTTGGAGGTTGAAGTGGCTTGGTGTACTATATCTCAATTATTTTATAAAGCAAATTTTCAGGTTTTGACCTACATCCAAAACTGTAGAAGAAATTGCATTTTGCTGACAACAGAAGATAGTTTCAGGCATGCTGATTAAGAGTGGTAGAATATGTCCTTGGATTTTTTTCTGAAATGTATCTGATTGACTTCAATCTGTTGCTAGGAAATCTTCAATTGTTTCATGTTAATTTATGAAGTATACTTAAGTTGTTTTGTTCTTTTACTTTTCTATATACTTTTAGATATCCTCTACAAATAGCTTTGAACATAAAAATTTCTAGCTATGTCTGTACTGTTCAATAACAAAACCCGAACTGAAGGCTAAGAGCTGTCTAGTGCAGAAGTAAAAATCAATAAAACACACTACTGTTGATTTAAGCAGGAATGTCTTTTTTGTTTGTATGTAGCATTTTTTTAAATTTTAGCTGTTATACTCACCAGTGTAAGCTTTCATTTTTTTATCAAATACCAGCAATTACAAATTGTAAATCGTGCTTTGATTTTACTAAGTCTTTTGTGCTGAAAGCTGTAAATGAATTTTCTCAAAATGATTCTCCCTTTGCAGATAACATTGTTTTTCTCCTGGTGTCAAAATTGTATCCTGTTGTTTTCCAGTTTTCGTCATAATCACTGATGGTGTTCTTCTTGTAAAGACATTTGGATAAGCACATTAACTCATTTTCATTTGCAGAATTCAGTATACTTTCTCTTCACCCTGCCTGTTCACTGCTTAGGTGAATAGTTCTCTAAAATGTGAGTCATAATACTCACCAAGATATTTCAGCAGTGTCATGGTTTAACCCCAGCCAGCAACTGAGCACCACACAGCTACTCACTCACTCCCCCCCGGTGGGATGAAGGAGAGAATCAGAAGGGTAAACGCAAGAAAACTCATAGGTTGAGATAAAGACAGGTTAATAGGTAAAGCAAAAGATGCGTGTGCAAGTAAAGCAAAATAACAAATTCATTCACTACTCCCCATCAACAGGTTCAGTCATCTCCAACAAAGCAAGGCTCCGACACATGTAACAGTTACTTGAGAAGACAAATGCCAGCATTCTGAATGTCCCTCCCTTCCTTCTTCTTCCCCCTGCTTTATATGCTGAGCAGGATGTCATATGGTATGGAATATCTCTTTCGCCGTTTGAAGTTAGCTTGTGGGCTGTGTTGCCTGACAGTTTCTTGTGCACCCCTAGCCTACTGGCTGGTGGGTTGGTGTGAAAAGCAGAAAAGGCCTTGACTCTGTGTAAGCACTGTTCACCAATAGCTACAATTTCTCTGCAGTATCAACACTGTTAAGCACAAATCCAAAATATAACCCCATAGTAGCTACTACTGAGGAAATTAACTCTACGTCAGCTAAAACCAGCACAAGAAGTCTGGATTATCCCAGGGTCACTATCTATTTCTTTTGACTGCACACTGTCTAGTGTCAGTGTGGAAACATCTCAGGAGGGACCAAGGTGGTAACATATTTTCTGCTTTTTTTTTCTTCTCAAGATTTTACTGCTCTATCTTGAATTATAATTTGTGTTCTTATTTTACCTCAGTTTGTGTTCTATATAAAACAACTGTTCATGCTTAACAAAGAGTGGTTATTCATTTATGCTAATTTAAAGCAATCTTACTAACCCCTGCAGTATTACTTCTTGTGTTTAATGAGGCTTGAGACAAAGCTTAGTGAAGTCAATAGCAAATTTTCTATTAAGTAGAATGATGTAGAATATATACCGGAATTTAACTGAATCTTCATTTTAATTTTAAATAAACTTTTAGTGTTGAACTAATATTTAATAATAGCAAGAAGTCATACAATTGTTAACGTTTTTATCTGGGAAAACGGAATCTTTTTGTGAAAAGTATGACTAATGTTTTTGAGCTGTATTCCCTCCAGAACAGGAACGTTAAACCTTACTTTAACATCAAAGCATAACATTTTTAAGACAGCATGTAAATACGAATAGCTTTACAAAACAAACAAAAAAATCCTCTGCAAAATGCCAAGCTGCTTGAATAGATTTCTTCCTAATCATCTTGGTGAAAACTGGGAAAAATGAAACAAGATTTGTATGAGTAAGAAGAGAAAAGTTAAGATAGAACTTTACTCCTGAAATAATTGGCTGGAACGCTACTGTAGGCGAAAGAATTTTCTAGGCTTTGGTCCATGCTCATAACAGAGCTTCTACTGTTTTTTTTTTGCTTTGTGATGTTTTCTCTTTGTTTTTTAGGAACTTTGTTTTGTTTTGTATTCCTTTGTTGGAAAATTAAGGCTCTCAATCTTGATCACCTTAGCTTCCATGCCTAAGAAACACCAAAGATCATAGTTATAAGTGCTAATTGTATAGCATCAATTACATAGCATTAAATACCCAGATATCATGTAGGATGTGATTGTTGTGCAAAGTTTGAAGTTTAAGATTTCATTTAAAATTTCAAAGCTAGCGTTATTCTTTAGTTTTCCAAACAATCCCATCACAGACAAGTTTAATCCAGCAACTAATATATATATATTTAGCTATATATTAAGTACTCCAGTTTTACTAATAATAATCTAATGTTATACAAACAAAGTAGTAGAAGAATAGTACTAATAAAAGTTCTGAAATCAAAAGTATTTAACAGCCAGAACACTAATAAAATATATCTACCAGAAAGAACTTTAAGCTCCTCTTCCTGTTGAACAATCCTATCTGTTGTAGCATGGGAAAAACTACTGTGGACACAAAAATGTATCTGCTGTCCTTGTACTTTACATGTCTTCCCTGTTACAATGTCCTAACCAATTATATTTTGTAAGTTGGGTATGATATTTTTTATGAATCTTACATAAAATTTGGTACTCCATTTCAGATGAGGCTCTCATCCTGCTGACGAAATTCAACCACACTGACATCTGCTGGAAAAGGAGCACGGCAAGCTGTAGGCAACCCAGGAAACTCCTGGAGTGCATTGAGGATAACTTAAGCCAGGAAATAGTGCTACCAGAGGGGATGAGATACCGGACCAAGAATGCGATATGGTCACCAAAGCGGGTGAGCTAATTGAAGACATCAAGATTGGAAGCAGCCTGGTCTGCAATGATCATGCACTGGTGGAATTCACAGTTCTGAGGAATATGGGTCACACAGAGAGCAAAGTCAGATTTTTTTAGAAAAAATATTTATTTCAGAGCAGAGTGTTTAGTGATGGAAAGTCTTCTGTTCTTTGTCTTCAGTATATTTGAGCTACCACTTAGAAGACCTAACTCATCAGCAAAAACTTATAATATTTGAACTGCCATCTGTGACATTCAGAGGCGTTTTCTCCTAGACAGAATCAATGGTAATGTCAATAAGCTTCTTCCTGTTTCTTGTTCAAATTGATTAATAAGCTTAATATCATAAGTAATCCTGAAACTAACTGGACTAAAATATATTTAAGGAAAATGTAATCTTTCCACACATGCCGTATATATTAAAATGGACAAAAATATAGCTTAAAAAGAAAAATAGGAAATATTCTAGTAAGGGAAGATTAATTAAGGTATAATAAGTTTCTCTGCAATAGATGTCTAAATTTTTATCTATGCAGACAGCAATATTTTTCAAGGTTAGGTGTGAGTTGCAGTGGCTTAAGTAACTGTTTTACAAACAAAAGTTTCAGGCTTGGTTTCTTAGTATTATATCCATTCTAAAAATACCAGGCATAATTTAATGTGATATTTAAAACCATTTCATATTAAAAGTAAAATTCGGAAGATCTTTCACTATTTTGATGTAGCTAGCGTCGAGGAGGAGGTGAAGAAGCAGCAAGAGTGCTGCTTAGTCAACTGAAACATAAACAAAATTGGCTTGTGATCAATACACTTCTTAGTTTTTTCTACCTCATCTTTACTAGTATAAATGATTATACAAGATTCCTAACAACGAAGAGATTTTTTTCTCTTTTCTGTGTAGAAGAAAATTTGCATGTCATATAAAGACAGGTAAAAGTAAGCACATTGTTTAGAACTTCCTTTTATGAACATATGCCAATGAGTTTTCAGTACACACATATCTGCATGCTGTTGGAATGCAGTTAGCCCTCATAAAGTCTGCCAATATTGTTTCTACAGTACTAGTCAATCCTAACTAAATATAATTAATCACCTAATGACAGCTAGTAATTGATATTATTTGATGATTTCTATGATTGCATGGTTGGAACAAAATCTGGCATGATATTTTAAAGTGTGAAGTTAGATGTCTGATTTACCATCTGCATTGAAAGGACAGGAAGAAATGTTCAGAATAGTACAATTGAAAAACACCCACCCTTTAAACAAGAAGGCAGAACAACACTGAATACGTTTTATCTTTTTATACACGTGAAAGCAGCATAGACTTTGTTTTGTACAGAATAATTTTGGATATATTTTAGTAGATATAGACTGATACATTTGTCATTTTCTACGGAGTATATTACACTGTGTAACATTTCGATATAGTATTTTGTGAGTGTGAAAGGTGTTTTTCTTTTCAAAAAAACTCATGCAAGTTTTGTAATGAAAGTGGATATAAAATATTGATATTGTTTAGAGGTTATTTTGAAATAGGCTTATGTAAATTGTTCAGTGATGACTACTTTTGATCTTAAATATTAACATATGTGCTTTAAAATGATAATTTGTTATTCTCTCTCTATTTGGATATTGTCTAGTAACACTGTTTAAATAGAAACATAAAGGCAGAAAGACACAGTGCTGATATTCATTAGTTTTTTCTTGCATTGGTTTTCATTTACCTCACTATGCCTTGTCATTTCTCAAAATATCTTGAAAGGTATCACAAGTGAGGGACTTAGGAGAACGTTGCATTACGAGCCTCTGTAAAATTCTCTACTAGACTAAATCCTTAAAGGATTAGAGTCATAGAATCATGAAGATCGGACAAGACCTCTAAGATCATCAAGTCCAGCCATCAACTCAACACCACCATGCCTATGAAACCATATCCAGAAATGCCATATCTACACGTTTTTTAAACACCTCCAGCGATGGTGACTCCACCACCTCCCTGGGCAGCCTGTTCCAGTGCTTCACAACTATTTCAGTAAACAAACTTTTCCTAATACCCAATCTAAACCTCCCCTGGTGAAACCTCAGGCCATTTCCTCTCTTCTTATTGCTAGTTACTTGAGAGAAGACACCAATACCCACCTCAATACAATCTCCTTTCAGGTAGTTGTAGAGAGCAATAGGGTCTCCCCTCAGCCTCCTCTTCTCCAGACTAAACAGCCCCAGTTCCCTCAGATGCTCCTCATAAGACTTGTTCTCTAGACCCTTCTCTGGGCACCCTCCAGCCACTCATGTCCCTCTTGTAGTGAGGGGCTTAAAACTGAACACCGTATTCGAGGTGCAGCCTCAGCAGTGCTGAGTACAGGGACATGATCACTTCTGTACTCCTGCTGGCCACACTATTCCTGATACAAGCCACAATGCTGTTGGCCTTCTCGGCCACCTGGGCACACTGCTGGCTCATGTTCAGCCGACTGTCAGCCAGCACCTCAAGGTCCTTTTCCGCCAGGCTGCTTTCTAGCCACCCTTCCCTGAGCCTGTGGTGTTGCATGGGTTTCTTGTGACTGAAATGGAGGACCCGGCACTTGCCCTTGTTAAACCTCATACATTTGACAATGACCCATTGATCCAGTCTGTCCAGGGCCCTCTGCAGAGTCTTTCTACTATCGAGCACATCAACACTTCCACCCAACTTGGTTGCAAACTTACTGAGGGCACACTCAATCCGCTCATCCAGATTATTGATAAAGATATTAAACAAGACCGGCCCAAAACCGAGCCCTGGGGAACACCACTTGTGACTGATCATCAACTGGTTTTAACTCCATTCACCACCACTCTCTGCACTTGGCCATCCAGCCAGTTTTTTACCCAGCGAAGAATGCACCTGTCTAAGCCATAAGCCACCAGCTTCTCTAGGAGAATGCTGTGGGAGACAGTATCAAAGACTTTACTAAAATCCATGTAGGTAACATCCACTGTTTTTCCCTCATCCACTGGGCGGGTCACCTGGTCTTAGCAGGACATCAGTTTAGTCAAGGACGACCTGCCTTTCATGAACTCATGCTGGTTGGACGTGATGTCCTGGCTGTCCTACACATGCCAGGTGAGAGCACTGAAGATGATCTGCTCCATAATCTTCCCTGGTACGGAAGTCAGGCTGGCAGGCCTGTAGTTCCCCAGATCCACCTTCTGGCCCTTCTTGTAGATGGGCATCGCTTTGGCAAGTCTCCAATCATCTGAGACCTCCCCTGTTAACCAGGACTACTGATAAATGATGGAGAGTGGCTTGGCAAGCTCATCCGCTAGTTGTCTCCATACACTTGGGTAGATCCCATCCGGCCCCACAGACTTGTGAGCCTCCAGGTGGTGTAACAGGTTGTTAACTGCTTCCTTGTGTGTGTGTGTGTGCATGTAGGGAAGGTAGTTTAATTCGTGTTTTCCTTTCCCCTCTTTTTTTTTTTATTTCTTAAACTATTGTCTGTTTGAATAAAGTTGATTTGCAAACTAATCTCAAATCCATAATGAGCCAACCACTGTATTTCCTTTCCATGCAGCAGAGGTATTCAACAGAAGCAGCTGACTTGCTTGCAGTCCCACAATTTTCCAGTTTCAAACTTTTTGGAGTGTACGTGGCTTCCTTAATGTTCTTAAGTAAAAATAACAGCAAAAAAAGAGATACAAGTAGTTTTCATCTCAGTAGAGTAAAAGTTCATAAATAAAAATCATAATATTATAAAGCACAACATAGATAAGGAGGGAGTTCAGTTTTCCTTAATTAATTAATATATTAACCTTGTGTTAATCCTTCACACATCTGAAAAAGTCTAATTAAGGCCAAACTGGAAGATGTTTTTTGTTTCTTTGTTTGTTTTCTTGACTTTTTAAACTTAAGCTTCTTAAAATATTTTAATAGAAGTTGTAAATGACTTATGTACTCATCATTAGGCAGAACTGTCTGAAATAATATTATCTAATATGAGAGAGTATAATTTTATCTACAAAAAAGTTTCTAAAAATTCTGCCTTGCTAATAGGTGATGTAACACAAATAACAAGAGAGTTTACTAATACTCAACAGCACTAAGTGGAGTATAATATCAATAGGGTGTTACCCCTTCTGTTTCTGTGCCAGGTACTTTCAGCGAAAAACATCCTTGCTCTTCAACTTAGGAAATGTTTTTGTGTCTGCTTCTGCAAGTTGCATAAGTTAAAATCATACTAAAAACTGCTTGTTAGTATCTTAATTATGAGTAGAACTCTAATTTTGTTGAGAGTGTTGTTTTAGTTACTCTTTTCATAATCTCATAAGAGAATCCAGAGCAACACTGTGTTGTAAGTCCAATCAACATAGAAACATACATATCAAACTTAGAATTTTCAGATTAATTGCAAGATTTTGGAAGCAGTATTGTAAATCTTAATACACTTAGAAATTTGACATGAAAAATGAAAGAAAAATATGGCTTTTAAATGCTTTCCCCCCCCCCCCGGAAAA
>Ga0065711_1039708_pt1 | contig 17569 bp, 14 predicted proteins | sample Hoacrofraction12_FD_59098 | JGI IMG/M metagenome (GOLD analysis project Ga0065711, IMG submission 59098) | Hoatzin crop microbial communities from Cojedes, Venezuela - Epithelial fraction 12 v2 (version 2) | ecosystem: Host-associated > Birds > Digestive system > Esophagus > Crop | place... | reverse complement strand
GCTTGGCCCCATCCTCCTGACACCCACCCTTCAGATATTTGTAGGCATTTATAAGGTCCCCTCGCAGCCTTCTCTTCTTCAGGCTGAACAAGCCCAGTTCCCTCAACCTCTCCTCGTAGTGGAGATGTTCAAAAGCCCCTGGGTAGGTCTGCCATGCTCAGCTACTATGTGATTTCTCCATGGGTGATTAATTTCGTGTTCAAGACAGGTTTCTGTCTGGAGTGGACAAAAGGGAAGAAATAGAGAGGTGAGTATACCCATATCTGTATGAAGTTGCTGCAACCAGATTCTGGCAGATACTCAAGCTGCTTAAGAGAGCAATGTTACCAGCTATCTCTAAAATAGCATTCCTGTGACATTAAGGTAAGATTAAAGAAAAGAAAATTCAAAGCCTCTGATCCACTATTATTTTGCTTTAATGCTCCTGATTGCCATGGAAGTGGGATTAAAAAGATCGCGAGTCTCTCCCAGTCCCTTGTTGCCAGTGATTCTGAGGAAGTGCCAGTGCTTAATAAGATCTAGTGCTTCACTGCTTCACAAATCCCACCCCTCAAACTGTACAGGCAGGCTGAAAGATAACAGAGATGATACTTGAATGTGGAGGCAGATATTGTATCGTGTACCAGCAAGAAGTACAGTGAATGAGTGGTGAAACTAGGACAAGGACTCAGAATTACGTAGTTTTGTTCACTACATTGTGTTCCCTCCAGCACATCCTGATGTTTGAGTGGTGCAAGGGATCAGCGGATCCTATAAGGTCACATCTAGCCGTGCTATCAGAGGTGTAGAGCTGTCCTTGGCTGTGTCGGCAGCCATACCTGTGGGCCAAGGATTTGGATATACATGTGAGTAACTTCTCCAAGGACCGAAGTAATGACTTGGTTGAAGAGGCTGATGTTCGCTGTGGTGCGGGAGAAGCCACGTCCTGCACTTGGCGTGTACAGCTCTGCAGCTGCTGGCTTCTCTGACGTGCAAGGGAGACGATGAATGCAGTTTCTTTCCCCTCTGAACGTGTGCAACCCCCCAAAGAGAGTAATGTGCTCAAACTGCGTTGGCGACTGGTGGAGAAAGGCGTCTGGCTATGACGAGCATTGTCCCAGCAATACCAGTGCACGTCAGAGGGAACAGGCGATAGCTTTTTTGTTTGCTTGTGTTTATTGTTTCTTAGAACAAATCAAAATGAATCGTGGAGACAGTGTGAGTGGCTCTCCTAACATTACAGCTGAAATGAGTTTTGTGTTGTGGGTCGTGCTTGGTTGAGTGGTAGGGACAGGTTCCTTGTTGGTTGAAGTGGATCCCATAAGAAGGTATGGGTGTCTGCAGGTGACAAAATTACCGTGTCTTGTAATCTGTACTACCTCTTGTTGCTTGAGCCTTGCTGTGTGACCTGAAGGTGCAAATGTTTGTCTTCACAGTTCCCTTGAAGTAGGAAGGCTAATAGTTCAGCTCGGCTGGTAAGTAGTTAGATACAAAGCTGTGGTAGCTTCATCTGCTGTGTGTTAGCCACACTATGTCAAAGATTAAGTGTGGCCTGCACATTAGTGGCCAGTTTTACGGTCCTGTGCATCATTCCCTGTTTGTCAGGCTACTGGTGGTTAAAGCAGAAAAGGCTAAATAAAATAAACTATAGGACAGAAGCAAGTACAACCTTGTGGTGGATTCCCGAAAAGGTATATGCTAATCCATTTAGTGACTATTCCTGCTATGTGGAAAGGAAAGCCAAGTCACAAGGAGGTTAGATGGCTCGCTTTCGTGGCTGAACGTGCATGAGAATGGGTAATCCAGAGTTTCTGATACCTGCTGCCGTACTGGGACCCCCAAATTATGCATCTGGTGACAGCAAGAGGCATTCAAAGATCTGATCCATTGTTGACCCACTGTCGTTAGCACTTCTTAATGAATGAAACACTAGGAAAGTTTTGCTTACTTTATCCAAGGCCATCTTGCTGTGGAAAATGTCTTCATGGCTGGGGAATTCCCACTCCATCCAGTCTGTCCCCGTTACATTAAAGTTGGGGGTTTTTTTAATTTTGTGAAAGTTGTTTCACTTACTTGAATTTTCAGGTTGCTTCTTCAGACCATTGCTTCTTCAGCTCTGGTGTATTTGTGAAACAGCTTGCAGAGAGCAGTAAGGGTTGGATAGAGGACGTCTGCTTCGTATATGAAACGGCGAAGTACACAAGGCAAGTACTATTTGTGCTAGGAGGGTTGAAAGCTGTAAAACCATTATCTTGACAATGCTGCTTTCTCCTAGAGTTCAAGGACTGCTCAGAGTCCAATTTAAAGCAGTTGTCTGAGAATGGCTTTCCAGGGTGGCTTATATGCCAAGGCTCGTAGGTACCATGGCTAAAAAGGAACATTGTGATAATCCCTTTTGACCTCCTAAATAACACAGACCATAAAATTTCATGCTGTAGTTTCTGTGCATAGGCCAGAAGCTTGTGGTTGAATGTTACCTGGAATGGATTTCAAGGCTTGAACTTGACAGGCGTTGCAGGACAAAGTAAGTTTCCTTGAATAAGTTGGGTCCAAACAGCATGAAAGTCAGCAACACGTTGTCATCGGTTCTGTGAATTTCTTAAAGTGGTTGTAATGGGGAAAAATGAGCATTGCTGTTTAGGCATCATATGTTTGTAGAGAAGAGAGGTAATTTTTATAAATATTATTTTATTTAAATGCAAAAGGTTTTAGACTAGCTAAGATGACATCCTGGCCGAGCCATTTGTTTTAGAGTGATTTATGGCTGTTTAGACAGAATTTAGCTCTTTATGTATAGTACGGCTTATCAAAGGGTGTGCTGCTGTTGTGGGCACACCCAGCTCGCAGAATTACTGAGATACCCCACAGTCACTTAGTCTGTGGCCTGAGAACACAGTAACTAGGGCCTGGTGCAAAACTAATTGTTTTTAATTACAAACCAGGACTAATTATCAGTTTCTTAACCTTTCTGGCCTTCAGCTGTTAGTAAATGCTGCAAATGAACAGTGATTAAAATTTTAGAGTATTTGTGCAATGCGGAATTAGGCATTACATTTTCTGCTGTGGTGACTGCGACTTTAGACACAGTATTCTAGGTAGATAGGTCTTGCTTGGGATCTGGCCCTTAGTGCTATCTATGTTTCATTTTCCAAAGTTCTTCACTTAGGAGTCAGACCAATGTCAGTGATTCAAGGCTTGGAAAACTTCCTTTCCTAAAAAAAGGCTTGGGAAACTCCCTCTGTTGAATCAGTGTGGTTTAGAAGTATTTTGACTGTTATCTGTCTGTGTGTACCTGGAAAAGAAAAATTTCTCAGGGGGAGAGCATAGTTTAATGTAGCTAAGCAAGTGAAATGAGCCGACTAGAAAGGGAATGGCTGTGGAGTGGGCAGGTGATATCCTCGTAAGTGGAGGGAGAGGCCAGGGAGTTGTTCTGGATCATGTGTTGCATTTCCCTTTCCTGTGAGCCTGTGCTGAAAACATAGAGCTGGTGAACACCTCTGAAATCATGTAGTCCACCTCCTAAAAATGAAGAGAGCCTGCTGCAGGTCGAGCTGTGCCAGTGCTTGCACACATGGCAAACCCAGCGTGTGGTGTGTCACAACAGCTGTCAAAGACTGGTCGTCATACCCAGAGTCTCTAAACATCCTGTTTATCCTTGCAAGGAGGAACACTTGATTGAAAGATAAATACCAGGGAAAAAAAACACCACCCCACACCCAAAGCCCAAAACTAGTGCTAGGAACAACATTTGCCCTTGGGCTAACAAACCTGAAAACAAAAGAAAATAAACATAGGATGGAGGCAAACACATTTCCACACAAGGCCAGATTCTGAAAGGGATTTAGGAGCTTAGCTTGTTTTGGCATGCCTGGAAAAGAAAAAGCCGTCTGGGTGCCAGGATTCTTAGGGCTCCGTATGTGTGCATGTGCATCAGGGGAAGAGCATGGGGAAAGATGGGGGTGTCCATGGTGATGTGAGGGGGGAATGGAGGACACTGGAGCTGCCAGAAAGCTTTGTGCAGGGTCACCCTTGGGGCATAGCTTGCACATTTTAATTTTTTTTTAAAATTAAACATGCCAAAAAAATAAATCTCCCAAGTTGGCAGCGAGATTTTTTTTTTTTTCTTGTTTTCTCCTTCCCCCTCTGTTGTTCATTTGTCACTGCACAGGAGGTCTGTTTACTTTGCTCAAGAGAATGAGGGACCCAAGAGATGCTGCTGTGCATGCAAAGCTTTTATGGAAGAGGCTAGGAGAAGAGGAGGAACTTCCAAGCCTTTTGAAACAGAGCTGAAAGAGTGTGTGGGCTGCTTCTTTTGCTTTTTTGCCCAGTGCGTATTGGGCCTGATGTTGCTACTGCCTATGCAGACTTAGCTGGGCTGTGGACTTCAGAGATGAATCCTGCTGTTAAGGGCTGATCTGGCAAATTTCTACAGGGTGAGCGTGAGGAGGCCTGAGAAGCCCTAAGGCTTGATGTCGAAGCTCTGAGTAGCTGTGTGCATGGCAGTGACCCCCTGCTCTGCCCCTGGGATCTCTCCTGGTGGGTTGCTTTCAAACTGGAGGTGGTGCTGCTTGCTCCCACCGTCTCCCAGTTAACTGTCCTAAATGAACTGGTCCTGAAGTTAGGGGTGAATTCATCTGTGCCATGAAGATACTCCCATGGTTGAGCCAATGCAGCCCTGTGTTCCAGGGGTTTAGTGTTTTGAAGGGGACTTTTGCAGAGCTGTGTGGCAGCCGGCTGCTGCTGATCATTCTTGCTTTAGATGACTCAGTCAACTTTTGAATGCTTCAGTTTCCCCAGCTGGGCTTAATAGTGATTGCAACCCAACTGGTTGAGTTCAGGAGAAGGAGGGGAAGTGGAGATCTGCATTACTTTAGCTGGCCGGCATCTCAGTGGATGAGGCAGCTTTGTCCAGCCGGTCTTCCTCATGTCTTATGATGCTGAAACAACTAGAAGTGGAGAGTGGGGAGAAAAGTAAGGGTGCTGCGCGAGGCGGGGTGAATGTCTTTAGATTGACAGATGGGCTCATCCGTGGGGATACTTCTTTCGTGTGCAGTCTTCTGGGTTCTGGGCCGTGAGAGTGGTGGCGTGTGGCAGGCAGCTTCCTGCAGTGTGAGGGAGGTCAAGGGAATGGCTGATGAAAGCAATGGGTAATTCAGCTGGAGCAGACTTTGGAGCCTTGCGGTGTTCTACCATTTGGAGTTTTCTTATCCTTTTGACTGGTGAGAGAGGACAGGAACTGATGGGTCTGCCTTTGGCCTCAGTCTTGTGTTCAAAGCGGCTATTTTCTAACCCAAGTCGGTTGTATTGTACTGCCTTAATGTACAGCCCAACAGAGACATTTCACCTGGCAGAGGGAGTTGACTCCTTTTACCTCCATGTTTCCTGTTTTAACCAACAGGAAGGCTGCTCAGCAATCCCGGGAAGTCTTTCTGTACTGTAAAGGATCCCTTAAATACTGCGACACACCATGTTGTTTTGGCCACTTTGTCTCCAAGAGGAGGGGGAGTTCAGGAGCCAGCTGTGATTGTGGTTAAGGAAACAAAAAAAGACCTCTTGTGAAAAGAGATTGAAAAACCTGTAAATATTAATTCTAGAGGAGGGAGGAGTGAGAGGCAACATGATTAGAGATGGGCTATCCAGAAGTACCTCCCTTTTATATGTATGTGATTGGGGACTGTCAGTGAAATGAAAAAGAGGGCAAGACAGAAACTGACACAGAAATGTTTTCACTCGACATTGGGTTAGATTAGTGTTGTGCAATTCTTTGCCACAAAATATCGGGGCCAAGAACTTTGCTGGATGCAGAGACACTCTGGCTGTTTCTGTGGATAACCAAGATATCAAAGAGCTAATGGTAATATTAAAAGAACAAGAGTTTTGGGAAGTTGTCAGTGCCGCATGCGTCAAGGCACAAGCTGACTCCAGCAGATGGAGGTGGGGATAGGAAGAGATTTATTTCCTTAGGAAGTGAAATAGCCTACAAGCTGTCTCTTGCAGGGTTTCTTTTTCTGACCTCTGGATCAGCCTCTGTCATGTTGCAGAATCCCAGCCGAGATGGAGCCTGGGAAAGATGGCAAGTCTGGCAGCTGTCTCGGCTACAGTACGTCTAGTTGTGTGTTCGACCCTGTGGGAAGGTAGAGCACCTTCTGCATTCTTCGGCTGTCAGTTGTGAAAGTCTTGATTTCCCCCCCCAAAAGAAAGCTCATTTCAGTGGCCTGGGAATCAGGAGAGTGAACTTAACTTCCAAACTGTGTTCAGCTGAGCTTGGGTCAACTCCTTAACCTCTCTTGCTGTCTTTGTTTTGTGTCATAGAAACTATTTAGGAGTGATCACCTTCCTCTGCCCCTGCTTGTCTTTCTGGCTAAGATCTAGGGGTCCGTAGTGAAAAGTGCCCCCCTCCATTCGTTCTACGGTTGAGTATGACACACTACACGCTATACTGAGGTTGAAGGCTGGTTTCATAATTTTCTATTTTTTAATCAATCTTTTAACTATCTGGAAAAAGTAGTATGGGAGCTTTGAACACCTTAGCTGTAGAACTATGCTGTTGAGTAACAACTCCTCAGTAGAAGAGCTGTTTATTTTTATGGTGTTTTCTTTTCACTGCTTTTAATAGCTATAAACAAGCTCTGTGTGGAGTGTGTCTTGAAAATTGTGACCAGCTGAATGAGGGGGCCTTCATATCAATTTCAAGCCTGTGGAGAGGAGAGCATAACAGGTCCCTGACTGCTCCAGCCACTTCCTGCCTGCCAAGGAATGCTGGAAACAGAGGTCGTTATTGCACAAGTAATTAAAGATTCATCAGCCCTACCTCTCTGATTGCTTAAGGCCATTGTAGTAAGGGACAAATACTCCTGCTTGCCCACTGTTATTTGTTTTCTGCTTGCTCTGTTTTTCTTGGCTTTAGAAGAGGAATTACGAAGACTCTTGAGTAGGATCTGGGAGTGCTGCGATCTAATGCATTTGGCTGTGGCCCTGGATATGTTGTGGAACACTAGTACTGAGAAGTGGAGTGTCTTCAGGGCCCCTTCTCTTCCTGCTTCTCCCCCAAATCCAGACACCAGGAGATGGTTCTCAAAAAGCAGGTCCAAGTTGCCCAGGCCCTGGCACAGGGTGGGCAAAGAAGAGGCCAGGCTTGGGGATGTCTGTAGAGCAGTGCCTCTAAATGGCTGAAGTGCCTTCTGCCCTTACATTAGCAGATACAGGGATTTTACTACTGCTGCGCTGGACTCCAAAAATGTGAGATTGGCTTATACGGGAGGGTTTCCTATGGATTTTCTTAAAGGGATTCTTTTCTCTTTCTGTGGTTTGAACTCTGAAGTTCAGATTTTTGTATGTTTTCCTCTCCGTTATTGTATGCAAGAAATTAATTTGTCTTTTAAATAGACACTGAGACTCACATATGGGCAGAGGCCTCTTGGAAAAAAGAAGGTACCAAATATTGTAAGTCTTTGACAGAATCACAAGAGCAGGGCTGACTGAGCCACCCACCCTTTAACCATCTGTCCCTGGAGATCTGGAGAGTCTTTTATTGCTGGGGAGCACAGCCCACAGACATGGAAAGTCATGTTGCTGTCCTGCAGTTTTTCCTTCTGTGGATGAATGATCATCACCACCACCACCAAAGAAATGAGCCCCCATTGCACTGACTCTTCTTGTGCTTCGAGAGCAGTGGAAGAAACAGCTGAGAAGGAAGAGAGTGCTGCCTTTCAGCTGGTCCAGTAACATCACGAGTGAGCCTCATGAGTGTGGCAGGTAGAGGGTGGGCATTTCCCTCCCTGCTGGGAGTGTAAAAGGGGACCGAGCTTGGACTGCGCTTACTTGCTGCCTGCACCCCAAAAGCCTCCTTGTTGCTAAAGAGGTTTTGCCCTGGAGAGCCTGGCTGCAGTGGCTTGGCCGTAGCTCAGGAACAGCTTGGAGGGCACATGTTGGGTAGTCAGATGGAGCGGGTGATGGAGATGATCTGCTGAAGAAGGGGAAGTGTGGAGTGAAAAGGGGAATGATAAAAGGACAGCCGCATGGATAACCCTGTGGGGGAGGAGGAGGGCAATAACTCATCTCGAAAGGAGCGAGGGGCCAGCAGCGAAATTGCCTGGAATAAGCGGCTGAGGCAGAAAAGGGCTGGTGGAATGATTAGGTCTGGCAGACCTGAGGTTATTCTGTGTGTGTGTCTGTGGGGGAGTTGAGCAAGTTCTTGGTCAGTCTGCAAAGGCTGTCTAATCAACGGCCCCAGTGCTGATTGCAGCCCGGGATGCTCCAAGGTAACACTAACCATGCCGCAGAGTGGAGGGGCATCTCCAGAGGTCCCAGAGGCACTGGGTCTTGACACATGAATGCAGCCCCCAACACGGCAGCCTTACAACAGACACTGCGTAATGGCCTGTTTTGAATTTGTATTTCATTTGCCTCCCATATGGGATCAGTTTTTCCCTTTTCTTTATTTTTTTAATAGTGTTTTTCCTAGTCATAATAATCAGTGTTTCCCTGCCTCCCCCCCTTCATTTTTCACAGCTGGCTTTGATTGGTTTCAGTCCTGCAGATGCTCCTTCAGACCGAGAAGAAGGGGCAAAGGTTCCCTTCCTTTTCAGCACGAGGCAGACAGCCTTGCTGGAGGGGTGGGGGAGGCCGGCGTGCTCCCGGTCTAGCTGAGTCTTCGCTGTGGCCCCAGCCGGCCTCTTGTGCATCTGGTGAGGTTTGCCAAATTGCGAGATAATTTCTCTGCTGAAGGCCTGGAGAAGATCAAAAGTTGTTGATGGTGTGCATGCCCCTTTCACTTGCGCCGTTCAAAAACAACTGTTCTTGTAAGTGAGAGGGGCAGAATCCCCAAACGCCTTGCACTCGCAGGCTGTGGGTACAAAAGGCCAGAGTGCATCTGTGATCTGCAAAGAGTGCGCTGAGACTGACTCAGATTTCTGTGTCTGTGTGCCATCGGGCTTACAGCAACCACAGCCCCATGTGCCTCACTCTGGAAGGTACGTGGTGCTCCGTACAGGGCATGATTAAACTGCACAACGCTGTGTAGCGCACTACCAAAAAGAACTGGCAAATACGTGAGTGGAAAGCACCACGAGTGCATGAGGTGGCATGGGAAAAAAATAATTATCAAATGGACAGGCAGGCTTTCCTGATTTTTAGGGCATGAGTCAAACAAGAATCGCATAACAGAAAGGAGAAACCTCCCTCGGAGGCAACCTAATCCACAATTGCCCGGTGTGGGGTTTCTAGCAACTTCCTTCGAAGCAGCTTGTGCCGGTCACTGTCGGAGACGGACAGTTGAGTCGACAGTCACTCGTCCGATATGTTATGGCTATTCCTGCATTCCAGGCACCATCCAAGAGAATGAGACATAGCATTGCACAAGACCAAAAGAAAGTAAATGTTTACAGGCACAACGCACATTTCAGCTTGTTACATGTTCCTGAGCAGTGAAAGAAATGAAACAATAATTAAAACAGGTCCCAAGTCTCAGTGTGTATCTTGGCTCGCAGTGCAGTCATCTTGGAGTGCTGCCTCTGCCTCTGATCCCAGGCTGAGCAGTACCACTGGGCCGTTGCATCCAGGTCAAGGTCTTTCCAGTTACTGCAAGTACATCATCTTTCTGAGAACAGCAGAAGCCCTTTGGTGAGGTGGCTTTATGGCTTGCGATGGATTTGGGTGCTTGGTGTTTTGCCCGTGCATGGCAGCAGTCATGCAGGGATCTCCCCAGCTGACTAGGAGATGTTTACCTTGGGTATCCAAAGTGCCAGTGTGGGGGAAGTTATAGATGGATTTATTCCCATGGGAGGAGGGTGGAGAAGGTAGAAGAACAGAAGAGAAGTGGACATGTAAATTGTTTCTTCCCTGAATTATCCCTTTTTAATGGTCTAGCTTGTGTCTGTGTGCACTCAGGGAAGCAGTTAGGGTGTGAAGAAGCAGATGTAGTGAAGGGCTGTGTCGGCACACCCGATAGCTGTGGCAGGCAGCAAGCATGAGTAGCTACCTCTGATCTCCTGCTCTGAGCACAAGGTTGGTCACAGCACAGCTTGAAGGCTGACATGTCTCTCTGTGGTGAGCCGGATGGGTGGAGGAGAAAGGAGGACCTCTGCTCTGCCTGCTCTGCTCCTTCTTTTTCCAAGGAGGAAAATGGAGGGACGTGGTGTGGGGAGCTGTTTTGCGTGGAAGGATGAAGCAATGAAGTCTTTCTCCTTAGGACAAAGAAATAGGGAGAGAGTGTCAAGGTGACTGAAACACCTGCTCCCCAGAGATGCTTTGTGGGTGGTGGTGCCTCCTCCCAAGATGTGAAGCTCTTGTAGCATTGTCTTGCCCTTCACACCAAGAGGAGAACTTATGTCGGTCGCCCTGAAGGTTAGTGCCTGGCAAGGAGAAAGGCTTTTTTAGCGATGATCAGCCCACTATGCACATGGCACAGGAAGACAGACCTCCATGTGTGTGTTACACTGGTCTCAGGCGTAAACTTAATACCCACTTATGAGCAATAGCCCTTGCTGCTGACTCACTCCCATCATTTTCTTGGTTCTCTCACTTGAGCAGTGAGCTGGCCAGATATTATTCATTTTAGTTGAAATAATAACTGAGATGTCTAGTGAAGGTATAAATGTCTAGGCTTCCTGTAAGGAACAGAGTGGAGTTCAAAAAGCATACAGTAACTTGTGCAACAGACTGCCTTCAAAGAGCACACCTACAGCAGCGGCTAGTGACCATATATCAGGCAGGACAAATTTCCACAGCCTTTGCTGAATCTGCAAATAGGTTGGATTTGTTGTTCAGTTAGTAATATAAAGGGTACTTTTAAGAGGTGGCAGCTACATGGCCTCTTGTCTTATGTGACTGAGTTATTTAAAGATCTTGTTGTTATGGAGAAATGCTGGGTTTTCTGTAAGGCAAGTTGCAGCCTGCTTCTATGCAATGTTCTGTTACAGCTTTTCTCTATCCTTGGGAAAACCAGGTTCAATTTGAGACTTGCTAGACTATTCTGAAAGCAATGATAATGTTTGAATGAAGTCAGGGGAGGAAAAAATTGGCCAGTGTGCGTGTCAGTCACTAAGTTATGAAAAATTATTTTGATTTAAGAATTTGATAATTTGTGTTCCTTCTGCTCAGAAACAACTTATCATCAGCTCTTCAAAGTTTTCATGTAGTTAAATCTCCTTAATAACTTGGGTAGCAGATAAGCGCCATTATAAACACTTATTGTTGAAGAGCGTGTAGGGAGTCTAGCCTGGGAGTTAAGGTCCCAAACCTAGTCCCACTGATGGGAAGTTGTTTTGTCTTCTCTTTTCCACTAAAGTTTCTGTGGATATAGTACATAGCAAAACAGATGGATGTGATGACATTTCTCTGACTGAGAACTATCAGAAATCTTCCTGTAAAGATTATCTGCTCTGGTCTTGTTGGGGTAGTAAAGGCTTGTGTTTGTAAAGCGGAAGAGACAGCTTTTCAGAAGTCTGTTTTTTTTACAGAATGCTTGACACAAAAGCCATAATTCTGGGATTTTGGTTCCCTTGCTAAGTCCTCATGCTTTCAAATTCTTGGAGCTAATTTTCATTGACAATAGGAACATTCCTTGAAAAATGCTGATGTAATGAAGTACGTGCTACTTGAGGTTAAAAGATTTATTCAGTGACTCCTTTCTGAAACTTTTGCGAAGTGTCTTAACATTTTTATGTTTCTCCAACTGCCAACAAAATCGCATTGCACCACACAGTTTGCAACATTAGTCAGATTTTGACACTGGCTCACGCAAGAGGCAGTTTTCACAGTCAGGAATCATAAAATGTTAAAGAAATTGCCATTATTTGAAAACTAGGCACAGTTCAGTGAAGCAGATGGACTTGCTAACAGTGACTTAGGAGGTCTGTAGCGCAGCTGTGTTGACACGGATTAGAGACAATCAAAATTGTATATAAAGTGCATGCCATAGCTTTAGTTTTAAGCATATTGCTAGCATTTAATGAAGTATGTAACCTTATATGGTTTATATATTTTTGTACTGTAGCTGCTAAGGCCTTGACTAAACCTTCCCAGAAATCTCTATTGCTATTTGTAATGCAGGCAGACAGATGGAGAGTGCCAATAAGCCTTTGACTGAATCTTGATTAATGTAAATATGCTAGGTCTGTAGGTGCCATTCCAGCCTAGGGAGCTTCTTACAGCTCTTAACCATGTCCACATCGGAGTTAGAGCCCCTTTGCTTCAGATAATTTCCAAAGACCAACTGGAGAATGTTTGGACTTGCTTGTGAAGGCTGAGGGATAAAGACATTTCCTGAAGCCCCTGGCTGGCTTATTTGCAACACCATCCCAATAAAAATTAAGGCCTCAGACACAAACTTAGGAAAGAAGAAAACAGAATTCTGATATGTTTCACAACCGTACTCTGATCCCAGGAGAAAGGTTGGGTAAGAAATGCTGTGATCTTTCTTACATGCCTTTCAGTCTTCAGAGTTTTCAGTGAGTTCTCTTTTATTAGTCAGGTCTCTTGGGTTAGGTGAACAAGTTGCCTAATTGTTTCAGTGCATTGCTTTAACTAATTGGTTCCTTGTCTAAGCCAGCACAGTGTTGGAGCACAGTGTGTAACCAAGCAGAAAATGGGATGGGTGGTGGTGGGAGGAAGGCATCACGAAGCGTGGTATGCTGCAGTGGGAACTAGATGGGCGAGATAGATCAAAGCACTGAGTTCTCCTGACTCTGGGGCATGATAACATCTGGTGCCTTGGTACCTGTTTTGGTGGCAAAATTTGCAAAGTTTGCCAAGGAAATGTGCTGAACATGCATAACTTCTCCTGTGTGTGGAATGGGACAAGGCAACTCCAGCATGGGGACTAGCTTCTTTCAAAGTAAATCTTTGTGGGAATAACCCTCCTGACCTACATTGCTGCCAGCACTTACTAGGAATTCTGCCACTGAGCAAACAGTAAGTGCAAAGGCACATGATGAGAAAGGAGGAGTAACAAAAGGAAAACATCCAACAGCTTTTGTTCTTCCCGCTGCAATAATGTTCTGCGCTGTCTTCTCCTTGTAGATGGCTTCTTCAAAGTGAAAATAGTGGACCTGTATGCAAAAGAAATTACTTTATCCCCTCCCACACCTTTCTGTCTCGATTCTGTGTGTTACAGATAACCACAGGAGAATACTACTGCTGTGACCAGGAGTCTGCCCTTACTTACCATGAAGGGAAGGATTTTAATCTGTCATTCCCTGATTTTACCTGTGGACAATTCCACCTCTTAGTGTTCTACAGATGTCTGATCTTTCCCACCTCCTGCCTGCTCCAGGTGTTGTTTTGGTGGCCTCTGGCTTAGCATTCCCTGTGCTTTTATCTATGGCATATTTTGGATTTTCTGTTGTCAGCAGTGTCTGAGCATTGTCCATCTGGCACAAAGTTTGTGCTGGGCTACCTGACTGCTAACTTCTTTACCAGCGTGCTTTTCTCTGACTTCCCCAGGTGCCAGCCATAGTCCAGACCCTTCTCAGAGGCTTAAGCCTCACTATTTCAAGCTGAGTTGTTTAAAGCCATGACTTCCTATTGATTTGCACAAATGGACAGATCCTCAGGAAGGCTTTGTCTAAACCCCTGTTTTTCCAGAAGGCTTTTTTTTTCATTTGCTCCAGTCTTCCGTATATCTTAGTTTTGTTTCAGCTGTCGTATTGCATGTTGTGTGGTGTTACTTGGAGCCCAGGAGACAGGGAGAGCCTACTTCGCTGCTCGACTTCTCAAGAGCTCAAAATAGGCCTGTGCAACACGAGCCTCTCTATTTTTGATGGGGCCTGTCCAAGGTATGGTTTCCGATCATCATCTGGCCTAACTGGGTCACTGTTACACCTACTGGTATAACAGTACTGCAAACACTTGTAGACTGATGCTATTACTGCGTGATGACATTTCTCTGGCTGTCCAAATATTTCCTCTGACTTGTATTTTCTGTAACATCATTTTTCTCCAGTTTTCTGTGGCTTACTGTATGTTTCTCTGCTTTCTTTTTCTTTTTTTCCTGTTCTCCAACCATTCTTGCGACATATGCAAAAAAGTGCACAACTGTCAAATATTATTGTAGGACTTGCTGTGACTACCTATCCAGTTTGCTACAAATACGATAGTTCTCTTCACGTGCCTTTTCAAAATAAAACTATTTAATCAAAGAAGAAATCTTATTAAAAAGAGTAATCCTGTTAGCCTTTAAAACACACAGTGCCTTGATTTGTGGTTCCCATAAAATCGCATGTCTTCAGCCAGAGTTAAGAGACGAATTATTGCCTTAAGTGGCAGAAGAAATGAATAATACTGAAACCTTGTCTCCCTCTAATGCATATGGTCTAGGGGTCACCAGTGATGTCATACCTGCGGCTGTGTCTCTGTGGTCCAAGCTCTTTATTTTTAAGCAGAAATATTGTTTCCTAATCTCAGTAAAACATTCCAGACAGTGCATTGTGGTATAATTACTGTATCTTTCCCTTGGCTGCAGTTGCTGGGTTTCTGTCACTGGGCATAGGAGGACCACCTTGATAGTTTTACACTTGCTTGGGTACGCTCTGCTGGTTGATCTGCTACGTCATCACGGAGGGCCGGCTTGTCATGATGCCTGTGGAGGATGATGCATGCATATTTTCGTACTGATGCTAACGCAGGTGTGTCTTTATTTTGGGGAGAGAAAAAAAAAAAGGCACATGAACCAACAGCCTAAGACTATTGCAGAGTTGATGCTGCTGCAACTGGAAAGGTATCTGATCATACTTAGTCTAATAGCGTAGCAGAGTTTGCTCAACATGCCCCAGCTCCTCTGAAAGATTTACTCCATGGCATAGTGTAGGCCAGGCAACAATGCTTTTGAAACCTTCCTGTGCAGTAGCATTGCATCCTGTACCAGGGATCCTTAAAGAGTAGTCATCTCTGGATCAGGTAAATTAGAATGGTAATACACAGACTAGCAGAGTGTTGATGAACTGAATCATCCTGTATGTGATCTGTTCTTCGCCTTTTCTGCCCCATTCAGTGTAACTTTAGCATTTGATCTGATCTCCTCTGTGGCTTATAAAATCATAGTAAGAGCTTTAGTGATGCCTCTCTAATTAAAGTTTTTCAACTTTAATTGAAGTGAATTTTGCACTTCAAGCATGACTTAAACATTTATTACTTGTGAAAACTTGTACCATATCCTCCCCAACTTAGGCCAAGCATTCTTTGAGTACCAAATGATATTTCTGTGAGATATTTTTTGTTGTTGCTTTTGCAAGTAGGAATTGAAAGAGAACTGCTATGCAATCCATGCATGCAGGGACAAATTTTAGAAACAGTTTTCCTTACGGCACTAAGAAAATGCATCTGTAAACCTTCTCTCACTGTGGTATCTGTCCACTTCCTGGATTTCATTCAAAGCTTATTGACTGTGATGACCGCTTACTGACCACTTATTGACCCCTGGATGAGGGGATTGAGTGCTCCCTCAGTAAGTTTGCACATGATGCCAAGCTGGGCAGGAGTGTCGATCTGCTTGAGGGTAGGAAGGCTCTGCAGAGGGATCTGGACAGGCTGAATCGATGGTCCGTGGCCATATATGAGGTTCAGCAAGGGTGAATGCCGGGTCCTGCACTTGGGTCACAACAACCCCATGCAATGCTACAGGCTTGGGGAGGAGTGGCTGGACAGCTGCCCAACAGAAAAGGACTTTGGGGTGTTGGTGGACAGCCAGCTGAATATGAGCCAGCAGCATGGCCCGGTGGCCAAGAAAACCAACAGCATCCTGGCTTGCATCAGGAATAGTGTGGCCAGCAGGAGTAGGGAGGTGATTGTGCCCCTGTACGCGGCACTGGTGAGGCTGCACCTGGAGTACTGTGTTCAGTTTTGGGCTCCTGACCACAAGAAGTACATTGAGGTGCTGGAGTGTGTCCAGAGAAGGGCAGCGAGGCTGGTGAGGGGTCTAGAGAACAAGTCTTCTGAGGAGCGGCTGAAGGAACTGGGACTGTTTAGTCTGGAGAAGAGGAGGCTGAGGGGAGACTATTGCTCTCTACAACTACCTGAAAGGAGGTTGTAGTGAGACAGGTGTTGGTCTGTTCTCCCAGGTAACTAGTGATAAGATGAGAGGCAATGGCCTGAAGTTGCATCAGGGGAGGTTTAGAGTGGATATTAGGAAAAATTTCTTTACTGAAAGAGTGGTCAGACATTGGAATAGGCTGCCCAGGGAGGTGGTTGAGTCCCCATCCGTGGACGTGTTTAAAAAATGTGTAGATGTGGCACTTCAGGATATGGTTTAGTAGGCATGGTGGCGTTGGGTTGATGGTTGGACTTAATGATCTTAGAGGTCCTTTCCAACCTATGATTCTATGATGGGAAGGCTCCTAGTTACTTCACTAACTTTTGGTTAGGAATTGTTTTGCATTGTCCTGCTAGCATTCAGCTTTTCTTTGCTGAAAATAATGAAAAATATTGTGGAAGGAACTGCTCTCATTTCCTAGACAAAATCCAGCTTTTGTCTTGAGTTTAGATTCAAATTGCTGTGTGAGCAGGTACTCATTCAAAGTAGCCAATGAAAGGCTGGAGAACCAGGCTGTTTGATTCTGAGATGGACAGTGATAGGGCTGGCAATGGACACAAGTTCCTAAAAGGGCAATTCCTATTAGATATTAGGAAAAAAACAACCCAACACTTTGAGGATTGTGGAACACATGAATAGTGACCCACGGATGTTGTGGGATTGGCATCCTTGCGGATACTCAGAACCTGAATGGGCAAGGTCTAGAGTAACCTGCTCGGAGTTGACCCTGCTTCAAGCAGAAGGTGGGACTAGATGATTTCCAGAGGTCCTTTGTGACTTGAAATAGTCTCTGATGCTAAGGTGTACCAATTTTTGAGGTAGATGAGGGGAGAGCAGTGGATGTTGTCTACCTCGACTTCAGCAAGGCTTTCAACGCTGTCTCCCATTACATCCTTCTAGGGAAGCTCAGGAAGTGTGGGCTGGATGAGTGGTCAGTGAGGTGGATTGAGAACTGGCTGAATGGCAGAACTCAGAGGGTTGCCATCAGTGGCAGTGAGTCCAGTTGGAGGCCTGTAACAAGTGGTGTTCCCCAGGGGTCAGTACTCGGCCCAGTCTTGTTCAACTTCTTCATCAATGACCTGGATGAAGAGTTAGAGTGCACCCTCAGCAAGTTTGCTGATGACACCAAACTGGGAGGTGTGGTAGATACACCAGAAGGCTGTGCTGCCATTCAGCGAGACCTGGACAGGCTGGAGAGTTTGGCAGAGAGGAACCTGATGAGGTTCAACAAGGGCAAGTGCAGGGTCGTGCACCTGGGGAGGAACAACCCCATGCAATAGTACAGGCTTGGGGCGGACCTGCTGGAGAGCAGCTCTGTGGAGAGGTACCTGGGTGTCCTGGTGGGTGACAGGTTAACCATGAGCCAGCAGTGTGCCCTGGTTGCCAAGAAGGCCAATGGGATCCTGGGATGCATTAGGAGGAGTGTGGCCAGCAGGCCGAGGGAGGCTCTCCTCCCCATCTGCTGTGCCCCAGTGAGGCCCCATCTGGAGTACTGTGTCCAGTTCTGGGCTCCCCAGTTCAAGAAAGATGAGGAGCTACTGGAGAGAGTCCAGCAGAGGGCTA
>Ga0065711_1039707_pt1 | contig 17569 bp, 10 predicted proteins | sample Hoacrofraction12_FD_59098 | JGI IMG/M metagenome (GOLD analysis project Ga0065711, IMG submission 59098) | Hoatzin crop microbial communities from Cojedes, Venezuela - Epithelial fraction 12 v2 (version 2) | ecosystem: Host-associated > Birds > Digestive system > Esophagus > Crop | place... | reverse complement strand
AAGACCCACCTGGACAAGGTCCTGTGCAGCCTGCTGTAGGTGACCCTGCTTCGGCAGGAGGGTTGGACTAGATGACCCACAGAGGTCCCTTCCAACCCCTACTATTCTGTGATTCTGTGATTCTATGGAGGGAAGAAGGAATGGGTTAGGTCGGCTTCCAGAGCTCACACACTCTTCTCTTTGCAGCAGGCTATAAATTATGCAGCATTTAAAGATGACTTTCTAAAACCCTGGCTTTAAAGCTTTTATTTATAACTCCCACACTGATATTTTTAAGACTCGTGACAGCTCCCACCTTCACAAGCTGGGGACATGCCAAGCACCTGGCCTTTTCTATAATGGCCCATTCCCCCCCAGCAAGCTCCCCCCACCTCTTTTTCAAGCAACGCTTTGAATATCTCAGGGAGCTTTTTATTTATAGAAGAGACATAAAAAGCTAGTGGAAGAGAGCAAGGATGGTCAAAGGGAAAAGTGGCAAGTATCCTACATGGCTGACAAACGTTGTAGGACCATTTCATGCTGGAAAAAAAAGGCCCTGGGAGCAGCCAAGATCTCTTAGTGATAATTAATATAAGAGCAGTATGAACCCAAATAAAGCAGCTTAGACTCGACCTAGACAAGATGGAAGCTGATCAAAAAAGGGAAACACCTGAGGGAAATGATGGGGGATGTGGTCCTCATCCTGCCCAGGACGGGCTAGGCTCACCATTGGCAGAAACAGGTGTGAATGTGTGGGAGAAGATGGCAGCCTCATGCTGGCAGACACCTAGCAATCTACCAGTGACAGGACCTTGGTGGGGTCTGTGCAAAATACAGCTGGTACCAGGACTTTGTTTCTTGTTTATTTATTTATTTAACTAATCTTCCAGTGTTAGAGGGCTGAGCCAGGAAAGAAGGGCTGTATCTTGAGCTGTATCTTGGGTAAAGATCTCTAGATGCCCCCATGATATCTCCTGAAAAGAAATACCTGCAGCCACAGCTCAGTCTTCGCTTTGGGATCTGGCTTACATAGTCAGAGTCATGCCTGGCTCTGGAATTCTCTGGATGAAACAGAAATTAGGGTACTGCATTGTAAATAGGATGACCAAAGCCTAGCACATGCGAAAAAGCCTCATGTCAGCCTCCTTTTCAGTAGGTGAGGTTGTTCTACACCCATGCTGTTGCTTCCAGCTTCAGGAGCATATCTAGGTATCAGTGAAGAGAGACATCTGCCCAGCCCACCCCACCAGCCCGCAGGAAGAAGATGACTCCTGGAAACAGAATATAGCAGGGAATGGGGCAGCATCTTATGGCAATCCATTCAGGATTTGCTTATAGAAGCAACCCATCTTTCTCCTGCTGATTGCCGTGGCTTCAAAGCCTGTCAGTGTCTGTGGTGCTGGGTGCAGTAGTGTGAGGCAGACCCCCACTCTCTCAGTGGGCCTTGCTCCTTCTCCCAGCCCAAGGAGCATTTCTGCACCCCGAGGCAGGCATGCTTGCATTGCCAGAGGAAGACAATTCAGCTTTGCGAAATCTTTCAAGGTTTTGAAAGCTGGTTTTTTTGCTCCACTCTGGAGCAGGATATGCATTAAAAAATCCAAACCACCAAACCCAATGCGCATGTGAAGCAGAATTATGTCAGAACATTTGGTCTCAGCTCTATGCTTTTATTCAGATGTCTCCTCCTCTCTTGTCTGAAGTGACCAGCAGGTCTCAGAGTTCAGGAATCTGGCCAGAGGAAAAACTTGCTTGAAATCGCTTTCTCCTCCCCCTCGAAGAACCCCAGGCTTTGAGGGAATGGTACTTTTCAGCAAAAGTAAATTTAGTCAAAATGCTTTGTCCACCTCCAGACTATTCCCAGTGGCACCAGCCATTGCAGGCAAAACAGAGACATCTTGGCAAAATTACACCATTGAAATTGCCGGCAGAAGAGCTCAATTTAACACCCACTAATTATTGCACAATAGTTACAGGAATAAACGGAATTTGTTAATTAGATGCATGCCAATGAGTAATTCAAGACTGGTTTAAATAATTATTCCTATCTTCCCAATAGGCTGTGGTAGTGATTAGCTTGCTGGCTGTTTCTCTTTACTGTTCTGCTTCAAATACAAAGGAGGTGAGAGACACCCATGCAGTGAGCCATGGCACTCCTTAATGAAATCCTGCTCCCAGGATGCTGAGACCCGCTTGCCCGTGACTACTGTCGGTTGTTGCTTCTAACCACAGAAACGTCAGAGGCGGTGAGGTGGGCTGCCAGCAAGCTCTGGAAGTAATGCTAGGCCAGTGAAATTAAATTAATTCTTTTTAGCATGTTTAATTCCTGAAGGAAGATGCAAGGGTTACAAGTGCCACAGATTCAAATCCTCCATTATAACCACAGGAAAAAAAAATAATATTGGAGAGCAAAACTCTCCTCCCTGGGACATAGCAAAGCTCCTCATCCCCCAGCCTGGAGAAAAACCCTCTACTGGCTCAGAAACACTCTCTCTTTCTTTTTTTTTTTTAGGCAGTTTCGTCACAAATATACCGCCTTCAGATCTCCCAAAAAGGGTACCAAAGAAATCTAAACTTCTTCTGGACTGGGTGAACTCCTGCTCATGCTCTCCTGTTCCTTTCTCAGGAGTTTCTCACCCTCCTTCAGCTAGCTGGCTACGCCCCTGCTGCTTGGTGCATGTCATGCCTTTTTGTTGGACCAGGGGGAAGAAATATCTCAGGAAAGCATGCGAGTAGAGGAAAAGAATCAGTTTAACTTGTCTTCTGAATGCTAAACAGTAAAAATTGCAGACCAAACACAACAATGGGAAAAAAAAACTGAAAGCAAACTAAGCTGAATTGCATTCCATTACACGATCTGCTCTTCTAAAAGGGCTGGCCTTGTGAAGGAAGCAAGAGAAATGCCCAGATATTAAAGAATAAGATGACTGGTGCAGAGAACATAACTAATTTTCAAGTCATGAGAAGTCACAGATACTTAATATTTATGACAATTAGTCTCCTCGTGGACTCAAGGGAACTGTCGCTACTGAAACAGCCACCTGATGGCTGTCTAATGGAAAACAGCAGTAGTGCAAATTGTTTCTGGGTGGGAAATACTATAAGCTGTAGGATTTGTTGAGGAAGTTAAGGAAGGCAGTGCACAAGCAGGAGCCAGGAAACATGAAGACTAATTTACTTGCCAAAAATGTAGGTGAATGGCTGCAAATTTCAAGATCTTACTTTTGTATCTCCCCTCATAAAATAGCACCTCTAAGAACTCCAGAAGCCCCTTGTCTAACTTGCACTAAAGCACTCCTTCACTGGTGGGGCGTCAGAACTGGGAAAATAAAGGACAGAGGTGCAAGAAGGCAATGTTATTCCTGGGCGCAGTAACAGTAGAGGCTGCCTGGTTGGTTGGTATGCAGCCCCTCTGTGGAGGGACAATTCTGCTGCACCGGCAGAGATTTTAACAGTTTGTGAAAAACATATGAATATGAGTCATTGCTTGCCCTTCATGTTCTCCTTGTTGGGATAAGCTAGAGCCCCACAAATTACTCTGAAGCTGAATACCATCCCCTGCTACTTTTCACCATTACCTGTTTCCTCTCCTTGTATTCTCAGGTGTCTCCTCTTTCTGCCTTCCATCTTGCAGCAAGGGAACCAACGTATTTGAAAACATCCCCCGTCTTCTTGAGCCCTAAGCAGGGACACAAATCCTTTTCAGGTCTCTCCTCAGTGCATCTCATTTCTTTGACAGAAGTAGTTCCTCTCTCAGCTGCTCCCTGCTCATTTGCACCCCTGACATCATGATTTCCATAGATTACATCTGGTATCTGAGCTGCCTAGGTTAGGAGCACAGACAAGACGAGCTCCCCATTCAGTCAATGGAGAGAGACCAGGGCCTTTTGGCTGTGCCTGAGGGTGACCTGTGTAACCATCAGATGGTTTCGCTTTCTGTTAACTGTAGAGGGAGCTGAAAGCTAGCAGGATCCTCATTTATACACCTGAGGTGAGATAGAACTGGACTATTGCGTGGGCAGGATGAGACACTTCAGGCCAAGCCATCCAACACAGCAAAATTTGTACAGCTCACAAGAATTCAACAGTTCCAAGCAAGCAGTAGGGAAGAGGACATATAAAATAGACTCAGACAAAGGAGGGAAAAAACAGACAAACAATTGACCCTGGTTGAAATTTATGCTTCTCCCCTTACATTTACGTGAGGAATCTGAAGACAGCCAAGAGCATGGAAGGCAGAGGTTACCCAGAGATAAGGGAACTGAGACAGTCTCAATTCATGAAACTTCAGGGGATTTTGCTAACCCTGAACCTACCACCTTGGGACTCAAACCTCTCTGTTTTCTGTTCATCTGTACTACAAGAAAAGAAATATAACTTTCTAGTTGTCATATGGCTCCTTGTATTGCCATCTGCTGCTTCCTCACTATCACTATGGAAACACACTTAACCAGAACAACCAAACAGAGAAAACACTTAAGGGTTCCCGCATGACACTAAAGGTTCAAATGTTTTCTCCAGCCATGTCTTGATACCAGTCCAAAGAGGATTTTTGCAGAGCCCGAAGACTTCTTCCCCACCCCCAATTAAATAAGAAAGCATATCAAAAGCCTGGCCCACCTTTTAGGGGATGCTGGTGAAATTTCCGACTCACTTCATCTTCTCCAGCCCTGCTTCTGGAGAGTCCAGCCATCCCTGGATACAGCTGTGCCCTCACTGCTGCTCAGCAGGAACTCCTTGTCTCCTACCTCTGAACAAAGATCTCCTTGCCCCATAAGCATAGGGTTGTTCTCAACTCAAGGAGTTTCTAGTCCTACACTAATTTTTTCCCGACCTTAAGAAAACCGGATGCATGATTTGTCCTGTAGTATGCAAAGAAACTCTCCCCTAAACATCCTGCTTCCTCCATCTTCACTCAAAGTTGAAACTATATGGAACAAAAATGGAAATAAACTGGGCATCAACTATTCACTAACCTGATAATGGACAAATGTTTCAGGCATCTGGAGAGGGAGAGAAACAATACAGGTGGAAGAGCAGGCTGATTGCCAGAAACTGGGTAACACTGAATGGTCTGAAGATACATCGTAGATCAACAGGGAACAGGACATTTTTCTTCCATGAATCAGCATGGGAACTTTTCCATAGATGTCAACACAACATGCACTTGGTCTAAACACCCCACAGGCTCCTTTCATTTCTATGAACTAGATGCATAAACTGGCTTGTTCTTCTCCTCTGCTTGATCTGAGACAGCCAGCTCTTTGCTGCAATATGTGATTGTCTTGACTTTTTGCCTCTAAGTGGCTACAATTACTCTGAACACAGCTCTTTACATTTCAGCAGACATGGGTCATGCAATAGTGACATTTTTGATAATTGTTTTAAAGTTTGTTACTCTGGGAATCAGGGGATCTCGAGGGATTTTCCACCTGAGATTTCCCCATTTTTCCCCAAATTATTTTGGATGGAAAGGAGCAACAAAATGCAGCATAAATATAAAGCACATTTTTGGCTACCATCTGAAATGCCTTCAGATATCATCTAAAGTTACACGCATATGTCCCCAGTGAAGCCTGAAACAAAGCTCTTGGAGAAGACAGGATTAATTCGAGGTCAGAAGGGCTTTGCTTTCTGTCATAACATTGCCATGATGTAGTACCGAACTCATTACTTACTGTGACATGAAGCTGAGAGACTAAGAAATGGTTTAGAGTATGTTAGTTCATTCTCCTCTTCCACCGCAATATCTTCTCTTGAGGATGGCAGCAAACAATTTAAACAAGGACTCGTGTATGGAACAACTTAGTCCCCATGCAAACAGTATGGGGACATCAGGGATTTCCGTGAGAGGTTATTTTTTTTTTTTTGTATCCCAATTGCCCACAGATTTTTCTGTGTTGCAGTCTTGGCTCAGAGGGGGCTATGTTCTCTAATAAGGTCAAGCTGATTAGACAGTTTCGGAGAAGGGAAACTAGCTCACAATATGTCATCTGACCTTTTCTGTCTTTTTCCTCAGCTCTGATCAGTTGTGAAGCGATTCTGACTTTTTCAAAACAATTTCTTCTTCAATTTGGAATAATGACAGTAAATAGTTCTTTAAATAGCCTCATTTATCAGCTGTTCACTGAGATTAGTTAACACTAAAGAGTTGATCTCCTTTAACTGGATACTTAAGCTGTCTACTGCTGACCTTCCATATGATCCCAGGTAGATGTTGTTCTCACAGGGTCTTGGATCCACCAGTTATAAAGTTGGAAGGGGCGTCTCTAGTTGCTTAGTTCTGCAACACTGACACTTGAGGATTTCCATGAATTCAACTCTGTTTCAGTGTAGCAGCTGGAAAACACCTCATCCTCAGCAAAATATTTCACATTCTGTAGATTGTACCATCAACTAAGATTTGGTTGCTTCGAGGATAAGTCATATTTTTGCCTGAACATTTGCCCCTTCTTTTTGGCCTGGCTGTGTGTTACTTCAGCTTCTGTGTATGAGCTGCTGTTATCCATGAATTCTCTGCCTAATGCTTCCTGTCTATCTAAATAAAGCCTTAGAATTAAAGTTGTGCTTGTGAGCCATTGTATGAATGAGCACACCCTGCTGACAATGGCAGATTAAAAAAAGCTACCAGGTTCAAGATGTTTTGAGTATAATGCTCATACATTATATCTTCCCAGAAACTTCAGGACTTCTGTAGACACCTCTGTGACTGTGTCACACTCATGAAGTCCTCACAGAGCTCCTCATACACTGTCTGATTATCTAAACATACACTGCAGATGCTTCTGACATTTCTGGAGGCACCGCAGCCTCTGCGGAGCAACAGAGATTCAAAAAAAGACCACAAAATCCACCTACTGTAGAATTCCAGATGAGAAAAGAGGGTGTAGCCAGGAAAATAAACTGTTATTTTCATATCTCTCTGTAGAGCAACTATCTTCCACCGATGTCACTGGCCCTCAGAAAAGCTGGATGTCTTGAACAATGCCTCAGTATATTGGACACAAGCTCTGTTCTCTCCCCGCTTCAGCTATCCTTGATTGCACACTTCCAGGTGCTGATTTCCAGATTAAGGGAGTCTTTATTTTAGACTTTTCACACGCTGTCAACGTGGTGTTTGATTACATCAATAGGGGCAAAATATCTATGCTTAGTGCAAATAAAGAGATTTTTTAAGCAGGGAGATCTATTTTTGTCACTTCCTCCTGTGGGGCAGGTTATCAAGATGACCTGCAAACAGCATTTCGGCAAAGAACAGCTCACTGTTTTGGGAGGCGAGGGGAGACAGATGGTATTTATGGTGTGTCATAAACAGTGAAGGACTCTTTGGACAATATCCTAATAAATACTCTAAAAAGAAACTGCCAGACTCTCGTAACTCAACATACCAACTGTCATTCTTTCCCTCCTGCTTTGTGATTTAGTTAAGCTTTGCCTTTTAGTATTGCCACAGTGAACACAGCTTCTAAGTACAAACTTTGGAGGCACAGATGAAAGATGCTGCAGGATTCTTTATGTGCAGGACCCAAGCAAAAATTCAGGTAAGGGGTATGTTTGTCTGCTTAAGTCTGAGATGCCTTACCAGGTCTGCACTTGCCTTTCCGGGACATCTTTCCTACTGTGGTGTCAATCATGGACCCAGCAGATCCCATGGGTCCTGGCTTGGTGTGGTGCAGTCGCTAAAGACCGAATTCAGTCAGAACTCTGGGTTTGATGACCTCCCACAGACAGAGATGGACTCTAGTGGTGCAAAGTTTGGTGCTAGGTTCAGACATCTCTCAGACTGGAATGAGGTCTTCAATTCAGAGCTGTGTGATGGATGCAGAAGTAAGAGCATTTTGAGGACAGTCCCCACAAGGAAGTCCCCAGTGGTCTGGGGGCCTGTGCCTGAGGTGCCAATGCCTCTCAGCACACCTGTAAGTAAGGAAGGGAGAAGATACTGGAGAGCTCACCAGATCAAGGCAGCTAGCGCCAGCACCTGGAAAACAACACATACTTTGGACTGAGAAAATGGTTCCTTTCCCCCAGCACTGGACCTGCCTTATTTTTGTATTGGCTGGTGCAGTCCAGCCTCCAGGCTGACAAAACCCACTCTGTGTTTTCCCCTAAGTCCCTCGGAGGGAGAGAGCATCATCACCTTCTTGAAACAGTGGTCGCCTTCCTCCAGACCGGATCAGCTCCAGGAATGGAGCCTAGAGAGACTGCCTTCCCACTTGGACTTTCTCCAGGGAGACCACTAGGCCAGACAGCGACTGTTGCCACGAGCAGGGTGTTTCTACTGGAAGTGCTGACAGCCTGTTTTCATCAGCTCTGAATGGAAAAATTGTTTGGAAAAAGGCCTGAAATGTTTATCAAAGAACCATGGCATTTAGTGTAAATGATGAAATGACGGCAAATTAATCTAAACTTCACCATCACTGCTATCGGGAATCATGGTCTGTAATCACTGTGCTATGGTCAGTGGGAGTGGCTGCATGTAGTGGTTTCACAGGCAACTTTTGTATTTCAGCTGAAATGCAGCTGCTGTTGGGGTGGATCGCGGGCTGTGCAGTGCACCATCTCCACTGCTGAGTGAGGATTTCAAGGGTGACCAACTCATTGCACTGATCATGGCAACTTTGTGCTGCTTCGTCGGCCCATGGCCTTCAGAAGCCTTTGGCCTTGCACTGTTAGGTTTCTCATGGCAGTGACCAGCCTGTTGTTTTGTGCTGTCATCATTGACGATGCGAACATGAGACCGTCTGTGATGCAAGGATTAAAGGCCACAAGCAGAATGGCTGTTTGAATGTCCTGTGGTAACCCCAGGGAAATCTGTCCTTTCCTTCAGCAGTTCAGGCTGTTCAGGCTGTTCCTCTAGCAAATAATACCCCTCAGGCCCTGCTGACTCATTTGCAGAGCAGTAATTAGGATAGAAGAATTCCCTCCACTCAGCCAGCATCACCATTGCTTGTGATGCCCTTCTGGTAATACATGTAACTTCTATGCCTAGAAAAAAGCTTTTAATTGTACAAGGGCTGCAACAATCCTGTGTAAACCATGTAAAAAAAAAAAGCTTGCATTTTTTAAAGGTATGCCTCTAGCTCTAATGGTCCAAGGCCTAACTTCTAAACTGGGAACGGAGTGAAGTGTTGTGGTGGGATATTTCACTTCAGTTTGCAGACAGCCTGCAGCCATCAGTCACTGGGCTACACTTTCCATTCCCCTTTAGATGTCAGTGTGGAGGCAGGTCTTCATGTCCCAGAGACATCTCTGACCATTTACAAGGGCAGAGCAGGTGGGGATGAAAAATCATGCAGTAAAAAAGGGAAGAAGAAAGGAAGATTCACCAAGCCTTACTTGTATTTGTGCTCAGTGGACCTCTGTAGATGCCGAGGAAGGATGTGACATGCAAATCCTTGGGCTGGGGTTGAGCAGGGAATCTAGTCTTTTTTTTTTGTTTGTTTCTGGATGAGAAGGAGGCTCATGGTTGAAGCAGACAGAGACACCTCAGCGTTTTTCTTGGAGATTTCTCAATGCCTAAAACCGACCAGTGCTGTCTCACCATGCCTAGAGAGGAGCCACGTACAAGTGCAGCACCGGTGGCACAGAGGCATCTCTTGCCTCCTCTGCTCGGACTGTTGCCCTCCATCCACCCCTCTGGATCCATCCACCCTAGAGTTCATTAGGCTTCACCTTTGCTTTGCGCTTGCTGCAAAGCACTTGCCCAGAGAGGAAGAAGTTGCGAGGGAGGGCCGGAGGGAAAGCTATTGTTACTCTTATCTCACTGCGAGATTTGTTGCATTCCAAGGAAATCTTCTGGTACTTGGCTGTCTCTGCTGCCCTGGCCACCGTGAGGCTTTAGGACAATCCCTAATCTGTTCCCCTGTGAACACTGAGGGCCTTTCTTGTGGGAAACAAGTTCGCAAATTCAGTTGTTTCTATCAAAGATGAGAGAACATCCAAGCAGCGCCAGACAGTACAAGCTTCCCCCACGGGCACTCTGGCTCTGGCTTCCCACACTGATCTATCACCACCGAGACCCACAGCACAAGCCAGCATCCCTGTCCCGAGCAGCCACCTCCTCCACCTCCCCCTCTGCTCATAGCCTGCGTTCCTGGCTGCCTACCTCTCCCGCTCCCCAGCAGAGCTGCCAGCGAGGAGAAGCATAGTGTAAAGCCTGGGAAAAGCTGGCACTGACTTTCCTCTCTCCACTGCCTGTGCACAAAAGAGCACGTGCAGGCGCATGAATGTGTGGGTTTGAACCTGTGACTGGGACCCATGTCCCACCCAGCATGGCAGCAGCAAGCCCCGAGCTCTGCGGGGCTCTGGGAAGTGAAGGGAACAGAACAGGGAAGTACCTGGGTAGGGAGGGGGAAGGAAGCTGGCACCCAGGGAGCAGCACGATGCTGAGGTGTCAGCAAGTATCGGGGTCCTGATTTCCTCCCCCTGGTCCTCCTTGCCCTCTCCTCCTGCCCCCTGCCTAACCCTGCCTTTCCCCGCTTTATCACGCAGTGCTTCACACTCCCTCTCCGCCCCGGGGAAGTTGCCACCCAAGAAGTGAGGCAGTGGGGAAACAGGAGGAGTGTCTCATTCACTCTTGGCGCTGCCAAAATCATTACCCACGTTGCTGCTGAAGCCTTGGCTTTAGGTGTCAGAGCGCGCTGTTCACCAGTCCTTCCTCCCCAGGGACCACTTCTTGCCACTGGCTGGGCCCTTGTCTCTTCTTGCAAGGGTTGCTGGTGACAAAATCTGTATCCAAAGACTTGGGACACTTCCAGTGCCCTCCTTATCTCTCCCCTCACACCTTAGTCATGGCTTTGCATCTCAGCCCCCTGCCAGAGAGCGAGGGGGGAGTTTGCTCCCACTAGCCTTCAGTATAAGTCTTGCCCTTTCCTCCTCCCACCTCCCACTCTCTGAGCAAACCTGCCCCCCTCACTCTGCCTGCCTCAGAGATGAGGATCAAAGGGTCCCCCTTAGTTCTATCCTCAAGGTCCCACCGCAACACCACAAGCACATCTCATTGTGGTTTCCCTTGGGAAGGCTCCAGATAGTTGCTGCGTTATCAACCCACCTTCCTCAGCAAGCTTCCCCTCTGTCTTTGCCTGCTCGCCTCCTTCCCTTCCTCCCCAGACACAGCACTACTGATGCTCCTCTCCTCTGCCACCTCCATGCACCGCGGTGATGTCTTGTGGCCAGGGAGGGGGCAGAGGTTGTGCTGTGACCAAGCAGAGGAGGGCTGAAATATCGTGGGGTCAGCAGGTAAGGACAACAGATTGGGTTTCCCTCTTACCTCCCACCTGAATCTCTCATTGGAAGGGCTGAGGGCATGGGGCACAGCTCCGAAACAAATCAGTCCTTGAACATCCCCACCATACCAAAGGAAAGACAGGTCTGGCTGGAGGGGATTGCTCCTTTTTGCATCCCCTGCTTCTGTTCAGTCTGGATCTGAACAGACTTTGCCACACAAACATCAGCAAACCTTTGTGAAGTTGCGCAGGAGAGACAATATGCATGCAGAATCCCTAATGCTGTGGGAGTTAGCAGTGCTGGCAAAGGGAAGGAAAGCAAACCATCAGAAGTGTTTGTGAGAAGCACGAGGCTCAGGAGACTGTGTAGGAGCTGATTGTTTGCTGGTAAATGACACCAGGTTTCATGGTGAAGCACCTAGGGCAGCCTTAAAACCCACCCATTAGTTCAGCGGGATTTAATGTCTTCCAGTGAGTAAATACCACCTCATTTCATTAGCACAAAGTGGTCCTCATCAAAGTATTGGCAAGATTACAACATTTTTTCATAAATCCAGCAAATTGCAGTCTGCCTACAGCCATCCACTGGAATCTTCCTTGTCTCACTCTAATTGAACTTCGTTGTGAGGGAGGGAAAGGGGATTACATTTTTTTATTACTGGGTGTGTTTTATGGGAGCTCTGTCAGCTGGAATTGACAGTGCCAATTAAGATTGTGTGTTTTCATAAGAGTTGCGGAGTCTTAGAAAGCACAAAAAACAAGCGAGGGGAAAGCAAGCCAGTCTATTCACAGTGACAGATCTGGGGAAGAGTAAGATGGGGAATATCTGGGTTGCTACCTGCATCTGCAAGATGTGCCCTCCACCCTTCTTCACCCCTGCCAAAACACATACTCACACGCATTCCCCAAGACATGTTTGGAGAAGATGGGAGGTTTATTTCCCAGTGCCTTAATCACACCTTTCCCCAGCCACCCATGTGAGGCCCATGGCTGCACACAAGCTATTGTGTGGTCTTCTACGTGTTTCCATAGGTGTGAAACAGATGCCTCCCAAAGGGAGCTCCTTAGGGCTGGTCTTTCTTGGGTCACTCTCTGTGAGGGAGGTAATTTGAAAAGACAGTGTTTTGTGAGGAAGAGGCACAAAAGCCTGAAGCAATTCAGGCTCCCTGGTAGCATCTCATAATAAAGCGACTCTAATTCACCCAGCAAAAGACAAAGAGCATGTTGGGAACTTGGTTTAGGGGCATCTTCATTTTATTAGCAAAGTGACAATGGAAAGAGCAGGGAGGGAAGATACTGTATTCCCAGGCAATCTTACTCTCTGGGATTTACTCTCCTGAGCCAGATGTCTGATGGCAAAAGAAGCAGCAACTTCTTACTATTCAGAGGCAAAGCTTTACTTTCTGATCTGTGAGCATCCTGGGTGCTCATTGAGACTGCTAGCAGACTCTCCCTCGTTCCCTGCTGGGTATCCACAGTCACCACCTCCACCTTTCTCCCCGAATACCCTCCAGACTCCTAGCATGAGGGCTATCAGCAATCTTCATGGGCTAGATGGCAAATCCAGCTGGCTCGGTGCAAGGGCGGGTGGGATGGAGGGAGGCAGGACACGTAGAAAGCCAGGTTGCTCCCCTTCAGGGGAGGAATGGGTGCTCAGAATTTATGCTGCTGTACATGAAAAATAAACACTTCATCTCCACATGTTTTGCTAGTCGGCGTGTGCTACCCAGCTAATTCAAACATCCATCCATCAGCCCTCCCTTGACTCATCACCGCAGCACTGAAGTGCATGGGGAAGTGAGCACTCCTACGTGGGGATGAGAGAAGGTCCTGTTTGCCATGAGATGTCGAAATACCCCTCTGAACCAGCTGCTAATACAGGCAATTGGGTACAGCACTGCCTTGCTGCTGTGAACCATCGCTTCCTGCTCTGACTTAAATGTCCATTTTTCATGTCTTTCCCTGTGACACAGCCTACCTCCCCTGTCAGGCTCAGCTTGTTGTGGGCCAGCACAGGGGTTTGCCTTTACCAGGCAGATGGGATATTCTCCTTGGCAGGTCTTCAGAGCTGCTGGCCATCATGAGTGGCAGAGGGGGAGTCCCTGTTGGCAAAGTGGTGGTGCCGACTCCTTCTCTGCATATCCATTGGAGTGCTTTATTAATAGCCATGTTCCCAAACAATGCTGGCACTAATAATGATTTATTGGGACTTAAATGGCACATCTGACAATGACACTGACTGCTGGTGTTGGAGCACTGGGCAGGAATTTTAATGAGGAAAGGAGTGGGATGAATAACGTGTTAAAAGGCAGATGGACTTTACCAGGCTTGTGTTTAAACAAGATGATGAAAAGTCTGATGAAAGCTTATCTGCATGGTAAGACAGCAGAATTAGATGATTCCATTGAAGGCCAGGTGGCCCAAGGTATTTGCTCTTGCTTCCTGGGACTGGACAGCTCTGAACCTGTGCCTTTGGGAAAGTAGTGAAATATGAAAAAGGAAGGTGGTTTCCATCAAACTGCCTCTGTCTTTTGCTGGGTGTTATTCCTCTGACACAGTGGCAACATTTGTATACGGATGCCCATAAGCATAGCCCTGCCTTGATCCTGTCTCCTCAAGCCTGCTGTGTGAACAGTTTTGTGGGGACCCAACTTGACAACAGACTTAGAATGCAGCAGATTTGAGGTCATCCTGGTCTAGAGGGTGGTGTTGGAACCACAGAGATCACACACAACACAGACATCTCCAGTGGCTCTTCTTGAAGCTGGTGGGGAGTAGATGCTCCCCATATCTACTAGATACAGATGAAGAATTGGAAAACGGCATAACAGCAGAAAGGCCAGGGAATGACTGGGACATAGGGCTGGAAGCGCCCTTGTTTTCCATGAAGCTCTCTCTCTGGTGGTGACAACACAAAACATACAACGTGTGTGGAACTCAGATGGCTAGGCAAAAGAAGCAGTGTCATTTTAAGACGGTGGAACACCCCACCTGGCCTCTGCTGTATATGCAGAATGAGGGGAGTGGGGTCTAGGTCCTGCCCCATATCTGGTAGGCCCATAAGGATGCTGAGGATACCCTAGAGGGTCTAAAATGGCTTAGGCAATTGGCTCCTGCCTAGGTTTCAAGTCAGTGTCTCCCTGCTGACTATCTTGTTTCAGGTCCTGCCGAATAACAGAGAGAGGGCAAAAGCTAGAAAAGATATGTTTGGCCAGAAACTTAAAATACTCTTGTGACAGGAGTATTAAAGAGGTCAGACAAGAACATGCCAAGGTTCAGCTCAGTCAGTATCTTTTCTCCGATGATAACAGATGATTCAGGAAAGCATGACCCTTCCCTTGCCCCTAATCTTCTGTTGGGACTATTTCCAAACCTTTTTTTATCCCACAAAGGCTGTTCTGTGTAAATACACTGAAGCAGATTCCCCAGAAGTAGGGCTTAGTATTTCCCTACCCTCTATATCTATTCCCATACAAATAAACATACTCTTAAAAAAATATGTGATTGCCCAGATTTAGCAAATAAATCAATCCAAGTACACAACTCCAAAACTGACCTTACAGCAACTTCTTTGAGTTTTGTGGTGCAGCTTCACAAATGCATTTCTTTTCCCCTCAGAATAACAGCATGTGCACACAAATCCCCAGACAAGCATGGAGCACCTCCTTCAAAACTGCCTCTGGTAAAATTTTGCTGGAAGCATTCCAGGAGCAAAGTGCTTGCCGTGTATTTCATGTCCCATGCAGCATATGAGATGGAGTTATTTGTTTGTTGCTGCTTTGCCTCTGTTTGTGCAAACTGACGCCGCAGGGACTTCTTTTGAGGGCATTTTTCAGCCAAGAAGATTATCCCATATAAATACAGTGAAATAAATAGATTTATTACTAGAATGACTTCAGGCTGTTCCATCTGTCTATCTATCTATCTATCTAATATCTGCCTGTCTTTGTAGATAATAGAATAACAGAATTAAGTTCCTATCACTGACGAAAACAGATGCTTTGGGTTTATCTTTTTTTGGGTCTACACTGAAACTGTGAGCAAGAGCTGAGCTAATTAAATTGGGCAGATTTACCTGCCTCGTCTACACCTTGGAGTTACTGCCCACAGCCGATCATCCTGCTCCTTTGCCGAAGGGCACTGCTGCTCCAGCTGAGGGACAGAGAGGCAGCTGGGACCCACAAGCCATTCAATAACTAACCTCGGTCTGAAGAGAAACATGATTCAGAGGCATGAGCTGCTGACCCAAAGGGGAAACTCCTGTCAGCTCTGAGGCACTGTGGGCTTTTGTCACCTTTCCTAAGGTATTTGCAGCAGTGAAACGGATTCTCTTTATTTGTATGTTTTTACCTGTTATCACAAATTATTTCTGACTTGCACCGTTGTTTTTGAGCTGTTGGGAATAGCCAGCATGAAGGTGCATCAGAGCAGTGATAGGAAAGATTTTTCAGTCCTGAAGCTGTTAGTATAGTCTCTATCAGAAACTGATGTGGGTATAGGTCCTGCTGGTACATGACCCTGAATAAGTCACTTGGAAGAATGTTTGAAAACTGATCCATCAGAAGGTGGCCCCAAAATAACTGAGAATTAAAACCAAAATGAAGACTCTGCTCCCAAGCTTACATGTGCAGTCCCATACATGCAAGCAAACAAGCAAATTTGGAGAAAATAAGGGTAGTAGCTAAACAAGAAGTCCTGCCTGATCTCCAATGGGCTGTAATGAAAATCGAAATAGTAAAACTATACAATCAGGCCTATGGATTAGTTTTTTTTGTGGAATGATTACATGTCCTTTCCGTTAAAAAAGTTCTTAAACTTTGATGTGAGAGTGCAGCTATATGTGCTAAGGGAATGGAGTCATTGCCCATGATTTGATGCACCCAAAAGCGGTTGATTTGGTCCTAACCACAAAGTGAAAGGGATTAACTTAAACCTCAGAGGAAGAGGTGGTAACTTGCTAAGCTGCCTTAATTATGTGCCCCTATCTGTGGACACCCAGTGTACTTAACATCTTTGCTTTCATGGAAATTGGTGGGATTTTTCCACTTGAATAAATGTCAGGTACCTGAGAAAGATCTGGGCTTAGGGAGAACCTGGATCTGTCTGATTCTTAGCTAACAAGAGTTTTCCCAGAGATACTAGGAAAATAATACAAGAAGGACTGTGAGACACTCAAACAATTTGGCAATAAATCTGTATGAATATCTCACATGAAAGACAGTCCTTAGTTCTGTCTGGAAACACAGACTATAGGAAGTTTCATGAGCATTTTGGGGCAAATCAAGGTTGAGGCTGCAGTCCCCTAGCTTGAGAGAGCTAGGAAATAAAGGACAATTCGTGTCTCTGGCTCCAAAAGCAATAAAATAATTTTCATGCCTATTTCTTTGCTACAGCAACTGCAAGTGTAGAAAGAAGCTAATCGGGGACTTACATTAGAAGAATGAGCAGTTGGATTCCAACTCATAAGAGGTGAAAGATATAAGGGAGAGAAAGGATGGTGGCTGGTACAGGTCTCCTTGCCTTCCCCACTACACTATGCATGCACACGGACCTGTATTTTAAGTCAGCTGAATCACTGAAATTTGGAAAGTGTCAATTTTTTGTTTGCACATATGCATGAATAAAATTAAAGATTAGTTTATTACACATATCAGCCCTGCTCTTGAAAAAAAAAAAAAAATTGGCTGAAAATGAGACAGAGACAAAATGAATTACCTAGACGACACAGTGTCACTGTAGTCTATTTCTCCATCACTGTCATTGTACTTGTCAAACACAGTCAAAACCATTCATTTACCTTTCTTAGACAAATACTAGTCTGTGAAAGAAACTCTTTTCTTAAGGATATATTTTTTAGATCTTTGAACTTTTTTTGCATGTTTCCTCTTTGAATTGGCAAAAAAGATGTGAAATCAAAAATTTCTTTAGCTTGACAAACTGAAAAATTACATCAATAAACCAAGTTTTTGAAATGTTTTGTTAGATTTTAAGCTCAGATGAAATCGTTCTGCTTTTTATATTTCAAAATGGAAATGCATTGTGAATAAAAAGAGAAAAGCCTAGAACATATCCTTTTGGTAATTATGACTTTCATAGAGATAATTTGTAGTATTAACTCTTTCTTTTGAACTGTATGAGATGAGATGAATTGGCATTTTTCTATGAAAAAAAAAATTTTCTATGAAAAAAAAAATACAACCTGCTTTGCTGTATTTTTCTTGTACCAAAATCTTCAGTAATCTGTACCCCAACCCCTGTGAAAATTATGATGTGAAGGGAAAGGAGAACCAGAAGATCCGTAATTTCTAGAGCTGACTATCGAGTGGGTTGTATAGGCCACCCCCACAGAGGTCACCTTAATCCTGTTT
>Ga0065711_1039706_pt1 | contig 17569 bp, 14 predicted proteins | sample Hoacrofraction12_FD_59098 | JGI IMG/M metagenome (GOLD analysis project Ga0065711, IMG submission 59098) | Hoatzin crop microbial communities from Cojedes, Venezuela - Epithelial fraction 12 v2 (version 2) | ecosystem: Host-associated > Birds > Digestive system > Esophagus > Crop | place... | reverse complement strand
CCCTGTTTTAGTTTAAAACCATTACCCCTCGTCCTGTCACTGCTGTCTCTACTAAAAAGATTGTCCCCATCTTTCCTATAGGCTCCCTTTAAGTACTGAAAGGCTGCAATCAGGTCTCCCTGCAGCCGCCTCTTCTCCAGGCTGAACAAGCCCAACTCTCTCAGCCTGTCCTCATAGGAGAGGTGCTCCAGCCCTCGGAGCTGGAGCAAATTTATGAGGACAATACAATCAGGGTCAGGGAGCAGGAGAAAAATCTACAACCAGGTCTGCTCCTTAACAATCTACGTGACTATTTTATGAGTGTCTGACTTCAAGAACAGAAAGTTCTGACTTCTTAAGTAAGATGGTATTCATATATACTGCTGTTGGTACTGATGAACATAAGAAAAGGCAACAGTAAAAACAGAAGTTTGGCTGGATCCTCTCATAACAAATAAGCATGATTCAACGTTGATAGTGCTTGAGGATGAACCAGGGTTTTGGGACATCCCAATAAACCATCTTGCCTTCCTTGCTACTCAGAAATGGCTCTTTTTTTCCCAGCTACGCACAAGCAATGACTCCCCCATAACACCCAATCAGCAACAGCTTCAGAATATAACCTGTATGTTCATAGAATGGTTTGGGTTGGAAGGGACCTTATAGACCCTCTAGTTCCAACGCCCCTGCCATGGGCAGGGACACTTTCCATTAGACCAGGTTGTTCAATGCCCCATTCAACCTGGTCTTGAACACTTCCAGGGAGGGGGCAGCCACAAACTCTCTGGGCAACCTGTGCCAGTGTTTCACCACCCTCACAGTAAAGAATTTCCTTCTTATATCTAAATCTACCCTCTCTCAACTTGAAGCCATACCCCTTGTCCTACCACTACACGCCCTTGTCAAAAGTCCCTCACCAGCTTTCTCGTAAGCCCCTTTAGGTACTGAAAGGTTGCTCTAAAGTCTCCCAGGGGAATCTCACCCGAGCAGAGCAGGCGCAGAATCCCCTCCCTTGCCCTGCTGGCCACACTGCTGGGTATATAGCCCAGGGTACGGCTGGCCTTCTGGGCTGCGAGTGCAAGTATGTACAAAGGGCCTCTGAAAAAAGTTATATAATTATATTCACCCTAGATATCTGACATCAAGAATTGATGCTTCTTGTTTTGGTGGTGACTGAATCTTAGTAGATACCATACATTATATATTTATTTTAAATGTCTGAATTTACCTTACATGCTGATTGCCCATTTCTTCTTGAATCCTCTCCTCTTTTTTATATTCGCTGTTCTGTAAAAGAGGTCACAATATTCATGGGTCAGAAATGCTGGGAGGAAATATGTATTTGAACCTGTATTAGTAGTAGTGATATTAAACAATGAGACAGGTTTCTAATTAATTATTTCAATGACACATACTATGCTTTTATCAGTCACTGCCTGTAAGAAGTCCTGTGTATGAACTAACTTCAGAATAAACTTCTCCTTACAGACATGGTAAGCAAAGAAAATAAACACCCATAAAAGATACACTATACACATAATATGAGCTTCTGAAATTATAAAATACTTGGGAGTGAAGTTTGGCTACACCCCCTTCCGCAATGCATTTCAGAAACGAAACAAGAAGCGATGTTGAGTCTTCTCCTTTGCTTAACAAAACCTTACAATGTTTTACCAGAGTAAATTCCATCTTTTTTATAGGATACCTTCACATTAGTATATTAGCAACAATGGTTAAAAAATGCTCTGGGCCCAGTGTACACTGCTTAAAATATAAGCCCAGTGCACTTTCCTAAATAACCCCTAGGTGTGGCTGAAGAACTGATCGGGACTAAGGGCTGACCTCAGTAGGCTGTGGCCAGGCTGTTTCAAAGGAGGACATGTTAACAGTACAGCCTGCAACAATTCACACCAGCTGGACTCAGGGACAGAGATCAGTCTCGGGCCCTTTTAATCCCTAGTACAGGGACTTGACTCTTAGATTCTGTATTATGAAGGTTTGCATAAGCCTGGAAATGTATTCAATAGGTTGTTTAAGACAAGGGTGCTTTTCTTTATCCATGAACATCAGAAAAAGAAACATAGCTCTGAGCCAGAAGCATCAGCATGTATATTCTGTAACAGCTACTTGAGTAAATTTCCAAGGAAGTCAAACCTTGGGCAAACTTCTGACAGGCTTTTGAATTCTGCTGCAGAAAGTCAGTTACACGAATCACTTGAGCTCCTACACTGAACATGCCTAGTACTTCCACTATGAAACACACTTCTGAACTTTTCTTTGAGAAGCTCGTACATCTTCACTCTTCAGGCAGCAGAAGAAACTACCATAAAACTTAAACTCAGTTAAGAGTTACAAATTGCTATATATTTCTTCTCTCGCTCTTGTAGAATCAGTACTTGTATTAAAAAGTAAAAAATGTCAGAGTTTTTATTAGGTCTCTAGGATATAACATCATGCTCCATATTAGAAACATAACAGATATTCTATGACTTCAGAAGGAGAGGCAAAAAACATAAATATAAGGGATCTATACTCATGTACCTATTTGTGTGTCCGGTAACCATGCTCCCTTTAGAGGCAACATCGAAAATAGCTTCTATTAAAACAGTATTTTTCTTCTACAAAGGCAGACAATACATTTTAACAGACCTCTAGCCTAATCTCATCTCCACTTCAGAGTGTTAGTAAAACTTTCAAAAGTCATAGCAATAAAGAATTTTATGAACAAAAGACGCTTCTAACACATAGACAAGTTTCTAGCTTAAATTTCATGGAAGGAATCAGCTCTGGGTCAGGACACAAACACAGATGTAGTATTTTAATCTAACACTTTAGCCTCAAATTTCAGAAAATGTTTACTTACAATCCCAGTATTTTTACTATTCACCTTATCAATGATGATATATCAATAAGTATGTTATAAGGTAATATTTTAAGGTCTTAACAAAACTAACCCTTAGATCACGCTTCTTTCTTTCATTTTCTCCACTTTTTACTCTCTCATTAGCTTCTGCTGGCTGCCCTCCTCTGTCTCCATGGGAAGAGCCCTCTTTAGATCTCTTTGATTTATGTTTTTCTTCCCTTTCCTTTTCATAACGTTTATGACTTCTCTCTTTTGAAAGCCTCTCTTTTCCTGGCCTAACAGAATGTTCTTTTTTTTCTCTATGTCTTCTTTCTCTCTCTTTATACAACTCTTGATCTTTCTGTAACTTGTGTATGCGTTCACCTTCTTCAACTTCGTAGGCTAAAAAATTGTCAGTGCTCTTTTTGGTATCATTATCCTGGAAAGAGAAAAAAAAAACCAAACAAACATTAAAGAGTTGGAAAGTTCTCCGAGATTGTCTTATCTTCACAAACAGTATCTAATTTCTTTCTGGATCTTCCAGCCATTTTTTTTTTTTTTTTAAATCTCCTATGATTGCAAGTTTCAAATTATCATATCACTCGAGACGCTGGTATTTCTTCTGGGACATTGTGTCCTTTGCTACAGAAAATTCTTTGGATTATGTATTCTTCACACAAAAATTTAATTCTTTGCTTACTAGGGGATCTAACATAAAATAGGATATATATTTACCAATATCCTTGGAATAGACACATGAACAGCAGATGGAAAAATATGATGTAGCTGTACAAAACTAAAGCACTGTTCGCTATGCAAATTTTATTTTACTTCAAAAAAAGAATTAAGTATGTCCTTAAAAGAGAATGGCTGAGATATATTTTGTTGTTGTGTATTTTGTACACTTGTGAGGACCTTACTATCTATGCGTCTCCTGGGCTTCTTGGGAATGGCAGTCTGATCCAGTTCCTTTGTTATTCTGCAATTTCATCTTATTCCATTATGAAACACTTCGTTCCTTTCCCTTCCTTTACCTTCTTTTCTGTATGTCTTCTTTCTCGCTCTTTACTTCTTGTTTTTTCCTCCTCTAGAAAATATATGTACAAACTAATAAACATACTTTATTATACTCAAACTCTGTACATATTTAACTCTAGCACACAAAAAACAGTATGTCAGTGACATGGGTTTTCTAAAACATAAGAGCTTTCTCAACTCAATATTCTATTGAAATTCTCATTCCAAAGCTGGTTATTCCTTTTTCTTTCCTAATGAATTCCTCTGTTCTCAATTGTCTTGTGTAACGGTAAGAGTAATAACACATGTTACTAACTTCAGCAGTCGCCCTGCAACTTGGGGATTCAAACTGGTCACTCAGCAGAGAACGTCTAGGCAGGAAGGTACTTACTCTCTTCAGATCAGCTGATCAACAAAACCAGAGATGTTCATCCTCTCTTCAGAGGAATGAAAATGAACATCAAAATTTTTAAAAGCACCAAGGCTACCACAAGGTTTTGTAAAGACGCACATTTCAATAGGTACTCCTGCCTGTCTTTATCCTCTCTGTACAGATGGGGTATGGTTTCCGAGTATTTCTGTCTAAATATCAAATATTTCAAAGTACAACAGCAACACAAAGCAACTTACCCAAATGATGCCTGCTTTCTCTTCTTCTGTGATGCTCTTTATCTCTTCCCTCAAATGATTTCAGATTATTTTGTGATTCCATTTGCTTTATTTCATGTTTTTTATGCTTTTTGTCTCGTTCTCTGTCCCTCTCCTTGTCTTTATCTTTTGGTACACTGTATCTTTCCTTCTCCAAACTTGACTCTTGAAGCTTATCCTTGTACCTCTCTCGGTCTCCCTCTTTTCCCCTTTCTCCCTCTCTCATTTTATCCCTGTCTCTCTCACCAGATTTAAATCTCTCTCTCGTTCTTTCTTTGCTCTTCCCTCTGTCTTTACGTTCATGTTTATGAGCGTCTCTGTCATGAACAAACTGCTCCTTCTGCAGTTTCTTTTCTCTGTGCTTTTGGTCTTCATTTTGACTATCTGGTTGTGATGCCTGAAACAAAAAAAATAAAACCCCCTATTATAATTCAGTGATCTACTTTGACACTACTATATTCAGGTAAAAAAAACTAGTGGATTATTAACTATGAATTTAGTCTCCCAAACTGTATTAGAATGCTGATATATTTCTAGACTTACTTTGTAAAATTACTAACATTATGTCTGCACTTATTGTAAAAAGAAGGAATACATTAAATAAATCAGCTGCATTTTCAATGTATTTGAATAGAATTCGGTAAAAAAAGAAAATTTATTGTGGAACTGTGCATTCTGTTTAGAGCTAGACTGAAAAATTAACTAAGCATCTTAAAACCGTTAGCTCATATATACAGAAGCTGTGCTATCTTGTAAAATACATTACAGATATAAACTATAATGATAGATAACTGGGCATTCTGCAGCTACCTTTAGAATAGAAGATTGGGATTTGCTTGGACAGAAAGCAGCACATAAAAACTGAGAGTTTTTGGCCTAGATCCCTTGAGGATGTGGCTATTCTTGTATTTTTCTAAAATGATAAGAGATTATATTTTAACCTTCCTGAAGCAAGTAGCACAACTCCTACTGATTTCACTACCTCCACGATTTCAGCTATTTATTCAATGCAGAACAAACAAAACTTGATTTGATTATAGTCAATGAGTAAAGTGAATTAAACTTTATCCGTTTCACAGAAATGAAACTCCAACCACACCACTTCTGTTGGAACTAAAGCATTTCAACACAAATTTGTTTGCTTTAGCCCACGTGGAAATAGTGGAAATGTTACTGAATGTCTAAAAAAATACAAAGTATTTATACTGTAGCACTGGCACTAAATAATGGGGAGCCTTGAAATAAAAGCTAGGTAATAGATTAACAAGTCGGACGCTTTAGTTTACCGAAGGACTAATGAGGATCTGCACAAGACACAGAAAATAAGATACATATTGGAAAACAGCTTTTAAAAAACACAGCACAATACTAATACAATTATCAGCGGTGTAACTGACTGGAGCCCGAGTGTCTATTTGACCAGTAGGTAAAGTAATTAACCAGTCTAAAAGCACATGACAGACATGATACATGATGATAATAAATACAATACATAATATACATGTAGGAAATTGACTAAGTATATATAAAGCAGAGCTGTAACTTGGATTTGGGTGGCCAGCAAATCAGACCCCATTGTCTGCTGTGTGATTACCATAACAATGCTATTTTTCCCATTTACCTAATTAAGAAATCTGTTGAGTAATCTTATATGACTTGTGTAGCTAAGAAACAGTTGAGTGGGTCAGCCTCTGGACACCCATGGACTAGACAGATTCCAGAACAGTTGGTTTTGGCAAGGAAGTTAGCAGCTACCCATTAAAGATCTGTACTGTTTGTATTCAATGACGCAGACAGAAAGTGTCTGTGCACCAAAGAAAGCCTTGAAGAGCTATTATAGATCCTACAAGGCAGAGTGGCCAGTAGAACAAGCAGTCAACCCTTTATGTTTAGACTGCCAATAAATTCCACTGCTCTAAGGTAACTTAACATCAAAACTAGTAGAAATAAAATAAAATTACCCAAAGATGTTTCCTAAGTTCTTCTGATTTCCAAGTATCTTCTTTGGTTCTTCTCTAGAAAAAACAGCAAAAGACTGAGTAATCAATTGGCAGAGAGAAGTAAATCATTTAACAATAGTTTATCCAATGAAAGAATCAAGGTATGTATGGCAAGTACCACTGAATTTTGTTGTGTAAACATTAATTTGATTTAGCCCCATTGCGTATACTTACAGTGCACCTGATCTGACTGGACCTGGAAGAGGCCTGAAGCTCAGACTTCTACCAGGCTATCCAGCTCCGCACACACATGGTAACCAATTTTGAGGTCAGTGCCTATGGTGGGTAACAGTGGGGCCCTTCAAGAAAGATGTAAAATTGGTCTTCCAATGATAGACCAAATGGGTACACACAGTCAGGCCACTTCTGGAAAGTAATCAATGTATCAATGTCACTAGGTTCAACCTCCTGATCTATTAGATCTAACTTCAAAGTCCTGGTCCGGGACTTATCTAGGTGAGGTTTTAATATCTTTGAGGTTGGAGTTTTTCCGGGCAACTTGGTTCTTGGGTTTCACCACTCCAAATTAAAAACGTTTTCCTTACATCGAGTTATAATTTCCTTTGCTGACAGTTAGGGCCACTATTTTCTGTCCCCTCACTGCACATCTCGGAGGAGAATTTGGCTCCATCTTTTCCACAGCTCCTCTTTAGATACTTCAAGACAGAAGTCAGATCCCCTCTGAGTTTTTTCTCTAACCTGTACAGCTCCTTAGCCTCCTTCCCATATACACCAGGGCTCCAGCCCCACAGCCATTTCAGTGCCTCACTCTAGAATCTCTTTAGTACCGGGGGCCTTAAAACCAGAGGTAGTGCTGCAGACAGGGCCTCACAAGTGCTGAGTAGAGGAGCAGAGTCTTCCCTACACCTGCCTAGCTATGGTCTTCATGGTACACAGAACCAGCATCCGGTTAACCATTACCACCTGATGACTTGCATTCAAATTTCTGTCCACCAGGACCCCTGGATCCTTTTTCTGCAGAACCACTCACAGAACCCATTCACACGGCAAATTGTGAATACAGGATTCTTCCCTTAGACATACCATTTGAGCCGCCCCAAACTCAGCTGTAAGAACATTTCAGAAGACAAATAACACAGGCAAGCAGCGAATCTAAAAATACTGTGACAAATGTAATCCTCTTTTTTTCAGCAGTGGGGATCTGACATAGCCACAACACATTTTTGTTAGACTTCTAAAAACTAAAAGTTACAAATAGTTAATTACTGTGCATTTCAAGTGAACCAAGGAAGCTCCTGGTTTAGTAACTGCACGCATGTCAAAAAAAGCTGGCACTATTTTTCAATGAACTGTCACTTAGTATTTTAAAATGGTCAGACTACGTCTGTAAATTGATCACCATATGAAATATTTGTATGCAGCACTGAAGAAAAAGGTAAAAAAAGAAAATAATCAGAGTATACGTGGACATTGTTTCACTAGACTTCTCCCTAGTTAAACAGGTTATATTTCTTCTAATTCGCAGAGTTACTACCCTTAATTGCTTGGCTGCTGCTAAATAAACTAAAAAAATCATATCACTTGAAATCACTACAGCAAATGAGGAATTTTAATCTACTGAATATTTTTAACTAGTTCATTGAAGGATGATGAGCGTATTCAAAGTGACATGACCAGGCTACATTTATTCTCAAATTTAGACTTGGTAAAAGTTACTAAAGATTAATAAAATAATCACTAATAAATATTTGAATGTCGGGGTGCACTAGTGGAAAATAATAAACATATGGGACTCATTTTTTGCTAATTTATTATATGGAAGCAGCATTTTAGTAGTATATTTTAATTTTTTAATTATTCTACATGAAAAAAATTATTGTATTTTCAAACTTCGATTCTAGAGAAGATTGTAGTGAACTGGTAAACTCCATCTAAAGTCAATCAGAAGTACCAAGGCGGCAGCCTCTATAACAAAACAGAAGTGCCCTTTAGGTTGTTTTTTCTTCCGATCCTTGAAAAAGGCAAAAAAGTACAAACATTTACTACCACAGACAGTCAGATGAGAAAGTAAAACCAAAAGTTGATCCTTCTCGAGTGAAGTTTTAACAAAGCCTAAGAAACTCAACAGAACTTGTGTGAGGGTAAGCTGGAAGGAAGGATATGGATGGGCAGAAGAGTGTGCTGTATCCTAGTCTCAAACAGTAACCTATTTAAAATCCCTAATGTATATGATTATACATATATACATGTATATGATTATACATATATATTATATATTGGTTTTAGACAACATTTACGTACATATCAGCAAACAAAGAATGCAAATGATGTTAATAGCCAAAAACCAGTATAACCAATAGACAATGTCAGATAAGGTATTTTGAGTTTTATTTCAAAGCTGAAGCAAAAAGCATGTAGCAAATCTTTAAAGGTGATTCCCTAGTGCCCAGAAAGCTGCATCTGCCACTCTTCTGGGGTCTGCAGTTTTCATCTTCCACCACCCGCAGAATCTGTTGCTTTTATATATGATGATTTTCCACTTAATTCTCTGCTTTTGCAGGAGACCAACAAACCAGCAAATAGAGAGATCTTTTATAGAGCATAAAAAAAGTTTGAGACCACTGTCCCTCTGTAAGTATAGGAATCATGGTACATACAAAAAGAAATGTTTAAAACAAACTTTAAAAGGATTTATTGACATTTCTCACCTGTCTGCTAATTTAGAAGTCCTTATATACTCACTTAAATCCAGGTTAGAGATTAGTTATTTAAATCACACTGGGTTTTAACTTAATTTATCCACCTGAGAGCACAGGCAGCTCATCAGCTGACAGAAAATGCCACAGATTTACTGAACTCAGAAAGCACTACACAAATTTTTAACATTTAAGAATCTGTCCTTTAAACTAAACAGTAAGTATGTTGCCTTACGAAGTTAGTGGAACACGTGACTATGCTATCTTACATAAACTCTTCCAGAGAGATCAAGAGGGGTTTCTTCACTCACAACCTAGAAAGTTTGAGGGTTTTCAGAACTTAGCATTAAGTTTTTAACAAAGTTAAGAACTCAGTTAATGAAGATTGTAAAGAAAAAAGAAACAGAAAACCAGTAAGAGAAATTTCTGTAGTTTTTAAGCCAAAGTATTTTATTTTTGCATATAAATATTCATCTTATTTCTATTAGCAGTTGTCTATTTGGGAGCCCTCAAACAGGTAAACAGCACAAGTAATAGACTTGATTTGATAGAAGAGAAACAGCAAAAGGAGGCTTTTTCATACAGAGTGGCTGTTAGTACGACTGCCTCTGGGTCTTTGGCACCAACACACCTGAAAAGTTTTAGATCAAAGTTTAACTTTCCATCACCATTCACTAACCTCTTCTCAGTAAACAGGTTATTGATATACTACAAATAATAAAATGATATCAGAATTAAAATATTCAGAGTGGTCCTAACATACTACTTCACATACTCTGCCCAGCCACTCTATTTCCTACTCCATTTCCTATTCAGCATGACCACAAATTCATTAGCTGTAAAATCCAGATACACACTATCATAATAAAAGCAATTTGATACTTCTGCTTTTTCAAGCGAATATGTAACACAGTAATTCATGTTAGCAGGTCCATGTGGTTTTGTTTGCTTTATTTTGAAGGTCTACAAACTCTTCATAATTTAACACACCATCATACAAAAGTTACCTGGGTTCCTAAAGAACTAAACCCCAACAATCAGCAGTTACAGGAGTGTTAATTATTAAATATATTGCATCTATAATCTGAAACAGTAACAGCTCTGGACACTTCCATAAACCACTCCTCTCCTGCAGGAAGGTCTGTGGCTAACACAGCCCGGCCCTTCTGGCGGAGAAGGGAGGACTCCCCCCAGTGCCACTACGCGGGCGAGAGATTCACCGGCCCGCTGCCACAGCACGGAGGCTCGACTCGCCCAGGGAAGGCCGTGGGGTGCTCAGGGGCAGCAGAAGAAACACTGCGGCTGTTTCTGCCTTCGCCCCCTCAGCCTCCCCGGCTTACCCAGCGTCAGGGACAGCAGCGCCGGCAGCCAGACCCGGCCGGGTGAGGGGACGGCACGAAGGGCCGGGCGCGGGGGGAGGCCGCGACCACCGCCTCCTCAGGGCCCTCCTGGAGAGGGAGGAGAGGGGCGAGGCGGGCCGGCCCCCCGCGCGGTGTCCGCAGGAGTCGGGCCTGGGCGGCAGCGGCAGACTCGGCAGGCTCGCCCGGCTCCCCGGAGCCCCGACCGCCTTCCGGAGCCCCTCACCTTGTCACCCTCCATAGCGGGGGCGAGCGGGCCGCCGCACCCCGCCACCTCCGAGCGGGCAGGAAACCGCAAGCGGCTGCGTCCAGGCCTGCCTAGCAACCGGCGGCCAGGGGCAGGCAGCCGATCGGCCGAGCGATGGATGAGCGCTGCGGCCCGCCGCCGCACAGCGTTCTGGGAACGGGAGGGGTGGCGGCGTGTGATGGCGGCGGGGTGGCGCCGGGCCCCCTCCAGCGCCATCCGAGCGGGAAGCGGCAGCTCGGGGTGCCTGTGCGGCTGCAGGGGGGGTTTGCTCCCGGAGCCGGTGCTCAGCTGGGTCCTCTCAGGCGGAGGGGCCGCGGAGCACCGTCCTGTGAGGCGGGGACGGGGCGCCCACCCAGGCAGCCTGCAGAGCAGCGCTGTTTCCCTGCTCTCCGCTGGCCTTTATAGGCCCAAGTGCACCGCGAAGACGTTCCGGATCGTAGCTGGTGCGCTTGTAGTGAAGCCGTGTGCGATCACCGTGGAAAAAAAAGGTTAAGGATGATACGCATAACTTCATCTGCCGTTCACCCACGTGTTAGCTAGAGGCAGGTATGAAGAACGCGTGTAGAAGTAAAAATGTTAATACTCTCCCAGTAACAAATACCGGAGCTATCTTCTGCAACAAGGAGCAAGTGGCAGCTTGCCAAACACACGAGGTAAATGATGATGGCCTGCAGGAAAGGCGTGTGCTACTTCCACAGCAAACATTTACAACCTGTTAATATGTTGTGCGGCTTAAAGGACCGGGCAAAAATTCCTCTAGGCACTTTTAACTTTCTTGCCTATCTTTTCTTTTTAAGAGTAAAAAAAACGCCAAAAAATATGTAACTATTACTGCTAATACTTATGAATGTTGGTAGAAAACTGAGAGGAAAAAAGCAAAGGAAGAGGCATTTTTGCATTTGATAAACGTTTTTCTGTAGTTCAGTGGGATTTTGACACGCTGACTTCAGAGATACAATTTAACCCTTTATAGTTGCCATTAAATAGCCAGTTGACACATACAAAGCTTTGATACAGTTGCCTCCTATTCATGTTTCCAGAATAAATTAAAAATGCTGTAAAAGTTGCCTCACTGTCCAGACGATGAAATATTTTCCTTTATCATGTACCAGAAAAACAAAAGCAAATTAAGCAAGCAATTAGGAGGGGAAAAAAAAAATCCACCCTTGATATTTTATTTTAAAAAACCCAAACAAACCACCATTAACTGTAAGTATGACCTTTAAGGGATAAATTACATCCACTAAATGTAAGCATCTATGGATACTAAAGTATTTATAAACATTCTTATGAATTATTTAGCTTTCTTTGGCAGAGCAATACTAATCCCTAAGCATTTTATATCTTCTTCCCTGAACAAATAAAGATGCACTTACAAGCCATTTTGGATTAACTCAAAGAGCTCCAGCCAAAGTGGTGACAGCGTTATAAACACAAGGAAATGGACATCTGCTTAGTAAAGGATACTCTATAGAGAAGCTGTCCTACGTATAGAGGCTGAAGGAAAAAAACTGTCTTCTAATTGAACATTATTTTTAACAACAATTTAGCAAATATATGTAACTAAAACTAGCAACTGTGACAGCAATACCAAAGTCTGGACAAAGAACTTTTTTTCATGTTGTCATCCTCCCATCTGCTCTTTAGAATATGCATATGTATTTGTTACCAAAAAAAAAAAAAAATCAGTTTTGAATGCCAATAGCTTTATATTGCCCCTAGCAGAGTATCCTAGTCAAGCAGCTTTATGGCAAAAGAAAAATTACAGATGTGGGAAGGCACCACTAGAGGGTTTGGAAAGAACTTTTGGAAGCTTAAAGCCAGGGATCAAACTGAAGTTTAACTGCTGCACAAGAACACAAGCTGGAATAACATTTTTGAATAACAGAACTAAAATTTGTGCATGTTTAAGCGCTTCCACCATGTAGTAGAATAAACTTCAGTTTCTCACCAATGCAGTGGAAAAATGAATACAGCAGTAGTTTTATTGTTTTTATAAAAATGGGTGTTAGAATTATGTGAATACAGGCAATAAAATGGCGTGTATCTGTTGTATTACTGGACAGCACAAAAAGATGCCCTAGCTTTTCTTGGAAAAAGAAGTGTGCTGTAAACAAGGCTTTTGGTAGCTCTAGGAATTTTAATACAATTTTAGGCTCTACATGCTTTTCTGTTATCTGGCTTGGTACACATATGTTATTCTTCCCCTGCACCATTATCTGAACAAACAGGAATATAAAATAACTCAGATTTTTACATTCTGCAGTAATAAGCTATTTTTTGTCTCTGGCTGTTCCTCTAATCCTGTGAAGCAATACTGCTGTTTTCTTCACCTCTATGTGAAATGACACATCATGGCATTAAACCTAAAAATTACTGGAAATATGAACCCTCATAGGGACAACTTGGTAACCCTACATTGTGATTAAAATTATGATTCTTTTATTATTTTAAAAAAAAAAGGAAAGTAATGCTTCTTTTGTATGAAGGAAGAGACTTATTAGGATCTAGGCTTTCAGCTGGTTTTTTTCCCTTTTTTAAACCAATTTCTGCTGAAGCCTTATGAAGATGAGAAGAAAACTCAAACATTACTATCAATGTAGGTGCAAAAATGACCTCTTCCAAAGTGTTCAAAATGCTTATGGAAGTCAGTCCTCCAGGTTCATAAACAGAAACAGCAAAAATGTGGGTCTCTGAAGTAAACTTTGTGCCTTTAGTTTTGAAATATAACTTGGAAGAATCCCATGAGGGAAAAAACTTGAGATGATGATTGTTGTGAAAACTTATTAAGAAATACATTTTAGTGGAAAGGATTTCTGTCTTCAGGAACAATAAATATTTGAGAATCTTATAATGAGAGTACAATTTATGCATTCAGCGAAACTGAAGCCGGATTGGGTGATCACCAGGGATCAGACATGTATGGTTTTGTTCCAAACAGCAGAAGCTCTGTATACTGGACAGGTACGGTAAAGTCTGCTGACTCTTCTTTGTGCTATATATTAGGTAATTTGAAGCAGGCAGAAAATATTTGTGCTATATACTAGGTAATCTGAAGCAGGTAGAGACAGCTGGATAAAATGAAACACACAAGTAGTTGGTATTCCATCATGAGAATTTACTAGGATGAAACTTCATGTAAACTATGTTTCCATTAATAATTCCAAATTTTTTAGAAAAAAAAAATTCTGAATAAACATTCTCAGATTTCTATTTAATAAAGATTTATATTCTATAGTTAAAAACCTATAGAGAGAAGCATCAGATTGAAATAATGCTGTTGGGTAAAACAAGTTATAATATCAGATATTGTTCTTCAGGAAGATTAACTGTTACTGAAAATGGTGAACAAGCAAAAATTGAAGTTGCTTCCAAAACATTTTTTCTTGTGTGAAATCCAAAGAAGTCAGGGAATCTCAGATTTTCTTTTTTGCCGTATAAACTGAATTTTGCCAATTTTTCTCATCCTCAAAAACCCAGATGAGATCTTTTGGGAAGTTATTCTGAAGAATAGTGTAGACGCTTACTGGGAAAAAAAGCATCATGGCAAACTGATGTGATGCAAGGTGAAGAAAACATAGAAAGACACTGACTCAAATGGAAGCTACTGAATTCGAAAAAGCAAAAAAGGAATCCAGTAAAAAAGGGGAACAAACACATATGGCTAAGAATGGGTATAAAGGAATACTGCAAGCAAAAAGTCTTAATTAAAGTTTGAAGAAGGCAACAAACCTACAAAGCAGGATATGAAAACAATAAATACTATCCAAATGAGATAATCTAATGCTACAATTCTATGCTATAGGATACTTTTAGAAAAGCCAGAGTAATCTCTGTGCCATAAGTAAGTATCTTGAAGAGTTCCTGATACATCGCCTAGCAGCAGAGTTTATGTCTTGATTTTAACAAGACTGTTTTGTTCCTATTATAATAGTGGCATGCTAATTTCATACCACTCGGTTTCTTTATCAAAATACTGTGTGGGGCCTCTTTATCAGAACTTTCCATTGATGTTGCAGATAAATGCTATCAAATTAATGCTACAAGATCTTCCTTCTATTTTCCTTTTTGATGGGCACAGTATCACTTAACTTTAGTTCTGATTAATCAAACTTCCATATCAACTAATGAATTACTCTGCCCAGGATCAATGCTAGGCTGCCAGGCCTACAATTATGTGTTTGTCATCATAAATGCTACTACAAGATTAATTTTTTTTCTAATGTGCTTCTCCAGTGTATTGATATTGATGGTACAGGGTACTCCTCTACAAATTCTATATCCAGCTCATTTGCAGAATACACACCAAGACATAAAGGAAAGCAGAATAAGATGCAGCATAGGGTAAAGTGGTAGCTGGCAAACGTCATATTAATTCAATCAGGTTTTTTATTTATTTTGAATTTTCATTTCAGTTTGTAGTACAGTTGTGTGCTGCTTCAGATACTGTGAAGCCAGACAGGGAAGTAAATGGACCAATGGAGTCCAAGATTGAGAACAAAGGGCTTGAAAAAATGTTAAAATATTAATAGTATTGGTTGTAATGGAGGGAGCCAACATACAATATGGCCGTTTGTACTAGATGTTACTGAAACTCAGGAGTGAGGCGTTCACAAGAAAGTCTATATAAACAAACGCAGTAATTAGAAGAGGAATACAATAAATGCAAAAAATCACCCACATTTACTGTAGTTTGATATTATTAGTATCCAAAGGGGTCATAGAGTCATACTCTATACCCCCAGTTTAAGGAAACAAGCTTTTACAGTGTCTTATGCTGCCCTCCAGTCACTGTTACAGCCTGTGGGTGTTTTGAGGTCTCTAGAAGTAAAGACTCAAAGTAAGTAAATTGTCATTTCAAAGCTTGGCTTACCATATGGTTGTAAAACATTGATTTTGTTATTCCTTTTTGTATCATTTGGTCATTCTGAATTTTCATCCCGACTAACCTAACGATACAGCTGGAGAACACACACCATCAGTGGTGAAGAGCAACATGAGTCCATGGCCAGAAATTGTTTTTCCTCAGAGTGGTCCATTGTGTCCAAGTGCAGGAATGGAGGGAATTTGGAAAGAAGATACAACAGAACAGTACACTCTGTTGTCAAGATAGGAGTTCTTTTTCCAATTCTGCTGTGCAGCACTGAGCAAACAACTTTTCCTTTTGTGCCGTTGCCCTTCTGACTTTCCATTTCTCTGGATAATTGAGATGAGGTTGCTTTCACTTCTTAAGGAAAGGAAGCTTATGCAGCCTATTGGCTAAATTCGTTCTCTTCTCTTCCCTGCTTGCAATACTAGCCTTACAACGGCCTACAATTTTTGTGAAAATTGGCAGCTGAAGAGAGGAGAAAGGACCCTCAGTCCCACTAAGTGAAAGGTTGGCTATTTAAAGCCAAAAGAAAAAAACCCTCCTGGTAAATGCCTAGTTAAATCAGCAGGCATGTACCAGCACACTGATCAGCACACAGCTAAGGACAAACAACAGCTGCCTCTTCCAAAACTGGTGGTTACATAAAAATTATTGGAAACATAAAGGAATGGTAGGAGGAACGATGTGGGAACCAGGTGTTACTGTGATAAAAGGATACAGGACACAAGCCTGTAGAAAATCAGCTTTTTCAGTTCCATGGATCAGGCTTGCGTAATCGTGGAACCACAAAATGCTTTGGGTGGGAAGGGACCTTTAGAGGCCATCTAGCCCAACCCCCCTGCATTGAGCAGGGACATCTTCAACTGGATCAGGTTGCTCACAGCCCCATCCAACCTGGCCTTGAATGTTTCCAGGGATGGGGCATCTACCACCTCTCTGGGCAACCTGTGTCAGTGTTTCACCACCCTCACGGTAAAAAATTTCTTCCTTACATCTAGTCTAAATCTACCCTCCCTTAGTTTAAAGCCATTACTCCTTGTCCTATCGCAACAAGCCCTGCTGAAAATATTTTCCCCATCTTTCCTATAGGCCCCTTCAGGTACTGGGATACCGCAATCAGGTCTCCCCACAGCCTTCTCTTCTCCAGGCTGAACAGTCCCGACTCCCAGCCTTTCCTCACAGCAGAGTTGCTCCAGCCCTCTGACCATTTTTGTGGCCTCCTCTGGCCCCACTCCAACAGCTCCATGTCCTCCTGAGGGCTCCAGAGCTGGACGCAGGACTCCAGGTGGGGTCTCATGAGAGTGGAGTAAAAGAGCAGAATCCCCTCCCTCGCCTGGCTGGCCATTCTTCTCTTGATGCAGCCCAGGGCACGGTTGGTCTTCTGGGCTGCGAGCACACACTGGTGGCTCATGTCCAGCTTTTCATCCACTGGTACCCCAAGTCCTTCTCGGCAGGGCTGCTCTGCAGATCCCCGGAGCCTGGGTCATGGGTGCCGGCCTAGGTGCTCCTGTGTCGTAACAGGGCGACAGAGGAACCAGCTTGATGAGAGGACGTGTGAGCAAGGCTTCAGGAAGCACCTGCTGTAACTGGGGTTACAGACCGACCGGCCCCTGGTTCCGCTGAGCCACTGATCGGCCGGTGTTCTGATGACACCCCCAACAAAGGAAACACGGAGCTCGTTACTGAAGGGTGTCACAGGTAGCAGCCATCCAGCCGCACGGGTGACTGCAGAGCGCGGGCCGGCGGTCTGGCTTCCCCGTGAGGAAGCACTCCCCAGCGCCTCGGCGGTCCCCGGCGTCTTGGCGAGCTGGTTCCGCGTCCTGCCGCCCAGTGAGGGCCGTCCCCTCCTCACCGCCCTCCGCCCCCTCGCTCCGGCCAGGCCAAGCGCCGGTGGTCCGTACGGGCTGGGCGGGCTGCCCCAGGCGGCGAGGTCCCAGCGGCAATCGCCTCC
>Ga0065711_1010104_pt1 | contig 17569 bp, 6 predicted proteins | sample Hoacrofraction12_FD_59098 | JGI IMG/M metagenome (GOLD analysis project Ga0065711, IMG submission 59098) | Hoatzin crop microbial communities from Cojedes, Venezuela - Epithelial fraction 12 v2 (version 2) | ecosystem: Host-associated > Birds > Digestive system > Esophagus > Crop | place... | reverse complement strand
GGCTGGATATAAGGAAGAAATTCTTTACAATGAGGGTGGTGAAACACTGGAACGGGTTGCCCAGAGAGGTAGTGGAGGCCCCATCCCTGGAAGCATTCAAGATCAGGTTGGACAGGGCTCAGCAACCTGATCTAGTTAGCAGTGTCCCTGCTCGCTGCGGGGGGGTTGGACTAGATGACCTCTATGGGTCCCTTCCAACCCAAAACTTTCTATGATTCTATGAAAGTCAGTGAGACTTGGGCTATGGAAAAATTTGGGGATGGAATGGACTTCCAGATTCCAGGGGATCAGAAACAATATACACCAAGATTTTTGTTCAGTTATGTTAAAAATAAGGAAGAGCGTGGAAGTACCGACAAATTTTGCAGCTCATTTAATATCTGGTATTTAAGGCCTAAGAAGACAAAATATCATTAACAAAGCAAAGTTACCAGTAAGCATCTTGCACATGTAAAAATGGACACTAAAATATTATATTATAAACACTAAAATTCACAAGACTGAAATCAACACAAATAACAAGATTCTCAACTAATATACGAGAGCTATTCTCAGAAAAAAAGAATCAGTAATGCTGTGCTGGTTTATGCCTGCTGAACAGCTAGCCAGATAGCTTCGAACATGAATATCAGAGTACACGAGTTCACTCACATTCAGAAAAGCAAAAGAAGCTAATAGTTCTATGCTATGCTTCATACTAATCTGCTTGTTTCAATAAAACTGTCAGAGTAGTTCCATTGCTACTTGCAAAACAGTCTTAAATAACCTTAGTTTAAAACTTTGCAAGAACAGACATCACCATTTTTATACTACCAAGAACATATTTTAAAATTTAATCTGTTTTGTAAAGAAAGCATTACAGCTTCATGGACAGGGCACTTGTCTTATTAATATGCCTACACTCACTGGTCCTCTGCTGTGTGACCTTGGAAAGCTGCCTCAAACCTCTCTGCCATTGCTTCCCTTGCTATCTTTCATTTGCTGTCTATTACGGCTGTGAAATCTCCAGGGCTCGAATTGTCTTTTACAATGTGTTTGCACAGCATCTCTTAGAAAAAGGCCCCTATCTTACTTGAGCCTGCAAACGCTACTGCAACACAAACAAAAAAAACAACATACTACTGTATAGGTGAACTTAACCCACTGCAGAGCTAAATAGAAAAGTGTGCTAAACAAAAAAAAAAAGCAAAACAAATCCTACATGATACCTGGTTGAAGGATTATTATACTCAGAACAGCAATCTGAGTTAAATTGCTTTTCCTCTCAATCACTGTTTTCTGCTTGAAGTTTATTCTGTAAATCGTAAATCCAAAGGGTGGGTCCTAGTTCTCATCACATTGCTGCTGCCAGTGTTTGGTGTCCTTTTAAAATCACTGTGGTCAGTTTTGAAGAGATTTAGAGGGAATCATTCATTCGAATAATTTTCTTCTCACTTTCCCCAGTGTAAATCCTAGTTTTATGTGTCAATGGGAAGAGACATAGGGCATGTGAATACCTTTTGTACACACAGAGAGAGAAAATAAATACTTTCAGGTGCTTATTTCAAGGACAATTAAGCAATTTGAGCCAACTTGTAGTGTTGACTAAAGTGATTTCCAAATAAATAAACGATCCATTTTTGTTCAATCTGATTTTTTTTTTAATTTTATTTTTGGTATCTGAATTAAAAAGCCCAGTACTCACCCAGGTCCAAAGATTTTATCACATCATCTTACACCAGCTGGAGAAACAAAGGAGCTGAGAGAATGAGAATAACAGTAACAGCATAATGTGCATGAACTCAGGGTCCTTGTATACACACTGTTATTAGAAATAAATATCTGTTAGCTCCAGCTGCTCCTAATATTAACCAATAATAACAGGTTCATTTCTTCCAACAGAAGAGAGTGGTACTTCAGAGAAGTTTCCGTATTTTTCCACATAATGTGAAAGAAAACAAGGCAATTGTGAGAAGAGATTTGCTGACAAACCACAAAAATGCAGTTAGAGTGTCAATCATGTAACACTGCCCTAGATAAAAACACAGAAATAAGAATGTAATGTAATGACATTAAGAATGTAATAAGAAACATAAAACGCTAAATGTGTATTACATGTATTAATATGACCAAAGAAAGCAGCACAGACTTGATGTATACATACAAAATTGGGTTGGTGAAAGGTGCCGGCGTGTTTATATTCTGCCTGTATTTTAGGGAGCACTCTCCCACTTAAAAATTAGAAGAAATTTTTCCTCCTTAGGCCAAACCACAAGTTAATTTTTAGTAGGTATACACTTCACCTACATTTACAAAATTTGCTATTGTGATGTACTGTCTGGAAAATTTTTACTGAAGTAAGCTATGTCAGTAAGAGAGTACGTGTTATTAAGGGTACACATTCTGCTAGTGTTGTTCTACCTATAGAGCTCCCAAGTTCATTATAAAATTAAAGTTGAGGTTCTCCTGAGGTCTATTTTAAAATGAAATAATAATAAATGCTTGAGCCACTGGCACACCTGATACATGTTTCTGTGGGTACAAAAAAGATAAAATAAAAAAGGGATTTATTTTTTTCCTGTAACAGAGTGGAAAGGAAATTGGGCATCTTTCTCATGCTAAACATCCACATTCTCATTACCATGAGTAACAGCCAAAGCAGAGTAACATTCAGTAGCACTAGCAATAAGCCTCAGAATCACAGAACCATTTGCCTCTGACTTAATTAGTTTCTTCTGTAAGAATTAAATTGTATTTTCCTCACAGAAGAATGTCTTTCTGAATTTTATTGCAGTTGGGTATTAATATTCAAATCCAGCAGCCCCTTTTGGGCACAGCAGAATGACTCCATTTATTTTACCACATGAAAACACAAACCCAAGTGTATATTTTCAGTGGGAGAGGTGGAGGATGGCTAGCTATTTACAAATGAGCCAGAGAACAATATTGCAATATTAGATTCCATAATAACATTAAAGTTTAAGACAAACATAAAAGAAACATGCTAAGGTACAGCCTCTGGTGAAATGATTTCCCTTTTGTTTTGCATCTTTACCCATCTGAACAGCTACAGTTCACCTGTGGAGTCAGGGCTATGCGTTCAGGTGCATTCCTGTATCATCCAAATCAGTGAAGTCCATGGCAGTGGTTCCCAACCTACGTACCATGAGGTCACAGTGCATGATACACAGTGACCCAAAGACTGCATGAGACCTCACAAGTCTGAAGCAGTTGCATTTCTCCTCCAGCAACTTCCACACAATCCCACTGTCTCCTCCTTGGCATGCAATTTAACATACTTTGTCTATTCTTTACACAACAGGCCTTGCTACTACTCAACAGCTCAAAATAATAGTTTGGGTAGGATTTGCCCCATACTGAACATACTCATGAAACCTTCACATCTGCACAGTTTTTGCCAACCCTTCTGTAGCTTTTTCCATGATGTAAAACTGGTTTGATGCACCTTTCTGTAATTCGTTTTCTGGTTATTACAATAGAAAGGAAACATGGGACAGTTGAACACAGAAACTGCATCCAGTCTGTTAAACCACCATTGTTCTCATGAGGTTTCATCAAATATCTCTGCTATTTGGTTTTAATAAATGGTCTTTCATGGTAAAATACGGATAGAACATGAGTCAGGATTAAACCTGATCACTAACTACCATTTTCTCCAGAAGTCGTCTCCAAGAGCGTCTCTCCCAAGACATCAGAACACTCAAAGCCTCATTGTCCGCACATCACTGCTTATTAGTGACTGTTTTCCTGCATTTCGGAAGAGACTAGAAGATGTCATATGTAACTACTACTCTTTCTCAAATATAACTACTACTCATTAGAAAGAGGAATTTGATACAAGGTATCAGGGCAAAGTCCAGTAAAAAGACGAATCCATGAGTCCACCCAAGAACGCATAAGCAAATAACAGTTTTGTGCCCTTGTTATAGGCAAAATTAAATAAAAACATTGTTTTCAAGATAACCAAAGAAAACAGAAAATCTGTAAGAAAAAGGAACAACCCTGTCTCGCAGAATAAAGTTGTTATGACAAAATACTATCATCAACACATAATTCAAGATGGTTTGGACCTCATTTTCAGGATGTACAGCACTGAGCCAGGGAAAATCTGTCATTTAATGGTTGGCTGCCCACAGCATGCACAAGTGAATTATACCAATGCTTCAGTGCATTTGCTAAGTGTTTGCACTGAAAAATCTGTTGGAACACTTTTATTTGAGAACGTGAATTAGAGGTTTAATACAAGACCAACAAAACCACAGGAAAACTGAAAATCAGGCTCCTGTGACATCAGGCAGGTCTCCAGGGAATAGGTCAGCTCTTGCAGTCCATAAACACCCAAGCTTTCAGCTGTCATTGCAAGCTTTGGTTGTGAGAAAAAAGAGCAACAGCCCAAAGGAATTACATTACAACTGTCAAGATGCAGACACTAGACAGAGTCCTGTGCATTATGAGCTTGTCCAGTACCCCTCCAGAAGCAAAATACAACATGAACTCAGTTACTCTCACAGTACAACGATGAAAAACTGCCAGCTTTGTCACTGCGAAACCTGATTTCTACCCAGACTCAGAAATGTTTGATACATAGGATTACAGAAGGGAGTCTCAGTGCTTCAGTCATTGAACTGCCCTGCTTCGAATGTGTTCAGCTAAATTCATTTATCAAACACAAGTTGTACTCTGACGTTAAGACTGCTGCAATAGTAAACCCGGAAGTAATTTAGGGACTGCCCCTCTGTGAAACACAGGTATAACAGAAACCATTCAATTAATATGTTCCTGCTATCATAGTTTCCATTTGAACTGAATCTTGGACTAAATTCAGGAATTCAAGAGCTAGAAGATGAAATAAGTAGTCAGTAGAATTATAGCACTCAGTCTTTGAAAATGGAAAAACACTGTGTAAATTTATGAATAAAGATATTAGATGTTTCAAAAATTAAAAATCATTTTAAAGGGTATCATTAAAAAAGGAACTACCTTATTCTAGACCTTTTTTGTTGTCAAAATGTTAATGATAATTAAAAATCAGCAACAACTTTGTGCCTTCTAGGAGCAGCCATTGTACTTTGCCATTATCCACCACAATTAATTTTTCACCTTTAGAATGACTGACAAAGTGTCCTACTACAGAAAATTCAACAAAGATCCAGACTCCCACAATGCACTGCTCTCAGGAACAGTGTTTCTCCAAGAAGGCCAGCATCTTACAGAATCTTTGGGTCATACTATACTTGGTCTGACATCATCCCCCACAGCAGTGTGTATTAGATATTTGTAAACAGTGAAAAAGAATGACTGCTTTCAAGAGGTTAAATGGTGTCATTCACAGCCTTGTTTTTCTAGCAGGAGGTGGGGCATGATAGCGACTTCAAAAGAAGCATTTTGGGGAATGCTGGAATCACTGGAATTGGAAGGGACCTCTGTGGGTTTCTAGTCTAACCTCAGGCTCAAAGCAGGGTCAAAACTCAATTCCCATCAGGTTGCTCAAAAAGGGAAAAGTTTAAAAATAAGCAGTTTAACCTACTGGAGTACCATAAACACTATTATACAACTGGTATAATTGATGATCATTTCAAAGCATCACTACAAGGCAAAATTTAAGTTGTTTAATTTTTAACTGTGCATTCCCAGATCAAGACATTTCGGAATTGCTCTTAGGTTTATCTTTAGTTCTGAATTCCCAGAGGTTTTAGTATTTACTTTGTGAATGGCTTTTATTCTACAGTCACTTGTATCCGTTGTTATTCTTTTTATATGGATCTTTAAAATAAAGTTTATTTGAAAGATCTGTGTGTACTTATAGCACACACACATTAAGTAAAAGCATAAAAATTATAAATGATAATAAAATAAATAATGAAACTTCAGGAAGGTGAGGAGGTGTTTCATGTTATAGTTAAAATGTAACTATGCGAGATTTATTCAGATTATACTACGTTAGAGTCTGTGTCAAATGTTTCCTGTAGAACAGTTGTCACTGAGTGTCTAGAGCCAGCCAAGAGGAGCTATTAGGCACATTAACTTAAGAGGAATTTAGACCAGATGACTCATGTTCATCATACCCATTGAACTGTGTAATATTCTGAGCATTAAACAGGATATATGACAGTCACTAAGAATCTACTTAACTAGACAATTTAAGAGTTTTTTCATCATGTTAGATTAAATACATTGATCATGCAATCTGTTTTCATAATTAAGCAATTGTGAAAATCTGAAGCTTACAACCATAGTTTGAAGAACCAAACACCTGGGCAAATGAGAAGGCAGCACAGAAATTGCAAGGTACTTTGGACTGACCTAAACCAAACTTTGCTTATCATTACTTTCAACTCGTCAAATAAGACTGTGATGAAAAGCTAAAAGACATTTTCAGAATGTTATTCTATCATTTGTTTTAAAAATTCATGTGTTTACAAGCTATTAGTGTATTTAAAGATCCACTGTGTTAAGCTTTCAGCAATACTTACAGGATGCAATTAAGCTTGCGTTCAATTTTAATTTAAGTATGGCAGACTTATAACTTTTTAAAATTGTTATCCATATGCTGCCTGTTGAACTCCTTAATTTGGTGAGGGTGCCATAGAAAATATTGATGCAAGTACTGTATTAATTATTTTACTTATGCTAGTTTTTATTTCATGGATAGAGCAATTATTACCGTGAATTTCTTGTTGTAGTTATTTAAAGTTGTCTTCCTTTGACATGAATACTGGGATACTTTGCTTGCAATAAATGATGGCACTTCCAATTCAGGTGTATTCAAAAGAGGAGACAAATCTGTTTTCTAACAAGAAGATAAAAAAAAAAAGGAAGAATGCTTCGTGAGACAACTGTCAAATGGCTTAAAATACCAAAAATATATGTCATGAGCCCAAAATAGGTAACTTCAAAGAGAAAGAAAGTAATAATGCTCCTACCATCTTCCTAAATAAACATTTAATTTTACATTGGCTGCACTGACAATACCAGTTTGTCCGGTGATTCCTGGGATTATTGACTTTCTGAAATAAATTCTTGCAGGAAGTTTTCAGTGGCACAGTAATTAAAAAAAAAAAAAAAGTCTCTCTACTACTCTTGTTACTGCAGTATAAGCTTGAAAGAACAGAGAGTTTTCCCAGAAAACATTAGGTGATTCAATTTAAGACCAGGGATGTTAGACCAAGGAGAAAAATACAAAAAAAGAGATGCTCAAATAACTGACTTTTTCAATCTGTAGCTAAATTCAGTGGTGTAGGAAAGATGTTTTTATAACTTCCAAATAAAATTGTCTCCCCTCTTCCAGGTAAAATGAAAGAAAACTTTTTTGGTTTGGATTTAATTCATTAAGCTGAATGTTCTATTTTGGGGTCATCATAAAGCAAAGGAAACATTCACAAACAGCCATAGAAGAGTCATCTCCATCCTTTCATCCAACAGCCAGTGTTCAGCTTATGATGTGGTTTCTCACTCAGTCCCTTTCATACATGTTGATCCAATTCAGACATCATTTTTAGGTGTTTCCTGGAGCAAGGAAAAGGAGCCAGGTGCCAAATCTTATATGAGAATTTCTGAAGCACCAGGCTACCTACATGTTCATTCACTTTTCACCTGATTTTCCTCCATGAAAAATCAACCAAGATCAACAAAAAAGTCTGTGGGCTACCCACCCCAGTAGTGTGCGAAGGGAATTCTCCTGAAAGGCAGGATACACAGAGACCTGCCCCCATTGGCAAAAGAGTCCTGAGCACGAATCCTCAACATGAGAGTGTCCTTACAAGTAAGCAACTGGAAAAAGACAACCTAGCATCAGTTTTTCTACTGCTTTATATGTCCAGTCCTTTCATTCCTTTGCTTTCATTAAAAGTGGCCAAATCTGAAATATTCTGGAAACATGTTTCCGTGTATTTTTTGCTATTTGTCATTTTGTCTGAAAACATTTGGCATATCTGTCAAAAATGTATTTTTGACTATTTCCACAGGGAAATGGTTCAAGAACAACAACAAAACATCACAAAGATACACGGAGGAAATTTTTATCATGATAATAGAATGTTGAGCCCTTTCCCCCCGTATCTAAAGACATGCAGACATAAAGCTAATATCTGTGCTAGGCAAATCTATAAATATGGATATGTGCCTTCACACTCACCCCACCCCCCATATAATTTAATGCTAAATTGCCTTTGTATTTGGTACAGATTAGTTAAATAATAGTATTCACACACACACAAAAGAGGCATTTGCTTGCACAGCTGAAGGAGCAGTGAATTATATGGTTTTTTCATCGTTCACACCAAAACGACGGAAAATATTTCATGTGTAAGACCACTCTTGGGAATAACCAAAATGGGTTTCAGCCAGGATCAACAGCACAACTCATCCACTTCTGCACACATTCACAAATCGTATTTTAAACCATATAAACTATGATTGATTACAGCTAATGCACTGCTTGAAATGATAGTGCCAGCTGCAAAGACTGTGGACAAATAGAACACTACCAAACAGAATATATGATAAGCTAATATCTTCATTAGGACATAGACACACAAAGAGCCAGAGCCCTACATGTAGCTTTACCTGGCGCTATGGATGAGAGTAAAATTAATGCAGAAACTCTATCTAAGAGGGTGATAGGCTGGCACATAAACATCCTGTTCCTACCTTAGCAAAGATATTTGAGAATTTTTCTTAATCAGCAATAGTTATGCTTTTAATTAACAGGACTTCATTATATATAACAAAAGAAGAAATTTCGGCTAGATATCCACAGCAAAAATGTCTAGAAAACAGTAATTAGTATAGTCTGATTTTTAAGGAATATTATGATGCCTGCATGAGAACTACAGGTATGATCTCCTATTGTAAGCAGAACATAAGAACAGATTTGATATTGCTTTTTGGTGGGAAGACCAGATGGGATAAAATCATTTGTACAGATTATGGGACAAACCTAAAGTTTCATCCAGTAGCAATTACAGCGTAGAACAAGAAATCCTGAAAACTCACACTATGTCAAAATAATTTGTAATACTGGGAAGAAACAACTACAGATATGAGAAAAATGTCAGCATTAAAATTTCTTTTTTTGCAGATAACTCCACTACATTAAAATGGCATTATAGTACACTGCAACCACAGGGGCAGGGGCAACCACTGAAAAATATCAAAATGTGTAGGCTACTTAATTGCTAGAGCTAGTCAGAGTTTGTACCCTGCATCCAGGCTGCAGTAACACTGAGTGTCACTGCCACTCCTTCACAGTGACATTTTCCACATGGCATAAGCAGGAAAATCAGCCTGTAGCACTAGCATAAGTTTGTACAGCAGAGAGGCTTAGTTGCAGAATTAATCTTGTAGAAGACTACTTGGCTCTTTGTCAAATTATTTTTTTAATACACAAACGAAGACGTATAATGACATAGGGAGATAGAGAGAGAAAATGGAGCAGCAGTAAATAAAGCGCACAGATACAAGAGACTGTTTCAGGCCACATTATTCAACAGCCAGCAGCTTTGTAAAGTCCAGACAGCATTGATTAAATAATAAACTGTGCTGATATCCAGCATTTTATGAAGAGAAGGCAGCCAGTTTATAAGTTTCATTTTATTTTCTGGGAAACTCTGACTGTCAGTATGAAAGATTTCTTCCATTAGTTAGACTTTCTCTCTTTCACAAGTCAGAGTGAGACTCTCCAGAAAATGTTAAATAGGAGTTGTCCATCATATCATATGGCAAGGGATCAAAAGATCTGACACTTCCTTTTCCTGATGTGGAGGGAAATCCTTTGCTGAAGGAAATAAACCTCTTTTCCTTCTTGAAAACAAAAAGAAGCACCTACTTTTGGGTTCTGACTGAGGAAAAGGCAGAAGAGATGCAGTCACAGCACAGTTCCTAAGGCTGCTGAGGATGTCAACCCACTTACGGTTCTCTTCCTTTCTTTTGATCCCTCTGCAAGCTTCCCCTCTGCCTCTTTCTTTCCCATTACCCAGGAAACAGCACTACTTTCTAGCATGTGGGTATACATATTAATGTCCATGTCCTGCTGTTATCCAGAATACCCATCTACTTGTGGTGGGAAAGGTGCCTCAGGACAAAGGCATTCCTTTGCCAGATAAATATTTTTATTTTTCTTTAAAGCGGATGCTTGGCTACCACACTTCCGTAGCCTATTAAATTAAATGATGGCTATTAACTACAAAAGTCAACTGTTACCAAAAGAATCAATAAGAATTCAGACCACCTCAGATCAGGTCACCCAATCTTTTATGCTTTATAAGTCACTAACAACAGAGTATTTCTCAGATCATTCGCAACCACAGAAAGATGTAGTTTAGTGACAATTGTAATAAATATGTTAGTTAATGGTCTGTAACTCTGACTTTATTTCACAGAATCACAGAATCACAGAATAGTAGGGGTTGGAAGGGACCTCTGTGGGTCATCTAGTCCAACCCCCCCCCTGTTTTCCATGGAGAAGGATGTTTCTTTTTAGTAATGCATTAAAACAAATGTCCTGAATGAAGAACAACCTTCCAAATAGGCTACCATAAGATCTGAAAGATGAAATCTTACTGCTATTGATATTAACGGGAATTTTACCATTAACCTACACGTACATTTCACCCAAAACATTCCCCAAATGCAATCCATTCCTTTTAGCTCAAAGCCTTCATGATGCAGCCTGAGTTCAAGGTTTGTTAATTCAGTTTCATTTCACATTTTACCAGACTGACATAACGGACCAAATTTGTCTTCAGTGAAATTCCAATTAAATTACATTATGTATGAGTTCGGTGTAGTACTTAAAAAGAAAATTAACCTTTACTTCAATCCTGCCTCATTTCTCAAGGCAGAAAAAAAAATAATCATAGTGACACTGCAACAATACAATTATTTTTGAATTTGCTGAACTTCTAGAATCTTTTCTCTTCCTTCCTTGTTTGCTTTACAAAAACGTTTATTACTTTAGAGCCACTATATAATTAAGACTGGTCTTAACTATAAGCTTTAAAGTTAACGGTACAGCTGTCACTGGCTTGCTTATTGCACTCTACATTTATTAGCATGAAAACATTATGTTTCAATAAAAACAGCATCTTTTACTTGCAGAGACAGTCTCAAAGCAGAAAAGTGATCTCCTGACAGTGCTGCTACCTTTTTCAGAAGTTTCTGCTCCAGCAGTATTTCAAAAGGACTTTTATATATAAAGGAAACTGAGGTAGTTCAACTTGCAGTAGCCTTCTCATTGATTTACAAAAAAAAATATTTTCCAAGATATCTGAATCTATAGGTCTTCATGCACTGCTAAAATTAAGAATGTACACAAAGGGTAATTTGGTTTATTTTTAATCCTGATGTGAAACTCTCAGCAAAATTCACAGGATTTTGCTCACATTCTCGATTTTTCTTGTTTAGAGAACTTCTTTGCATTCCCAGTACTTATATTTTTATGACCCATTTGCCTTTGAGATTAATAATACAGTAGTCATAAGTTTTTCAGTTTTTTTCTATTTTGCATTAATTTCTTTGGTCTCTTGTCCCTCCAGCAGATTCACTGAAAATATGATAAATACACTGCAAAAATACTTCATTGGAAGGACTGCAAATAGAAACACATACTCTGTAATGGAATTATGCTCAGTCTGAGAGCGACAGCTCCATCTGGTGTATTCACTCCTCCTCCCCCAGAGTGTTATTAAACAGTAATTCTTATACTTAAAATCCTGGAAAATAGTTTCTAGCAATGAAAGATGACTGAAAAAAATTAATCAGGTGCTACAGTTTTTCTTGGGGAAGGACGCTATTTATGAATCATCCTTCATAATCTAAATGTCAGAATGAAGAAGCAACAAACTGTGCAATATCTCTGTTAAACATTCAGGCATCCTCTGCCTCACAGCAAGGTGCACACTGCAGATCTTCCTACGGTCCCAGTGGTCATGGGTTTCCCATTTATTGCTTTGCAGTGGGGTCACAGTTCACACAGAGCGTAATCCAGACTCTCAGAAATCATCAGGAATCACTCACTTTACTTCTGAGACATTTAGATTAGACTTGTAATTCTCTTGACATATGAATTCATTTCTTCACCAGTGCATGTTAAATCCGTCACTGTGAGGCATGAGTGCACACAGAACAAGGTAATAGGTTCACCCTGCCACAGCGCAGGGGCTGTTTCATGGCCCAGCAGCACAGGCTGTCGTCACACTGTCCACAGGACTCCCAGGCATCCCTAGCATACCCTCACCATTTACAGTCTGTACTTGGGGTATTGAATACCACCCTTTCACACCATGCTTCCATTTCAGAAATTATCACATAATTTTGTCAGATATAGATCAGACGGAAATACGTCATCATGCATTGCTTCAAGGTCAAACACCATTCACCAAATAATCAGCCTGCCATTCACGATATCCTCTGACCTACAGCTCCCACTGAGAGACAATGCAATATAATAAAACATTTTTTTCTTAGCACAGTTTTACTTGATGGTGCCAAGTTTGTAAATGCATGTTCACAGAGTGCAGCAGCCTTCATTTCACACATCTTTCAAGGGCCCAGTGGTTAGCTGACCACTTCAAAACAGCAAAGATTTTAATATTTTTGTATTGTTTTGAAAAAGCAAAGTATTCAATCAGAAGCCCCTTAAAATGCACTGCTCTCAGTGGGACATTTACCATGATGTTGAAGTATTTGTGGAAATACCACAAGCACCACAGCAACAGCAAGTGCTTTGTTGATGGAGATTTCTCCCTTAGTAGCACCCTTTTTATATTACCAGTATGTAACGTGTGACAGCATAGAAACGTAGCATCACCCGACACAGATATAAAAAGTATGGAAGGTCATTTTAATCTATTAAAATGGTGTGAATTACTCATGTAAACTTTAGGGAAAAGAGTTTTCCATTTCAAAACTTCTATCACAACACAAGTATATATGTTTTTAGGTGAAGAAAATAAAATATAATCACACAGAGTCATTCATTTTTGGATGTCACTGTTTTTGCGATGAAGGATCTGTCTTACCATGAGACGATATTTCATTTCTGAATCAAGTGGTCTTCCTGCTTCCATGCAGGCTGTGAACCAGGAGATATCCAGTAGTTCAAACCTGGAGCTGTCGCCCACAGACTGTCCTTTCAGCCAGTCCAGCACCTCCGGGTAAGAATTGTTCTCAGCCACAATATGAGTGACAGAGTCACTGTTAAGAAGTACACAAAAAGGTGTTTTCTTTATTTCTCCAAACCCCAATGTACAGATACAGAGCTGCTATTTCCATGTTTACTTACCATGCACTTCCTGAAAATTGTAGTATATATTGTATGTTAGGATGTGGGAAGCATTTGTGTTTTCATATCACAACAGATCTATTCCAGTCACTGAATCCGTTTTGAGGAAAGACTAGCCTGACAGCTCCTCTAAGTGCAGCATTTTCTTTCTTTCAGCATCATTTGCCTTCCATAGGACACTATCCTATTATGCACTTTTTTGCAGCTCTGAAAATATTTGTCTTGCGTGAGCAGTACCATAATGAAAAGACTGCTTTACAATACCTGACAGCCCATTCCCAATATTCCTGATCAATGAAGTAAAGCTTTACAGTACTAAAAAGTCTGTTAACAACAATACTTTAAAGCTTTACAACTACCAATATGTTTTTGTAAATTTAACATCTCTATACTTATGTGCAGCTCTTTACATATGGCATTGTCAAATGTTCAAGACTTAAAGTTTATGAATTATGCATTCCATCTAAAGACCACTTCCTTCCTACTAAGAAGCTGGTCTCTTACAAAAACATCTTAGTTTAGTGAATATGAAATTTACAGATTGAGTTATTGTTCAGTAGATTGTATGGTGTACATTGTTTAAAAATACAGTAGCACAAAGGTTATTAGACTGAATTTGGGTTGATATACTGGAATAACATTGGAAAGAATCCCGTGATCGTTCATGATCAAGAAGACATAGTTCTGCACCTTCCATAGGAAAATAATGGACAGTGACAAAGTTATGCTTCAAGAAAAAGTTACATACGTACTTATAATAATTTGTAAATTTCTACCTGGCCTGCTGATGTTCCTCAGCAAGTTTAGAAAACTACTAACTTGGTAGGAAATTTTGAGTTATTCCTAGTGTTCCTCCTTCGCACACACCCCCCGAGGGTGCTTTCACCCACAAAGACAACACAGATAAAGAAGGAAACTCTTCATTTTCATGAAACTTGTAGGACCTCAGTATCTCTGAAGTATGTGCCAAAATTAGCTGATATCAGTCAACAGATTCCTTAACTTCTTGGGGGAAAGGCACAGACAGACAGCGTCATTACTTGACTTAGCCTTTATAGAAATAAGCCTAGAATTGGAACACAAGTCATCCTGATGGCAGCCACCTCCGTCTGGAAGCCTCTGTAACCTCCTGTTAGCCCATGCTGGTGACAGCCTTGCGCATATACAGTAAATTTCAAATGGACCTGACAGATTGGTTTGTATTCCTTCTGTAACACCTGGAGAAGCCATCAAGCTGTCCAAAGAGGCAAGGCATCACTGGTAGAGATAGCTGGTTAGTATGACCAGTAAAAATCATGTGTAACTGACTGTAAAAACTATGGGTGTTAACTGTTAAAGGCAGACCGTCCAAACTCTCAAAGCAAACTACTTTCTAGGAGAACAAGAAGACTGCTTGACCTATCTCTGTGGCCTGGATTCATGTCAATAATAACCGATTTCATTAAATCACCAAATCACAATGATAAATATTGGAGACATCCCATAGAAAACTGTTATCACATAACTCTCCAATGCATTAAATATATTTTGGAAATATAAGAAATCTATTGAATGTACTATACTTCAGAAATACAAAAACTGTCATGGCATGATACAATTTTTTTCTCTCTATGTTGTGCAACTTGTAGAGCAGAGTCCATTGAAAAAAAATCCCTATTTAATTTAAACTAAAATATTACAAATGTAGGTTAGGTGAATCGCCATGAAATACTAACGGGTTTATTATTATTTAACCCTGCTAGGTTCTACTTTAATTAAACTGTCACAACTTTAGTTGAGTTAAAAAAAAAAAATCAGTTAGAGACATAAAACTTCTGCTTCCTGTGGTTTATTTCATTTTATATAAAATATTCATGTGTAATGTATTTGTACCAAGCTGTAGATCTGGGAACTTTGCCATCACTATGCTCGCAGCAGCAGTTTAGCTGCTGTGCACCAGTTTCCTCTGGTACCTGTACAGCTACAGCTGTGCTTTTTTCCTGGCACAGAACATAACTAATTCAGCATTTCCTCTGGCATTTTCAAAAACAAAAATCAACAGTTAAATAGTTCTGTTTCATCCAGTAGCAGTTAAGCTGAAATTAGACATAACACCTGCCTTGATATAACTTACAGAAAGTCTGAAATACTAGCAATAAATACCTGTGCGTCAAAGCAGCCCAGACAAAGCCTTTACTCAGTCCTCAATGGATTGTTAATGTAGGACTCAGAACAGCCCAGTTCATTTTTTTTTCCCTGAGAATTCAATTAGTTTTGTATCAAATGCTAATTGCCTACTTCTGTTCAATACCTGCTTGAATCTTGCTTTACAAATTATTTCATCCTCCCATCTTCCTCAGGCTTTCAAAGTTGATGGGACTAAAAAATCTGTGGAAATGAGCTTTTATAGGTACAACCCAGTTGTATACTATCTGCATACGGATACAGAGAAATAATCAATATTTGATTTTCTTCCAGCTTTTCAGAGAACCTACATAATGATGTAGCTTTCAGAAAACTGCATAATGATATAACTAGTGCCCATGAAAAGCACTACTTGGAGGAAGGCTTCCTTCAAAATGAGTTGCCTTATTGAAACACCACCAGAAAAATCTGCAGCTGGAGCATCTTTTCACCCTGAAATGCCACATCTGCAGTGGTTTGTTCCTTGTTTTTTTCTCTAGTGCCTTTCCAAGCAATACCGAAGTGTAAGTCAGTAACTTTGAGACTCATATCAGTGTATTATTCACAGGAAGATTAAATATTAGAATACCAGAGATGTTCTAGTGAAATGCCCCCCCTCAACCCACCACATTTTCCATTCCTGTATATTTAACATTTTTTCATTTCAGGAATTGGCTATAAAGTTTACATTAATCTCAACCTGACTTCAAGCGGGAAATAAACAATGGCTGACATAGATCAGCTAAAGATGTGATTCATTGATTCCAGTGAGACTGTACAAACACATAGAAACATATCCCATGAAAAACATTTACAGGTTCACACCTTACATGTTTTATTTTCCATGTGAGAAGCAGCACACTGAAAAATGCAGACACATTAAAATTAACAGACTTAAGATTAATTAGAACCACAGATTTCAGAGGTAAAACATTAGAAATTTTGTTAGCTTGTGTTCTGCCTGCTTACTGCCCAAAAGACAACAGAACACCCACTGAATTCCTGAAGCATCTTTCTAGTTGGAAGAGCAAAGTATATCCACCAAACACATAGGCAAAAATTTCAACCACAGTCACTTGTATAACTGCATTTATTGAATTAGGATACTTTAAGCAGCATTACTACATTTTATTTGTACATATATAAATATTTTCCTACCTTAGCTCACTTTCTACTCTGAAACCTTTTCTTCTTGCCAGCTCCATCAAAAACTTTCTTCTGGTCATCCCCATCTTCCTCTGCATAATAAAAATGACAAACTTGTTGAACTTTATTTCATAACCATGGGAAAGGTTTGGGGAATGCATCCCTTGCTGTCTCTTCCTCTGGGAGAATACAGCTGGAACTCTAATCCTATTCATAATACAAGGTAGAAATGTTTTCACTGGGGTAAAAGGGAGATCACATGCTTTCTGCCAGGGAGCAGCTGTATTTAATGTCACTACCCAATGAAGTAATTTCCTTCTGTTTCTCCTCTAAAATCAAAAACAGGTGCTACACAAGCAGATATATCACTTGCTTTCTACCAGCTGGGACTTCTTGCACAGAAATACTCCAGACAGGTGCAAATATGCTTTCATTACCTAAAACAGCCACTACTGATAAAGACTTTATCCAAATAATATCGATCATAGCAAAATTATCTCAAAACACCAGCCAGGTCTTCAGCTGGTTTAATGGCCCTGCTCCAACAATTTCTGTTTTCACTTATTTTCCAAATGTCACTTGTCGAAATTGCAGGGCATATTATTTTGCAATTTATTTTAAAAAATAATAACATTTCTTCCTATTGTTAGCTAGGAACTATGTCTTAGAATACAACTAAATAACGGTATACAAGTATGTTGTAGAATAGCCTGCACACTTGCTACTTCTGTGTCATTAATTTATCATAGAATCATAGAAAGTTTTGGGTCAGAAAGGACCCCTAGAGGTCATCTAGTCCAACCCCCCCGCAGCGAGCAGGGACACTTCTAACTAGATCAGGTTGCGCTGAGCCCTGTCCAACCTGGTCTTGAATGTTTCCAGGGATGGGGCCTCCACTACCTCTCTGGGCAACCCGTTCCAGTGTTTCACCACCCTCATTGTAAAGAATTTCTTCCTTATATCCAGCCTAAACCTACC
>Ga0065711_1006364_pt1 | contig 17569 bp, 7 predicted proteins | sample Hoacrofraction12_FD_59098 | JGI IMG/M metagenome (GOLD analysis project Ga0065711, IMG submission 59098) | Hoatzin crop microbial communities from Cojedes, Venezuela - Epithelial fraction 12 v2 (version 2) | ecosystem: Host-associated > Birds > Digestive system > Esophagus > Crop | place... | reverse complement strand
CCTAAAGAGTCTGTAGCCATCTATGACAGCATGCCAGTCATGCGAGTTGTCCCACCACGTTTCTGTGATGGCGACCAAGTCGTAGCCGTCCTGCTGTATAATGGCTTCCAGCTCCTCCTGTTTATTACCCATGCTACGTGCATTGGTGTAGACACACTTGAGCTGGGCTGTCAATCTCACCCCTGACCCTGGCACTCCAAGCCTAGGCTCATCCCTAGTGAGCTGGGCAATGTCCCCTTCCCCCTTTGAACCTAGTTTAAAGCCCTCTCAATGAGCCCCGCCAGCTCGTGGCCGAGAATTCTTTTCCCCCTTTGAGATAGCTGGGCTCCACTTGTTGCCAGCAGGCCCGCTGCTGTGTATACCTCCCCATGATCAAAGAAGCCAAAATTTGACCGATGGCACCAGTCCCTGAGCCACCTGTATGGTACCACATGAATAATTTCAGACTGATCAGATCAGTGCCCCTCCACCTCCATGGGCGTAGAAGTAGCAACAGGAAAATATCTTGTCTGTGGTTCCCCTGCAAGGGGTCAGCTCTGCACAGTTCTTAGTCACAGTCTGAGTCTTTTCTCCACTTTGAGTCTACACTGTGCTGCAGTTTTACCCCTTTCTGAACTTGTTGATGTCTTTGGGTTTAGATGATATCCTGGGCCAGGAATTATTATAAATTGAATTGCCTTTCTGCAATATTAGCCTCCCTTCGTGCTTGCTGCTATTGTGTTTTGTCTCTTTTTCTTTTTAAGCTGTCTCAGCTGCTGCTATTTTAAATCTTAGGTACCTGTCAAGGGAGCTTCACTTGGGTTACTGCTTGCACCATTAGTCATCATTAGGATTTCTGAAGACCTTGCATTATCTGCAAAAAAGACAAGTAAAACGTATCATCATTTGTGCTAATTTTTGCAGCTCATGTCATCAATGATGATGCTGAATAGATAGTCATTCTTTCCTGTTTTGTATTACACTGTCCATGAGGACATGCTATCAACTTGGGCTTGATCCCTACTAGATGGTCCACCTGACTTTCTGCAATGACAAAACATATTTCATGATCCTAGCATTTTCTGTCTACCTCTGCCAGCTCTATTTGACCTTTTTTTGTTGTTTATTAGTAAGAAACAATTTAAAATTTGTTAGTTTAAATGAGTAACTTTGCCTTCAAATAATAGCAGTTGTACTTTAGATTGCATTGGCTTAAATCTTTCTGGCATACGATGTTTATTATTGTTCATACTTATTTTCAGAAGGCTAATTGATTGCCTTCCTTGGATTGCCATCTAAGTCAAAAGACCTGCTTAGCAGATCATTTAAAATTTGTCTTTACCTTTATCACCTTTGGTCACTTATGCACGAGGAAAAAAATGCAAGTATTAGAGTTAGTATATTTTAAGGGGGAAGGGATCAGAGTTTGATCTCTACTTTGATATAAAAAAATTTTTGTAAAGGTAAAATACATAAACACTGTACTAAAAAGCACTGTAACCCCCCTTTGAAGGTGACTATCTCATGCTACTACCCTGGAAACTAGAATTCTAACAAAACTAGCCTTGTAGGTTGTCGTAAGGTGTCATGATTAGTTTACTCCAGTCTAAAAGTCCATACAGCCACCAAAAGAGGTGTTCCTGCTCTCCTCCCTGTTCCTGCTGTCTGTGATGTGCCAGAGATGGTCTCCATGTTATTGCCTCATTTTCTTGTCAGGTTGTCAAAGAGCAAGGCTTTTATCTGGGTGACCATATGCTTTTGTCACTGCATCACATGACAAGGAGCGTAAAGAAGGGCTGAATCACAGTGTCAATGAGGTGGTCTTAGAGGTTTGTTGTGTGTGTAATCTCTAAAGCATATGTTATGCTCTTGATCTTGGGAAATATAGGTATTTTTTACTTCCTCTCACTATTAGGCTATCTGGAAATAGAAATGTTCCCCGTGAAAAGCTAAAAGCAAAATGAAAAGTAATATTTCTTGAGACATTCTGATTTCAGCAAAAAAAAACAATCAGAAATGCACACACACTCTGCACAGACACAGGTAGACCACAATAACAGCAAACCAAAAATTGTCATGAATCAATACTGAGATATTTTTCATTTCAGCTGACATCAGTGAAGACCTTTTGATTTTGTAATTATGTCATTTCCTTCTCCAGTGAAAAAAGAGGTAAAATGGAAAGCAAGCACAAAGCAAAGAAAGAACCCAAACCTAGTAAATTTTCTGTTTGCTTCCCTTGGAGTTGAAATCAAATTCTTAATCAAAAGATCAGAACTTTCATATTGCATTGTGTCCTTCAAATTGACACTATTTGTTTAAAAGAGTAATTTTTTTTTGCTCTTCTCTTCCTACATTTGCTCAGCCAAACCATGGGAGGCAAAAACTTGCTTTTGAATTACTCTCTTTTTTTTCAGCCACCTCAGAGTATCTGTGTACATCTCTGAAACAGAGTAATCTGTCTGAAGACCACAGAGGCATCACACTAAACTCTTCAATTATTAATTTTTATGGTTAAATTTTGGACTAGTTTTAAAGAGGTACAAAGCCAAGAAAATTGACTCTATTTTTTAATCTCATGCTCCCAAGAAGAACTGTGTGGGATATGCAGTCACAGGAGCTCTTCTGATTGGTACAGTTAACCTATGCCAGAAAATACCTATTTGTGCTTGATCCTTCGGAAAGGAATAGCTAATTTCATCAAATCAGTGTCAAAATTCGTGTGGAGCAAAGCAACAGCCAAACATTCCCACACTTCCTTCAGAGCAAAGAATTTTTGGTTTTCCCCAGAATAATAATCATAACCACCCCTGCAGTCCCTGGAGCTGCTGGTGAAGCCCTTACCAAGGCTACCACAGGGCAACCTTTCAGTAGACTTTCAACAAAAACTAATGACAGTGTTCTTCAATCAAAATCCAACTCCAGTTTACTGTAGGACTTTTTGTACTGACTTCAATGTCTTGTTGACAAGTCTCTGCTACCTGTAAATCCTTCCCAGTGGCTCACAGATGACACTTACAGCCCTCAAAGCGTCAGAATGACTTTTCTTGCCTTTGTTTTGCTGATATATCTCACATTTCTCAAAAGAGGGCCTTGAGAATGTGGGATAGCACTCAGTAGTTTCAGTTTAACCTTCTCTCAAAGAAAAGCTGTAATGATTTGCAGCTTGTTCAACTTGCCCAAGGAGCAAACTTAGTTTTACAGTTTTCAGGTAATTGCTTGATATATTTTTCAGACTAGATGTATTTAATGGCAGCATGATTTTATTTTGTTTTATTAGAGGTGTAAACAGCTCTGGAGAGAATTTTGTGTTTAAGCTTGAGTTCAGACAGATTCTTGTTTACGAGAAGTTGCAGTTTCCTTGTGAATACAAAAACTCATCTTCATTTCTTTCACAGCTTTTACAAGATAGTAGTAGAAAAGTAATTATGTTCTTTTACAGAATAAAAGGGAAGGAAAGTTTTGAGAATCAGCCCTAGCAACTTTTTCTTTTGCAGCTTGCTTCTTTTCATTCGTTAGTTTTCTTTGAGATTTCAATTTTTTTTCTGGTTGTGGCAACACATGCTTGTTTCTCTAACAGTGTAAATCATTTGCTGATTCACCTAATTCTTCTAGTCTGTTTTTATAGGATTTTTGGAAAATGGTAGACTGTTGTAGCTCTTTCCAGTATCCATTTTAACTAAAGCATTCATAAAAATTCCCCAGCCATTTAGGAAAAAACACACACTTTTAACAACAAAATGTGAGGTGGATTTCACTAAATACAGTGTAAAACCCCATGATGTTGGCACTGCTTTTGATGAACAAACTGTGTGTCAGCTAAATATTCTGTGAAATTGATGTGTGGCTAAATTTCATGTGAAGTATCACCTTGTAGGAGGATTAACGTAAGGGAATAAGATTTCTCGTAATGCACCACAGCAGATGTTGTTTAGCCCACTCTTTTATCTACGGTTTTTAGATATTTATTATTAGATATTTATTGATAGAATACAGAGATATAAGAGGTATAAAATGATACTTTTCCAACACTATAGCATTGAGATTTTCTTCCCATTTCTGGAAATCTAGGGAAGAGGTTGTTTCCACTTCAGCATGTTTGAAAGGTGACATAAATGCGAGATAACAAGGAACTCTGTCAATCTGTTTTGGGGTTTTTTTTTTCCAGAGAAGTGTTAATTTCAGTAAAATTTCATTGACATTTGGAATGGACATTTCCTCTGAATAACTTTTAATGGGCAACTAAACTTTTTGCCAAATCAAAAAGCTATTATTTTCATTTACAAAAAATAAGCATTATGCTGGGAAAACAAAGCTGTTTTTGAAAGTTTGAATGGAATTCAGGTTTACCTTTTCCAACTGATTTCATCCGGGGTCAGTTCAAAGCTAAACTATATTTCTGTGATATGACACTTCTTCAAAGGTGTTGAAATCTGATACTCCTATTCCCATCTGTAGATCCAAATCTTCTACCTGCTTACAGCTCCCATAATGCAACACAGCACCACCTCAGAGTGAACAAATTGTGCGTCATGCAAGTGTTATGTGTGTACCTACATACTGGGAGATACAGTCCAGGCAACAACATCATCTCGTAGATTATTCGAAATAGTCATCATCACAAGGAAGCACAGTGTACTACTGAACTACCCTGAAAAAAGCCACTTTGGATCAGTCGAGAAGTCTGAAATGAAAGTCTTTTGATAATAAAGAAATGTTTCATTTTGACTGAGGAAACTGAAGTATATATTTCCTTTTGTAAGATGGGCATTTTTCTGAACTTCTTCTGGAGTTGCAGCAGGGTGTAAGCTGTTTATTATCGTAATCTGCTTTAAAATGGAAAGAAAAGTATCAGTTTAAAATGAAAAACTTTAGTTCAATTGATAAAGTAGGAAAATTACATTTTCAAATCAATAGTCATAATTATTTTGCTCCATTAAAAGTCATATCTTCTTCTCGTTTATTTTGAAAGTAACCTAATGTTCAAGTATCAGAGCTTCCCAAGAGAGAGGGATTACATTTTCTATACATTCAGTTTACAAACATCAGACTGAAATGCATTTTAAAGTTCAAAGCAAAATTAGCTGAATTTTAAATTACATTTATCTCATTTTCAAAAATCTTAAATTCTTTCTAATTGCAAATGAACTCTGGAAAATTATAAAGAAAATATTAACATAATAATTAGAAACAGTTTATATTGATACTAATACACTCATTAAGCCTGAAGTATTTAGACATTGTAATACAATTTACATGTAAAGCCCCTAAGTACAATGATAGAAAACACCATGTTCCATCATTAATGAGATAAAACCAGCTCTGAAACTGCTTTTTTCTTGTCCTTCCATTCTGTAACTCTTTCTGATTAATGGGTTCCCCAATTAATTAATGTATAGAGATGGCCCATTCCACTCAGAAACCTAATGAAGCTATACAGATTTTGTATTCTTTGCTCACCTCAAAAGCATGCCTGGCTTTATTATTCCGTCAACAAAAATTCATCTTGTATTTAAGTTGAACAGTATCTTTCTTCACTACTGCATTTCCCATGAATAGAACATGATGGAATATGACTCTTTATGACTACTCTAACCATTTAATGCCCCTTAATCTAATTTTTAAGCACTGTTCATGTCTATGTCCATTCAAGATGGTGACTCCATCATGGGTACTGAATATATATGACTATATCTAATTGATTACTCATCTTAGGTGTTTCTGTGTGGAAGTATAGTAGCAACTTGAAGAAGCTTTGAAGGCTGCTGAGACCTGTTGAGGTTCTGTCAGCACAACATCGTGGCTTTCTCCGGAAAAGGCTGGAGAATCTGAAAAGTAGACAGACATATAAAGAAGCCTGCAGAACTAGTTTGAAATCCTAATAGCACTACTGTCCAATGGGTCTTAGGTCAAATCACACAGGCCAAATTTAGAAGGAAAATCTGATTTAGTTATTACTTTGTTTTTCTGATTCACACAGAAACAGGAAGCATTAAAACACCCTGAAACAGGCCTGCAACGTCTAAAATGGTGCTCAGACTTGAACAAAAATCTGTTTTCTTGGCTGATGGCTACATCACATTTCTCCGTTTCTGTTTTCTGTTGAGATCAGTGAGAATGAAGCTAGATGTCTTGAAATGCTTGTTGTGTTACAAATATAGCTTTATTGTACACTTTTAAATGCCTTAGTAGTCATGTTCTGGTTTTGGCTACTGCCAGACAGTCCAAATAAATCAGTGGGAATCAGCTAAAGAAGGACTATGTCTAGATTTAGGTCTGGATGTTTATAAAGTTCTTCCAATGTTTTTTCATCAAAAGGCTCACAATTTATTTTATGGTGATGCAAAGCATGTGTATACCCTTGCTTTGATCACATTGCATTGGATATTTGCTCTTGGAGGTATGAAGTTCTTTCAGGTAACGGTTATTGAGTTTATGTGGACTAATCACATGTATGTGCTATAAACACTCCTCAGCTGCAGTGAGAACAACAGATGTCAGCTTTACGTAGAATCCGCCTAATATATATATTGCCTCTTGAGCTAGATGTAATTTACACTTGAACAAAAGATGGGTAACATGAGAATATTCTAGATTAACAAAACTGTAAATGAGATGGTAGAAATTTTGTGTCATAATTCAAACACCTAATGGACTACATCAAGCAAGAAATATTTAACTTTTCCTAGAAAGTTTTTTATCAAAAGTTTGATCTATCGGCGCTCATACTATTCAGAAGATGTGCCTGAGAAATGGTGTGGTCTCAAGTAGGAGCCAGGTTCTGCTGTCGGCTCTGTGTCAATTTGACGTGTGGGACTGGAGTTGATTATCTACTGATTTCTGTGCCTCCACTTCCACAGCAGTGTACACTTTTCACACTTTGAAAATTCCTTTCAGTCTTTATAGTGCTTTTATAAAGCCCTATTGCCTGAATTGACTGTCTCTACTTTCCTGATTACTTGTATATCTGAGCACTAAACTTCCTCCTATACCTAATTTTACAGCTGCTTAGAGGTGTAATGATTCATGTTTCTACAGACAGGGGAAAAAGATATTAAAACACTTGCCTAAAGTCACGTGAGAAAGTTGTGGCTGTAGAGGGACTCCTGTATACAAGTTGGTCACAAACCACTGTGCCACCTTTCTAGATATTTCTGATCGTTTTTGAGTATAATAATATATTTGATCAACTATCTGTAATAGCTAGGACTACAGTTTTTACTTTTCCTGGCAAGCAGGGTGCAACCTTTCATTCAGTTTGTGAATACCATTACCATTATCCAAGTTTTTATTAGTTCATGATCAAACTACTGGAAAATGCTCTACATGAGACTACTTCAAAACCATGAAAATAATCGAAGAAAGGTATACTTGCACTTAAAGTTATTAATAGAGACTTGAAGCTGTGCAATGGAATTTATTTAAGGTTTATTTGAGCTTTGAGCATGACTAAATGGAAAGAAACAAAATACTTCAATTTATGTGCATATATAACTCATTGCTGAATTTAAGAGGCATCAGTCACGCCAATACTCTATCATGCAACAGAGGCCATAAATGCTGATTTATTTTCTCCTTTATTTAGCCAAATATCTATTTTATTCCATAATACTTCTCAGTTTGGAATTAATGATAACTTTTTGGGGGAATGAAGGTGGGAGCTGGGGGAGGGGAGATTATAATACTTCTTGATCTTTCCAAATTGACAAAAATAAATTAAACTGAAAGAGAACTCCATCATACTGTTGTTCATGCTCACAGTTTCATTCAGTGGATTTGCCTGTATGAAAAATTACCTGAAGACAATATAAACTAATTTTGATTTCTGGAGAATGTCCACACTCTAAGACTAAATTTCACAGCTGATGTCTAAGATCTCCAAAGTATGGTGTGGTAGTAAAATGAAAGAATGTTCAAAAAGTTGGAAAATATTTTTTTTTGTCTTGAGTAAGGGATACCAAGAAAGCTATTTTTGAAAGAGTAATAATCATATTACTGTTACTGAAGAAAGTGTCCTGCCAGCCACATCATTATCTCAGTGGGGCTTTGCACTAAAAAAATGTCACTAACTACAACACCAGGCTCCACAAGGTAGACACGTCATGTTTTAGAGGACAAGGATACAATACTTGTGATATCCTCATTGCACAGAGAAAATGGCAGTATGTGACCTTGATGATGTTTTAAACATTCCAAATACCAGAGGTCATGGTGAGCTGTAATTCTTCTTAGAATAAGTGATGACCCTGGGGTGTTGAATGTTCACCAGAAGGGAGAAAAAGCACATAAAAAACCTAAAAAAGAAGTGTGATGAACAAAATAAGCCGAAAGTTCTGAGAGTGTGAGACTGAAAACACCTGAGGAGAACGGCTAGTATAGTAATAAAGTGGCAGTGAACTTGTGACTTCTGTGTGGCTTATGTGTTGTTGATGGAACTGTGGCTTAAAACATCTTAGTTTTACTCAGCTGAATTTGGTATTGGTTTCAACTACAAAGGTATCCCTTTTACTATCCTTTCCTAACATCATAAGGGAGGAACTTCCCCAGTTTTTGAATCTACAATGTTGTGAGTATGTTTGAATGATCAAGAGACCAAGTTGTCTCAGCCTAGTGAATTAACTCTTTCTGCAAAACCATAGTGGCTGCAAGCCTAGCTCATTTCAAATGCAGGCTCAGGTGTGTTTACATACTTCCATAGTCACTTAAAATTATCTTTATTTTCTCTTGCACAAAATGTGTTACAATAATTGTACCTTGATTTAAGATTAAGGCTTATGGGACAGAGAATGATAGAAAGGAAATGCTCTTTTTTCTTAGTGAAGATCTGACAGTGTAACATCCCACTTTCTATCCATGTTAAACATAAAATTTGAGAAAATTTGATTAATTGTTGTGGCTATGTTTTTTAGCCACTTATTTGACTTACTATTAATCCATCTTAAATTCCATGGTCTAATGACTCATTTAATAATTTCTTTCTTACAGAAGTTCAATTTACAACTAAATCCAATTTAAAAAAAAGTTTGTTCTAGTCATTCAGAACAATAAGCATCACTAAAGAAGGAAGTACAGAGAAACAGAATAGAAATTATATGGACAATTAAAAATGTCCCTGTCATAGCTAAAAATAAATGCTTAATCTTAGTTTTACAAAACAGAAATAATTCATCAAACTGATGCATTTGAAAACCAGACAGGCTTCAGGACAATAATGCAGTGAAGTCCTACTGAAATGTGGCTTGACTTAAATTTAGATAATTACACACTGTCTCAACCGTTTTGCGGTTGCTTTTTGGGAGCTGGCCTCAGCTGAATGACTGCAAGATACAGAAAAAACTCAAGATTTCTTTAAGGGAACTGTTTCTTAAAAATTGGTAAAATAAACAGGAAACATCAGAAGGTTTGAAAGCAGGGGAGTGACACAGACAACATCAGCATGCTGTAGGGAAAAATTGCTGAATTTTCCCTGTCAAAGAAATGAATGAGATTAACACATAGTTTTGAACCTTTCAATGTGGTATTGAAATCCTACTTGAACTTAAGGATCACCTTAAAGATCCCAGTCACTAAGCTCTCAAATCCTCCACTCAGGGGCATGTGCTGGGGAGGGATGACCTGTGGGAACAAGATTCAAGTTGACAGAAGTCTGTGTGGAAGGTGGTTTTGCTAAACGGAGCATCTTGTCCATCACACCAGTATCGACCAGCAGAAACTACAAGACAGTGCCCCTCTGGTAAAATCTGTGGGCAGAGCCCCCAGCTGCAGGTTGTTGGCAGACAATCTTGTTTCTCAAACATTCGGGTAACCCTTAGCCTTACATTATTCAGCACAAAATTTGTTTTCCAATTTCCAAGCAGCTTATAAATCCTTTGCAAGGTTACGCATATTCATTTTAGTATCCTAATCCTAAAACTGCTATATTCAGAATTTCCGTCTTTGTTTGCTAAAGACGAGAGTCTGCTGCTTTCAGCTCTGTCGGCTCTGGATTTGATTTGGTCTCCAGCAATTACCAGGAAGGTGGTTGCTATAGCTGCACTAATGAAAGGAGCAACCATGCTTCCTTGAAGACAATGTAAGCAAGCATAAATAAACAAATGCTTGAATATATTATAAGTGGCATTAATAGTGTAAATGAGATATTACTGGAACAGCAAAAATCAGATTTTAGCCCTTTTCAGTGGCTTGATATATATCAAACCGGCAACTTCCTACCCAGTGCTTACCTGGAGTTGATACAACTTCTTTGACAGATATTTAAAATATTATTACTTTGATAGGATTTTCTTCTTTATCATTATGTGACTCACATTTTTGTTGTATTTGTTCATGCCACCACATTTTGCGGTGACAGTCTGTTTCCATAATTCTGCCGATTCATGTTATGGCAATAACAGGTGCATAGGCGGAGGTACGTGACCAAAGCCAGGAACGTAATAAAGTTCTAATTTTAAAAAAAATCTATTAAGTTCCACTGAACTTTGTCAACTCCATTTCACTGACTTTAGCTTTAAGTGTGATTCTTTTCTGAGAAGTGACTGTAAAAACTCTATCACACATTGTCATGTTTGTATTTCAGTGACTCGGTGTCAATTTTGTTCAGGACATTGTTGGATTTTTTTTAAACCTCCAGACCTACCAATGAGCCAGAGATTTGAAGGTCATGCTGTGTTCAGTCTCATGCAACACCAACAATAATGACATTTCTGAGAAATGAAATCTCTCACTCACCTTCACAGCAAAACACTTCAGTGTCTAGGGCAGACAGTGTTGTTAGATTTTCATGAAGCGGGAGTAAACCCATTCTATTGCCAGGCTAAAATGACATCTCCCAAAACAAACTTATGCTACATCTATGAAATAGTCTTACAATTTTTTAGCATTATGTGTTGTATGTAGGTGGCAAATTTTGGAGGGGCTGATCCTGCTAGCTCATCATGGGACAAGCTGCCGTTGCTGTAACAGAATACGGGAATCATCCTGCAGAGTGGTTACTATAACAATACCATCCTTACATTACTATGTATCTGTAAGCTGGCACTATAACTTATCTGAATTATTCAGTACCCTTTTAATAGATCTTAATCTTTCTGGAAAATGGTGAACAGTTTTTTGCTAATGGTTGCACAATGTTAACTTACTGTCTTGTTACTTGGTTCGGGCAGAGATACGTTTCTATTTTGGAGATATGAGGCACTGGAGGCATTGGACCAAGATGAGTTGATGAATAAAATTAATGGACCATTTTTTAAAGCAAACTTCCTCTTTGCTAGATATTAAATATGTTTGTTGTTTTAAGAGAAAAAGTAAATACTGCATTGTAAAATGACACTACTTGGAAACACTGTCATTTCTTTTCTTATCTGATTTCTGATTCTGGCTTAGCAGTCTACAAACTCTTTCCCTTTTCCTCTCTCCTTTATTTTGCAGTTAATTTTGACCACTTTCAAATATTGCGGGCTATTGGGAAAGGGAGTTTTGGAAAGGTAAGAATCAATTTATTTTTAGCAGTTAAAAATTTAATGGGGAATTCATTTATATATTTTTGGTGTGACCTGATTAAATTAGGGTAAAGGAATACAGGTTTTCTAGCCTTTTTCTGCTCAAAGATATCTGATCATCGGTATGAACTGACTCTGACTATTCATTAAATTATTTCTATTACAAGACACTCACTAAAATTAATTGGGTAAAAATTATTATGATAATTAAGTCTCCTCAATGGGCGTTATCAGAATGTAGAAATCAATCCCCAAAACAAAAATAAACAAAAAAGTAGGAGCAGACTACTTTTTTAGACAGTCCACTAGAGTGATCTCGTTCTTACATCTGTGGATTTATTAATGTATTTAAAATAATTGCAGTATTTTAAAGGCACTTTACATAGATTCAATACACTTGGGACTATATAAACTGACATACACTGTAATTACGATCATTGAGTAAATGTTTGTTCAATTCAACAGGCTTTTGCTGAAACAGAGAAGATTAACGGTTTGTTTACACATGAGTAGACAACCTTTCCTTCCTATAATAAAGACTATAACAAGGTTTTAAATTTTAATATGGGTAAATACAAGGCTATGCAGTCAGAGAAAACAATATTATAAAAATATTAGGAACCGTTACTCGCAGGAATAATTTGAAGGTGAAATGTAACTTCAGTAACTGATCAAGCAATAGCTATCTAGATCTTGATTTAAATGATTCTTGAGCGTATGCCAACTGAGTACTGGTGAGCTACTTCTGTAGTTTTGCATTAGTCACATACACAGTATTTTGTTGGTTCTTGGCCTTCCACGAATAAAAATTGCTTTCATTTTACTGAGGCCTGAAATACTTCTTGCGGAACAGCATGGTCCTGCAAGGCATGGTCCTTAGCTGGGGTCAGTAGATTCCAAGACAAACCCTCTTTGAGGTGAACAGGAGAATATGCTGCTAGTGCAAAATGGCATTCAAGAATTCCTTAAAAATCTGGGCAGGTGGAGATCTGAGATTGTTTATTATCACAGTACGCTGATGAAACACCACATCAAATTGAATTGAGGTCCAGGGGTGCAAGTTAGGTCCAGGATAAGCAATTAAAGATATACCCAAATCATGTTGGCTGTCACAAAGTTCACCTGTACCCCTCTTCAAGGCTTCCCCATTCACACCTCTACTACTTCTGCCCTTTCAAAGGAACACTAACCCTTCCACATCATGCAGGAAAATAAAACACACCTACGTGCTTTTTGAAGGCTTGTTGTTGATGGTTGATGCACTCTTCTCCATGGCATGCAGGAAACTGGTGAATGTTTCTACGATACTTCTAGAAACATCTAATTTTCTTACAGGTTCGTATGGCTGCAGTGTTCTTGTGAACCTGCTTTGGGGATATGTATGGGTGAGAAGAGAGTTCCATAGCCCTGAGAGAATATGCTTAATGAAAGAACTCATGCAGAAGTCCGCTCTAAACTTAAATCCTTATTTTGCAGCTGTGAAATGCAACAGGGGAGTCCTTGGCGAAACAGTCTTATTTTTCCCAAATGAATGCAAGCTTCTGACCAATCACCTTGTTTTTACTTCCACGGGCAGGGAAAGAAAGAAACCCATTTTTAAATGACCTATTATACCATAGCCAAAAGCACAACATGGTAAATCAGTCACCGTTTCAAGCGCCTTTCACTGTGAGTCAGTCTTGCCTTTATTGTTCATTTAGAAGCCTGGCTGCTGGCAACCCTTCCTATTACTGTCCTTCTGGAAGTAGCTGGCAGCAGAAAATTTCAACAAATGATGCAAGACCTCTAATCTCTATTGACTTGCTGTTTACTGTTTGGGTCTATTGTGCTCTAGCATCCTGCAACATGTAACACCGCGTTCAGTATCACACCTTCCTTAAACTGCCTTCTTCCTTTATGGCTGCTCTGTGGCCATTTTTGTTTTTTTGCGAGCAGTAGGATGTTTTAAGACATGCTCTACTTTTTTATTTTATTGCTATTGGTGCAATTGCTCTCTCTCTCAATATTTCTTAAATTACTGTGGTTGCTACAGCAACCTTAGGCCTCTGCAGGATATTGCTGCGGGAGGTATCTGATATGGCAGAGACTCCTCGCAGCTCAGCTCGCTCTTGTGCACAGAGCTCAAGGTGATCCTCAGCACTTCATCTCCTCCATCAGTGCCAACTGCTTCAGCAGCTATGCTCTGTCCCTCCCAGCTGTCTTCAGAAAGCAGCTCCCTGCCTTTTCCTTTGGCATTTTCAATTCACAGTAGCAACATTTGCTGTTACAGGAATTCCTAGGCCATTTGGTATCAAGTGCTTTGTATCTCAAGAGCTTGTCTTTTCTGAGAAGTGGCCACCTGCTTTAAGCCGCTGCCTCAGTACATGTTGTTTCTTAGGGACATGTTAAGAGCAGGTGCAGTCTTGTACGCACTGTAGTATCTTCCCCAGAATAAGTGAAGATACATCACAGCTGTTGTGAGGATGGTAGGGAATGGATGTGGAGAGAGGAGAAACAAGGAGCATGCTCCTGTTTCTGGAAACAACCAGGCTCGCTTCGCTCTGCTTGGAAAGCTGTCCTTTCAGAGTTCAGGCTGCACCCTGCTAAGGGACAGATGACAAAGGTGAGCTCTAAGCCTGCATAGAACCATTGCAGCCACAGCTTCTGTGTAAGTCAATGGTTCTTTTGTTCAAGCCAAGTGACGCGCAAGCTCTGGCAGACTGGTGTGTGACCACTCACTGAATGCTTGTTCCACCTCTGGGCGCATGTATGCATACCTGGTGTATGTATCTGTGTCCTTCGGTACATACAGACACTGGTACAGACCTGCAAGCTGCTGCAAGGCTGACTGTGGTACCCAAGCGAGGCATGTGGCACTACTCTAAAAGTAGCCTTGCTGGCCTCAGTGACCTTGCTTTGCCAGGTAGATGAAGGTAGCTCTTTGCTCGTGCTTTGTTGTCGTCATATGTAACAGGAAACATTTAATTTTTTTCTTTGTCTGGAAGACCTTTAAGATAGTTATGCTTGGCATGTTCCAGCTATTAATGTTTCCAAAGAGATTTGAAGTGGGCCAGGTCAGAAATTTTGTCCAAACAGGTTTTATTCATAAAGTAAATATTTCCCTTCTGAGTCAATTCAGAAGTAGACAATTTAAAATACTCAAACCAAAAATGCTGAACAGTGGTCTAAGCAGCTATTTCTTTATGCCATGTGATACTTAAAAGTGGTCTCTCATGTTTAATCTGGCTAAATTTTTCCATTTTGTTATATGTAGAGCCAACATTCTCATAAAAAAAAGTATTGCAAAAATTTATGTATTTCAAGATCATCCAATAGGGACAAAACTGACTAGGAGTGAAATACAAGAATTGTTATTGTGCTTTACTGCAACAGTAACCATATAATTGCAGGCTTACTACTGCAAAATAATTTGTATTCAGGGGCAACAACTAGTTCTCAGGGATGTTGTAGTACCATTTTTCTTCAAGTTCTCTGTTCATGGAAGCAGGTATACAGAACAATCTGACCTCCTTAAATTAAATTCAGATTATGATTTCAGTGTACAAACACTTTCTCCTATTTGTCTAATAAGATGCTGAGACACAGGACTTAGTTCTGATTAATTTGGTTGTATAAAACTGTGACTTCCTCTGCTGAAGTAATTGAAATTATGCTGGTGTAAAACAGATGGGAGCCCAGAATCACGTCTGCATTGATTGAGGGTACTTTACTAAATAATATGCAAAGTATTTCAGAAAAAATACACTGCTATCCTAAAAGCAACATAACACACAACTGCAGAATATTAATATTGTTTGACAGTATAAACATCTACTTTTTTTAGCTTGAGTTAATATGAAAGGGGACTAAGCAGATGCTTGGTCCCTGCTCCGGCTGTCGTGGTTTGCTCAGGGGAATCTGGGAATGAATCCCCCTATTTCAAAGAAATTCCCTGGCAGTGTAAAACCAAACTTATGACATCTGTTGTCCAGCCTCTTTGCATAAATTGTTCCAACTCTGCTTTTAGGCTAAGACTACGAGAATTAATTTTTCAGAGTACGAGGGTAAGAACAGATAAGGTAGCAGTGTTTCAGGCACATGCTTCATAACACATTTTGCAATTCCCACACGGAGCGTGAAACATATAGCTGTTTTTTGTCTTGTAGACCCGTATGTCTAGGTGAGTGTTTTCTGCCCATGCAGTGCCACAACCCCTCTGCTGGGCTGTGATTACTCATGGCAGCTATAGCTGTCCCATCTGATCTACTGACGTGACATAAGATCCAGGAGCGCAGATGAAGTGTGCACTCCAGCTGCCAGCTCTCCACCTAACAGTGACCTTGCAGAGCTGTCTCTGACTGCGGCTTTGCATCTCTCCTTTTTTATGACCTGTCATGAAACCTTACCATGTGGCAGTTCGAGAAGTCTAAGCAGTCATGTATCAAACTCAGACCAAAATGGTTTTATTGAGATGAAGTATTCCTGCTCCCTGCTGTTCTCTCTGGACCAAGCACATGGCAGCTAGCAGTCTTTTGAAGTTAGTGGGAAACAGGAGAAATCTGTGTTTTGCAGCAAGTCACATTTTTCAGCCATCCCCATCTTTTGCTCTGGGAAAAGCTTCTCTGAAGCTACCTAAGGCTGCTCAACCAGCACAGCATTATGCAGCTTTCTGCAGCAAACCATTAACAAATTCTGGCTAGTTCTACTTGGCATGACCCTCTCACTTCACTTAGCTCTGCAACAGCCCACAGGGCACTTGGTCACTGATAGCAGCCTCGGTGGCTGTGTGACCTGTTAGTCTGCAGATTAGACTCGATCTGTAGGTATTCTATTTTTCACATGTGAAATCAGAGGAAATCTGAGAAGGTAGCTTGGAAGTGGACCATATTGTATGTTGCTTCTGAAAATGAAGTTTAGCCCTGCAACCATAATCTACTGGTTTTCTTCCTCTGGCCCTGAGGGAAAGTGGCTCTGATTCACACTCTGGCCAAACTACTTTTAACCTGATAGTTATGAAGGCAATTCATTGTTGCATTCTCCCACATATGAAACAGATACAATCCTGTGATAACAGTGAAGATATGTAGAGAAATCCTCTTTAGAAATGGAATATTTTCACAAGAAACTTTTAAAAATAAGCACCATGTAACTCCAAGAAAATTAATGGGGATTCATATTGCCTACCACTAAACATATAAAACAGAGATTCCTACATCCAAGCTAGTCATCTACAGTCTCCTTAGAGGGACTTCAGAAGAGAAACCATTCCTCTAGAGGCAGCCCCCTGGACCTATTTAGAGCCATACCTTACGTGGAGATGGATGTGCCTATCCCTATTTGCTGACTATGAAGCTGGATAGCAGTTGAGTTCATGAAACTTCTGTTTGGTTTGAAGCATCACCTACAGAGACTGCTGAAGCAGTGATATCGGTTTGAGCAGGGCAGTGTCTGGGCTTTGCTAAATGATATTCGCAGGAAAAGTGTGTTAGTATTGTGAGCATGACAGACTTCTGTATTGATATATGTAAATAAGGCACTTCAGTACCGACTTCCACAATAATGAGTCACCACAGAATTTGTTTGTTGAGGTCCCAGAGCACCTGTTTGTCCCCATTTTAAAATGACTCATTTGGAAAGAGTTCAAACCATGAACACAAGAAACAATAAACATTTCCCAGTAAGGCTACATATGTGAGAAGAGCTTGAGGGTTGTTCCTTTCTTTCCTGCAGTAGTGAAAAAGTCTCAGCCCATTGATGTCCTGCTCAGAGCAAGAGCTGGCAGCCAGCTGGTAGAAAAGCCAGGGAGCATCGCCACTATGATGCAGCACTGTCATAGCAATATCAGGTGTTGTTCACAGTAACATCAACGTGGATGCAGCTTGTGTTTCCTGATTTTCATTAGGAAGTAGCTTTAGTATATTCACTAAAATCCTGTAGATTCACTTCTGTAAGTGAAGACCAGGTTCGGGACCTCCTGAGGAACCTAAACGTATAGAAGTCCATGGGACCTGATGAGATGCATCCCAGAGTCCTGAGGGAACTGGCTGATGTAGTTGCCAAGACACTCTCCATGATATTTGAAAAGTCATGGCAGTCAGGGGACGTCCCCAGTG
>Ga0065711_1039704_pt1 | contig 17570 bp, 2 predicted proteins | sample Hoacrofraction12_FD_59098 | JGI IMG/M metagenome (GOLD analysis project Ga0065711, IMG submission 59098) | Hoatzin crop microbial communities from Cojedes, Venezuela - Epithelial fraction 12 v2 (version 2) | ecosystem: Host-associated > Birds > Digestive system > Esophagus > Crop | place... | reverse complement strand
CTCCTTCTCCGGAGATATTCAAGACCCGCCTGGACAAGGTCCTGTGCAGCCTGCTGCAGGTGACCCTGCTTCGGCAGGAGGGTTGGACTAGATGACCCACAGTGGTCCCTTCCAGCCCCTACTATTCTGTGATTCTGTGATTCTGTGGTACAGCTAAGATCTGTATATGGCCTCTGGGAAGAGCCGAAGAATGAGATCTGAATTGTTCTGAAGTTAATGCGATCTATTCTGCTGATTTAAATGTGAACTGGCCTGGACCCCAAGTACTTTAAGTCCTCCTCCAGTTTGTAACACATGCTGAGTGTTTAGAGAAGAACATAACTTCAGATTTGATGTCTAGCAGTGGCATTTGTCAGGGTAAAGTAGAAATAGTGAGAAATAGCTGTAATAAGAAGCAAGTTTTTAAGTTAAAACCAAATGGAACAAAACAAAACCTTCAGGTTTATATTTTTAAGCATAACTTACTTAGCTTATGTCTTGTTCTTGACAGCAATACCACAACATACTGAAAAAAAGAAAACATTGTGATACTCACTTGTATGCTCTAATGTAGTTTTTCAATGACAGTATAACTATGGTTTAGTTAATAAGTTTAGATGCCAGTGATAAATGCAATTTCATGCATAGCATATTAACAGTGATGGTTGAAAATAACCATGTTGCCAAATAAGACAACAAAAAATAAATACTACAGTCCAAAGAGGTTTTTTTTTTCTCGCTGTACAATCAGGAATCAAATACTACATAATTATTTTCATCTCTATATTTACTGTAAAATGAGAATAATAACTCCATGTGATTCATAGCAGAGGCTGGTGACACAAAGCTACGCACCTGTGGAGAGTAGGGTGTTATAATCCCACTGTGATTAAGAAGATGTATGCTTACTGCTCTGTGATGAGGATGAATTGCTTACTTTTTCTATTAGATCTGTAATTAATCACCCAGGTTTGATCTGTGTGATACCAAATGGATTTAGTATCCCACGTTGCTTCAGTAACATGTTGGAATTGTGCAACACCTATTGTTTTGTATTAAGATATGCCTCCAAAGAGCACACTATGATATTTTTTTCTTACATAACCTCTATTTATTTGGATGGAAAATGGCACTGCAGTGAACAGAAAGAGATAACCAGAGAAAATATACCAGGAAAAAAAAAAAAAAAAGCTTTTGAATTACCATTCTTGTACTGAATATATAATTTCCTTTTACATAATGCCTTTATATACTGTATTTTAAAGTGCTTTAAACAAGAACTAAAGAAGTCTTAAAGAAAAAAAAGTTAAATTTTACTTTCTGTTGCAAGAGTGCCTTAAAGGGAAAAGAAAAGTCTGGGTCAAGCTACCTACACCTCCGTTTACTATATCTCCATTTTGGAATAGTACATCTCTGGTGGAGCAGTGAACAGAACTCACGTCCAGCTGGGCCTAAAGTAAGGTTGTGACTGGCTATCAGTCTAACACTCTCCAATCAGAAGCTTTTAGATATTCCACACATGTAGGGTGCAAAGTTCAACAGCAAATTTACTTACTCGACGATGGTTAATGATACATGACCTTTCTGATTTAGCAGATCAGCACAAAATATACTGAAATCACAATACAAATGACAAATGTAAGCTACACTTCCCAAAATATAGTAATTGCAACACACAGTTCAATCACACTACCAATGCAATTTCCATTACCGTCTCTGTAATACCCTCACTGTCGTGACGCTGGGAGTCCCCTGTTGCCAGGAAGGAATACGTGAGTTGAAGACAGCTCAAGCCCATTCTTCTCTTCAGAATTATTTTTCTAGTTGTCTAGTTTTTATACTCTGTATTGGTCTAATACATGTATTCACTTTTCCCATGCTGGTCTGTCTAACTCAAGGAGACATTCACCCTCCTTTAATGAACTCGGAGAAACATTTATGCCACCAGTTAATCTACTCAACTCTTGATAGCTAAAACAAAAGCCTCCCTCCAGTCCCCTTTGTGTTGAGATAAAAGTCAGCTTCTTTGCAACAGCTCTGGTCAGTTACACTCTACATTATGCCCTAAGATTCACAGGTATATTGCCCTTGCCCGTCTCCTCTTAGCCTTGCTACATTTTAGGGATTTATTCATCAGTCACACTGCCTAACATAGGGATCACCACTATGTTGAAGAACTGCTTTTAAGAAGCTATCGAGACAGCAATTAAGAGCCATTGACTATTATTGTGTCTTGACTACTAGCCTAGATCATGAAACCGAAAAGCATCTTTCCAAGAATTATGAAGGGGTAAGAACTTCTGAGGCCTGGTAAATCTTTAAGGATCCTGTCTTTAAGATATGATGTTTTTGTGTGGTTTAGATCATCATCCTCGTAGGAGAGATGTTCCAGTCCCCTCATCATCCTCGTAGCCCTCTGCTGGACTCTCTCTAGTAGCTCCTCATCTTTCGTGAACTGGGGAGCCCAGAACTGGACACAGTTCTCCAGATGGGGCCTCACTAGGGCAGTGTAGAGGGGAAGGAGAACCTCCCTCGACCTACCGGCCACACTCCTCTTGATGCACCCCAGGATGCCATTAGCCTTCTTGGCAGCCAGGGCACACTGCTGGCTCATGGTCAACCTGTTGTTCACTAGGACACCCAGGTCCCTCTCCACAGAGCTGCTCTCCAGCAGGTCCATCCCAAGCCTGTACAGGTGCATAGGGTTGTTCCTCCCCAGGTGCAGGACCCTGCATTTGTCGTTATTGAACCTCATCAGGTTCCTCTCTGCCCAACTTTCCAGCCTGTCCAGGTCTCCCTGAATGGCAGCACAGCCTTCTGATGTATCTACCACACCTCTCAGTTCTGTGCCATCAGCAAACTTGCTGAGGGTACATTCTAACTCTTCATCCAGGTCATTGATAAAGAAGTTAAACAAGACTGGGCCCAGTACTGACCCCTGGGGGACACCACTAGTTACAGGCCTCCAACTAGACTCAGCGCCGCTGGTGACAACCCTCTGAGTTCTGCCATTCAGATAGTTCTCAATCCACCTCATTGACCACTCATCCAGCCCGTACTTCCTGAGCTTCCCTAGGAGGATGTTATGGGAGACCGTGTCGAAAGCCTTGCTGAAGTCTAGGTAGACAACATCCACGGCTCTCCCCTCATCTACCCAGACAGTCATGCCATCGTAGAAAGCTATTAGATTGGTCAGGCATGATTTCCCCTTGGTGAATCCATGCTGACTACTCCTGATAACCTTATTTTCCTCCACTTGCTTGATGATGACCTCTAGAATGAGCTGCTCCATCATCTTTCCTGGCATTTAGCACAGTCAAGAATGTTAGGCAAGGCAGGATGCAGGAAGCAGTCAATATTACTTTACTTTTGTTACCCACTTTGCACAATACTATGTTTGCTGGATGTGTCTAAAGAATTTGAAACTTGACTGGAATCCGAACTGGATGCTCTGTGTATAACTATACCCGTTCAACTCAAAATGGTGAGATCATCTTCAGATAAGCAGTGCTTTGGGATTTGCTGTTCTTCAAATAATTACAACAAAGTAGAACACATTTTTCTTAAGGAAAAATGTTCGAGTAAGCTCTTTACTGAACTTTTATCCCTTTTGTGTCTGCTGCCTTTCTGAAAGCATTAAATGCAAAGCCAGGGCATTAGCCGAATGAGACAATGGTACATCACCAGTACAGTCAAACAAGGCTGTGTTTACCATCCCAGTTTCTTAGTCCAGGCACTTACCTTGCATATATCTCCCCCACCCCTCATCCATAAATTTGAGAGACCGGTCTTCACCAGCCCCTTTTCCTCCCATGACTTGTTTTACACACAAAAGGCATCTATGTGCTTCCCTCTAAGAGAAATGTATTCTTGGTAGGTTTGGATCAGGGGAAGCAGAACCCTGGGCTCTCCGTGGAGTACGGGAGATGTCAGTAGACATATAAGATAGTAAGCTGGAGAGAAAGTGTTGAGTCTCTAACGCTCAAGTCTAGGTGTTTGGATTCAGGGATCAACACCCAAACAAAAGACTGCCTGAGTCTGGGGGTCTGTCCTAAAACTGTTTGTCTCAGTGAATTGTTACGTCAAATGCTTAATTAAAATTTCAACATCATCTTCAATGTCATTTCAATTTCTTGTGTTAAAAAGGAGAGGAATGATCACTGATTTAGTATACTCCTGTGAGGTATGCTTGACCTTGGTTCCAGAAGTGAGAGGTCTTTGCATTATATGCATATATTTTTTTCTTAGTGGAAAATGTGGCAATCATCATAATTAGCTATAGACATAAACCATGGAAACAAGACAGATCAAAACATGTATAAATAGAATTCTATGTTGAATAGCTACATGATATATTTTTGAATAGCGTTTAATTTCTGTCAACTTGTGGGCCAAATTAAGTTTGCATGTCCACAAAGGAAGAGAGACACCATCCCTTTACACTCCTCCATCTTTCTAATCTGACTTTAAATCAAAATGTTTGAAGTAGAACTCCCTAGTTGCTCACAAAGTAAAGGCAAGATGATAACTATGGTGCTATGATATTGACATTTGCAATTTCATTGATAGCAGGAAAATGAAAACAGCATAATGTTAAAATACACTATTCTTAGGAAAATGCTGAGGCTACTGTCAAACAACACCTTTAGAGTTGGTCGTGGTGGTAAAAAACCTGTTACATTTTCCAGAAGGATGTAAATTTGAAGAACTAGTAATACAGTTACACTTGCCTAGATTATATATTACAATCACTATCCAGGAGAGATCTAAGGCATATTTTAAATTTGTATATTAGGAAACAAGTGTTTATTAAACACATGTTTATTAAAGCCGTGAATAGGTTTTAAAACTGGTTTTCCAAAAGAAACACATCAGTGGGATGTGTCGATGACTTACAGTTTTCTGAATCCTTTATGGAGTCCTAGGGCATTTTTGTCATCCTGTTCATTGTCATGTTCTCTTTACATGTACTTTCTTCATTTCCTTGGCCCTTCAGGGAAGAGTGGGAAATTCTTTTCTTCCCCACTGAGTCCAGAGAGATGCCTGATTCTTATCTCATTGCAATTTAGATGGTAGACTTGCTGACAGGTGTCTCAGAAATTCCTTGTGTGAATCACGCTATTGTTGGCATACAGTTGCTTTAGAGGACAGCTGAGCTGTTGCCACTGCATCAAAATGTTACCCAGCATTCAGTCTGAATCAGTGATGATTCTCCCTGAAGTTTTTGATGCTGCAAGGCCCCTTCATACTTGTCCCTGTCCTAGACATTGCTTTGAATAGAGAAGAGAGCCCAGGGCTATATCATACTTTTGCTATGTCCCTCTGCCCTGTTAAAGAGATTAAAGAGATGTGTCAGATCAACTTTGAGCTTTTGGAAAGCTGAGGCTCAACACAGAAGGTTGAAGAAAGACCTCGTTCATGGATGTGTACAGCCCACCTATCACTCTACTGCCAAGAGTGCTGCAGCTGAAACTGAGTGGACATTTCTCGAGCGAAAATGCATTGCATTGTTTGGTTGTTTTTTATAAACTACTCATAATGAAAGTACCCGTTCGACCACCTATTTTAGAATCTCCAGCTTAAGTAGCTTGTCTTTTCCTGCAGTGCTGGGATAGGTAAAGAGGCAGAGGAAAAGACTGGGGATTGTGCATCCCAAAGCAATCACTATCTTATAAATGGCAGGAAGGCACATTTCAAGAGATTCTGATGAATATGTGCATATGTGTAACTTTGTGTTTGTGTGGCAGGAAGGTGAAGGGGTTGAATGGATAAGGGACTCTTTTGAAGCCCCTCAGTAGACAGATACCTTTCCCAAGTGTAGTCACTGCAGGGAAACAGAATCAGAATAAGACTCTAAATTGGATTCTCTAAAGTGCACACCAGAGATTTATTTTCTTCTGCTTCAACCAGGAAAGCCAAATTTCCAATTTCAGTGCCTAAAATTAGGCTATCTAAATCCCAACTTCAGACACTAAACTCTCAATTTTTAGAAGCACAATATTTTGCAAGACATTAGACTTGAAATATTAGCTACACTCGGCATATTCACAAATGAGACTAACTCAATTGTACAAATCCCTGGGTGTTAGTGGAGCCAGGAATAAATAGATTTTCCCATTAAAAAGCCTCTTTTTCTTTTCTTTTTTGCACATACCTTTAATGGGTGACTTTGTTCATGTATACACACAAAAAGTCACTCACAGACTGAATACTTGTGTAGAATTTCGTAGCTAAAAATACTTCTTCCACAGAGTTATGAATATTTGAAAAAGTATCTCTATCACAGAGGTGAACTTTTATTCTATGCATTGCCCTGATGAACGGCAATCACTGCAGTGCGGTGGAAATAGCATTTTTCCCCTGCAGTGCTACCGAACAGAAATAATTCAACATATTATAAAGTGACGGAGCTACTGCAGACACTTGGAGATGTTTTCCAGGAATCACTTCTGTTTTACAGCAGTTGTGATGTCATTTCCAGAAGCAATTTTCCCTGTGAGCACAGGGACTGCAAGTACAGACACTGAACAATTAAGATCAGCAGCTGATGAATAGATGCATACATACATGTTCCCCTACACCACTGTGAATCGAGGTATCCAAAGAAGACCCCAAACTGATCCACTACTAAAATAGCACTTCCAGCACTGAACATTACCTTCTCATCTGTTTTCATAGAAGCGAAGTTGTTACAGAACCAAAAGGCTCATTAAGTCAAGCAGTCCATCTTCCTGCCAGTACAGGAGTAGTCTCCAGAGTATTCTCTGTGGTACATATTCTGGTGTTTGAAGAAAAGAAATCTGAGTTAAACCACAAGTTCTTAGCTTTTTAAAAAAATAGTTACTTTTTACTTCTTTATATGAGATCATTCTACCGGATGCCTGCCACTCTTTTCTGTTATCAGGATTCTTCTCAGGTTTGTGTTTCAGTGCAGGACAAATTACATTCAGCTGGCATTGACATATTTTAGCTCCACTTTTTTTACTGTCCTTGTTATTTTCCTTCTGTTTCAGAGGAGTCTTTGCTGAATTATGACATATGACTGGATTCCTCTGTCTTTTGTTGTGATTATATTCATAATTTCATAACTTTGTATCAAAACAGTAGTTGTACAATATTTATAATTTTCTGTTCTACTGACAATTCTGCACAGTTCAGGTCTCCTTTGGAAACAGTTGAACAAATGCCTTGCAGGAAACACAGTAGAGCAGTTCACCTCAACCAACCTAAGTGCAGCAGCTTCAATTAGTACTGAAACTAAGGCAAAATGGAATTAGAACAGTTTCAGAAGTGGAATTTGGCAGGTTGGCTAAACTGGTAATTGAGCTTAAAGGTGAACTGTGAGAGGAAAAAAAAACACTCCATAACAAAAAAAAGTGGTACTCTTTAGTGCTTATTTTTTATGCTAAAAAACCCCACCAAACCCTCGAACTTTCATCATGCCTCCATTTCCTCCTCTCTCAGGTAACAGAATTACTTCTCACTACTTCCTTGGGGATAGCAGAAGAAATCCTTGGAGGATTTATACAGTGCTAGCTGATGAAGCTTCACGAAGCTGTAATGTGAACATTGAAATTCTGGTCAGTGGAAATATTAAACCTGCTTTCTGCAAATGAATTGCTACACATTGGCAGTCAGTCCCACTGTGCTACTGTCTGTGACCCATGCTGATCTTGCTCAGATGAGCAACAGTGACGTAATTCAGGTGGCTTAACAAATTACTGTCCCCGTGCAAAAGCCACCACCCTGAGCTGAAGGCTTTGAGTGTTCTTGCTCTATTTCAATGCCAGGTGTAATAGGTTATTATAAACTACCTTTGCCCTTTGAAATGATTTCCCTAGATGTGATTCAGCTGTAATGATAATGTCTGACATGTTATTGAGTTACAGTCCAGGCACAGTATAATTATGGTGTGACTATTCACTCTGCTGTGCAAGTGGGTACAATATAAAAACTCTGAGAATACTTTGCAGGATTATCTTCCTTTAGCATTGACTCTGCTTAAAATCATCTGAATAATCCACATTCACAGCCATGGATACTCACAGAGAGAATATTTTAAGTTGTTGTGCCTGAGAGTACTTGTGGGCATTTTATACACTTTTTTGTGACAAGGAAGATTTATTCATTTCCGTGTATGTAGTTTGAATGTCATGTCAAAAAATGAAGTATCAAATCAACTCCTTGCACTAAAATCTTAGCTATAGGACATTTAATAGGGTCCATACTTAAGAAGTAGTCTTATTGACCCAGGAGACGACAAGATACAGTTTTCTAAGGTTCCCTAATCCTCCGTGTCTAGTACCTCTGCTTAAACTGCTGCTTTTCTCCCCTTGTGTTTATGAGAACAGAAGTGCCATTGACTATGTAAGCTATCATCTTCATGGTTGTAAGAGTGACATTTATTTAAATAGAGGGAAGAAATTGTATCAAGAGGGCAATCCTAGCTTGATTAAAGTAGCTTACATTTCAAATGTGACATGTCAAAACTTGGTACAGTCCAAACAATAAACACAGTCAAACAAGTTACTGTCATTTTTGAAACAGTCCACCAAAAAAAGCACAGTAAAAAAGCAGAGTTCACGAATGTTGCCTGCTGAATTGTCTGCTCCTTGGTTGTGGATGCAGGTACTTCCTAAGAACCCCAATACCTGTAAGACTCGTGGTAGCCTGTGATCAATAGTTTTCAATGCTGCCTTTGGCACAGACTATTGATTCAGTAGGACAATCAAAAGTTATGGCATATGCATAAAGAAAGGTCAGTTTTATGCTAATTTTGCTACCGCTCACTGTCATTCTGGAAACTGTTCAGGGTGGAGGCCTTCAGGTGCTAATAGAAGAGAGAAGAGGCAATTTCAGTGTCTGGTGGGTCACCTGCTTTATGGTGATCTTTACTTGAACTCATAGATTTTCACATTCAAAATAAATAGCTTTTTTGATAGAAGGCTGCACAGCCATGCAGAAATGTCAGCAGTTTTGCTGTGGCTTTTGCTATCCATTCAGTTCCACACATTATGAGGAAACAAACCTGTTGAATTACTTATGAAAAAAAATATTTGCAGAAATAGAGCTCTAATGACACTATCCTGTTGCTGGTGCCAGGGCCCTGGGGGCACTGATGGATGGGCCTGACTGTCCGTACCCACCCCCGGGGCTCCCCCACCCTGCCCATGACCCAGGACCTCATGTCACCCCTGGGGCCGTCAGCCCCTGCCCCAGGGACGCCAGCACATGGCTGGGCTTCAGGTCCCCACAGCCCTGCCCTGCCCAACCATGGGCCCTGCCGAGCTGCGCCCACCCACAGGACCATATCCCAGCCTGGCCTTGGCTTTTCTCCATCTCCAGGGAGGTGCCTGATGCCCAGGGCTGGGGCTGCCCTGGTGCCCTCCAGCTGCCCTGCTCCTGGCTGGGGCTGTGGAATGGGACAGACTGCCAGGCCCTGCCCCGATGGGCAATCCCCATGCAGAACCTCCATAGCCAGGGAGACCGTGGTCCGTGCTGCGCCTTGACAGTTGGATGCTTCCACTGTCACACCTACCCAGTACTAAGAAATAAGCTTACAGGATACATTGTTCTAACAAATAACGCACTCTGGGGACAGTTTGCTGCTTCTGAGGGCAAATGTTGTAGCCCTGCTGAGGTCTAAATGATTCAGCTGCCTCATCTCCTGAAATGAGGCAGTTATACCTAATCTGCCTGTTTAGGAATACTGCCCTTGTTTCTGCTACCACCAAACCATGCATTGGTGCCATCTGGGAAAACACTAGCTAGCTCAGACCAAAGCTGCATGAGGAAATCTGCTGCACATCAACAACAGAGTTGAACACTTTTTTTTTGTAGGCGTTAACATCAATGTTGTAGTGTAGTTCTTGCTGGATATTAGAGATGGAAGCTGCTGAAGAAAGCAATTAAAACAAAAATAAAGCCCACTAGTAACAAATTGCTAATGCAGTGATGTAATTTTCAGTTTCAGAAGAAATCAACTGGTGAGTTCTCCAGTAATGGTGTTAAAAGAGAATTATGAGCTGCAGCTTATGACTGTCTTCTAAGGGCAATAAAATAAACAAACAACAGGGTCAAAGAGAAATTTGTATCTCTCTCCAGAAAAATTCACCAGTTGATTTGTACAATCCGCTACCGGTCTCCCAGCATGCTCTGTTCAGACTTATGTTTGAATGGGCTAACTAGTTTTTAGCTAAATGCTTTCCTTCCCTTCCAGTCCTCAGCTTCAGCACTTCGAAAGCTTTCCTTTATCTACCATTACTCCTGTCATGATCTGCTTCGAGAACAAAAGACTACAGAAGCAACCAGAGAAAGGGTGATCAATGGAAAGACACGTGTCTGGGCAGAGCTATAGGTAACACTTCTATGTCTGTGCATTAGAGTTCTGCTGCCTCCATTTCTGTGAGAAATTTATGCTACATGCTGAAAGGAAAACCGCAGAGAAGTACTGGATAGGGAAATCCAGCTTTCCAGAGATTTTCTGAAGCCAGTATTTCTGTTAAAAATATGTCCTCCTTTTCCTTTTGCTTAAAAGAGCCCCTCCCCAAAAGCTACTTGTAACTGCAGCTCCATCTTCCGTGTGGTAAGCCGGGAAAGTCCATTGGGCAGGCTCTTGATAATTTGGTGGTTGAAATGCAATCAGTATTTGGCACTCAGAGAGAGAGTCTGTCATCTGATATGTCAGTTTTCATTTGTAAGCAAGCGTTTTGATGCTTAACTTGTTGATAATCTTCCTTGACATTTTGGCTCAACAGGCAAAGATTAAAGACAGACTTCTGTCCAGACGGGCAGAATATTTGTGTTAAAAATTTTTAGAGAGGTTTAAAACTCTGTTGTGAGTCTTCATGGTTCAGTTTAGCAGGTTATGGACATTGCTGATCTCCAGACTGTTCTCAAGGAACCAGCATAAGGTGATTCTTTCTGTCTTTCAAAGAAGAGAAAAGATGCAAACTTTATTTTCACTATAACATATGAAATTACAAACAGAATCATAAGGCTATACGGCATCAATATGCAATATCTGTTTTGATTCTTGGCAATTTGTCAATGTTTGAAAGATGAAGTATGGAAGAAACATTAGGCATCACATGGATGTATTTGAAAATAACTACATTCTTTGTGGGAGTGTTCTTGCTCTTTTAATGCAAAACTACAGCATTCAAAGGTGAGATCTAAGAGCCTACCAAAGTCAAGCACTTGACAAGTGAGACACTCTGCCAATATGCCAGAACCTATAAATATAGCTAATAAGATTATCATGCATACAGATTTTATGGAGGTTTGTAGATATTTTCATGTTTTCACATAAGGTTCTGATCATACACAATTATGTTGATTAGTAGGATATGCTAACTGTTCACCAAAACATTATTAAAACTAAACACAGGAGTGTTGTAGACATTCAGACACTTTCTGCTTGGCTTTTAAATTTAATCTCTTTTCACTTTTTAATTTAATAGGAAGGAGGAAAATGGAAGCTGTTGTGAACAGGAACGTGCTTAGTGTGAGGAGATATTTATATGTATATAAATGAATGAGGTAGGTTACAACTGGAAATGTGATGAGCCACCTATGGGTGGGGACTCTTATCCTGAGCTTGCTTGACCTGTTAAGCAGGCTGGACTACCACCCTTTACAGTGCGTGAGGTTTGAAAATTTATTTTCCAAAGCAAACTGCTTCTGATACAGCTGATATTTTATGTCACAATTTCATAGCATTCTGCCAGGAAAAATTCAACTGCTAAAGTGATAATAAGTCTTTGGGTACTATCTTCTACTTCCTTGCAACTGAAAAAAAAAAAATGTAGTTCATTCATCTGGATCAAAAAAACCCCTATTTTCTGTGTAGGACTCAGGAAGAAGTCTACCTGAGCTGGAAAGTAAGAAAGGTAAATGGGTTTCCTTCCCCCAAGACTGTTTTCAATAAGTTAAGAAAAAGACCACAACCATTACCTTACCTACCATTTGACTACAGGGAGGCACAGATTTTGAAAAGCCTGGAGATTTAACTCTTTCCCTGAGCTGAAGCACAATCTGTTCACATAATTTTAAGCAGTGCAGTGATCCACAATAACATTTTCCTACTGTGGTTGTATTTTAGGATTATGATTAGCATTTTGTTATACACACATCCAGTGTAAGAATGGATGACTATTACAACTTTAAAATTTCCACAGCTATCTAAAACTTTGTCTTTGTGAGGCTTCTAGTGTAAATTGTAAAAGCTACTATAACCATGGAGCTATGATCTTCTATATTAGCCAAGGGCTACTGCTTGGATAAAACTTAGAGTGAGGGAAAAACACACTTCCAGTAAATTTCTTTAATATTCCTGTCACAGAGGGACAAACTATTTATTAAGAAATGAAATAACAAATATATAACAGAGCTCTGAATTCTACAAAGATGCATGTTTCCACTTTTTAATACTTTTGATTGTTTCTTAATATCTGGAAAAGTATTCCTATAAATAATGTTAATTGTTTATGTGTAAATCACTCTAGCTTAGAATCTAGTCATACTGGTAGTTATTTAAGTGTGGCTTTCAACCTTTGATTCTCTCCTGAGTTGATGTTTATGTTACATGTTAGACAATGGCATTGCAGATTTCAGAATGAAATTGATAAAGATAGTAAAGTTTTGATCTGTATTTCTTTTCACTCTGAAACACTCTGCAACATTAAGGAAACCAATCCTAGCCCTCAGGAGGTGGACTGCAAAAATAAAATTTCTAGTAGTAACTTTATTTTTTTTGTGTTGAAGAGATGAGTGATTGTATAGGTAGCTGCTCACGGGGAAATTCGGGGTCTAATGCTCATCAGTTAGATGACCGATGGGATGGAGTGCACCATTGTCAAGTTCACACATGACACTACATTAGTGCGAGTAGTCTACACTGCAACACAGGGCTATCATTCTGAGGCACTCTGAGAAGCTGGAGGAATGGGCTGACAGAAGCCTCATGAAGGTCAGTAAAGACATACATTAATTGTTGCTTGATATGTAACTACTTGTGGCCTAATTCTAGTGCGAGATGCATTTCTCCATTTCATTTCACTGGAAATTCAATGGATATGTGTACATATCCCACCTGTCTCAGACTTTTGTAAGGGCAAATTTAGAGCTGTGTAAGAGCTTGACCTCTTTCATTTCTAAAACATTAATTTTTTTAAAGATCTATAGATGTGAACTTTTTCCTTTTTTTCCCCCCCCCCCAGTTATTTATCCCATGGATTTCATTAGCAACTTTTAGGCAACCATAGTGACTCCTGTGCCTAAAATGATAACTCCAAAGATTTCTTTATAATTAGAAGTATATAAATCAATTTTCAGCTAGGGTGAGTCATCATTTCTGCATTCACATGAACTGACTTGAGGTGAATTTTACCCTGTACATATTTCAAGGTTAAGGAATTGGATTTTTTTATGTTCATAAATTTAAGGTCATATACCGATACATCTATGGTAATCCTATTATTTGAACCTGCTTCAAACCTTTCTGTGGTAAATCTCTAAAGATCTTAAAATCTGAGAGTGCCTACTTTCTTAATTTGCAATGCAATTCACAGGAACAGCTGTCCTCGGAGACTTATACTATTTTGACTCTTGGCAACAGCTGCCCTGTTAGTCTAATTAATTTTTCTAAAAGATAACCATAAGCAATACGCAGCTTGATTTGTAAAGAATAGATCTTAGCAGGCTCACTTTATTCGCTTTGTATTTCATGGAATTTTTGACTTTGTGAGTGAAGGGAAATGGCAGCTGCGCTATAGTTTGATTTTAGTAAAGCTTTCAAATCTCTTGCAAAATCTCACCCTCAGATTAATTTTTAGAGGCTTGAGTATGAATACTGATACATGGACTGAAAAGGGGCTGAAGAACCTTGAGTGGAGATTTTTGATAAGCAGCAAGTAATAGAGCACAAAGGTCGATTCTAAGAGGCTACCCAGAAGACCTCCTGGGTCTGCATAACTTCAATAGTTCAGAGGTGGAAATCAGCTGCAGACAGTGCAATGCCCATGTAACATTTAACCAAGACAGGCTGTGAAAGGTAAGGAGTTATGTTATTTTGGCAGTCTGTGGACAGAAAAGTGTAAGATGATAACACAAATGAACAGTAAATACATAAATCAGGCTAAATTAATTTCAAGATGCGTGTTCCTTTTTCAGCTCAGGAAGGTAAGAATAGTCTGTGTATAGATAGTCTAATGCTATTCATGTAGAACATTGCCTAGAGGTCTGAACGTTGCATTGACAAAAACACATTCACAAGCTGAAGGATATGCAAAGAGAGACAACAACAATTAGGACAAGGTGACAGGAACTGATTTATAATGAAACATTAATGGAGTTATATAGTGTAGTTTTCATCAATGTAAGTCATAGAAGAAGATTAATAAACTACAAATATTTGAACGGGAACCATAATCCTGAAATAGGAACTTTTTAAAAATATAGAGTTTTATAGCTAATTTATTTTCTAAAGTTTGTAAGTTTGTGACTTATTCTTTCTCTAGTCCAAGGAGGAACACAGGACTGAGAATTATGATTTATGGGGGATTTCTAGTTCTCTTCATTTTTTGCAAACAAACTCTTTTAAATTTATATTTATGAACATAGGACTAAGAGGATGTAAAAAAAAATAATAATATGAGGTGAATTAGAGGGAAGTACAAATTGAATTATATGGATTCAAAAATGTAATCTTTGTTAGTTACAGTTGTGAGCACAAACAAATTGCTTAGAAATGTAGAAGGTGAAATCTTGTTTTTCATTTACATAAGCAAACACTTCAGAAGATTGCCTTCACCAGATGTGTGAAATTTAGTCTTCCCCAAGATTAAATAAAATGCAAATATAGCCAGCTTTCATCACATTCTGTAAACATTAAAATTAAGATAGCAGGAGCAGAAAAAATAGAATATTTATATTCTGAGTCCCTTCACTTTCAACCTGAGCCTAGAATGAGTGATATCATGCCATCATGTTTCCCGCTTAAAAGACTTTTAAATACAAAGAAGTAAGGTAATTCTCAAGTTTAACAGAAATACATTCTCTCTTGAGGATTCAATCACCAGTTGATTTAATGTTGCCTGTTTAATCATATTATAAAGTACTTCAACAAGATGCTTGTGTAATTGCCTTCTTAGCAGAAGAGGATAAAAAGCATACCTTGCAATTTTGGTTGCATTAAACAGGATATTACAGTCCTATGAACACCAAAAGGTTTGTCAGCATTTCCATTATCAACCCCTATTTTCAAGAATTAAAAACACATCCATAAAAGTATTCCACTGGCTGAAAATTCTTATATAAAATCTCAGCTTAGAAACAAGCTTCCTCTCCTCCTCTTCCTCCCCAGGTATTTCTTTTAATTTAGAATGCAATTTTTTTTATTTGTGGGAAAAATCCAGATTTTCCTGTTCATCCCTATCTGCTCTTTATTGCATAGCAGCTCAGAGACACAAAATTTTGTCTTTATAGATATCGCTATGTGTATGTGTGAAGCCTGATACTATTCATTTTTCTTATAAAGAAGCTGATAAATTCAAGGGCATTTAGGAAAAGGTGAGATGATTATGAGTGGAGATCAATTGATTTAGAGTGTTGTTCAATAAGTCTAGCTTCCTTAACCGGTAAAGACAAAGCAAGTTATTCTTACTTGAAAAAGGAAAACTATGGGGGGCCAAAATCTCATCTAATTCCACATTTATTGGCTTATTGGTCCCAAATTCTCTTTTGCCTGGTAGAATAGTGTAAAGAATGCCTGCTTTTGCTTGCTTCAGGTATGTGAAATGGGTAAGATGATGATTACTGGTACTTTTTTTATTAGAACACAATGTTTTGTATTGCTGTATTTATTTATTTAATTTCATTCATAATTTATTTCAATTATGTTCCTTTGGGGAAATAGGAGGAGGAGTGAGGTAGCAGTGAAGTGAGGAGATAAAGAAAGACAGAGAAGTTGGTAATGACTCTTCAGAGACCCTGGAGAGAGCCTTCATTGATGGAGACACCTCACATGCTTTGAGCCATTGCCAGGCCTGGAAGGAAGGAATCCATGCATCTTTGAAAACATTTTGTCATCCACTGGGGAAGATAAGGTTTTCATTAGCAAAGTAAGGGTGGGAAACTCTGTCTCTTTTAATTTGACCTCAGAAGCAAATCTTCTTGTCAGATCTGTATTGTTATTAAAATACTAGTGCTCCCTTCTCCTGCCTTCTGGAAAGACCTCGGAAGAACTATATCATTCCTGGAATAACATCCATTTGCTGTGGATGTGAGGATCACATAACTTGATCAGATCTCATTGCATTTTTCTTTCCTTACATTCAGCAAATGTATCTGACAAAGTTGTACTGTCTTCCTAAATAATGCTACAAAATACAGCTGATTCCAGATTTCTCTTTCAGTAGCAGGTTTCTGCCTTCTTTACTTCCTTTAAGATCTTACTGCATATACATTCCGCAGCCTATAGCTGGCTATGACAACATCTTAACAGAGACCGCAATGCTAAGTGACCCTTGAAATCAGTTGTATACAAAGGTCTTGAAAAAGAGGGCAGCAAAACCTCTTGGTTCTGCTCGTTTAATTCCCAGCAGTCCATCTGGGATGCACACAACTCTTGAACTGTTTCTCATCCAGTAAAGATGCCTTCAACACCTCTGACACCATTTTAAAATTAGTGTGTAAATATTCATTTAGTGTAAAATATCCTCAGTGAAAAATTACTTTACTGTATTTTCCAAGTTCCTCTAAGACCAAACAGAGTTTGGAGAATATCTTCTGTTCTCCCTCCCTGCTCCAGTTAGTCAGAAAGTGTTTGGGTTTGGTACAGACTAATGATGGAGTGCATATTCCAAGTTGATATTCCCATAAGCATCGGAACAAAAGTGCAGCTCTCCACAATTCTGCAGTCCCCACCCCACTGATTGCCTGGTCACCCTTTCTGATGCTTTATTCCTTTCTTTCTTTTTTTCTTCCATTTTCTTTTTCATTGATTCACTGTTTACCTATTGTGAAACCTTATGTATGCTCAGATCCCAGACCCAATTTGGTCTCTTCTTGAAATTGCTCAAGGCCATTGACATTTGTAGCTCTTCATTCCAAAAATAGTTTTGCTTTTAATTTAAGCAGAGGCATCTATCTCCCTTTTCTGCCTCTCCCAAGGCAAAGCCTAACGGACGAAAACTGTTATCCATTCCTCTGAGTGGTGCAGATAGCTGTAATCTTGCTTATGAGAGACTCTGCATGCCTCTTTATTCTAGCAAGAAACCACGCAGCTCACGAAACAGCAAAATATTACATGTAATCCTGCTCTGACAGTCTGAATACCTAGAACCTGCCCATTCATTCCTAGTGTAAAGGTCTGTCTCTGTTTTTCAGTTCAGGTGTTTTGTTTTTGAGATCACAGAATCACAGAATCACAGAATCACAGAATGGTAGGGGTTGGAAGGGACCTCTGTGGGTCATCTAGTCCAAAACCCCTGCCAAAGCAGGGGCACCTACAGCAGGCTGCACAGGACCTTGTCCAGGCGGGTCTTGAATATCTCCAGAGAAGGAGACTCCACAACCTCACTGGGCAGCCT
>Ga0065711_1039703_pt1 | contig 17571 bp, 14 predicted proteins | sample Hoacrofraction12_FD_59098 | JGI IMG/M metagenome (GOLD analysis project Ga0065711, IMG submission 59098) | Hoatzin crop microbial communities from Cojedes, Venezuela - Epithelial fraction 12 v2 (version 2) | ecosystem: Host-associated > Birds > Digestive system > Esophagus > Crop | place... | reverse complement strand
GGGGGGGGGGGGGAAGACTGCAAATCACGTCACCTTCCTCTCCCGAAGCTGAGCTCTGTTCCTGCATTTGGAACATTGCCTGTTTTGACGTGAAAAGAAAACAGTTTCCAGAAAAGTCATAATTCAGATTCTTTAGTCTGGCTCTTGCAAACGCTCCACTCTTCAAATGCCTCAGCTGTAGCCTCCAGCATTTTTCTAACCTCCAGTTTAAACACAGATTTATTTTAATTGGTCCTTTTCCTTCTGAATGGTCCTCTTTGCTTTTCTTCACTTGCCTCACCAGGTGTGAGAGGTAAATCAGCATAATTAGTTCTGAATTACCTAGCTGATCGCTGAAAAAAGTGACATTATCTAAGGTAAAAAAGCAGGAAGGGAAATTAGAATCTTCTAACGTAGCACACAAATAAAGGACAGAAAGGAAGACAGCAGTCTGAAGAGTCTTTTGCCCTCTATCAAATCCATGAGGCTTGCGAACACGGTCATATTTCCCGCTATCAAAGACAAGCAAATCGGCAGCTCACAAACCTAATTAGCAAGCCTCATTTTGTAACAATTAAATACCCAGTAGCACTCACTGACTGCAGCCTCAGTAATCCGAAGAACACAACAGACCATCGTTACCTTCACCATCAGTAAAAGAAAGAAGGCAGCAAAGCACTCTACAGGAGATTTCACCAGCCCTGAACCTCTTCTCTCTGTAACAAACTACAAAAACCGTTACAGATTTGGTCTGGCCTAGCTTGGACCGATTTATTAATACCAGCTGTGAATGTATTTCTGTAGAATTTTGTGTTTATGTTGTAAACTTGTCTTAGCTAAATAAATGGCAATAAAAAAAGACAGAATATGTATTTGCATACAGGAGGTACTATTAGCTAGAACTTTTGAAGACACTGACCTTTTAAAAGCGCAGAAGGAAAAATCAAACTGTCTCAGTTGTGTCAGCAGAAAGACAGACAGCTCACACAGAAAGTTGTACCAATTGTTCCCCTCAAGTGAGAGGTGAGTAACAAGCTACTATACCTGCGTGCGCTTGGTATAGAATTTAAGTCCAGGTCAGCGAACAAGGAAGGACGGACCTTTCTTGACTTAACTACCAGGCATGCTTTGTACGCAGCGTTGCATTTTGTTGTATTTTGGGTGGGGCATGGTAGTGTTGTATGTATGTATTTTCACCTACAACACAGAACAAAGGTTTGTTTTACAGAGTGTGCTTCCAATTTACTCGAATCAAATTTGCCATCCCAGAGCCCATATGAACCTGTTTTCAGGATACCTCTTAGACTTGATGAAGAAACAATTAGTAACTGTAAGACAGTAACCAGCTTCTGACGCTGATGAGCAAATTATTTTAAGGACAAGTCTTTCTGTACTTGCATCAAGTGTGATTACAGAGAAAGGCTGCTGTGGCACAAGCCTAGTGACTATGCTACTTATTTCCTAGTTGACGTGAAGTATCCTACTCGGTCATCACTTTGATTGTATAGTATGTTACCCAATCATTCAAAAAGATTACATTCTGTGTATGCACAGAGACTGTGATTAATGAGCCATCTATTTGTTACCTGGGTCAATACTGAGAAATTGTCAGCATTAATTACATTATCAAATATAAAATGTTCTATTATTTCAGTGACAAGTTCTATAAACAGAAATACAGTTTGTTTAAAGGGCATGGCTATCGGTGTCAAACAGCAAGCACTCAACACTTTCTGTGCAATTCAGTTCCGAAGAAACATACACCAGACAGACTGTATTTCTGATTCTTTCCCTTCTCAGTTTTTTCCTCCATTATATGGAACTTTTACAGTGGGAGCAGGGAGGAGGGGCAGGTTAAGATCCTCAGCTGTGCTTAGTTAACATTGAAGACAAGTGAGAATAACTACAAAAGTCTGCACAAGTAATTAAATAACTGCAGAAGGAATCCCAATCCAAGCACAGAGTTTAGAACACTCTCATGACATGTGGAAGTCTTCCCCTAATACTTACACCTATGAACGGTTCACGATGTTGTGCATTCAAGAATACTCAGAGGGAAATGTTTTCTAAATGATGCACAGAAATCTTTAACCCAGTAAACAGTCCATATCCATGCCATGCAAAGGACTGACGTGTTGTGGATATTTATTCGTTAAAGTGAAGGAGTTGCTCTGCAATTTGTATTATCACTAAATATTTAGGGTTTCAGTTGGGAGCTTTTTTGGTTTTGGGGTTTTTTTTTTTTTTATTTGATACAGCTCACATTTTATTTCTGGGATCAATGCTGTCACAGCAACAATGAAAAATAAAACTGTAGTACCTTTATTTACATTTCTAAAATACCATGAAAACTGTTCCCAGGCAGGACCTAATCAATGTTATAGACACAAACTATGCCACTCTGCTTGAAGCAAAACAGATTTTTTTTTTTTTAAGAAATCAAGAAATTGGCAGTGTAACGAAGTAGCTAAAAATGCTGCCACACTTTCTGTTGTACATGAATTGCATAGCTGTGACGATACAGTAAGTGCCTAACATAATGATATAATGAGTCATGACTGGGGTTGGAAGGCTTTTTTGACCCTAAGTGACACAAAACCAGCGAATTAACATCAAAGTAGCTTACATCTAATATCAAATATATTGCTTCACTTCACAGCAGGTTTTTAAACTCAGCTGTTAAATGATGGAATATTGATCTATTCCTCTGTGAAATAATGAAACTTGAATTTTTAAAAAGCACATCGTAAGTTATTTGCTGTTTCAATGACATTTCTTTTCTTGCTGAATATATTATATTGCTATAAATTCTTTAACTAATATTTCACCCCAAACACAACCATCTGGAAGGTCAATCACAGAAACAAAACAGTAGCTGCTTACACCCAGAAAAATTACAGCTTTCAAAACAAATATCGGAGCAGAGCGAGAAGGAGGAAAATATCTACACTGTCAAGTAGCAACTTTTACTTCTATTTAGAACCACAAAAATGCTTGTATTTAAAACAAACAAACTCGAAACCCAATCCACTTCCTGACTAAAAGTGGGAAGAACTTACAAATTTAAATAAAATCATACCAAAACGATGCAATCTTCTCTGTGATATGGCTCTCTCTCCTAGTTTCACAAGGTCCACATTGTTATAATGGTGCTATTAACAGAACTGCGCACCTGGACACAAACACCCACTAGCACCATCTTTACATGGATTTCAGGGCATACCCACAAAACAAGCTAAGATTAATTTAGGGTTAAATAAAAATGAAGAAATTGGCACTTCTTTCCTCCTCATGCCTAAGGGACAGCTGTTCACACATTAAGACCAAATGGGGCAGTACCATACAGCTTTGAAGCTCAGGAGCAGTGAGGAATGACAATTCTTAAATCCAGACAGAAGTGCAGCTAGTATAGCCACAAGTTAAGAAAAGTTCAGCAGATTTGCTTGGTTACCAGTAAACTTCGGCAATCTATCCTTTAAAACTACAAATTTAGTTAAAACAGATATACATTTTTAAATTAAAGGCGTGTAATATACACTTTATTTTGCTTTTACTGCTTGGTCCTGTGCAATGTTTACATCAGTATAAAGCTTTCTGCGTAACATTAATCAAGCACTTGCTTACTTACCTCACATTCCCTTGGGAAATAATACCAAACCACTTACAGAGAGAAAAAAGCCTTTTTCTTGCTATTCTTAAACACGTTGCACACTACAGACCACACACCTATGCCTGGCGGTCCTACCATCGATCTCTCTTCAGTGATAATGTATTTTTAACCACATATATACTGCAAATTAGAAAATGTTTTGTCTATTGCTTATACTCTTCAGCTAGCAGAGTTCTAAATATTTTGCAGCATCACAGAGCTGTTGGATGTAAGGAGCCCCTGAATGTCATCATATCCAACCTCCCTCTCAAAGCTATCGCCAACACTAGATCAGGTCAGCCTTAGCTTTCCCTAGCTGAAGCCTGGAAACGTCCTAGAATGGAGATCCATAACTCTCCGGGGAACCTGTTCTGAGTACCACATCACCTTCTCAGTGAAGACTTTTTTCCTTAGTATCTAATCTGAACTGCCCACACTGCAACTTGATGTCACTCTCCCTCATCATACCATCAGCCACTATTAAGAGTTTGGCTCTGTCATCTCCGTACCTCCTCTTTGACAGTCCATTTACACATACGTGGTGAGAACAAATATTGAAGTTAAAAAAGATATCACACGTAGCTGCAAAACAGAGGTGCACAGTCATACTGAAAATAAACAAATACGACAACAGCTCTAGACATAGAGAAATATTCTGTTCATAACAGAAAGGAGAAAACCCTAACATAATGGATCTTAGCCAAAAAACATTTACTCTGCACCTGAACTAACAGACAAGAGGACAAAACTGTATTTTTCCAGACAAGGCAAGAGAATTTTACCAAACGTTAGTTGACTCAAAAAAACACTCCAGTATTCAGAAAAGGCACCTCCGGAACTTCCCTCCTGCTACCCATTTGCAACTCTCAGGGTAGAAATCAGTGCTGGGAAGGCAAAGCATAGTGGGAAAAGGAAAGGAAGGGAGAAAATGGCCACAGGCACAGCTGCACGACTCAGAGCAAATGTAAAGCAAGAAAAAAATAAAAGAAAATTATTTACCTGGGATACAACGGCACTTGACAAAACAGAAATGTTTAAACAACACCATTTTCCTCAGCTGCTCTACTCTAAAAGTTAACTCAGTCTTCAAGGAAAAGCTACAAACACCACTGAACTTGTTCTACTGTGCAGCAGTAAGTGGGTGTGAGTTTGTCCCAAGTAAGACCTACCTAAGACACCAAGCGAAAAGGACAGCTGAGGTAAAGGAAACGTTTTTTAAAATCTTGTTGACGTGTTACAAGAGTGCCATCTACCGCGAGTAGGTACTCAAATCTAAAAAATAAACCCACCCGCTATTCCTATTCCGCACTATTAAGGAACACAACATCTTTCGTAAACGAAAAAAGACCATACACGCACAGGTGCAGACGGTACATACTCAGAGCGCCCGGCAGCTCCCAAAGCCTCTCGCATCCCTTACTGCAACGGACGAAACACTCCCAATCTTCGACAGCTCGGCATCCACGCCAGGCCGAGCGTCCACACGCAGCGATCCCGTGGACGGCAGCTCTGTGAGCGAGATTCCCCTCAGGCGAGCAACGGCGCGAGGGTCGGCCGCGCGCCAGTGCTCCCACCTGCCACGCCGCCAGCCACAAAGCCCACCCGCGCCACCGCGGACAAGAACGGAAGCGGGCGGGAAAACGCCCGCTCCGCCCGGAAGCCGAGCGACAGGTGCCTTCGCGCCATTTGGGCGCCCCCTGCTGCCTGGGGCAGCCACCGCGGGAGAAGACTGAGCCCTGGCCTTGGCCCCGGCCCCAGCTCCGCTCAGCTCCCGGGCAGGGGCTCTGAGAGCGCTCGCCACCGGCGCCTCTCCTCAGCGCGGGGACGAGGTGTCTCAGAGGGAGGGCCGTTAGCCGCAGGCCCCCACGCGACGGGAGTTCTTCCTTCCTGCTGCGTGAAGGTGAGACTCCGGCTCCGTGTAGCCCCACGCTTACAGCTGCTGACCGTGAGGTACGCAAGTGATTCGGCATGACTTTTGGGGAGGGCTGAGAAGAAGCGAGGTAAGATCGCTCGCTCTTCCAGCCAAACAACAGGCGATTTAAGTTTTCAGCACAGCAGATACACACAATCTTTTCTGTCCCTCTTCCCAGGGTTGGCCTTTCCCTCCTTTCCTTTCCTATGCTACAGCTGGCATGATTGTCAGCTGGAAACCTAGCCAGTGATTAGCCACTATTTGGTGCCAGACACCTCGAAGCTTTGAAAGGTATATGGCAAGGGATTGCCTTAATCTGTAACAGAAGGAGATTGCATTTTTTCTCCCTGCAGGCTAGTCCCCTTTTACCCCACATGTTTGGTTCCCGTCTGCACCTTTTTTCTCCTTAGAAGCGCACGTCCTCAGTTGTTTGCAAAAAAAGACTGCGGAGCATCTGTGCCACTACAGGTTCAGAGCAAAAAAAAAAAAAAAAAAAAAAAAGGCAGAAAGGTGAAGCACTAGTCGATGGTCTCCTTCACAATTTCAGTCCTTTTATTGGAGAGACTGTGATATTGCCTTCCCTTATCTCTAATAGGGCCTCTCCCTGCAGCAGGTCAGCACAGGAAAGGGAGACGAGTTGCTGCACAAAGGAGAAAATACAGCAAATTCATATCCTTCCCCTTCCCTCCCTGGCTGCATAAAGATTTCAGCAGAAACCAAAAATGCCTTGCTAAAGCTGCAACAGGTTAAGTAACACTCTACTTGAAGAGCAGCATCTGACTTAAATTGATTAATGTTAGGAAGGACGTTAAGACTAGTTGTAGTACACTGAAGAAAGACCATGCTCCTCACAAGAGACATTTAACTTTTAAAGCTAATATTGTTCAGTTAATAGTGAAAAAAATCAGTATTCTGTTTTGAGATGCTACCACTAACCTTTAGTAAATGCAACCATTCCAGAGGAAGCTAATGCTGACCAAAAGAAAAAAAAGAAAAAAGAAAAAACCACCTACAACACACACACCAGAAGGCACAATTTCAGAACACAGCCTAAGGCTCATCGTTAATCAAAAGAACAGAGCAAGTTACTTCATCATTTATATGCATTTAGAGTCTAGAGTCATTTTCCGAAAAACGAGGAGTCAGTCTGGAGTCAGCGTTTGGAGTCAGCTTTTCAATTGAGAGGAAAGCTCAGGCTGAATAAAATACCACCTTCCCATATGAGGCTTTAAAAATTTTAACTTTTTGAAAAAATACTGTGAGGATAACGTGGTATTTTAAAATTTTCTTAAACATACAGGGCTTTATAGACGTTTGTTGAAGTGTCTCACTCTCCCACAAAAACAACAGGGTTACAGCTTGACCTTTTCTCATTTTATTAGCACAAAATCGTGTAGAGAATGAAGACAGAGAGGAACATACGCGTACTTACAACATGGAAAACTAACTGCACAAATGGGAATGTTTCTTCCTTCCTGTGATCTTGCCAATTACTTCTCCTCTCACATTGAGTACTAGAACACTGTGATAGAGCTCGCAAGCTGCAAAACCCAAACTTAGAAGCCCACAGCACTTCCTTAAAAAAAAAAACCCTGCAGTTCTATTACCAAAAAGCGGCTCAGCCTAGGTTCAGAACTACAACTGCTATTAAGAGAACTGAACTAGAGCACTTGAGTTCCCAAGTGCTCTGCTGACTGTGGTAACTTTTGGAGCAGATCCTTTATGTATTTAGTATCATTCAACACCTTTAAAACAAAGGAAAAACATTTACACAGTATGTGCATACACCCTAATGTTAATGCATGTATATTCATTTTTACATAGTTCAGTGAAAATCCATTCCATAAGCACAGAAGTAATCCCGTGGTTATTTCGGACCACATAAATACGTAAGTTGCAGAGATCGCTTACAGTTAGAGATCTTCTTGCAGAAACTTTTATAGTGGCACTTGTATAGTCAGATGGTCCAGTGGCTTCGCAACAACTATACACATATAGGGACAGGTAAAAAGAGGCAAGATCTTTACAGGCCAGTAGCTGAGCTTACTGCATAGCACGGCTGATATACAGTATGACATCTGCAGTAATAATACCAATAAATTAGATTAAAACAATTCAGATATACCTCCCATAGTATGAAAGCCAGCATTCATAAAATCAGAAAAAACACCATCCTATTCAGATTGCATGGCGACAAACAAGAAGGTGTTTGCCACAGTACAGAATGAACGCACTTTCAATGTCCAGTATTATTAGTAGGTTGTGGCACATTGATATTTAATTGCTGTGCAAGGATAACACCCTCAGACATTTTCCTAGGAATTGTCCTGATTATCAGTCAGAGGGTAGAGAGAGATCCACCATCAAAAGTCAGTAACTTTGTCATTTCTTCACTTGGGAATAGCTGAAAGTGGTTGGTTTATTCAAACACATGGCAGACATTTCAGTTTAGTTAACCATGCAGTTGTTCTGTGAACAGGATTAATCACACAAATTTATGACATCCATGTTTTTGCAAAAGAGAGCAGGTAGTTTATTTCTGGTTTTAATACTTCCCTTTCATCAAAGGGGGCATACCAAGAGGCGTGGTCTGAAAGCAAAGTATCACAATCTCTTAAAATGAAGCTCCAGGTCAGCTCTTCAAACAAACATAGAACCACCAAAACAGAGCTCTACCTTGCATCCACTAAACGAGTACAAAATTCACAAGAATACTCTGAACATAACTGGCGAGAGCAAGAACTACTTTATGGAATGATTTGTGAGACCAGCCTCACCAAACAAAAAGCCTGATTTTCACAAGTCTAAATAATAACACCATTTTTTTTTTTGTATGACAAAAGGATAAACTTAAGCAAAAGTGGCTATTCTACAGATTAATTACAAAAAAAAAAAGAGGTTGAGCAAGTGACTATTCAGTGTTTCACACAAAGCTCAACTCAATCATTTGTAAGTTTCGACTGGGCAATCAGTCAGAGACAGACTTTTAAGATAGGACTCCAAACTGAAAAACCACTGCACTTGCAATAAAGCTGGTTTCAAACCGGCAATTCTAACTCCACTGGCCTCGAAGTATTTTTACAGTAGTTTCAGTTGTCCGACATGAGTTACAAGCTGCTGTTCCACAGTTAGCACCACTCTTCTCCTGTGAAACACACTTCATGCTTTCAGACTACTCTTCTCTTGTTCCACAGAACTTTGGAGTGAAGAGCTGACAAGTCTATCCAACATCTTTAGTTTTCCTCTAGACTGCATTTCTGGGTGTGCCATTGTGAGTCACTGCTTTCATATTTGAGGCGCTTGGCTGATGGCTGCAGATTCTGTGGGAGGCAACACCTACTTCAAAGACTTCGTGAATGGCTTTGCGGAAGCAATGAAAATTGTAGTCTATCAGACCTGTCAAGAAGGAGGGGGAAGGGAGAGGAAAAAATGTGCTCAGCTTGGCACATTTACATAATCAACAGAGCTTCAAAAGAAGTAGAAAATATTTAATTTAACCAACAGCTATTTTGCTACTTATTTTAGTACAAATTTGGATTCAGAAGATTTGAAAAAAGTTTTCCTGAAGCCAGTATTAATTTAGACTGTCTCAGTTTCTAGAAAAAAAAGGTACTCAGTTGGAATGCAAGGTGTATATTCATAATTAAACAGCAGGTGAGGGGACAACAGAAGACTCTACCCCCCAAAAACATGCTAGTACAGCACGACCATCACTTGAATGTTATCTTGCACTATATGTCATCAATATGTATCCTAACTGTGGTGAGAAAAACTTTGAGATCAAATACAGTACAGTTATTAAGAGAACACAGCTGCTTTTTCTCTTTTTAAAATGCCAAGGCAAGTACTGTCACCATTTACGGCAAATACTCTGAAATTAGGGCCTACGATGTCATCTCTACCCCATAACATATGCAAGACCATTCATACCATCATCTCCTACAGGTCCAAGCAATTATACGGTTGGTTAGACCTGCAATGTATTAAATCATTTTGTTCTAAGTTCCTACCACATACTGTACTAGCCTACCACTGTTGACTTCCCCAGGGCTCAGTTTTGGGGCCAGTCTTGTTTCCTATCTTTATCAATGATCTGGATGAGGGGATTGAGTGATCCCTCAGTAAGTTTGCAGATGACACCAAATTGGGTGGGAGTGTCAGTCTGCTTGAGGGTGAGGAAAGCTCTGCAGAGGGATCTGAACAGACTGGATCGATGGGCCAAGGTCAATCGTATGCAGTTCACCACGGTCAAGTGCCAGATCCTGTGCTTTGGTCACAACAACCCCATGCAACGCTACAGGCTTGGGGAAGAGTGGTTGGAAAACTACCTGGTGGAAAAGGATCTTGGGGTGCTGGTCGACAGCCCGCTGAACATGAGCCAGCAGTGTGCCCAGGTGGCCAAGAAGGCCAATTGCATCCTGGCTTGTATCAGGAATAGTGCGGGCAGCAGGACTAGGGAAGTGATCATGCACCTGTACTCAGCACTGGTGAGGCTGCACCTGGAGTACTGTGTTGAGTTTTGTGCCCCTCACCACAAGAAGGACATTGAGGTGCCGGAGAGTGTGCAGAGAAGGGCAACAAAGCTGTTGAAAGGTCTGGAGTACAAGTCTTATGAGGAGCAGCTGAGTGAATTCGGATTGCTTAGTCTGGAGAAGAGGATGCTGAGGGGAGACCTTATCGCTCTCTACAACTACCTGACAGGAGGTTGTAGTGAGGTGGTGTTCGTCTCTTCTCCCAAATAACTAGTGATAGGATGAGAGGAAAAGGCCTCAAGTTGCATCAGGGGAGGTTTAGATTGGATATTAGGAAAAATTTCTTTACCGAAAGTTGTCAAGCATTGGAGCATGCTGCCCAGGGAAGTGGTGGAGTCACCATCCCTGGAGGTGTTCAAAAAATGCGTAGACGTGGCAGTTCGGGACATGGTTTAGCAGGCATGGTGGTGTTGGGTTGACGGTTGGACTTGATGATCTTAGAGGTCTTTTCCAACCTTAATATGATTTTTTTCAGTCATACGTTAAAAAAATTACATTAGTGTGACACGTGATAAAAAATACGGCTATTCACAATACAGCAGCTGTCTAGCAGAACATAATAAGCATTACTCCATTCTGCTGATTCCACTACAGCTGATGGTAGTGACATAGGATACATTAGCTACACAAAGCATTTCAGCAGGAGGACAGCAATTAAAGCGATGATTCACAAGAATAAAAATAAGACCTCTCTATACCTATCTCTAGGAAAGCAGAAAATTCCTCCCAAAAGAAATTAAATAAATTGAGTTACACAAAAAATCAAGATGACTTATAAAGTCATATTAGTATTTTACAGTTGATAAAAAACATTAGATAAAAGCCCTTCAATGGGGGCAAGTCCTTACCTTTGCGCTCAAAACTCTCTTCTCTAAGAATGCAAACTAATGCCAAAAACTTTGTTACTTCCTTTAAGTACAGCACCGTTGTGTTATTGAGCTTGATAATTGCCATTGACTCTTTATCATAAGCACTTCCAGTGCCATCTTCCTTTAACCTAAGAAAGAACGAGTTAATCCAAGACATAATCTAGTAGGCATGCATATGTAACTTCAAGACAAATACCTGTTAAATGCAGTTAGAAGAATATTACTCATATTAAACGGTGAGCAAGTGAAGAACCTACAGTGCAGGTCTTAATACTATCATTAAGACCATTATCACAGAATCACAGAATGGTAGGGGTTGGAAGGGACCTCTGGGGATCATCTAGTCCAAGAACCACGCCTTAAGTTTCTCAGGAAAGCTAGACCTAAACAGACTAGAGGCCTTCACAGGATACTATCTATCTTAGATAAGCAGTTAAGAGTAAGCTATCAGCATACATTCTTTTGACATCAAACTAAGAGCGGTGGCTGTTTAGTCGATACTGTTTTCAGCTTACGGCTGAGAATTCTTAACGGAGGTAGTATAGTACATTAGCTATAGCATAGTTTACCTTCAAACCAAAGAGTCACTGCTACTCACTATCTCACTGAGTTTGCTGTGCCACAGAAAGGTATCAGGTGATTAGTTTGAAGATTCTAATGCAGGACTTCTACATAGAAATGTCAATAGAGTGACATCTCAGCAAAATTACTTTCGGTAAATTAATCTAAAGGCTTCCTTAGCAAGGCAGGGGGGCAGGAGGTGCAACAGGGAGCAGAACACTTTTTGGTCTTAAATGAGCCTGCATTTACAAGAAAAGATTAGGACGCTGCTTTCTATCTGCAATTTATTAGTGTTAGTTAAATTACTGTAGAAGCAGAAGAGGTATCGCAAGCTACTCACTCCTGAAAATAACCCAAACCAAACAGTTACACAACCCTGGACTGACCCATCGGGAGACAGACCATTAAATGTTGTGGTATTTCGTGGCAGCACTGTACTTTCCAGGCTACAACCACAGTTCTAAAGTAAGTTACTGCTTCTCTAGAGCCACTTCAAAAATCCGTTGTGAAGTACAATTCAGCCATAAATTGTGAGAAACAAGCACTATATGCATCCCTCGGAGAAAGTGAGCAAGAGCCAAGCCGACCTCACAAAAGCTATTCTGTTCAGATAGTGGCAAGTCTCAAAGCAATCTGACTGCAAGTTACGCCTACGAGCTATGGCATACTATCAACCCCAATTACTTGCAGGTATTAACATACTTGCACCCACACGCCAAATGAGACACAGCAGTATTCATATTTTACATGAAACAGTTGAGTTTGACAAATGTCAGATGGCCGTCTAAGGCCATGAGTGGGGGGAAACAAACTGAGTACAAATGCTCAATTCAGCTGCCAAATCATTTGCCTTTATTCTAGTTACTTACAGGACCAATGTGCTCTACAGACCAATTAACAGCATCTTACTGGATGACAAAGCCAGTACCACTTGTACGGTTTGCAACCTATTCTACAATTTTTAAGGACTTTTTTCTTAAGAGTATTCATCACTTACCCATATATACAGGAAACATCTATCACTACATCAATCATGTCACAGCACAACTCATATGATTGCATGTCCACAGGGGAACTGTCTGTTGCAATGTAGATTTTGCTGACTACATCGAAGAGAAAAGCTTTCTCAATGCCTGAATTCTTCAGAGAGAGAGAGAATTTGGATAAATTTTTAAAGTAAATGCATATTAAAAATCTCAAGTAGAATTCATACACTTTCACATTCTTAATAGCAGGAAATGGATTAAACATAACCAATTTAGAGGCTTAAGACAGAATCAAGATTTAGTGCATATAGTTCATAAATACAATACCCTTGCTGCCACAGTACATATCAACATCACCTTCCAGCTGACAAAAATAAAGCTGGGGACTCAGTTAGAATTCTTTTTAGTTTATTATTTACCAGATCATAATTAAGGTGATATGCTTCCAGAAGCCAAATTCAGCAGTTTTCCTCTTCTGTGGTTCCGTTAACTCCAGAAGAGCCACACATTCACATCCACCTGAAGAACCAGCCTCAGAGATGAGTTACTTTATAGTAGTATGCTGACACTTAAATTTTACGCTTGTAGTATCTTGGCTGTTCAGTTTCCCTGTGAGGCAGTTGCCATGTAGTTTAACATGCAGAGCAAAAAACTTATGACTCCATAAAGACTATCACATTATCACAGTTGTGGGTATGGAAAAGCACCAAGCCAACTGTACCATCCCAATTGTAACTGAGCACTTTGGCAAAGTGCACGTGGTCATACTAAGTTCAAAAGCCTTCTGCTGTTAAAGCAAGTTACCACATATAAACTATGCATTTCTGGCAAAGTGCTATTTATGCGCTAGAGGCATTCCTTATCGCTTTTTCCTAGCTAGTCTGAATACCCAAGGCTGCATCCTGAGGACATCCAGATGATCCTTTTGGCATCAGGACCATGCTTCATACCCTCACGGCACTGAGCAGGGTAAGCATTAACATGCCCTTTATCCACTGGGCCAGGTTATTACAGACAGTCCTCTACCAACACAGGAAACAAACATTATACAGTAGCATGGGGTGACACGTCTGACGCACACAGCTCCTCTCAATCGCAACTGTTTTTTTTTTTCATATTGTCCACATGACTGCAACAGCCTCACAGACATAACTTAAATGAGACACGCTACTTCAGCCTTGTCTCTAGGGTGATATTTTATATTTTATATAATTTAAAGTATAGAGCAGCAAATTTTATGTCACAAATTCTGTAAGAAACACAAACACTAAAAGAATAAGGGCAAAAGTCTCACAGGCCACATGATATAGACAGTTTAGTTCAAGGCCAAGTTCCTGTTATGCAAAAAATCTCTTGCCAATACAGCTACATTAGACCAAGTGCCTTAGCAAACTAACCGGTACATAGTGCTGACAGAAAACTTCCGTATCAACAGTTGTAACGAGCCAAATTATGCTTGGTCAGTATTTAGCAAAACATGCACAAAGCATGCGCCAGTACAATTTAGCTGCGGGAAAGAGCTTCTAATGCAGACAACCGGGCCAGCAGAGTACACCAACATGAGTGCCACCCAAATCTCCCTAGGGCAGATCTAGCCAGCATTCCTTACCATAGAACAGTAAGGGTTGGAAGCGACCTTAAAGATCATCTAGTTTCAACCCCCCTGCCATAAGCAGGGACATCTTCCACTAGACCAGGTTGCTCAGAGCTCCATCCAACCTGGCCTTGAACAATTCCAGGCATGGGGCATCCACAGCTTCTCTGGGCAACCCGTTCCAGTGTTTTACCACCCTCACACTGAAGAATTTCTTCCTAATATCTAATCTAAATCTGCCCTCTTTTAGTTTAGAGCCATTCCTCCTTGTCCTATCACTACACACCCTTGTGAAAAGTCCCTCTCCATCCTTCCTGTAGGCCCCTTCAGGTACTGGAAGCCTGCTATAAGGTCACCCCGGAGACTTGACAGGCTGAACAGCCCCAGCTCTCTTAGCTTGTCCTCATAGGAGAGGTACTCCAGCCCTCGGATCATCTTCGTGGCCCTCCTCTGGACCCGCTCCAACACATCCATGTCCTTCTTATGTTGGGGGCTCCAGAGCTGGATGCAGTACTCCAGGTGGGATCTCACGAGAGCGGAGTAAAGGGGTAGAATCACCTCCCTCGACCTGCTGGCCACGCTCCTCTTGATGCAGCCCAGGATACGGTTTGCTTTCTGGGCTGCAAGCGCACATTGCCGGCTGCAAGCACACATTGCTGGCTCCTTCCGTAGTAGAAGGACTTGCTTTACCATTCTGCGTATTTCACTCAAAGCTCTGTTAGATTAACACTTACTGATATAAAGATATTTAGTAGATTTTCCAGCGTTGGCAGTTGCGGAATGAGCTTCTGTACCACTTTACTGAAGGCTTCAAATATTGAATGGTCATAGATGCTGGTCAAGTAAAAGCTGAGATGAGGAGGGAGGGAAAAGGAAGAAAAAAGAGCAAAGATTCAAGAGTATTTCAGAATTGCAACAGAAATGTTAAAGCTATGTTTTTGTAACATTAAGGCCTGAAGATTTAGCTGGGATGCCTTTCTCACAGGTATATCTGACCACTGCACCGAGAACCTAATTTCTGAGTGACTGGAGTAAATATGAAAGACTTCCCCCGTCCCCAGGACATGGGAGAACAGAGAGAAAAATTTGAATATGCTTTCACAGCACACTTACCCTACAGAATGCTTATCACAAAGGCATTAAATGCTTGACTAGATTTCTTGAAGTCCCATTCCTGGCCTTCGCTTTGTTCACATTAACATCAAGACATCCTGGCAATACTTAAAGGCTCCACGAGAATGAAAACAGCAATAAAAACAGAGCTTGTTTTAAAGATATTGATAGAAGACACCTTAAAAGCGAGCCAAGTATCAAGTAAGAGACTAAGCTTTTAAAACTAATCACACTGAAAAGTCAGTGCTAGCCAGCAGTAGACACCAGGCAGCTTCCCCTCTCCTTCCCCTGCCCCTGTCCCTCCAGGACACATGTACAAATTTGGCCTGTTATGCTGAATGAAAATTATGCAAGAGGACCTTGATTATCAGCAAGTTTATGAATAAATCTGTCAATTAGAATCTCATACAGCAGCCTGCCTTATTTTAGTTAGCCTAACAGCTGAGGCTTGGCCATAAATTCAGGAGTGTATTTTAGAATGAGAGTTTGTGTACTATTAAGAAACTAACGAGGCCTTTCTCCGGTCTGTTGACTATTACATTTAAAAGCTGTTACTCTGTATGCATATCAGCAACAGTAGAATCACATATGCCAGAATCTTTAACTCACCTAAGGTGAAGTTTTTCAAGCCCAGCATCCGTAAGGTCATCATTAGCCCTCTGATGAATATCCCTCTGAGTTTCTATTTTATGGTCATCTGATAAGCCATCAACTTTATGAATAAAAACTTCAAAGTTCATTTCTGGGTTGACCTTGTAGGCTTTTGAAACTGTAATGTGGAGTCTTGTTAAAGCTTCCATGTAGTCATCCTGTAAGTCATTTTTGGCAGGAATGAATGACAAGGCTTTATCTCCAATAACTATTCCATTCTGCACAAGGACAAAATATTTCAGTGCAAGAATTTCACTTCTGTAACTACACAGAAATATGGGAGAAGAGAATACCTTGGAGCATCAGAAATCCAAGTAACTTAGATTCTGTTATGTAAATTAAGTTGCATTAACTATACAACGCTCAGCTACACAAAACTAGGCTTCAGAGCAAAAGGGAGAGTACACTTCAACTCCAGCAAAAGGCAGCAGCGATCTCCAAGGTGTAACCAGGTAACCTCCCACAGTGCAAATCCTATGTTCACTAGAAGCTACCAGATACCCAACAGTACCAGTACTTGAAACTGAAGTCAAAAGTGTGCTGTTATTAAATGATGTCCGTAGCTGTCAGCAGCAGAGGGAAGGGATAATTCAGACCACCTAGCACAGCAGGTTCTCATTATTATTGCAGAAAAGTGAAGTTCAGAGTACTCATCCCTTTCCACTCCCTTCCACCGGGAGCGTATGTTTCAGTCACTTCATAAAACTAAAAATCACACACCAGAAGTTAGATTGCCTATGCATCCTTTCATACATAACAGATGTTTATGAACTTATCTAGAAATATAAATTATTAACTTCTCGATCGTTCCTCTCGTACACAAATCAAAAAGAAAACTTCCTTGTAGTTCTTACTGATTTGTATTTACCTGGGCATCAATAACATATATTAGAGCACCCGTTCCTCTGAAGATCATCTCATAATCAAATGTTGGATCAAAAAAGTCCATCTGTCCAGGGAAATCCCATATTTGGAAATTCACAAATGAACTGTTGGAAATATCATCTTTGTAGATCTTATTGGTACTTTCCAAGAACAGAGTCTCATTGGGAGACATTTTGTGAAACACCACCTGTTAAAAGAACACAAATAATAGTCTTGACTTTAACTTATTAGAAAGAGATTGGTAAAAGTTCGGTGACAAATAGGTTTGTCCATTCTAAAGTGTACAGTTTCCTTGTGGAAAATAGACAGGCTTCCTGCATCAGCTAAGGAAATAATCTACCCTCGACCAGAACCAAGCAACCGAATACAGTTAAAGATTTTCACAAGTCTAAATAACACGACTGCCTAAAGACACAGACATCCCAGTTACTCTTTCTTTGCTACAAGTCTAACATAGTGTTTTCACATTGTGCTATATTAGCCAGTTCAGATCTGGTATAAAGCCACAGCGTTAATTAAGCAATGGCAAGCTTTTAAGAACTGTTCCTTTCCAGTCTTAGAAATTCCTAAAGGAAATTTTGCTTTTAATCAAGTGTTATGACACAACATAATCGGACTGTTCCTAAACTACAGTAAAAGCATACAAAAATAACTTCTCAGTTTCAGAGACCCAAATAGCTAGGTAGTTTGCCATCTATTAACAACTGAATTATGTTTGCTGACCCTCTCCTTTCATGTACCTTAAAGAAACAATGAAAGCTTTCATGCTAGTTGGTAAACAGTTTAGCTACAGTGATGAAAAAAATACTCATTGCTAGTACGCAACACCACCACCCAACC
>Ga0065711_1039702_pt1 | contig 17571 bp, 8 predicted proteins | sample Hoacrofraction12_FD_59098 | JGI IMG/M metagenome (GOLD analysis project Ga0065711, IMG submission 59098) | Hoatzin crop microbial communities from Cojedes, Venezuela - Epithelial fraction 12 v2 (version 2) | ecosystem: Host-associated > Birds > Digestive system > Esophagus > Crop | place... | reverse complement strand
CTTCATTCATTTCAAAAAAAAAAAAAAAAAAAAAAAGAAATAATTTCTGGAAAAGTATCCTGATAAGTTGCAGTAATTATCAGTGAAACTTCATATATTTGCATTTACTTGGGTGACTGGAGGTGTTTTAGGATGAGAGGATGATTATGAAGATAACTCTCTGATCAGCATAAACACCCTGTGTGAAACTCTTCTAAAGATAAGAAGAATAACATTTCGTTTCAATAATCTTGTGCATGACATATTTGAAGGAGAACCACCCCTTTGTATTTTTTTGTAGATGAAACGTATCATGTCATCTATTAATATTATCATGTTTCTGCTATGCTATTTAATTTTTGCAAGACCAAAACCTTCAATTAATATGCATGATTGGTTTTAAAAGCTGTCTATTTCAATATGATTTTGTACATTTAAGAAGAAAATCCAATGAGTAATTCTCTCTGTTTTCAAATTCCATGCCAGATCATCTTCCACAAACAACATCTGTCATTATAAGGATTAGACACAGTCAAATTAAGAGCATGACTGAGAAAAGGTAGAGCATTAGGTTATATCAGCCAAGGTTTCTATTTCGAATGGTGGTTTTTGTGACTTGATGAACATCCTTCACAAAGCAGCAGATTATTAAATTCTAATAATTCTAATAAGTTGTGCTTAACAACGCATGTAGTCCAATATGTCCAGAAGAAAATACTGTGCCCAGCAGAAAGTATGAAAAGCACCTGGTTTTTAAATCAGATTTTCAGTGAGTGTTAAAGCTATTGCACTCACACTTGTATTTACATTTGTAGGCAAAGTTACTGGTTTATCAATTACTTGACTTCTTTAAGTATCTGGGTCTAAAGTCCAAAAATGATCATATGAGATTATGTTACTGGATAAGACTATACCATATCTTTATTACAAAACAGAAAAATTTGTGACTCTATTAGAAGAGCGAATAGCTTCTGTTGAAATTTACTATGAAGTGCTTTTGTATCGCACAGCTAACCATCTTAGAAACTTTATTCTACACCAGGCATGCCTGTCAAGTGCTTGCTACAGTGGCACTGTGGTCAAAGTTGTTTCACAATATAAAGCAGACGTCATCTGTATTCTGCTTGTTCCTCACCATAGTGGTTTTTCATATTTATTCATATGAACACTTACCAGCAGGCATTTGAGAACAGCGTCTTCGGCACCGGTGTATTAGAGAAATCGGGGGTTAACTGGGAGGTTAACTCATGTCCTTCTCCTTCATATTTCTGAGAATTGAAAGACAGCAAAAGCATAAAGAGTATTTCTTTGACCTAACGATAAGTCACTGACAAATCAACAAAGTTATGATAATAAATACCAAAGGCCATTGAAAGACTCTGCCTGATCTTCTGCTTCTGTCCAGCACTAGAGGGAAAATACCTGCTGAAATAACGGCTTTTTGGTTTTTATGAGTTCTGGATCTCTATATTTTTTGCACAGATTATATAAATGTGAGAAATGTAGATGACAAATTCACAGGAAGCAATTCTTGTCTACATACAGAAAAACACAGTCGTTGTTTATAGTGAAGGTTGGAATCGTTATCATTTCTATCTTTCTGGCAGCCAGCTGATGTTACAGTATATTTTTATCACAGAATGATATATCAACTGGAAAAGATATACTATTTTACAGTCCTTTAAGATAAGTTAATGTAGGTGACGATGCAAATAGTAGTGCAAGTGATTACTGAAAATCTGACTTTTCCTACTTCACTGTAATTTTGATACGGAATACATTGAAAACCTTTACTGTTAAAAGTAGTGCTAAAATATCTATTTGGTCATTGTCTGGGAAACCATGTACAAGAATCAGAACAGAGTTAAGAAAACAACTTTGACTTCTAGATTTTTTTTGCCACTTAGGAAATAGTGGTAGTGGAATACTAAGGATGTAATAAAACAACGAAGAAAGTAAGATCAACCATTTATCAGCTCTCTGTAACTTTTAACTTTGCGTGTGGCCCAGAAGTCAGCATGAGGCTGGCTAAACAGACATTTTGGCAAGTGAAGTTAATTATTTAACATCATTAGTTATTATCTTTGCCCCTCATAGATCCTTTTTTTAATACGAGCTTTTAAGAAAAAAAAATAAATATTTGTGTTAATAACAATGGTTTTCTGCATTCAGAATTAGGTTAGAAATATTTAATTACTCTGAAAAATAGTTTCAAGTGAGATTATTTAGTTGTTGCTGAACAGTTTTGTTATGTCTGAGAACTTTTTTTCTTTCCTCCATTTAATCTAAAGTTTATATATTTTCAGACAATATTTTAAAGCTGTTATCTGATCTTCTTTCAGAAATAAACTTCCATTTATTCCAGATGAAGCAAGAAGATTTAAAAGTAAAAAAGCAGCAGCAGTTATAATTGCATTTTTTTTTCTAAAATTTGATTTTATTTTGAAATGTCACCTCAGTTGTTTAAGTTTCTCTTCTTTTCCTGTCTTTATCCATAGAAGGCCTAGGATGTTTCCTTGGGCACAGACTGTGCCTCTCCAAGTGATGGAAGAAATGAGATCAGTTACCATCTCTCATATTTTTGCACATTAGTTCTCCCTCCACCTTCTTTACAGTCCTTGTAACATGGTTTTCCAGCAATACGTCAGATATTTTGGAGGAATCAGCACATCAGATGGATACTTTAAAATGAATGAATGCTCTCTAACATTTTGAGCAAAATAGTTTTTTTCTTCTTCATAGTGCACTCTGAAGTTTTATGTACTGTTGGTACAGTAAAGGGGGAGAGCTTTTAGATATTAAGAAATCAACTCTGGAGGATGAAATGCAGGGAGACATTCAAGTATCTCCCCAAAACAGATGTGAGAAAATTGCCCCTCAGCACTGAGAAAGATTTTGAAGTCTGAAAATAACTTCTATTTGAAAACCTAGAAGCTGTTTCATTTCTCTTTGAGTGAAACTGAGAAGGCAGCTAAAGTTTGAGGATCCATTCTGAAAATTGATTTGGTTTATTTGTATTTCTGAATTTATGATTCTATAAGCCAAAATGTTGATGGAAAAGGTTGAAACAGCATATGCTGAGTGCTGTTTGGTTGCCGCAGCTGTGCTTGGTCACATACATCTCACTGCGCTCCAGATATTTCTGATAAACTGTGTCCCATCTTGAGCCGAAATGCCATCAATCACTGCGAGTTACGAAGCCAACTGCACTACACAATTTGGACTGTCTCCTAGAAGGAATTTAGATGGATTCATTTTTCATGCTCTATTGGATTTCTGTCCTGATGTTGATAAAACACCCAGTTGAACCCATGCATAAACGTTGCAGAGCCTTTCTGCAGCTTGTACCTATTCAACGCAGAAGTTATTCTCTGTGCATGAGAAACTCAACAGAAAGGGCAGAGCCATGGATGAAAAGTGTGAAGAAACGTACTGAAATATCAGGTGGCATTTTACTGCATTAAACTGCTGTCAATTTAGTCAAGTGTGTCTTAATGACTAGCTTTTAGTTACCCAACATTCACAAATTATTAGGAAGTTAAAAAAAAATAAATCCATTTAATCAAATTAATATCTCAGGGGCCCAAAATATCTGGCCATCGATTTGCCATGTCATGAATGGAAATTTGCAATGATCTTTCAACAATTTTTAGGACTAAAAGTCATCCAGGATCAAACTTTTTTCTTCAGAGGCCAACAGTAGACACACAAAACTATTTTCCAGAGGAGCTCCCTTCTCTAGATCTGTTCCTGATCCTATGGCAGGGAAGATTATTCAAATTTCTCTGCTTCCTACCAGGAGAAAAAGCAAAGCAAAGCAGGCTAATGATCCTGCTGGCCACAGCCTGGCCCAGGTTGTTTTTATTCTGGGAGCCACAGGTTGGTGAATTCAAGTGCCCCAGAGACACTGGGCCAGATCTTTCTCTGTACATTTCAGTCAGCTTGAACTTCAGAATCTGTTTTGTCCCCCTTCTGATCTGGGTGTTGGCACACCTTCAGGGTTTACTATAGAGCTGCCATAATCCATGCTAGTATTATTAGGAAATTGTTAAGAAAATATTTTTGTCAAATTGGTTATGTTTTACAGCAGGATTTGCAATCAGATTGTGTTCTTCTGTGTTACCGTTCATGTCTTCCACTCTGACCTCTCTCAGAACTGATAATATCTCCTGGACCTGAAAATATGAGGTTTCCGTTAAATCACTCAGAGTTTATTTCGTGACTTTTTCAGCCTTGTGTCTCCAGGTTTGGGGTTGGGACTAGGTGATCTTCAAAGGTCCCTTCCAATGCAAACCATTCTGTGATGCTGCTATGAGATTGAAGACTGTTCCCTTTTTCTCAGGTACATTTCTGAGGAGTTTGATCAGAGTTGTTTTTTTTCTAATCCAGTACACCAATGGGACTTCAATCTTATGGGAAATTCTGTTCACTTCTTAACAGGAAAGTCCTTTATAACCCTGGCAAAATTTTCCCATCTTCATTAGTCTTTCTGATAGCAATTATATTTGCTAGAGAAGGAAAAAATCAGACCTCTGGTAGCTGATATCCTTTATACTGTTTTTTTGAGGATGAATGCTCAGAACACTTCCAAGCGTCTTGCATCTGTCTGTATTCTAAGTCACAACAGAAATTTGCCTGTGCTTCCTTCCAAACCCATATGAATCCACTCCAGGAGCCTGCTGTCGTATACTGAGCGTTAGTTGTGCTTTATCTTTTTATACCAACAGCGCAAAATCCTTTAAAGGCATTCCTTATCTTTGAGTGTCAGATGCTGAAAAGTCATAAGATTTACATATTTCATTAAAGAGAATTTCTCCCTGGCATAACTGACTTGTGCAAACATATTACGAGATCATGATCATTGAAAGGGGATCCTCTGCACCAGTTAGGGCTCATTCAGAACTCAGGCAAAATGGGATATTTTTTTTTTTCACGGCATATGCCTGCAGATGGAAACTGTAAAACAGCCCTTTGAACCTCCACTTAATTCTTAATTTGCAATGTGCTCCCACTGAGCTTTAACAAGCCAAATCTGAACTCACAGACATCAGGACTACAGTTTTGCCCGTTCCGTTGCTTTGGTGCCAGCCTGGATGTTGGCTTATTCTCAATGTTAAACCACTCTATCCCTCTTCTGTGATTTAAAATACTGTATACGCTATAAAATAATCCCAGAAGTATAGTTAAATGGCCACGCAGAGTTTTTGTGGGATGCTCAGGAAGGTCCTGTTGCTTCTTGAGACCTCTTCCAGCAACCACAGGAACTGCAAACTAGGGAGGCTGTTGGTTAGCTGCGCGAGGGTACATCTCACAGCCACGTCTGCTCGTCACCTGCCTGAAGATGAAAAACAGCACTTTATTCCCCGGCCACAGTGAGATTCCTTGGGGGCTTGCTCAACCAGCTCAGACTAGGTAAGGCTCTGTTCTCAGGAAATCTAAATTCACTTCTTTTAGCCCACATGGGGAAGCCCTTCATTCTTCACTTCTTAGTGTGCTGTCTTGATGCTGCCTTGTCCAAAGCAGAAAGAAAAATGGTTATTCCCAGGATGCAGCCTAAATTTCTCCCTACAGTAGACTCCAAATTTTACCTTGCTCAGGAATTAATTTGCTGGTGGTCGTTCCTGGCTCTTATACCATGGCTGCTCCGGCATCTTTTAAATTCCTAGGTGTCAGACATGCCAAATCATTCTACTTACGACATAAAATGGGTTTCCTCCTTGCTGCATTTTTTCCACAGAATAGATATTTGGATGTGCGTGTGAAGAACAACACTTCTTCATGGGCATCCAGATACTGACAGCAATTGTTCTAGTCTTTATGTCCATTTTATGTAAAAATGGGTGAAAAAATTTGTCATTTGTTATTTATTTTTATTTTAGTTTACAAAATTATCTAGGCTTTGGTGTTTTTGTTATATGCATATTCTGCCAGCATGATGACGCCCTTAACTATTGCAGTAATACAAACCCAGTGATAAATACTTATCTAGTCAGCCTGAAGAGAGACTAACTTCAATTTGTTTTTCATGAACATCAATCATACTCCTGACCTGTGATGACACTTGCCTCAAGTGGGAGGAAGCTTGCAGGATGCTTCCTCACAAAGCAGCTGAGAATCAGCCAGTCCCATAAACCAGGCGTGGAGCCCAAACACATTTCTCAGGAGAGGCAGATTTGGAGACTCCAGCAGATACACTATTTCAGCATCTATTTCACATGTTCTCTGCCAGTTGCTATTTTAATCCATTATTACTTAAAAGCTGATTTTGTTGATGGGATTTTTTATCCTGTTTTCTTGTTTTCTCACTTAACATTTCACTTACTTATAAGAAGCTGTGAAAATTATGTATTTCTGTAATAACATACATAGGCACAACACATGGCTAATTTGATGCAAGAAATTTTAGGCAAACGCATTTAAGGAGAAGCTTATGGATCCCTAATCCAATATTCTTTAACTTCTCAAAATAGAGGTGTATAATGAGAGACCAGACGCCATCTCAAACACAGTACTGAAAATGTTACACTACTGTAATGCAGTAAGTCATAGTATCTGTAGCACTATTGTCATTTCAGTGGTAATGGTGAGTTTTCATAATGTCATGAAGAAATACTTATTTTGGTTTCATTTAGATACATTCTGTAAATGGCATAAAATAACACCAGGTACACTTAGTAAAGCAACTGTTATAATGGCATAGACTGCATTTTTATATGACCTTTCTTTTTCTAGAATTACATCTCCGAAAAAGACATATGTTATCAGAAACAATAATGAATGCAATTTGTGTATTTTATACATATACAAGGTATTGGAGTCACATAGACAAATGGGGAGTCTTTGCACTATGGTTTTATATAGTTATCGGTTTCAGAAAAAGTACATTTATTTCATTTAGCCTACTTTTTACAGCTCAGATAATAGCTCATTATAGGTAAAAGTTGCTATAAATTGTGTGGACCATGAAATTGCAACTGGGGGAGCACTGCAGCCAAGAAGTGTAGGACTTCGTAAGGCACAGCTACTGTGGCTCAAACCATACAATCAAGCCCTTACTTCAGAAGTTAATGAGGTTTGTAGTAAAGTACAGTTTAGGCTGCTGACAAAAATTATTAGGACAGTAAGCGATTTGTTTTGTTTACAAGTACTCCATAGATAATCAGCTGCATTAAAGGGACTGAGCACATAAAAATACAAGGTAAAGCATGGAGGTAAAGAGTAGGACTGGAAAGTTGTAGGTTTGCTGTTAAAAAAATGGTGAAATCTACAATTTTGCTTTAATAAATATATTTAAGAAGCATATGTACATTTCTTTAGGCAACTCTGGGAGCGTACCTTTATAACAACAGATTTTTACCTGAGGTTCCAAGATGTAAGAATTCATCAGCATCTTTGTAGCTGTATTCAGCGGTGTGGGTCACAACCTGCCTCCAACACCAGCCGAGTGCTATCACTCATTTAATCAAGAAGATCTCTTCAAGATATGCTATATCTCTCTATGCATTCAAGAGCAACAATTTTGGGCTGTGTGTAGCCTAAACAGGAAAAAAAAGAAGTAATTTTACTTCCGCAATTGTCAAGGCTGTTCAAAATGCAAAAGGAAAAGGGAGGATAGGAGAGCTCCAGCAGTAAGCCCCTGCCCCACAGAGACTCCAGCAAGTGCTTGAGGCGGGTGGGAATAACCTTTGCTATTGCCGTAAGCCTTCCGGCTCCGAGTCCAAGGAACAAAACACTCCTGGTGTCCCATCTGTAGGCAAACACGAGAGGACCTGGGCCAATTTTGGCCACCTTGACCAGAAAGTGCCCTAGATGGAGCTTTTGCTCCCTAGTCAAGACGAGCCTGTGTGTAACCGACTGCAAACATTTATTGTACCTGTTCTCATATGATGGGCGCAATGCAGAAGCTTACAGCAGCACGCGTTTTACGTGATTGTGTATTAGTAGGGTCAGTTGCATCTAACCTTTACTTTCACAGAGTTAAGGGATATACTGGGGAAAATGGAATACAGTGGAACTACAACATCACCAATGACATGGTACTTACAAAGAGGAATGTAATTCACGTTTTCTTCATATGCAAAAGCTAAAGGGCATCAGTTGATACTTCTGTCAAAGGACCTGTATAATTATGTAAAGGTAATTTTTCAACAAGAATGCTCATCTGTGAAATTTTAGAATTTTAAAAAATATTTTAAAGATTTTTTATTATTTATTTTTAAAATATTAATATATATATGCATAGAGGAAGGATTATAGTTTGCTCTTACATGCTAAGAGCTAAATTTGAGGAGAAGTTCAAGCTGTTCTTTCTATCTCCTTAACTTCAGGCAAGCAAAACAATCACAGAAAGCCTTGCAGGTTTCAGGAATGCCCTCAGGGAAGCCTTGTGGAACTGGGACCACAGATCACAGAATCATAGAATGGTTTGGGCTGGAAGGGACCTTAAAGGTCATCTCGTTCCAATCCCCCTGCCACGGGCAGAGACACCTTCCACTGTCTGATACTGCTTGAGCAAATCCTGTGCTTTAGAAAAGTGTCCCCCACTCCCAGACTTTTGAACCCAGAGGCAGGAGCACTGATTGACTTCCAAAGTAAGAGAAGCTGAACCCAGGTATGGGCCCCAGACCTTCACAGACATACCCTGGATTTAAAATGGCCACAGGCTGGTGTCACTTGTCACATTACACAAGAAAGCATTGGCTGAAGAAAGCAGCCAAAAAAGGCTCAAATAAATCTTCTCCAGAAAGAAATCTCCATTCCTACGATAGCCCTGCCACGAGGATTTCTGAGCTGCCCCAGGCTGAAGCTTAGGTTGAGGAGCACATCTCCAGGGTGATGACATATTCCTGGCCACACAGAAGGGACGGGGCCAGTGGGCTGCAGCAGATCTGGGGACATCCGGCTTTGCTCTTCCCAGCTGCCTTTGGATGACGTTTGATGGATCAGCGCCCTTTGCTGGGCACACACAACAAATGGGCGACGCTACCAAAATGCCTTCGTTTCAACAGGGGAGCACAGGAGTTCTCACTATACAAAATAAAGACACTATAAATTTTTTTGTTGCGTTAGTAAGACAATGTCTCTTCTTTTGTGATTTAAAATCTTGGCCTGATACTCACTTTGAGAGTGTTGTTCTCTCTTGGATTGCTCTTTGTCCAATGTCTTCAAACTTCGCTAATGTACAATGACTGGGAGTTTATATGGATTCAAACAGTGATTGGGAAAACTCATAGAACAAAAATCTACCGAATGCTACGAAATACAAAGATAATGTCTTTCATTTAGGCAGCCTTAGAACCATGAGTTTTTTAGAGACAAAAAAATACCCCTGGGGATATACCAGTCCAGCGGTAACATCTGCTCTCCCTCGCTGGTTATGAGGCTAAATGAATCTTTGCTCTGATCCAGTGGAGTTTCTCTTTTGAATAGGGAGCATGATCTATTATTTTAACTTTTCAGTAGGTTGCATGTTAAGCATTAATTATTTGAAGTGTTGAAACTTCTATTTAGGCATTTACTAATTTTTCAGAAGAAAATTACTCTCTGAAGTCAGTTTATTCTGTTTCATTTATGATCTTTAAAGCACAAGTTTAATTCTTCTGTATCCAAAAAAGTACCACAACTTGGGCCACTTGATATTTGGTATTAGATACGCATTTGATATTATAGATGTGTTGGGGTTTTTTATTCATGAGAAGAACAAAGTGGTGGTCTACTGATAAACTTCCATTGTAGCTGAGGTGAATTCCTAATATTCTTACGAATAATGGAAAACCAATTGATTAAGAACGATGCTTACATAGGGGCTGCAGGTTTAAATAGAGCTATAAGAGGAAACTTTCCTTAGCATTTAATATGCTTAATCTTTCTTTTAGGCAAGGTAAATAACATTGAGAACCCTGGGTTTGCACAGTCAGAGTGCACGATTTAAAAATGATCACCTATTCTTGTAAAGTGTTAATAAAAAACACTAATTAAAAGTGGTAAATTTACAGAATCTCAAAAGCAACTAAAAAGCTATTTTGAACCCAATGCTATTGTATGTAACTACTGTAAGAACTGGCTTGAAAAAGCCCCTGCATGTTCCAAAAACCTGCTTTAGCCATGCGTGATTTTTAATCAAACTGAGGTAGTATAAATAAAGCATATCTTTTCCTTTACGCCTTTCCTTCTTCACAGTTACTTTTCCTCCTTTGTGGTTAGTATAGAATTCAGACCTAGAAGTACCTGAAACTCTACAACTAAATTTTAAAAAATTGTTTAAATGGTAAATTTGATTCTTCTTGGCCTGATTATATGGGTACAAACCAGAAATGATTCCACGGAAATCAATGTGGCTGTAGTGATGTAATCTCAGTAGAACCTGGAAAATATATCAGCCCACAGGATACAAGCTTGCCATAAAAAATGTTTGTCATTTCAAAAAAAACCCAGACAGGATATTCTTGCTTCTCATTGAAAAATAATTTTGATTTTCAAAATATACTTATTGCACAAAGCTGCTCTTTATCAGGAAGAACTCAACCTGCGTACACTTGGTGTAAAGTGAAATTTTATGTTTTCCAAAACTCATCATGAGAAGACTTTTGTTTTTCAACATCAGTGTGTATTTTACCCAGAGCTGTATTATTAAATTCAACAATTTAGATTATTACCTTTAAGTACACTATTTTAATTTGGCTTCATTTTTGTCACTTTGTAATTAATCACAGAATTCAGCCATCTATATTGCTTCACTTCCTTATCAGTAATCACATGGATTCTTTTCAGCTTAGAATGGTTGTAGGGGCTAACATAAATACCAATGTAGCATGTTTCAGTACACATAACAACATCAATTAAATGTAAACTTAAAGTACATGTAAATAAAAACCTTAACTACATGGTTATACATTTTTTTTCTCTCTTCAGTTGTACTCTATTCCAAAATGTAACTGCATGTGTGGAAATACACAAAAGCACGTTGAGGATAACAAAGAGCCACTTGACTGACACAACGAGGTGGGACTATGTCACTCCCAGTCACTCCCTGGAGTTCCTAGGGACCGTCTCATGATGACTACAGGTATCAGAAACGAAACCTCTGCATAAGAGACAACAAACCAGCATCATTTACCCACTACACACTTTGTGCAGAGCCCCCGTGTACCGCAGTAGACAGACCTGGTCTTCACAGAGAGAAACTTGAGCTCTGCCCATGAAACCTGCCCGCACACATACACCAACGTGATGTAGCAGGGAGGAGCCATCTGAATTTTACTGCAGGTGACTGTGGAATACAAATACCTCCATGGTGACAAGTTCAATGTCTATTTGTTTCTTAAAGTACCCAATAATCCATCTATTTAATCACTGCTTCAGCTCAATGTTCAGGGTTATCCCCAAATTATATTAAGAACCGCCTAAGTGCATTTGTTAGGCAGAAGTAGCTAAGCCTGTGTAAATTGTAAATTACATCTCCCTGTAATTTAACGAGGGCAGGGACAGAGAGAATTATTTATAATTACAACTGACTGTAGGAATAGATGGACGTCCTTGGTTACCTCTGCAGGCTGTGCTGCGTGTGTGTAGCTGATCACGACATCCTCTGAGCTGATGGAGGGCCAATTTTGCCCATTTTCCACTGTCACAGTCTCAGCTGTCAACCCGCCACTAGGTGTTACTCAGTATTAAATCTGGCCAAAGCAGTGAGCTGAATCTGGGGTATTATTTCTAATAGCAAACTTAAAAGAATACAACTGTGAAATGCACTTTGCAATTAATTTTATTTTTAGGGATTGTTTTCATAATGGTCTAACCAAACACAGAAGCAACACCGTTGGCTGCAGAAATGCAGGATGAGTTACTTGTCCTTGTTCTTCAAACAGAACAAAAATCAGTGGCAGTTCACAGGATATTGTTGCTTTTATTCAGTATCTTTCCATATCTTTAGTGTCATCTTCTATCATTTCACCTCAAAATCTAATGCCTATACATAACTCTGTGTCTTGCTCTTAAAAAACTAAAATGAGAATCCTTTTTTTTCCCCATCACTTCACGGCTAAAGCATGAGCATATACAAACCTGTATTTCTTCAGTCCTGTCAGCATGATCTAAGAGAAGAACTCTCTCTCCGTATATGTTTGTGTGTGTGTGTGCGTGTGCCACGCAAGAGATTCAGTCACAGTGAAACCCAGTGATGTTCCTTGTTGGCTCCTTTTGGAGATGTCAGTCACACAGTAACTCTGTCATATTTTCTTGGAATTCTGTTAAAAAAGTGTTTTCCTACCAGAAAGATTTTTTCCTGAAGCAGGAGACAGAAGACATTGTGGAAGCTGCAGAGACTCACTAATGGTGAGAAAGATTTGAACACTTGTTAAACGAGATGAAGAAACCACCCCTGCAGAAACGAGGATTGCTGCCGAATATGCTCTGGGACAACGTCCTTAGTGATCGTTTTCAGGTTTGTGTTTCCACAGATGTGGGCTTATTAGCTGCTCTGACTTTCAACTCCCATTTGTTTTGGTGGGAATTAAGAATTTTTAGTCTGGTGAAGTTCCATTCCCTGAAGGCTGTGATAAGCAGATATAAACACATACAGAAATTGCCTTATGACTCCAACATCTATCTTTTGTCTGCAGCATCAGTTTGCTTTCAGAGAAGTCTTGACAAGATTATAAAATCACAAGTAGAAAAGAGCATGAAACAGTTCTGCTTTGGTTCTTCAAATCATTATTCTCTTTGCACAACTTCGCATGAGCATCATTTGTCTTACCAGCAGAAAGGCTGTTCTATTAATAGTTACTGTACGGGGGGTTTGAAAAGCTGTGCTGCCAAAAGCAAACTGTTTGAATTTTAATGTGGCTTTGAGGTCAACTTTCTTCCTTTTTACCCCTTTCTCTGCCGATTTATTTCCACTTATATTCCTAAGGATCTACGAGGTATTACAGTACTTTCCACAGGAATTCACTTCATCCAATTTTAAGCTTTAGATGGATTCTCCTTCTGGTCAGTTGACTGACATTTTAAAGTTTCTGTAGTTTGAAATACAGGAGCAAGGCGGCCCTTAGGCTGACTAAACCTAGCAACAGAGGGCTCCAACAGGGAACACAAACTCCAGAGAGAAGAACAGACAAGCTCCTGCGTACACAGCTCAGGTCTCGGGGATCTCGAGACAGGCTGGTCATGTTAGTATTTGGTTGCGTGGAGAGCACAAGGCATTGTGTATGTATCAGTTTAAATGTCACAGCATGTTTCCACTGATGAATATACGATCGGTCGTGTTTCTCACCCTTGGGATCTCTGTTAAACATTTCTCCTGAACATCTGCAAAGACATTTCTTATGGCTGCTGCATGGACTGACTGAAATTCTCTTGGGACCTGCATTTTCGACAAGAAGTATTTTACAAGGGAAAAATTCCCAGTTTTCAATTGCATGTCATCTCCATTTACGTCTCACACAGGTCCCCAAGGTGGGCTTGTGATCCCATAGCTGTTCTGCAAGGTGTTGCTGCTGCCTGCTCAGCTTTCCTTTCTTCGGCCGAGGTGGGAATGGAAGAACACATGGACTCACAGAACAGTTACCCCCTCACAGTCCTTTATGCAGAGGGGAAGCAGAGAAGCACGGGGTCGTGCTGGATAAAAGTCATCTTCCAATGGTAAGGCATGCTGTTTGTGAATGTGAACATACCGAGCCAACACCGTGAAGTAACAAGCAAGTAGTAAATAACCTGCTCCACCAAGCATGCACTATTTGATACACAACACTGTAAAAGAAGATTTTGCTGTCGCCCAGCTGCGACCACAAACAGATCATGCCATTTCCTCTCCCTGTTCAGATGACAGAACAAACTACCTCAAGGTACAAAAGGAAAATTACTTAAAACATTTGGCTATAGCAGCCCTGGATAATCTGCTGAGAAGACAGATGGCTGGCATGTGCACTGGAGGTGAGTATGGCAACCGCACACACACACACAAAAGAAGCTGAAGTACCAACGCAGTTCAGCAACTTCGGCCTTTTTCTTCAAAGGGTTTCCCTGCTCCCCTGATGGTGGGTGAAACGCTCTTCTCATGGTAGGCCATAACAGTGTTACTGCTTACATTGTTAGATACAAAAAGGTAGAATTGATGTTTCCACAAAATTTCTCACAAAAAGAAAGTCCAGTGCTTAGCTTTTCTGAAATATTGAAAGTGTAGAAGCACTATCAAAGTATTCTCTTCTAATTTTAGGGAACTTCTTCCCTACCAGAAAACAGTGTTAGAGTTCTCGGTTACATACAGACAGTGCAAGATGTTCTCCCCAGAACAGCTTTCACTCCCCAAGAGGCAAGAACTGTGCTTCTGACAAGGTTTAACAAGCTACTGTAAACATAATTTAAGCAAACATTTTTATGAGCCATGGTATGTAACTTTCTGTAGGCAAAATTATCATTACTGTTCCTCTAGTTATTTCCCCTAGTCTTGTTCACATTAAGTCAAATAAACACAAAAATTTGTTTCCTGTACAGCACCCTTTGGGCTGCATCCCATAATTGTACAAAATCATTGTTTGGCTTTGACTTCTAATAGAAACTGTGGGGAAAAATACAGCATATTACAGGCAAAACAAGTGTTGATCCTGTCTTATTGCAGTTAAAATAATCTTTATTTTTGGATTAACAGAACAGGGTAAAAAAAAAGAGGTAATGCATGAGCCTTGCCGTCTTCACTGGACGCCCTAAAGAGGCAGGGTGCTGTCACCTCTGGGCTTACCAATTCACTTTGTCACGGCAGCCAACCTACCGTGAGAGCGAGGATAAAGTCAGAGTGTCACAACAGCAGCTGCCCTGCTGTGCCAGCTCTGTGCCTGATCATTCTTTCACCCATTTAACGATGAGTATTTCGTTTCTCTGAAGCCATCAAACTTCTCCAGTAATCACCTTTTCCTAACTTAGTAACAACTACAGTTACTGTCCACAGAGGTTTTCGAACCTGCTTTTCCTTGCCCTGCCGTGCCACCTACTCCTTAGCGCTTTGGTTTTCTTCAGTCCAGGCAGATGAGCAAAGCAGCTGACAGAGCTGATTCAAAGAACAAATGCGCTGATGGTGGAGATCTGCAAACTTTTGTGTAAACAGAAGCAGAAAAGGGAGAAATGGAGATCTTCTTTTAAATGCAGAGACCCCCTTTCCTTAGACTTCCCAGACAGGCTAAGGGAAGCACCATACACGAGCTCGTAACACTCAACCCACAACCACTGATACAAAAGGAACTTCAGCAAAGTTGCATCTCTGCTTTGCAAGATGAATCAATGTCTTTTTTTTTTTCTTTCCCAGACACCACCATGAATTGGAGAAAAAAAAAAAGCACTACTTCATTTTAAGCAAAAAAGCTTTATTTTAGTTTATAGGCTTGCTTGTATTAAAAACAATTATTTCAAAATCAAATTCACATAAAACTCAGCATGTAAATAAACTGAAGTTATCATTGGTCAAGATCCATTTCTGAGAGACAAGGGCTCCAAATTACACTTTAACGACCTTGCATGGCAACAGGTAAAACTGGCATGGCAGTAGCATCTCCTAGTTTACAGGCCGAGTTGTTACACAGTCCATCCCCCCCATCACATTTTAAAACACCAGCAGCAAACTGGTGCAGTTCAATGGTTGCTTATTTCCCATTAATGCATTGAGCAACCCATGAAGAAAGTATCCCAGTTTCATCTGCTACTTCACACGAGTAAGTGCTCTTCAGCGTTGTTACAGGCATTGCTACTTTCTTACAGAAATCAAAGTACTTGTCTTAAAATCTTTTCCTTACAATACCAACATACAGATTTTCAGAGGAAACTCACAATCAAGCCACATTATATACACTTCAAATGTACAATTATCTTTAAAAATGCCTGTGTACAAAATAGAGGGTTCTCTTACTAGAAAAACTCACATGCTAGATTTCAATTACATCAACATTTCAAAAGAATTGAAAATAATTGATGAGTAATAGCAACATTCCGATTTACTAGCAACCTTCCTGCAAGCAAGTGTAGAGGTACCTGCACTATATTTAAGATTCTAATAAGCTTTTTTGGACAATTTGCACTATAAACCTCATGTATGAAGTATGTGAAAAGCTCTCAGTTGTGATGAAAGAATAAAAGCTAGTTAATTAGCGCAAGATTATTTCAGTAAAATATAAAATTATGCTACTTGTGAAGTAAATACTGCAAGGGCACCTGATTTACAGCCAGTTAGACAAAGAACATTATTAGTGACTCGAACGCATACATTAGTTAAAAAGTCAAATATATACAAAAATATATTAGAAAGTGGTTGAGTTTAACCACAGGCTCATGTAAAAAATGTTGGTTTAAATAGCAATAGCAAAAAAATAGCTGTTTTATCTATCTGCAACAGTACAAAAGGCAAAACCTACATATGAGGTAGCAATGCCAAATTTGAAAAAAAAACCAAACCAACTTTGGATTGAGGAGGATTTCCTACATTTTCATAGCATATCTATCAATACAAATATTTAAATGACACTTCAATTGTTTCAAGAATTAATACATTAATTTACAAAAACCTTTATTCAATGAACATTTTAAAAAAATTACTGGAAATTGATTTAGTTACTGATTTCTCCTGTTTCTAAACAATCTATCGCATTTTCAAATCCAAACACTGTACAGCAAAAACGTGGAGGCTTTATTATACACTCAGTAAATGCTATGGTACATTAAGACAATTTACAAAGATCAGAATAAGCCAACTCTGGTCATTTTATTCTTTTCTGTCAAACACGCATACACTGCACCTTTTCCTATGCCGTGTTCAATGAAAGATGCAGGATTAAGGTTCACTACTCACTTCCACAGCTCTGCGTACAGCTGCAACAAGTGGTTGTATCATCTACCTTCAGGAGCCTGAGCCAGAAGCGTGGCTTCTCTCTAGGGTCAGGGGCACTGCCAGGCAGCAGCTCAGAGTCCCCCTTGGTCTGTGCTGAAACTGCCTCAAGCACCTTGGGATGGGGTGGGAGGGAACAGTCATGCCCCTTCACTTCTTCCCCCAATCCCATTCCTTTGTCCCTCCTGCAGGTGCAAGGCAGAAGGGGCCACCTTGAACCTCCCTGACCAAAAAATCCCATTAATGAAAAGCCAGGAGGGGACAGTCACCCAGCTGAGCTGTGCCAGCTCTCGGCTGGGGGCTGCAGGGTAGCCAGCAGCACCGGCCCCTCATGTGGGCTGAACCCTCTGCTTCCAGATCCACTGATCAAAAAGACCCTGCTTCTACTCCGACTCAGGCAACAAAGTCGGACATCTCACATTAGATGGTACAAGTCACACCAAAAAATGAACTGCATGGAATTTCTGTATTTATTGTATTAAGAAAATAATATACTTTACATCACAGTGCTTAATTAAATGCAATTTAAAAAAATGTAAACTCAGGATTCTAGATAAATTTTAGCTTGAAAAATTAGGGCTCCAAGACTTTTTAAAATTCACAATTTTTTAAAAATTGAAGTCACAGACAGTCAGTTCACATAACTCACATATTTAAGGTTACTTGTAAATACCTGTTGATGCACTTCACTGTTTGGTCACTTTTTTTTTTTTTTTTTTTTTTTTTTT
>Ga0065711_1012780_pt1 | contig 17571 bp, 10 predicted proteins | sample Hoacrofraction12_FD_59098 | JGI IMG/M metagenome (GOLD analysis project Ga0065711, IMG submission 59098) | Hoatzin crop microbial communities from Cojedes, Venezuela - Epithelial fraction 12 v2 (version 2) | ecosystem: Host-associated > Birds > Digestive system > Esophagus > Crop | place... | reverse complement strand
CTCTGGAGATATTCCAGCCCCGCCTGGACGCGGTGCTGTGCAGCCTGCTCTGGGTGACCCTGCTTGGGCAGGGGGGTTGGACTGGGTGACCCACAGAGGTCCCTTCCAACCCCTGCCATGCTGGGATTCTATGATCTTGTGGAATAGATTCCAACTGACCAAACAGACACGTCATACTTACTAAAGGACACCGTTGATTCATCAGCCAGGTAATGAATCCCTGGAAACATCCCTGGAAACATTCAAGATCAGGTTAGACAGGGCTCTGAGCAACCAGATCTAGTTAGTGGTGTCCCTGCTCGCTGCAGGGGGGTTGGACTAGATGACCTCTAGGGGTCCCTTCGGACCCAAAACTTTCTATGATTCTGTGATTCTATGAATTAGGTGACTGCAGGAGAATTCTCACATTGTAAACAATGAAAATGAATTTTTGTTAATACCAATAGTAGCACAAAAATCTGTTGAGTCTTTCCTGCTTAAAATAGCATGCTTACTCAACATCAGGAAAGGAGAGAGACCTACTTTACCATGTCAATCACAAACCATAATTTATTACACGCCTGTTTGATTTTCCAAGTTAGTACAATTACATGCTGTTGCTTCTAGATACAATTTAAGTAAAGGCAGGTATCAAAAAATACCCACACATTCTGATTCATTGGTATGCCATGCAGCCAAAGACTTGTAGAAGCTGTTAATGATACATGAATTATGTATGCTACAGCTCAATATAACATTTGGTGTGATTTAAACAGCATGAACTTTTAGTGAAAGTCATTTTGATTCTGTGATGTATTACGCTTCGAAAACCCTTAGCAGGAGGTGGGAATTGAATGATGCTCTCTGAAAGCTTTTATTTGTTAAGCATACACAATGCAGCTGCAACTAGATCCTAAATAATGGCAAGGAGTGAAATGGGAGATCTGATATAAAATCAGGTTGCTGCACAGCTCGACTCCGAGTGTGTCAGCGAGGGAATGAGAAGCAGCAGAGGGGAAGAACGGACAGGAATCAACCATTCCCCTTTTCTTCTGCAGCAACCGAACTTCAAGCTACCGTGGCAATATTTCGCATTCCAGCATCCCTGTTGAACTGCACATCTCACTCTGCAACACCAGAGAGCTGGCTCTCGGTCCTGTGAGTAGGCTGCCATTCCAGTAACGAACTCATGAATCACTACAGAAAGAGCCATCCAGTTGCTCGCGAAGGGTGAAAAAGGAATTTGCCTAAGTACATATCTCATTTTTAAAAAGTTAAATGCAAGAAGGGGAAGAAAGATTAAAGCACAGGTGGATAATGTGATCCTTACTTTTATTTTCTCTTTAAGACGCCCAGATTATTTGGAAAGAAATACATCTGAAGATGACAGCACCGATTTCTGATGCCCAAGGAGAGCTTTAAGCAGTGACCCATTTCCTACTATATATGTACCTACAGCAGTGCTTCAGAGGAAAGTAGCATTAAGATTTGCAAAATTTGTCCATGGACGAAGATGCTGCTTTACTTGCTCTGTTCTTGCACAGTGTGGGTTTATTCCCTGGTACTGTAGGGAAGCCTTTGCAGTGCATAACCAAAATCAGGGATCCATTCTATTAAACACTGAATGTTCTTAAGTACAGGAATTCCTCTCCTTAGTGTAATATTTTGCGGTTTATTTCAAGCTCATTTAGCACTGACCTATCTCCTCCACCACTTGTTAAAGATAAACCTGCCATTGGCGTGGTAGTAAGTATAGGAACAGCCCAACACACCGTACTTCTGAAAGCCTTGTCTTGATGCCAGTAGGCACTGACAGAAAACAAGTATCGCCCCAGTTTGACGGATGGAAATAGAGGTGCTCTCCCTCAACTTAACTTTACAAACTCGCAGAGAAAATAACTGAGATCTCCAACATGCCAGCCCAACTGCTTTGACAAATAAGCTCCTCCACTGTACGACAGCTTAAATTTACTCATAAAATCAGATCATCCTTTTAGGGATGGGTTTGAACACAGCGAGTATTTTTGACTGAATTGATCCCTTCTCCTGAAGTTTGAGACAGAAGCATAAATGCTGCGATATTCTTGTCAGATATTTATAAACTGCCACAAAGCGTGAAGCCACAGCCTATCAGTTCTCTTTTCACACCAGCCCCTACCAAGGGCAGTCTCTTTCAATCCTGACGACAAGCTGGCCAGGCAACTACTGAAGGTTTTGTGTGAGGGATAACGTTGCTTCAGCATAACCTACTGGGAGCTGGCCGCCGAATACAATCTGACATAAATAACACCTACAATTATCTTTCTACTAGAAATACAGTTATAGTCCCAAAAGACAGGAGGGCACAGAACCTTTACTCGATAAAATGAAATGAAAAAACAATTCAAGCCTAAGCTTCCCAGACCTAGAAATGTTTGAGATACTCTCCGGAAAGGACAGTTCTCTAACGCTTTAGATACACACTTCAGAAAAACTTCCAAGTCTTTTGCCAGACACAGCATCTGCTAAAGGATTAAAACGTGCATACGGTTACTTGCTCAACATACCGGAAGAATTTCTGCGTATAGGGAAGGTTTATCAAATCAAATAAAATCAATACAAGTGCAAGTAGATGCCAAAAAGAATCAGAGTAGTTGCTCGTCCTGCTCAAAGAAAACAGGAATTCACGGAAGTGTGCTTATCCTTACAACGCTCGGTAAAGGTTTCGGGCTTTGTTTGGTACAAGTGCTTGGGGAATATTTGCAGAAGGTGGTATTTCCAGCAAAGGCATGATGGCACTCAGTCTGGAGGCTGATCATCAACAGAATTATTTCCCACAGCAGAGCTTCTGCTTTGCCACAGCATCATTACCACAAAACACAGTTTATTAGATACAAAGCTCATACCGCTCCTGCACGCTTACAGAATGCAAGAAAAACAACTCCTTTCAGAAGAATTTTCAAGATTTCAAAAACATTCTTGTTTTGTATCCCCTGCAACGCTGTTTACGGAGTCTGAATAGAGGAAGCTCCTTCAGTTTCAATGATGAGCCACATTTTAAACAGAGCTTCTCCAAAGAAAATAAAAATTGACATTGCTGATGTATTTGTCCTCTTTAGAAGAAAAACAATCGAATAGTAACCTTCAATTGCAGTAGATCATTATAGACTAGTACACTCTACCTGCTACCATGCAAGAACATGCTATTTAGGTTCTTTTGGCTCTTGCCTTGTTAAATTAACACATTTTTATTCTGACCGTGAAGAAATATGAAGTAATAAAAAACTCAGAGAACACAAAAATGATAGTAATACAATCGATTAGCAATAACATTACACTGTTTTCCGGGGTGATTCATGCAGTAGATGTAATGTACACATTTATAACTTGCAGTCTTCTTTTATTACGACTGAGTCTTGTTCACACTAGCCAGAATTTTTTAAAAAATCACCCAAGTTTATATTCAAAAACGTGAACTTAGACAGATGTCTCTAGATATATGTAACAACTTTCAGTTATTCAAGACAGACCATTAAAATTAGCATGTTGAGTTAGAGCCTCATTATCCTGAAAAATACTGACCCTACGTTTAATTTTACAGATCCTGTTGTTCACCATTGTTCTCGTCTATCAAAACTAAAACAAGATGGCAAATGCAACTCTAATAATTGTTCTTATGTTTTAGCTACCAATTTAATATAATCTTTGATTTGAAAAATGCAGAATTCTGTGTTTGGCAACTCAAAATAAAAAGAAAAGTGGATATAGATCAGCCTGGGACCTAAGAAAAGAGACACAATCGCTCACACACATAGACTGAAATTAGATGTTAGAGGGGGAAAAATTTGTAGTATTTGTAGAAATACTGTACATCTTGTGGGAAAAATGCTAGAGTACATAGGCCAAGGAGATCTCACTTGAACTGAGAAAGAAAAGGTGCTTTGCTCAAAAAACTGTCTATTTATGTGTATTATTTTGCCCTCTCTTTACTGTGATCCCACAGTAAATTAAATATTTGATTTTTGAAAGGTATCCTAATACACAAAGGATTCTTGTAGTGTTTGCACTCTCTCAGCAAAGGCAGCGGAGCAGAGGGCAAAGAGAACTGCACAGGGAACAGCGGTGAGACACAGTGGTCCATCCAGTCTCTACAAGATGCAAATTCCAGACCGGTACTTAGGAAAGCAAAAGTCCAGTGCTGTTACCCTAGAAACTGGATGAAAATGTTCTTCACCCTGGAACTGCACTGCTTGACGTATGGATTCCTGTGAATACAGTTGCCAATGCCAGGGGCATGCTTCAAACTAGTTGGTTGAATGTTATCACCACAGAATTCATCCAGACCACTGCAGTGCCAGCATTAGGATTCACTCCATTATTCAAGCTCTTTCTGCCCAGCATACCAGTCAGACTGAATGAGAAATTACTTCTGTGGAAGTGTCGATGCTGTTCGCTCCCTCCAGACTAGGACAGTGTTTGCTCGGGTATCCAGCACACAGGAAAACTCACAAGAGAGACAAATAATACTGAGTATGGCAGCATTCCCCATTGGGCCACATAAAAGGATGGATTTCTTCTTTGTTTTGCTAAGTCACTGTGTTCTAAACCCAACATGCTCAGTAACACAACTTGAGATGCAGTAGAAGGTGCCAAAATCATTGAAAAAACACACATCATCTCTGCAGCAGCATACGAACAGAACTGCTGCCATGCTACGGTGTCAACACGACAGCAGTCACAACTAGGTGAAAAAAGATAAAATTATTTTATTGACTTTTTCTTCCAGTAAGAACTTTTTCACAAAACCACTTCAGAAAAAGAAAAGATAGGGAACGACATTTCCACCTGTTTTTGAAATACGAAGAATTGGAGTTTTGACACATTTCCTCCTGCATTTTCTCCTTTGTCTCAGTGCAATAAAAATTCTACAGAAACAGTGTTTCCTTCACGTCCTCCTTCCTATTTTCCCCCTTCTGTCTCACCTCATCCGTTTTCAAAGCTTTGCCAACTTCCGTAAGTTAGTGGCAGAAGGTGGCATTTCATTTTTCTTTTGTCCATCACTTTTCTGAAGCTGGAGAAGTTTTGCAAAGTACGTAGGAGAACAGGGAGAAAAGCTTGTTTAAACCCTTTTTTTTGTGCTTTGAAATTCTCTGTTTGTTTCTTACTTATCCAAAACTGAAGATAAAAAGCCCCTGTTAACTCAGAAATGCACGTGTTGATCTTTGGGCGGAGGAGAAACCTGATGACACCAGCAGCAGCACTTTCACCAGCGCCCAAACCCAGGAAGAAACCTCCTCCAGAGAAGGCCATGGAAAGGCATTTCTTTTTCCTCTCCTCTTGTAACCAGGGGTGCAAATGAACGCCACCGGTGTTGTTTCAGAGGGATTCTTGATGCCTTGACAACCACCTGGAAAAGTTACTACATGTGAGAAAAGAATCTGCAATTAGGCAAGGTAAGTTTTTGGCAGACAGCCAAAGCTATTCCTTCCCCTGGTTCCTCCACAGTCAGCAGAGAAAGGCAAGTTTTTTCTAAGGGTGATTTCAACTCACCCAAACATCTGCTCTTTGGTTTTAGAAACAGATAAATCGGCTTTATAAACACTCGCCTCTTCTTGCTGGGAACCAAGGCTAAAAACTTCAGTTTAGACTTCTCCAGTTACCCAGGGTCAATCCGATCCCGAGTGACAAACTGCAGAGAAGGCAATATGGCAGCTGTCTCCCTGCCACCGACAGCTTCAGCATTGCCCCCAGCAAAGGAGAGCGAAGCGAGCCGCCGTTGCCTCCAGCCCTGGTCCGCGTTTCGCTGCTGGCTGCTAATGGAAGGACGCTGCTTTCAAATAGCAGTTCCACACTGGGAGATCATCTCAACGGAAAGGATGGGGGAAGTTATTCGTCTCAGGCTTCAGAAAAAAATGACCTCTAAAAAAAGAAGTGTACTGGATGTCCTGGAAATATAAAGGCAGCTGAATAAGACTACAAGGAGAAAAGGTTTGCTCTTCCTTTTCCTTCTTAACACTCTTTCCATGTTCTCCTTCCCCGCTCTGTCCTTATAGCAGGACAAAAAAATGAAAGAAACCCTGGAAGCCTTTAAATACACCTGCTTTTCTTTTATTTTTTGAAAAAGAGCGGTTATCAGAAATCAAATCCATTATTTTCAATGCTGTGGAAAAAACCTACTCTTTCTGCTGCTCTGTTCTCACCCAAAGCTTGGGCACAGGGTGCACCTCTCACCCCAGGGGGCTATAAGCTGGCGGCAGCGGCCGATCACCAGCCTGGGAGCAACAAGAAGATGCACTCAAAACAGGCCTTCACTTACGAGCACTTGTACGGTCCAGGGGACTGGAACCACCCTGACAATGTCGACCCAAAGCTACCAAACAGAACAGCAGGGCACAGGAAAAAAAGCAAAGACTGAAAGCTGGAGGAGTAAAGCTAACAAGTCTATGGATGAAAACTGCTCCCATGCTGTGCCTGGGGCTGAGTTCTATGGAGAAAAAAGGCTGCAAAGGCCCCAGAAAGCAAGGAGAAAAAAAAGGCAGCCCCTTATCCAATCCTAATACAATGTGTTTTCTGCAAAGACATCTCGGAGCTTCTTACACAGACTGCTTTCATGAAAAAAAAAAAAAAAGAACAAGCCCAAAAAACCCCACAGACTGTACTGCTGCTGTTAATGTGATGAAACTTCAAAACACTGCACCAAGTAAAGAGAACTGTATCAATAAATGGAGTGATGAGGGGAGGGCAGGGGAACACAGCCAGGTGCCTCACTTGACAGCCTGGCCTCAACTGCCAGGGCAGCCTGGGCATCCGAGCTCGGCGTCGCTGCAGCCCACACACACGGACTGGGTCGGGGTGCCCGAGCTCGGCATCGCTGCAGCCCACACACACGGACTGGGTCGGGGTGCCTGAGCTTGGCATCGCTGCACCCCACACGCACGGACTGGGTCGGGGTGCCCGAGCTTGGCAGCACTGCAGCCCACACACACGGACTGTGTCGGGGTGCCTGAGCTCGGCATTGCTGCAGCCCACACACACGGACTGGGTCGGGGTGCCCGAGCTCGGCAGCACTGCACCCCACACACACGGACTGGGTCGGGGTGCCCGAGCTTGGCAGCACTGCAGCCCACACACACGGACTGGGTCGGGGTGCCCGAGCTCGGCAGCACTGCAGCCCACACACACGGACTGGGTCGGGGTGCCCGAGCTTGGCAGCACTGCAGCCCACACACACGGACTGGGTCGGGGCACTCGCAGCAGCCCGGGACCCCAGCGCAGAGCTGGCCTGCGGGGATTTCGCCTCAGTGGCAAATCTTCTACACAGTCAGGTCACACGGTTTTATGTTCTTGAGCTCACAGTGACCTCATGCTGAACCTTCCCTTGCGGCTTCAAGAGGATATCGCTTCCTACAGCATTTTAAGCTCTCCTCTAATAACCCATCTGGAAAATCCCAACCTTTTCCCATCCCCTTTCTTGGTATTTGCATGGAAGGGCAGGCAATATTATGGGAAAACTAAACACAAACCAGAGCATGGTACTGTGGGAAAGCACTGGGATTCTTTGACAGAACGTCAAGCAACTTGATGTGCTGCAGATGCTCTGAGAAACAAAGTTACACACACTGAAACAGCCCAAAGAACTCCCATCAGGTACCTACAGCTAGATACAGAAATGTGCAGTTGCAGCAAGGAAACGTTTCTCTCCTCCCAAAGCCTCACGTCTGAACAACTTCAGCTCTGTGCTGTAGCTGGACTGGCTCCCACCCAGCACCCATGCCCTTTCGGTGAGGGCAAGGTCTCGGTACAAAATGTGTTTTGAAAAATTTTACGGGTCTGTCTGAGTAAAGGGATTCGCATCAGTTACATGGACAGCAGTGACCAGCACCCCATTAACGTGGGAAGAACTCCCATATTGTTCTAGAGACAAAGATATTTGCTTCTCACTGACCTCTTCATAACCACCAAACAAAAACCAGGATCACCCCCTCAAGCTGCCCGCAGCTCACTCCGTGAAGCGACCCAGCTTCAGCCCGTGAGAAGCCTGGCAGCGCTGCACCCACCTCCTCCCACCCCCCGGGAGAGACCACCGACCTGGCCCAGCGACGCATCCTACCCCGCTGCGGAGCGGAGCCGGTCAGGAGAAGCCGATCTCTCATTCCACAAACGCAAGTGGGCAGCTTTGGCCCCTGGTCTGCGAGCAGCTGGCCCGCGTGCAGTTCTCCCAATTAAAGCAGCAGATATCCTCGGCCCAAAACATCAGAGAAGCAACAGGCTCTTCTTTTCTTTACTATACACACCCCTCTGTCCACAATTGCTGCTCAGCTGAAAAAAGCACACGTAAGGATGGCAAACGCGGGGCATTATGGTATGCTGCAGCAATTAAAATCTACCAGGAGAGCTGACCCCTTTCCTGCTGTGACACGCAGGCGGAGTGTGGTCCGTTCGTTTTGGAAAGCAAGAGAGCAGCCTCCACTGGTAACAGCCACCCTTTCTTAATGTCAGAAACCCTGCAAACTGCGGCTGCTACGTAAAGGCCTCTTTATTTACCCTTTATTCATATCAAAAGATGCCAGACCTAGGGCTTGCTAGTTATGAGGAAAAGAGAGCAACTGCAAAACTCCAAGAAAAGTTTTGGTTTGTTTATCTCCAAACAGGCATAATAAATCTAAGCCTCAGATGATGCTTCCAAATTAATCTTGAAGTAAATGCCCAAGAAATACAGGAGCAAACAGCCTTTAGCAAAAGCTCGTTATAACAAGCACGGGAAGCAGCAAGCCTCTTCCCACCGCCCTCCTGCCACTGAGGCACCTCACTCCTTCCCCGCAGCAACCCCGGCTATTTTCGGCACAGCTTGCCATCTGCGGCCAACCGCACCGCGCGAGCGGGACGAGACCCGCAAACCCGCTCCTTGGTCCAAGTAACAGAGGTGGGGGGGTCTTTAAACCAAGACGTGCAGCACCTTTCTGGGCTGCTCGACAACATCCCTGAAACCACGACCCGGGGTGAACGCGGGAACTGCCTGCAAAAATAGCTGTTCTGAATCAAGTTTGTGTGTTTGTAAGGGCTGCACTCGCTTCCTTCTTATAGGGAATACCTTATTTACAGCCTCATTTTTCTTACCTGTTTAAAGTATCAACATCATAATGAAAAGGCTATGCAAATTCAGTTCACCAGAAGGAGGGGGGAAAAAAAAAAAGACCACATTGATAACAACTACCTTGCTCCTGCAATTCAGTATTTTGCATGTATTTGCAGGAAGCTGATGCTGGATTAGTTTTACACCGCAGTAATTCTGGGCGACATCAAGGACACCCACGACGTAGACAACACTCAACCTGGATTCAGGAAACCAGATTTGTACTCTCATCCCTACCCAAGGCCCAGTACATGGCTCTACATTTGAGGCTTTAATATTGTTACCTCTCAAAGGACAGACAGAATGCATCGCTTTGGAGAAACCCAGGAAGTTCTACACGTCAAGGATAACTGCTCTGAGCTGAAGTTAATTACATTAATCAGGAGGTCTGGGAAAGAAACACGGTTGCTACGTGTGGGAGAGGGCAGGTTGTTAGGATCTACGGAACGGGTCCGTACCACACGGCAGGAGACCTGGCTGGGGGACACGAGGTGTTAACTGGAGCTGCAAAGCGTGGGGAGCAATGGGAGAAAGGACTTCCTCATGGTTAAGGCAGACCCTCTTGTCTCAGAGAACAGTGATGATTATCGCCGCTCTGTATGAGCTCCTCCAGACCAAACGCATAGTTTTAACCAAATTTCCCACCGGGGCCACTAATCACATTGCTCATTTTTGGGTCTTGTGAGACCTCAGGGTCTGAAACGCGGGAGCTCTAAGTGCTCACAGCTGCAGCTGGGGTCACAGCACTGCAGGCTGTCAGCGTCTGAGTTGTTACACGATCTCCACCGCTGTGAGAAGCCAGGGCAGTGTCACATCAGATGAGGCAAACAGAAATGAGCTGCCTTTTTTCGAGGCTTCATCTGAGTCTCAGCTCTTCATCTGGAGAAAGAGAATACCCACCATCCTGTCACCTCATGGACAAGATGAGGATCCATTAGCATTTGTGAAACGCTCATCTCCAAATGATGACTACTACAGAAAAGCCCATCAGGAAATCGATACTTCTCTACTCAGAACAAGGCGTGAATAGCATGCAATAAATAAAGCATAGCCCCAGACATCTCACGGCGAGGCTTAAATGAAGCGAGACAGGCACTCCTCTGGATAGGAGTAACATTTCTAAGCAGAAGCAGCAATCAGATGAAGGTAGGAAGCACACTTCAACGCATGCAAGTATGGCTCTCCGTGCCTTTGGCAATGTTCATTTGTGGCTGTGGTATTTCCTCCAAAACCTGCAAAGCAGACGGCTGCAGTGCCGGCGGTTGTGTCGCATCGCAGACCGGACCTGGCGAAACGTCACCAGCGCTGGGGTGTTTCTGTCGGGGTCTCACTACCAAATACCAAAGGCTACGGAAAGCAACGCGCTGCAGCTGCTCGAGCGCGGCTGGCAAAAGTCCCCGCTTAAAAGTAACCAAAGGACGTGGTCAGTGAGAGAAGGGACCACAGCTCCTGAAGCAACAGCAGGAGCCCTCAGGGACGCCTGCTCTGTAATCAGGAGTCACTTTGCAGTCGGAAAAAGGGAGGAATGAAAAACTAGGAAGCCACATCAGACTGACAGCATGGATGCAAGGCCCAGGACAGAGCAAAGCAATTACAGCACCAGCTTTTCACTCCCGTCCTCCTCCCAGTTGAATTCAAAGCCAGAATCATCTATGTGAAGTGGAAGTTCAAGCCTGATGAAAGATATTTCCATAGAGAATTTATTTTTCAGTCCACGAGCACACCCGGATGCAACTTCATCCACTAAAGATTTACTTGCGCTGTGCTGGCAATAACTGGATTTTGATAAGATTTATACGCTCCTAGCCCAGGAGTCACAGCGCGAAGTCCAGGCTCGCAGAACCCACTGGTTTTGCCAGGGTCAGAACACAGTATCAAGCCCTCAGCTATGAAAAGACACAGTTCAGCCAGAGACTATCATGGCAATAGTATCTTCTGCAGATGCACACGCTTCCCTGAGAGCAATGCTCAGAGCCTGTAGGTATCTTTTTTATTTAAATTAATCTTAGGAAAGCAGCAGAAGCATAGTAACGGAGCAGCAGAGACAATCCCAGTTACCTCACTGCAGAAGAACTCTCATCTTACTGTCACTGGTTTCCATTCGGACTCAAAAACTGCATTTCGTGTTTGCTTAAAGCCAGGATTGTTAGCTACAGCCAGGTCGCACGGTAATCATGTTCAACAAGTCTTGATTTGTTGTACCTTTGGGCTTCGCCTTTCCTGGAACCCAAGCCTGAAAATTCACCCTCCTCAAGTCCATGTGTCTTGTGTTAGCTGGAGTGTATGTAAAAATCCATATGGATTCCACTAATTAAAAGCAGATGCTACGTGGGCATGCACAAAGCTAATTATGACATGGAACACATTGCAAAGCATCAAGCTTCAGAACAACCTTCATGGGGTCTGCCTTAAGAGCTTGTTGCCTTACAAAAATAAAATAGGCTTTTAATATTTCTGGTACGGAACACAGCTCCTGCCTGCATCCCAGGCAAGCTCGTACGGCAATGTAGACGCGCGTTCACACACAGAGTTCGGCTCAGCTTTGCTTGTCGGTGACAACTCGCTGAAGTCACCCTCACACCACCAAACGCACACAAGAGGTTTAGAAAAGACTTTTTGCTTTAGCCAAGAGAGTAGGTTTTTGAAATATGTACGTGACTAGGGTGTCAATGACCAGAAGGAGAGAGATGTTTTTTTCAATAGATTGAGGTGCCTCAGAACCCCAGATTCCTTACACTGTGTAACAAAGAAACAGAATTAACTCCCACCAACACCGCCAGAACTGAACAGAGCACGTTGAGTACGAGAATGGCAACCCCGAAGAATTGTACTTTATATATTTCTCAGGTTCTCAGCGCAATATCTGGGCATTTCACAGCCACCCTCTCGGCTTTTCCTGTTTTACAGGTGAAGGAGAAAGACACTCACCTCTGCAGAGAGACAAAGCACTTCATCTTTCAGCATCAGTTGAGGTACACTTCAGAAGTCTGCCCAACTTCTGGGTATGGACTTTCACTACACTAAAAGCACAAAACCAGTAGTCTCCAAGCCCGAGGAGTCACTAACTTCTCCTACGACTATTACAAATACGCCAGCTCTTCAGAAGATGAATGGCTGCACAGCCGTTGGGTTCTCATACAAGCTGGTATTATCTTCGGGGATGCTGATTTATGAGGAACAAAATAATTACATTTTGATTTAAGCCCTGGAGTACTTCAGGTATTGCAGTTCAAGCAAAGCATTTTGGGATGTCACAGAGCTTGCACCGTAGTATAGATTTGTGTGTGTTTGAGAATCAATTATCATTAATATAACAACAAGTGCCAAGTGCTGTTCAAGCGTATTTAACTCTAAAGTTCTGTTGGGGACGTTACAAAGCAACTCATCTTCAGAACCAAATCTTCTAACTCCTGCAATTACTTTCCAGAATTTCCAATTCAGCGGCTTTTTCTTGTTGCGAGCTTTCGTGTGTGTTTTTCGTTTGTTTGTTTNTTAAAGGGAAAAATCCACACAGCNTTGCCAAAAGAAAAAAAAAAAAATAACAGAAATGAAAGGATGACAATANGAAACATTAGAAAATCAAAGCTATTAATCTCATTATTCCTTTCAAAGGAACTCCAGCAAATAGGATGATGAATTTTCAGTGAAGTTCTATAAGTATCTCTCTTGCCCTTTAACATTCTTTAAATCTCCGACCTTTGGCTGTGCCCTGTTCCCACAGACACTCAGACAGCGCAAAGCATTCCTTCTACTCCTGGAGGTGCATCTTCTGGTCAAGGGTGTCTGCTGGTCATAACGCCGTACCTAGGCTTGCAGGACCTGGACTCACCTCTCCACTTTGCAAGAACTCCCAGATGACAAGTTTTTAAACTCCATTTCAGACATCAGACTTAAGCGTCTAAGGAAAAGAAAGCAACATGCTGCTGGCTTAAGTGATCTAATTTGAACTACAGCGACTTCAGCAAAAATATAATAACAGCTCTAGCGGTTTCCATAGTCAGCCTGTCTCTACAGCTTCATATCAAGTTTGCTTATCTCACCAGTGATAAGCCATGTCTTTGAAAAGTAAACTCCACTTAACTTTTGAAAGTAAAGCCAGATTCAGTTTGGTGCCTGAATAAATGATTCTGACCAAGTCACACAGCGATCAAAGCCAGATCAACTCCCTTAATGCTGGACTACAGCACAAGACCGGTTTATATCAAAATGGTATTTCTCCTGATGCAGTTTAATCACTTCATGCTGCTCTGATAATTCAAATTATTCCAAAATAAAGCAGATGTGGCCCAAACTACACGGACCACTTTGGAGACCCTAATCCCAACTTGACTCTGTTAGTCAAACCCTGAGTTATTTACAAATAACTCTGTGCGTCGCAGGTAAGAGGTCCACAGATACAACGAGGAGATGCAAAAGCCAGCTTGCCTGCTTGCAGCTAGGTGGAACCTGCAGTGCCAACAAACACCATAAACGTGGTCATCACTAACGTGGTATTTCTTACTCTACAACAGCGACCAAACCCTTCTTCCATTCGCGACAATATGAATCCAAGGAGCGCTGTTTCTGTGATTCGTTTCTATTACATTGCTCACAGTGCAGGGCAGAGCACCCGGAGCAATTCTATTCTCTGAGTTTCTGTTGTCTACAACTAGCACATGTTTACCCATCTTGGGAATGACAGCAGTGGGGAGGAGCCCAGGCCCTGCTACTAGCTATCTAAGCCAATTCCATCGTCATGTCAGGAGATCAGAGTGGCACCAGTTAGCCAGAGTTTATCAATTAACTTGATCCTCCCTCCCTTTGATTTTAAAGTAAAAATGTTTCCTGACACACCCTGCATCTTTGTTTTAATTAAAAATGTGTATTCCTCTGTTGGCTCTAACCTTATTTCTTTTCATGTCAGCCCTGCAGGAGAGAGAAAGTAAATGAACATCTGTGAATGTGCCTCCTTGCTGCTGCTGCTGCTACAACCGATGCCAGTTCCTCCCTCCTTACCACTCGACTAAGTGCCCAGCTGGCTCTCCGTCTCGGAGAGCGTTTCACAAGCTGTTTGACAGAGAGGTCGTAACGTGCAAGTCTGAATTTATGCAGTCTCTGTCCTGAAGGAAATTAAGGATTCCAAACTGAGAGAAGTCCTGCTTATCTCCAGGTGCTGTTCTGGCAGAACAAAAACATGCCCTAGGTGATATCTACTGCTTCAAATTGCCTCTAAAAGTTATAGGCATCTAAAAATAGCCAACTACCTAATCCTTGTGATGTTAACAATCCCCGTCAGAAAACAGTTTCTGAGCAATAGCTGTGCTCTGATGGTTTCTGCCTGCCTCCCACTTCCAGTACGCTTGACGCACGAGTCAGAAAGCGCTCCCCTTCCATCTTCGCATGACTACAAGTACTGAAATTCATGCTCGACTGTCCTACATACGGACAGGTAATACTGGGTTACAAGCTAGGTTACCAGAGATCTAATTCCCTTTATCACTACTGCCAAAGGCGAAAGCAGTCAGTCTCAAAGCTGCTCAAACAGCTTTGTCCTCTGTGTAAAAACACAACTGTCCGAAAGAGGAGGACATCTATGCAGATGTACCTAAGAACACCTCCAACATTCAGTAACAAGGCATGGTTCTGTACTGCAGTTCAACCCAGAGCTCCACAAAGGCAGCTGTACAGCACGTCACAGGACTCCTTCACTCTTTCAGTGTCTTGGTGCAGAAGAAGGGATACTCACATGAAACGATTTAGAAATTCAAAATGGCTACAAGTTGAAGTTAGTCTTCCCCAGAAAGGACCTGCTGCAGGACACAGGATTGCAGAATGTGGGTGAATAAGTTTATGGCACCCCAACATAAGCTATTCTACCACTTAAAGCTCAGCTAGCAGTTTGACTGGAGCAACCTTCAGATCTATTCTCTGCCTAGAATTCCTCACCATGCAGCCAGCATCCACTACAAGTGCTGGGAATCTCCTCTGTTGGGTCGCACCTGGAGCTGTAAGATGAAGTACTCCATTCTGCTTGCATCGTAGCTTCCCTTTCCTGCACTATACCTCATCGCAAATTCCCCGAAAATCCACTCCGGTGTGATATACTTGGGGCCCTTTATAGCCCTAGAATGTTAGCTGCAAATGAAAGCCATTCTTTTCCTCTCCTCCCCATCCCCAGCCACGCGGATCCCCAGAGGGCTGGCCTTCATGCCGCTTGTCTGTAAGTTGCAACAAAAAATAACTCACTGTGTGAACTATAATTCCTGAAAGCCTGGAGTGAATCCTAAGGGCAAAGTCTATCGCAAATAAATGACACATCACGATACCTGTCCCACAAGGATTAAAAACTATTCAACGCTTTTAATCACACCTATGTAGAAAAGTTACTTTTTAATTTCCTTTTTCTGCATAACTGATCTTCGCATTTTTATATTCATTGCTAAGGAAGCTTCCACTGTTTCATTTGCAACGGTGACACCCGCTGCATATCAACTTGAGTGCTGGCTGCTTTTTAGAATACACATGATTATACTTCTACTCCAGGACTTTCGTATTCTTTTATTGGCGCCCTCTGATAATATTTTTTCCATACCTGTCCTTGCACTTCCCATACCAACTAAGCATGGTTCCTGAATTCTTGATGAATCGCTTTCCATTACGAACCTATACGAAAGAGTTGTCTAGAAATCATCAGAATACTGTAAATAAGTATTTTTATACCAAACAGCCAAGCTGTCTGGAGTCATGTTTACATCAGTCAATTAACACTTGTGAGACAGATTAACAAAAAAATCCATTGCATTCAACCTACCGCAACAACATGCAACACCTTTATAACACAAATTTCTACTTATTTTTTTTTTATTATGATATCTACACTTCGTTAAGCAGCTTTCAGCTTTCAGTTAGGTTTCTACGGCAGCTTCAGCATTCTCCCTCTCCCCACCACTAGAAAAATATGTTCAAAAGAGAGATAAGCTTAATATTTCTGACAAGATCGGAGTCATATTCCATTTCTGCAAAATCTGCACGCAAGTGGTGAGAATAAGACACCACAAGAAGCAACATCATCCATCACCAACGTAGATTAATGTTTTATATTACGCTTCCTTTGCTCTTCTGGGCATTGAGAAAAATGTGCACACTTCTCTGCTCTATAAAATTGCTGATAGACTAATTGAGCAAGTTTAATCTAAAAACAAAAGGCCACCTATGATAAATTTGAAAGCAGTGGCCCACTCTTAAGTATCGACTTTTATTTAAGAATAAAAATACACAGGCATAATTGGTCACTGATGAGCAGATCTCATACTCATTAATAAGCCATTAAAGTTGGACTATTTGAAAAAAAAGAAAATCTACGCAGCCAAAATTGTGCTATACACGGAGAATTTCTTTTCACACCCGAAACTCAGTTAAATAGCTACCCATGTCTGAAATGTAATTTCCTCCCAGGAAAAGAGAACGTGATCAGCCCTCCCCCCAAAAAAACCCCACCTCACACCAATTCAACAAACAGACAACTGCCAAAGGCATATACAGAGGGGGACCAACTGTGTACGAAGACAAAAGTTGATGGAACTATATCATTTTTAACAGTATTAGGAGGAACTTTATTCTAACAGAACAATAAAACGGTATCGCCACCTTCGGATGAGGCGCAGATAAAGCGGAGCTGCTTTGNAGACGTAGGTGGGGAGCAAACGCAGCCACCTCAGCAAGAGCCCTACCNCCGGGCTGTGAGCTTCAGCCTCCTTTGGAGGGGTCCAGCTGCAGCAACGCACACCGGGGAACGANTCCCCTCAGAAAACAACCCCGGGTTATCTGTTTCCTGGCTGTCTAGTGGAGCCAGGGTACCTAGATCACGACTCCTGATTGGAGAGAAGACACCAGTTTAGGCCAAGGCACCCATCAAACCTGTTTGAGTAATTCCAGCATTCCCCACAAAGCAGCTGTGTGTCCATCACCTGCAAGAGCAACGGAGCATTGAACAGACAGGCAAATGTCTGGGGTGCATCAAGAGTGTAGCCAGCAGGTCGAGGGAAGTTCTCCTTCCCCTCTGCTCTGCCCTGCTGAGGTCTCATCTGCAGTGCTGTGTCCAGTTCTGGGCTCCCCAGTTCAAGAAAGATGAGGAGCTACTGGAGAGAGTCCAGCGCAGGGCTACGAGGATGATGAGGGGGCTGGAGCATCTGTCCTATGAGGAGAGGCTGAGGGAGCTGGGCTTGTTCAGCCTGAGAAAGAGAAGGCTGAGAGGGGACCTTAAAAATGCCTCTAAATATCTGCAGGGTGGGGGTCAGGAGGACGAGGCCAGACTCTGTTCAGTGGTGCCCAGCGACAGGACAAAGGGCAATGGGCACAAACTGAGGCACAGGAAGATCCAGCTGAACCCAAGGAAGAACTTCTTCCCTCTGAGGGTGACAGAGCCCTGGCCCAGGCTGCCCAGGGAGGCTGTGGAGTCTCCTTCTCTGGAGATATTCCAGCCCCACCTGGACGCGGTGCTG
>Ga0065711_1039701_pt1 | contig 17572 bp, 10 predicted proteins | sample Hoacrofraction12_FD_59098 | JGI IMG/M metagenome (GOLD analysis project Ga0065711, IMG submission 59098) | Hoatzin crop microbial communities from Cojedes, Venezuela - Epithelial fraction 12 v2 (version 2) | ecosystem: Host-associated > Birds > Digestive system > Esophagus > Crop | place... | reverse complement strand
GGGGCCGCCGGGCTGAGGCGGCGGCGGGGACGCGGAGCATTTTCGCCTGGGCTTGGCTCTGGTGGTTAAATAAGCGGCTTTCCTGGGTTTCGCCCCAGCAGCTCCACCGCCATCGGCCCACGCCCGTTGCCGACTGCACCGCGCTGAGGGAAACGAGACCTGAAAGTGGTGTCTATGCCGTTAATGTCACGCTGTAAATGGGGTCGCCCCCGGGGTGGTTCGTCCCCAGCTCGCTGCCGGCCCGGAGCCGCAGCTGCCGGGCGAGGAGCTGCTTGGTATGCGGGCAGCGTCCTCCTCCCGCCCCGCTTGGAGCCGTCAGTCAGGCTGCTGCGGAGCTGCGGCTTGCCATCTGCAATTTATGTAATTGGATTTGGCAGTAATTCCACCGTCGTTATGTTTATTTACAAGAGATGCCCCCGTGATTCTTTCGGGGTTTTATCCGTCGTTTTCCTTGCTTTTTCCAAGCCCGGTTTCGTAGTTTCCCGCCTAATTCTCGGTGCATCAGGGCGCCGCACCCCAGGGGGAAGAACAGGGGTCCGGACAGGGCCTGCTCACCCTCGCAGGGGTAAAACTGCTGTAGTCTTACCTGAAATCTCTTCTTCCATTCTGATATTCTAATATCACAGGTGTTTTCTGCTTTCCATCCATTCAGTTTTGTACCCTTTTCCCCCACACTTTTTCTCTTTTAAACACCTGTGTTTACCTTCAGGTGCTTGTTAATTTTGAGCAAGGCTTGTTAATTTTGAGCAAGCCTGCCACTTTCGAAGAGCTAGATACCGAAAACAATTTGGCACAACCAAGTGTGGCGCTTTGAATACCAGAATGCTTTATTTTTCAGTCACCTGTCCCTGGAGCCAAATCTGAAACCTGTATCAAATTCCACTTGTGCTCCTTGAAAGAGGCATAGGATAAGCGAGGTACATAAAAATGACTTCCAGAACAGTGTTTTGAAGATGGACCTAGCAAGCAGGAAATTCTGAGTGGAAGGGTTTATCATCCATCCTGTCTCTCTCTAGAGTTCGAGTGTTTAATTTGGAAACACTTGGGATATTGTTTGGAGTTCTCTACTAGGAAGAGATGCCTCCAAAGAGAAGAGAGCTTTTATTTTTTCCTTAACGTATCCTCATTGTAGGAGAAGAGATGGAGGTGTCACCTTGGTATATAACACCTTGTCAGAGAAACCACGCAGAAAGTGAGAGATTGTTTTCTTTGCAGCCTTACAACTTTACAAGTCACGTCTCTACTCCCAGAAATACTCTAAGCCTGTAGCTTACTGGGAGAGAGGCAGAGTACTTGCTACCTGTGTTACTGAAACTGTGTCATCAATGCATAAAATAATACATGGGAAAAGGAAATTTGGCTCCCGCATTGAGTACTTCAGTCACCTGAAAGTCCAGAGTTCTGATCCCTGCATCAGGAAAGACATGGTTATTTTACCAGTTAATAATGGTCCTTTGAGTAATGCTCAAAACTGAATGCTGCCTTCTCTCAGTTGCATGTTTTAAGTTCTCAAGTGTCCTAGAAAAGTAGACCATTGCATCAATAGGCAACAGCTGAGTGAAAGCTGTTGATTAGTGATTTGGGATCTTGATACTTTAATTATGCACAAGACCCAACTAGGTGGCTGTCTTTGTTTTCCTCTTAAAAAGGAGGAAAAAGAGATAATGATGTGATCCTCATTTTCAAGATTTTCTGTGGCTGTAAGTATTTCTGCATACATCTAAATCGTAAGTTTCTTTTTTTTTCAGTGACACAAATGGCTGCTTTGGAAGTAAGCAATATCACAAAAAAAAAATGTTTTGATGTCTAAATCACACCAGTGTACATAAGCACAGTGAAAATTTCAGGATGGAGATTTTAAAGCTTATGAAAAAAACTATTTTAGCACACACATGTGCTAAGCATGCAGATAAAAGGTACATAAGAAACTTCTAAAGGGGGATTTACATATATTAACTTCGTAACTGTATGCACAACAGGCAATTACACAAGAGTTAATAAAATAATAGTAATAATGATTTGTACTAGGTAATTGAAATTTATGGAGCAGTTTTGGTGTCTAATAAAGCTATGATGTCTTCAAGTAGAGCTAATGAGTGTGATAGAAGTGACTAGCATGAATACACTTCATTAACATTGCATTTGTCAAACAAAGATAGTGAAATATTTTAGAAGGTGTCTGGATATTAGTATCATATAAATGGGAAACTGAGGTAGGAATGTAAGTCACGCTTTTGTTTGCTTTGCAGCTTAAGTCAGAAATGGTCTGACTTAAGTCTGCTGACTTAAAAGTCTGCAGTCCTTCATCTAAACACCCTTTTCTCCTACTCAGTAAAATCTTGGCTGTGTTATTTACAAATACTGTGTAAAGTGCTAGCATGTTTTAGCATTATTTCCATGCCTGTGGGAAGTTCCCTGAACCACTGTTGTGTTTTGGTGATTTGAGTTCTTTTCTCATGTTTGCACCACTTTAACTGTGAGATTTTTGTTACTGTTGAGCTCAGGTGCGTATCTGTTACTCTGAACAAGTAAACCGATTGCTCCTGGATCAGGGTGTCACTGTCTGTGCCTTTCTGGTCTGTAAAGAAAGAAAGAAATGAGATCTCCGAATGTGAGAATGTTTTGGTTTCAGCATGGTTTACTTGAAGTACTGTTTCTGTGCGTACGGTTTACATTCAGGCTACTTTCTTTATCTGAGAGTTTTAATTCTGTATGCTTTCTTTTCTTCTGTACCATACATACTCATACATTTCCAAGGTGACAGCAAGTGCTTTTTCTCACCAGAAAATTCTATGTAATTTGCAAATGTTAGAATGGTCCTTGCTTTGTGTGTTTTGTGGGGGTTTCACCGAGAGAGAAAAAGAAGACCTTTGTGCTGGGAAGGTGAACTTTTCTTTATGTTCTTGTTTTATTGCAATGTCAGTCTCCTAAAGAAAGTATGTTTACTGTAAGATATGATGAAACACTATGGAAGGGATTCTTTCAGCTCTCTCGCTGATCACATTACTTTATCTTGCTTCAGAAAAGTACTGGATCGTAATGGTATGGATGGTGAGGCATGATTTCGTGGGATGCAGTTAGGGGGGACAGGAGAATACTCCAGGAATAAGGTAGTAGATGAAGTGGCAGGCAAGTCCAATGGTTCTTGAGATGTGGTGTTAGTAGTCTGGAGCTCTACTGTCAGCAATGAGTAAGGACTGCAGGGCACACAGAGATTGTAAGTCAAGGGTGACAAATACTCGCAGAGTAATGTATCGGTATTTTGAGAACTAGGAATTGGTTTATGGAATTAGGTTCTCTGTTTCCCTCTTCTCCTTGCCCCGAGCTGAGCTCCTAATGGAAAGGATGGGGGAAGGGGAATGGGAATCAGCAGAGGGATGTTCATTGCTGCTTGGTAGGAATGTAAATTAAGTAAATAATGATGTGCATTGAATAAATGGGTTTGGTTTTCTTGTCTTCTTACTGCTGATTGCTACCAACAGCCTGTCTCCGCCTTTCACTCACACATAAGCAAGTGTAAATATGACCTGTTCCTAGGGAAGTCTCACCAAACTGAGTCTCATTTTTGAGCATCTTCCCCTTCTACAGGAACAAAAAGTTTCTTGAATCAGGTGTGATGTGGCAAATTTCCACCAACACTTGTCACCTTTAGGACTACGATGCAATGTGGGAAAGATGGGTCTGGTTTTCAAAGCTCTGGAAACCATTCCTTTTTTTAAAGTAAGAAAGTGGGATTTGAAAGCTTATGAGAGCAGATGGAATGGTGGTGTTCCTCCACGACTGTTTTTATTTGTTGGTAAATTCTGAAAGTTCTGTGGGTGCAGGGCTCGCTGATGTTCATCCACTCCAAATGGGCTCCTCACACAGGGAGTGACCTACAGTAAAGGTGCCAGAAAGCTTCACACATGCCCCCTTTCCTTAAGCTGCATTTCTGGAGGGAGTTTGAGCTATTATGAAGGCATTGAAGTGGGAATGTTCCACATCTTCCTTTAGCAGGAGGAAGTAAAAGGCGAGGTTCAGTCGTATTCATTAGCAGGCGTGCTGTATCTGGCAAATGACAGAAAAAGGAAGCAAAGGAGTGATGGCCTTAGCTGAGATCAACTCTGATCTAGCCACTTGTGCTGAGGAGCCAAGAAAATAATTGGACTGACACAAGCAGTAAAAATGACAGAAAATACATGTGACCTTGGAATTTAACCTAGGAATCTACCAGTTTAACCTGGGAATGAGGAAGGTGTCATTCAGTTCTTTCCGAGAACTGGAGGAGCCATCAAAGTCCCTTTCTATACAGTAAGAAATACAGGTCACTAGCTGCATTGGCAGTGGACATAATGCTTGCTTCATCTGCTTTAGGTTTAACATCAGACAGTGGTGTGACCTAGTCCCAGAGTGTAGTCTCGTGACTGAGTTATCTCACACAGCCCTTTTAAAGGGTCAGACTCAGATAGCTTTCTGATTGGTATCTGTTGCAGGTTCACTCTTATCACATAGGATTCTATTTTTTCTTGCTGGATAATCCAGCCTGTTTCCACCCTAACTTCACCAGCCAAGCTGAAGTCTTCCTTGCTTATTTACATAGGAAACTGAGGCAATGTCTTCAGATTGGGAGCAGTCTGCTGAAAACTGCTTGGCTTCGTTCAGTGCAAAGACTTGTCTGTGGCCTGCAATTTCTCTCTTCAGCAAGTAGTAAAGAAGACAGGTGACTGCTTTACGGGAGTGCTGCAAAAACATTTTGCTTGACATTTTTTGTTGTTGTTTTTAAATCCTTTCCCTCCACTTCCTTGTTTTATCTTCTTTCCATGTTTGTTTTGCCCCTATGCACAGGCTGACCCTGAGAATTAGGGATTATCTGCTAGGGTGGTAAATTCAGCTCCTTCCCAAGCCACTCTCATAATCCTCACTGTCTCTGTGAGGATCACTCAAGCAGGAAGGTGTGAAGAAAATACTGCTGAGGAAGTGTGAAAAGAGGAAAGATTTGCAGTAACAAAGATGCTTTTACTTTGGCACAAACAGCTATGATCTCTTCCTTCTTGTTTCATTTCTTTATAAACATCCTGATCCATGAACTGTATGTTCTCTGGACAGCATGTCACTTAATTATTTTTCACTGGATGGAAAAACTGTAATTCCACTAAATTAAAAATAGAGCTGCAAATGGGCTTGGTTTGATGTCTGTGGTGTCTGAGGCAGAGGAACAAGTTTAATTCCCGCAATTAGATGTTAATTGATGTCTGAGCATGTCTGTTCCTAGAAACAGCAAGACCACATATAGCATAACTAGCACCATTAAAACAGCATCGTCTACCCTCTGTGCTCAGCAAGCATGGAACTGGAGGAGGGGGGGACTTACTAGGGACCCGCATCTAAATACAGCAGTGGGGGACGCTGTGAGATGAGCAGAAACTTGCCATGGGGAAGAGGGAATGCAGCCTCTTCGAATTATTACAATCTGGTGGTTAAATGCACAGACTATTACAGAAGAACTGTGGTTTTGTTTGTTAAACATGCATCCACTTTATTTTCATTTCACTGCTGGTCAAGTCTGCTTGAGAATCACATCATAAGCAACTACAAAAGTTTATTACGAACTGATGAAATGTCCAAAAAAGGAAAAAAAAACCAAACAAAAATTTTCTTTGGCCTTTGGAAAACCGTATACTAACAGTTTTGATTAAATGAAATGAGAGGTCACTGAATCTGGTCTTTTACCTACTGTGTGTAACAGCTTCAGCTACATCCATTTCAATAATGAAATTCTGTTTCTGTGCTGTCTGTGCCCCATGCACTGTATATATTTCATTTTGTTTCCATTCTACAATACAGTAAAAATCTTTTTCAAGTAGAATAGATGCTAGCCTTGGATACTGAAGTGCTGAATAGAATAATAAATCCTGTGCATCACTAGCTTGACTTTCATCCAAGAGTCTCAAAGAGCTTTATAAACATCAAGTAATCTTTCCAGCACGCCCATCACAACTGGAGAGTATTGCCACCATTCTGCAGCTATTCTTATTAATTTGTATCTATCCCAAAGACCTTTGAACAATTATAGAAAAATAGGAGAGGGATACAAGAGCCTGGAGGAACACAGGATAACAGTAGAAGAGTAAAAAAAAATCCACAACTTGTGAAGTGACCAGTGTTGGAACAGCATAGTCTGACCAACTGTTGTCATGTATCTTGTGGGCAGTGCAGCGAAGATGAGACCTGAAGAATTTTTTCGATGGCTCTTTGGATTTTACTGTGTGACTGCTTCCACGTTTAAAGAGCAGTACAGAAAGGGTATGCCCAAGGCACACTTGGCTTGATGAGTGATTAAGTTTGCCTCAGTATTAGGAGAAAAATTTGTAGACTAGAAGTAACTGAACTGTGAAGGAGTAAAGACCATTGCTTTATGTGTGGTAGTAACGCAAATGGAACCAGTAGGCGGAGGAAAAGAGGAAAACAGAGTGGCCAGCCTTTTGCCAACGAACTGAATGTGGATAGTGGGCGTTATGACAGAGCTCGCTGTACCTGCACCCTGTGATGATCTCAGTTCTGTATTTGTGTTTCCGGACATGCTTAGTGAGGAATTTTCAGCAGAAAATGGGAAGTACTAAGACTGTACCATCATACGTAGAATATTGTATACAGCCTGGTGACCTGCAGTCAAACCAGTTAAACAGCAGCAGGTGTGAAGAGAGCTCTTCTGATGATTCAACAACTGCGGAAGCAATTTTAGGAAGCAATCTCTGGCATGTTTAGGCTGTGCAGTGATTCGTGAAGTCTTCTGGCATGTCACTCGGGCTTACCCTTATATTCTTTGTGGCATCCAGTATGTGGGGCACTGCTTTTGGGCGAAGGAAGAACTTGCTTCTGGGATTTCCTCCCAGCCCAGCGGCAGTTAACACCTGGGATAGTAGGGAGAGTGCTTGGCTCGGAGCACCCCCTACTCTGAGAGTTAAGGGGAGGTGAGGTGTATCTGAGCCATCCATGCTCTGCATGAGTCTTTTGCTTGCTAAGCTGACAAAGAAGTGGAATGTCTCTCATTTTACAGCTCCTCTACTACAGTTAGATTGCAGAGCTAACTGGGGTCATCATTTCCAGGTTGGATCTCTCAAGATGCAGAGTCTGAGGAGCTTCTACAGCAGAGTTGTTCAGTTTACCCCGTGATCTTTCTTCCACTTCTGAGATACACATGTTCATGCCTAGCTCTTATAAAGGGCAGAGATTGCACCTCCAATTGCTCCCAGCTGTTGAGCACAGAAAACACCTGGAAGGGGAGAATGTTTGTGATTCCTGTGTGCAGCTTCTGTTGGACTAGACCTCTAGTTTCATCTGTGACCCCCACTTCTGTTTTTCTCATTTGTTTTCTGGTTTCTTAGCTGTTCTTTGTAAAGCTGAGGCAGATTTTTATTTATCATCCAAGTCTAGACAGCAGTCTGATTTTTGAGTAGATTGCCTCTAATGCCTAACTCCTTTCAGCAGTGTAGACAGGCCCTGGTCATCCCTGATGTAATGGTACAGATGTGCAGAAGCCTGTAACATTGAAAATACAACTCACTGTAGACTATAAGCACCTGTGTCAAAAACAAAACAAAAGAAAATTGTCGAAGCTATCCCACAGCTTCTGCCTAAAAGCAGAAGGCTGTAAAATACCAGGCTGTGGGACCTCAGGTGTTTTTCAGGTATGTGTCACACTGCTTCTCCTGTCCTTCACACCACCCAGAACTCCAACAGTACGTTAGGCTTCCTTGGTGCCATGACTGTAGCTGTGGCTGCTGCCACTGGACTCCTACAGCGCCGGTTCCAGCTTGTTAGCTGAAGTTTGTTAGCATGGGCCCCTTTGATATTCCACACCATTACTGCCTGCGAACCTCGCTGCCGAGTCGTGCCTCAGTGACTGGAGCGTGTCAGGGCAGAACATAGCTGCTGAAATCTTTGCGCAGGTCTAGCTCCTTGTGCTCTTTCTTAGCATCATCACTGGGCTTTAGGTGGCTGCTGTGTCAGAGAACTGGGGTTTGTGAATCCTGGTCTGTGATTCTCTGCCTGTATCTTGTATACAATGGCTGTGCTTAAGAAATTCCTCTTGTGAAGTCTGTGTTCCTTATATTCTGTAATGTTATCACTGGCTTTAATCTAGAATCCCAGAGACTTTGCAGTCTAGGGAAGTGTCTTCCAACCCAAGGATAATGGACACGATATAAACATGGATTTATATCTTCAATGTTGGGTCAAAGCCAGTAACAAGCCAGGCTGACTTAGAAACACTGGCTGTTGGTTTGTTCTCATCCTGACTAGTGACCTTACAGAAAGCTACTGCATCTGGCTGGGACTTGCACAGGTGAAGGAAAAGAGGGGTGACACTGTGGATGACTGCACTTTGCTGTACTGCTTTTGCGTGTCTTGTTTGTCTATTCCAGTTCACATCTTGCTGTTGGGTTATAATATCTGTGTCTCATTCTGATGCAGTGAGATTTCACAGCCATTTTAATGCTAGTCAGTTGTAGTAATCACTGCAATCCCTTGCAGCAGTTGGTCTCTTTGAAGATGTCACTGGAGCTTGGTATGCTGGTAGACTGCCGCAGGCTGTCATTCTGCTGACTTCTGTGAGGTAATGCAGGTTCAAGCTTGGTCAGTTCTTAGGTGGGAGAATGCTAAGGAACAATCTTGTGCTGCAAGCAGTGTTGTTTTTTTGATGGAGGAGGTGGCACTCCTCTCTCTGCAAGGGCAGACAACACTTCCGTGTGATAACAGGCAATGTTGTCCTTCTGGAAGTGCCATCATTCATGCATGATGTGAAAATTGCATCTCTCTTATGCTGCAGTTGGAAAACTTTCCAAGGCACTGAGAGTCTTATTCTGCATGGCCTGTTCAAATTTCCATGTAAACAACTTCACTGCTGCCTCCCTAATCTACAGTCAAATGATAACAAATGTTTCAGGTACTGTATTTGAAGGACTATGTTTGCAAGAGGAGAATGCATGTGAGGTGTTACTGAAGCGCTGGTGATAAATGGTAACTTCATGCAAGATTCTAACTTAAATCGGGTGGAAGTGGTTTTACTTTGCATTTGCAATGGGTTAAGGGCATACATGGCCTTGGCTGCTGTTGCTTAATGGACAAGCTGGAATTCACTGTACACCATGGTAACTCAATCACTTGCAGTTCTGTGTTGGGTGGAGACAGCAATCTCATTTGAACGTGATATTGATTGGGTTTTTTCATGCCTAAGAAATGTGTAGTGTTGCCAGTGTGCTCAGAGGGACAGTGATTAATCTGTATTTAATCCACGCATTTGATGATTTTTCTGTGTGAAAAGGGTTGGGCTTTGTTTACTTCAATGTAGGAAACCCAGCAGAAGGAAAGTGCTCTTCATATTCAAGGATTTCTTCCTGTAAGAACAAATTCTTTGTAGTTGGGCCCTTTGCAAGTGAGGCTAGGCCTAGCAGCAAAATTTCAGTAGTGGAGTGAACATTTGGATTTTTGTATTGTAAACACTATGGAGAAGTACTGATGCCTCATATCTCCAAAGGGCATCTCTCTGCTGCTTGTGGCATTCTAAATGTCATGTGAAGCATTTCAATTCTCTGATATTGAATTGTTGGGCATCTAGGCTTCATGGGGGACTTCTAATACTTCTTTGTTGCACCTGGACTTTGATATGACTGTAGAGACTCATAGCAAATACTTCTGATGATACTTTAGCATTTTTGCTGCCTTTTAAAATCTAAAATGAAAAAGAATGTAATGAGCCACCTAATCTGGGTAGTACTTGCTGTCGCCCTCTTATATACAAGAGGAACTGCTTTTATTCCTTCCACCATTAATTAACTTGACCTTTCCTTTATATTGCTGAATGTAAGATGCTGCTATGCATTTGGGCCAAGGAGGAAAAATGGCGTATACAAGGTAGGACAGTTCAGCTACCACTGAGAAATACGTATTAACTACAGCGACTTCTCGCCTGCATCTAGAATGACAGAATTGCTTGAGAGACAAAGGCTGTGGGCCCAAGATTAACCATTGTAACCTATCTTGCCTTTGAATGGGAAACCTCTTGGGTAATTGTTTTACCTGCTGGGTGCCTGTTTAACAAAGTCAGTGAAATGATTCCAAATGAGAGAAAAGAGCCTCGCCAAAATACGCCATCTCGGATGTCCTACTCAGATGGTAGGGAGATGAGAGAAGAGATGCTGCATAATTGTAATTAACAGGAAAAAAAAATCTATCTTTGCTATTCAAAAGGGACTTCTCACAGTTTCGTCTGCTGGGTTAGCATCGGACATTGATTGGCTTGTGCAGTTTGTTGCCGGTACTCTGATCTCAGTGGAAATGCATTGGAGAAGTCAGAAATGGTACAAATTAGGCACCAAAACCATCCCCATGCTAACTAACTGGATATATCTGTTAATATCGAACAACGCCACAATTGCTGTTGTTTAATGTAATAGCTTCAATCACAAAAATTCTCAAAGTTTGTAGATATAAAACATGTTGGCAGCTGGGAAAGGAAGCTGTAAAAAGGGAGAGCTTTTAAAAAACACTTGGATTACAGGTTCACACCTCTCTCTTAAAACCAAAACCAAAAAATAGGGCTGTTACACAAACCATCTCCCTCTGATTCCTGCACAGCATAGTAAACACATGCCACTTGCATTCTGCAGTAAAAAGAAGCCGTTCAGAATGAGCCGAGCCACTGCACAGGTTTTAAGGCCATCTGGCACACAGTGCTCAGCTGTCCATCACTTGAGACCCAGTGTTACCTCTGGACTCATGGAGACCTGCTGTTATCTCAGTTTCTCTATTACTGTCATTTGTTGACATCAAGAAATGGAAGTTATGGAAGATGTTGTTTATGTGACTAAAACAAATACTACCTTATTGGCAGCTGCCTTCTGTTTAGTTTCTTCTTTGTAAAGGGAAGAAGAATATTGTCTTTGCAGCTCTTCATGTCTTATAAGTTGTGCATTAAATCTGACAACAAATATCAAAGTTTAACACTCTGAATTAAATTTAGCTAGCTCATTCTTCCCAGGTGTTCTGTTCATGCTAACTGGTTTTTTAGTTATCCTTAGCTGTAAGAAATCCATTGTCTTTGGTATACTGTAGTAATGCAGATTTCAGGCAGGTCAGTTTTGCTGTGCAAGGACAGTTCTTGGTTTTTTTTTTGTTTTGTTTTTTTTTAATATACGGAAATGGCACCAGATGGATGACTTCTGCAGCAAAGGGTATAGCTGCTTGGTTCAGTTTGTTTCAAGTGCTGTGTGTTGCAGCAGAATAGCAGTCAGGAAGAGCTGCCCATTTATCTTGTAGCTGCTGCACTCAGGTGAAATACTGTGGAAGTACTGGCACCTTCTCTCAGAAAAAAATAGCCATTCTTCGCAGTTAGGAAAACTTTTTAGAGGGAAAGAGCAGCGACACGGGTAGGGAAACTCTAGCGGAAGAGACAAAGTCCCTCTTTCCAAAAGGACAGAGCGATGAGGAAGGGAGAATTTGCTTTGAAACTCTTTTATTGACTGTCTTACCAAGCACATCTCAGTCTTCTGTCTGTTTGAAGAGAGGGCTTATTTTAAAACCTAATAAAATACAACGTATTCTAGTTTAGAGACTGGGAACTTCTTGGTATATTTTGATGTGCTCATTTGAAAGAAAAGGTGGGGAGCAGTTCCACATGAATACTCCAGCTGATTCAGGGTCCTGTCACAGCCTATTTTATTTCTCTTCTTTTACATTAATTGGACAAATGGAAAATAATGAAGAGGGGACATGGAACAGGCTCCTTGGATCAATAAAAATGTCAGTTTGGCTGCATCAATGTAATAGGCAGAGCTAATATCGTTTGGCTAAATAAATGGGTGTGTTTTGTGCAGCATTGTGGTTGTCCAGAGTGCTTTAAAAACAAAGATGATGACAGAGCTCAGCAGCTGCAGGCTAGTGTGGCCTGGTGATCTTAGAGCAGAAGGGACCTTGCCAGTTTCCAACACAAATGGTCTTTATCTCAAAGCATTAGCTATACTGAAGTCAGAGAGTGGGCCATAAGGCTCAACAGGGCAAGGTTGGGTACAATTTATTTGCCAAAATGGCAATTCTGCCAAATATAAGAAATAATACAAGTTTTTACTGAAGTCTGGTCAACGTTTCTACTGCTGTCCTTGTTGCATGGTTGTAGTGTGTTGATACTGAGGTGTTGAACACTGTAAGGCGAGCAAATTTGCAGTCAGGAGATCTCAGCATTGGACTTGTCCAATACCTACAGGTTTAGATCAGTGGCAAGGATTCAGCCAGACTTACTGTAGACAAGTACAGCCCTAACACTGCTGGTCAGGTCTGCAAGTTAGCTTGATCAAGCCAAGCAATATGCACTGAGCAATACTACAGTGAAGTACAGAACCGCATCTGTGTGGAGTGGAAAGACGGTCAGTGCAACCGCACCTACACAGTTGTTTGTGCCCTTAGGATGGCTGTTTCTCTCCTGGCATCAGATCCTCTTGTTGCTATAAAGCAGTGCTTCTTCTTTTGCTCAGTTTATTTCCCACAGCACTTAAGCAGAATTACTTATTCTGAAGCATTGTAACACAGTTGCATAATTCTATGCATTTAATTTCTGTCTGCAGAATTGTTACTAGTGATAGCAAACTAAAGCTTTTTTTGAAGAGTAGCATTGTCTGCAGCCTTTGCTGCCTAAAGAGATGGAAGCAAACCTATTTTCAATGCACTTAGTGTTTGTTGGGTTTTTTTGAAGTTTACACTACTAGTCCAGAAATGTAGAGGCCTTGTGCAATTTCTCTGATGCTATGCATTGCCAGAGAGGTTTTCTTTAAATACCAGTGGAAGAAAGGAATCTTAATGATTAAAAGGCACTGCTAGTTGGTCTAGGAACAAGTTTCATTTCAGCCAGATACCAGAAGTCTTCATAGTTATCTGATACATCTCTTACTTCTCAGCTTTACTTGTCAGCTGCTAAACGCTGCAGTTCAATAAATTTTGCCCATTGATCATTAGATAAATCTAGATGTGAAATTGGAGCGCTACCAAAGACCTGATCTATGGAAGAGGTAGCCACGCGAGATGGGGGAGACTTTCTTCTTTCAAGGCTGCTAAAACCTAAAATGAAAGTCCTTTAAACTCTGACCTTCAGCTTCTGGGTTTACTTTGTTCACGTTCTCCTTCAGGAGCCACATACTGGCTTTCTTTATACCCAGTAAAATAAATATGTGACCCTTTCTTCTATACACAAGCAGCTTTTATTTCTGGTAGAAAAGGTCCCTTATGCTATTCTGAAATTAATACTGACAGACAACCTCTTAATAGTCTGTATGTAACACTTTTTTTTACAAGTATTTCAGGGCTTTACAAATATGATTGCATGCTTTGATCCCTTTTCCAAAGGGCAAATACCTCTGGGAACAGCCACAAACAGGCACATTTGCAACATCACAAGCAGAATCAAACACCCTCTTAGCACGAGAAAGAGAATAGTACTCCAGTTAACCTTAGAAAACATAAATGACTTGTAAGAATCAGTCTAGTGTAGAGCCCAGTCACCCTGGCTAGTGACCTGTCCTTTCAGTAATCTCCCACGTCTATTTGTTTTTAATTTCTTCTGAAAATCAAATACTGAGCCAAAGCATTAGTTCAGCATGGAGTCAGATATGTCGTATCTTGGCATTGTGCAGTCACTGATGCAGGGCTCATCTTGAGCAAACAGAGAATGAAACCATGGCAGAGAGATCTACTGTTTCTGTTCCTCAGGAACAGTTTGGTCTTGTTGCACCTCCAGGTTGGGTCAGTAACTAAACTACCTTCTGCAGGAAGCTTTGTGTCCAAGATGATAAAATGGGCACTGTCAGTTCACCTAATGAACTGCTGGATTCTGCTTGCAGTGTGGCTACCAAAAGAGGCTGGTTAGCGCTAATCCTGAAAAACAGCAAACATCTGGGCTTGCTGTGTGCCAGGAGGACATTCCACCCAAGTCTTGCATCCTTCTCCACCCCCACCAAGCCTCCCAGTACCATGAAATACCAAGCTACCACTGGAACTTTGGACAAGAGTTGGTGGGATGTAGGAAGGAGGCTTGTGTCCCTTTACTCATCTTTGCTTGTCAACTGCTTAGGACCTGTAACAAGACTTGGAGGATGGGGAGAGGGAAGATTTCATCATGGACTTCAGCAGTCTAGGGTGGCATGAGGAGTTTCACTCTTTTCCCTTCTTTTCTAGAGCTTTTGATCTATCATTTGCCTCAGTGTTGCTCTGCCACTCGTCTGAGAAAGTGGGTGGATATTATTGCAGAGGAGGTCTCAAGCCCTTTCCTCCTGCTGGAGGAGAGGGTCTGCAGGGTACAGGCAGATTGTGGCCAAGTGGTGTAAGGGCAGACCACAAAACTAATACAGAGGATGCCTCACTAGCTCCAGTGCTGCACAAACACTGTACTGCCAGTGTCTTACACATCACTACCCTCTTCTCCTGCCTGTATACCAAAGACAGTGCAGGAAATCTCACAGGGACTTCTCTCCACAGTAGCAGGGTGTTGCACTCTCTTCACTGTAGAGAGGTTGGTGCACAGGTCTCGGCCTGGTCCAACGACTCTGAACATGTTGATACTATCTATGACTTTGTAGTGACGAGGAACTTGTATGACCGTCACACTGGAGATGACATCTCTTCTACTGGTTTGGCATAGTCAGTATGGACAAATACACAAAGAGAGCTTGATTCTTGTACGTCGGTGGGTTTGGGCTGTAACTCTGTATCAGAGGTGGCTACCACATTCAAATAAATTTGGGTTAAGTGGATACTTTAGAGGTCAGTATTACTTCTCTATGCTTGCCAAATTACATGAACAAATTGCTGAACTGCCTGCATGTGAAGGTTGCATAGTTTGTCATCTCTGATCAAATAATGCCTCTGTGGGTGTGACTATTCTGTGAGTATCCCAGGCCTGTTGCAACTCCAGGAATGTGACCACATTCCAGATCCTCAAGAAGGAAAGATTTACTTTTTTTTTTTTCCTTTGCACTGTTTGACTAAGTCTTAGTTTGCTCAGAGCCTCATCAATACAAAAGTCGTTGTTACACTTTCCCCATAAGGCCTACACACCACCAGAGATAATACAAAAGACTGCTTAGAACAGCGTCATATGAACCTTTTATCTGTTGCAAACTTTTGAAGTTCAGCCACCTTTATTGACTGTAAGAGTTGGATGCTTGTACTTTTATTTGTCTGGTTATTCTGGCACAGATAGGGCCCCAGCAATCACTGGTAGCAGACTGAACGCAACAGAAGCATGGCATGAAGAATGTGCTTCTGGCTGAAGGGAGCAAGTCACTTTATCTTTGGGGCTTTTTTTAAACTGAAGACCGTTTACCTGGCAGCTCTGAATTAACATGCTGATGAATTCTGTGCAGGAAGAGTTTACACAAGTTCCTTGGAAGAATTTACTGCTTTAGATTTCTCTGTTTTTCTGTAGTTAGGGGATCAATCCCTTAGCCATATGCTCTAAAACAAAGGATAAAAATTAGCTATTCGAAGATTTAATGCTTTCATTCTTCTCATACACTTTGGAGTAGCAGTTATCTAGTAATGGAATTACACAGTATCCACAAACTGTAGTTCACAGTTAAGCTCTCTCAAACAGAAAATTACACCAAGAAATCCATAAACAGTAAGAACAGCAAGGGTCAGACTGTCTTACCGTGAAGAATTATATGGTGCGGGAAGCCTATTGCCTTTTGTTCCTTCTGCTGTTAATGCCCCACTCTCATCTCCCGTGGTGCTTTCTGAGAAATCAGAAATGTAGTGTTGTATTCAAAACACATTTCAGTAGCAGAATTCTGTTTGGGTATACTTTACACAAAACTGTGTAATCCTTACAGTACTTAACTCTATCTGATACGTCTTCAGACTGCTCTCAAAATAACTGATCCTTCTTGCCTTTACTCTAGTAAGGTGCTGAATGTTGGCAAAAGAAAGCTGATTCTTGTTGATGTTAAGTGACTGAATCAGGGCTGGTGTGAAACAAATGGTTAAAGACTGCATTAATCTTTCTGGTTTGCTGGATGTACGCAAATAGCATAGGGCCTAACACTTGTTTCAGTTCCTGTGACATCATTTAAGTTCCACAGGCTATTGAATTTCCTTCCCTACCTTTCTGCTGTCAGCCAAAGGCTGAGAAAAGAAAGCCACCCCAGAAAGCACAATTCAATCACAGACCAGCACTGTCTTGTTTAATATATTATATCTCTTTATAAACAATATTATTGTTTCACACAACAAATGTGGTTAGAAAGAGCAGGTACAATATACAACTTGATTGCCTTCATGGACTCATGGATGACAGGTTCTGTGAATCCTGAGATCTTTCAAGGCTTGGGGTAATGGTGCACAGCAGCTGCCGAGCCAGTGGACAACCTGCACATGCGTGCAGCCAGGACAGCATAATTGGCTTTATCTTCATTATTCAGACTGAGAACAGCAAAGGCAAGGAACTGGTTCTGATTTACATAGTAAGTTTGACTTGGGTCTACTTGACCCATGGTTTCTATGTCAATCAAATCTGCCTGTTTCAGCAGTTGTGACAGTTCAGAACAGTCTTCATGAAGCTTGATGTAAAGAAACCAAACCAACCCACAGTATCAACCACATGCTAATAATTTTAAATCAATCAGGGTGATTGATAAACATTTAGCATCACTTGGCAAATGAGTGATAGCTTTATATTTTATCCATAGAATAACAACATCGGGTTAACAATAGAAAGAAGGAAAGAAGTAAAAGCAGAACAAAGACAAAATTTTTTATTCTTCGTCTGGATGGGTATTTGGTACCTGCAGAGGTACTATTAAACACTGTTTGCATATCTCTAGTGGCAGTACTATCAAGCTAGCCTTAAGGTTCCTTGTATTGAGAAAATCCACAATGAAAGTTAAGAGCAATGAAGAAGGGGTTTAAATTGGAAGTACAACTCAGCCTTAATGGTATTTGCTACAGTGTATTAAGACAGCTCTAGGAATTTCAGATACTGAACAGCAACAGTGGTTTAACACTTAAAAATAACATTTTCATTACAGATGGGAACAGCTACTGGCAATACAAGCCTCAATACCTTTAGACGTGATCATCTGTGCTGTTACGTTGCCTTCACATAGACTCTGTCTTTGAACATGACAAGGCTTGGGGGGGACACATTGTAGTTGATGAGGGAGAATTTGCAAAAGGGATGATGCAGAAAGCCCACAGAAATTACACCAAACAGAGCAGCCAGGGAGTAGAGAAATGAAGGCCTGCATGCAAGCTAGAAGAGGCTGACAGAGGTATTGGATAGTAAGATTCAAATCGCACATACTTCCCATCTCCCACTAATTTAGCAGGAGTTGCTGCCTCAAACAGGGGCACAGTATTGCTGTGAAGGTAGCAGCTGGAACTTGGTCAGCAGCACCTAGCCGATCCTACGCCCACACACACACACGCACCATACACCCTTCCCTTCAGAGAGTTCTGTGCCCCTAGGAATAGCATGAGACAAGCTACTGAAAAACACCTGTAACCCAGCTGTTGGCATTCACTCAAACTTCTCAGCTGTTGCGGGGGGGGG
>Ga0065711_1039700_pt1 | contig 17573 bp, 18 predicted proteins | sample Hoacrofraction12_FD_59098 | JGI IMG/M metagenome (GOLD analysis project Ga0065711, IMG submission 59098) | Hoatzin crop microbial communities from Cojedes, Venezuela - Epithelial fraction 12 v2 (version 2) | ecosystem: Host-associated > Birds > Digestive system > Esophagus > Crop | place... | reverse complement strand
CAGCAGGCTGCACAGGACCTTGTCCAGGCGGGTCTTGAATATCTCCAGAGAAGGAGAACCCACAAGATCTCTGGGCAACCTGTTCCGGGGCTCCGTCACCCTCAGAGTGAAGAAGTTCTTCCTCATGTTCAAACGGAACTTCCTATGGTTGAGTTTGTGCCCATTGCCCCTTGTCCTGTTGCTGGGCACCACTAAAAAGAGTTTGGCCCCATCCTCCTGACACCCACCCTTGAGATATTTATGGGCATTTCTAAGGTCCCCTCGCAGCCTTCTCTTCTTCAGGCTAAACAAGCCCAGCTCCCTCAGCCTTTCCTCATAGGAGAGATGCTCCAGTCCCCTCACCATCCTTGTAGCCCTCCTCTGGACTCTCCCGAGTAGTTCCTCATCTTTCTTGAAGTGGGGAGCCCAGAACTGGATAGAGTACTCCAGATGGGGCCTCACTAGGGCAGTGTAGAGGGGGAGGAGAACCTCCCTTGACCTACTGGCCACACTCCTCCTAATGCATCCCAGGATCCCATTAGCTTTCTTGGCAGCCTTTGTTTCATGGCCCTTCCCCATGCCTCCCTCCTGGTCCTAGAAGGACAGTGCCCTGTTGGACCTGCAGGCTACTGCAGCTGTTTTCCTATCTAATTCTCTCTGCAGACTGGGTCTGGCAGAGGAGATGCCCCATTCTAGTTATGGCATGGACATCCTTCTCCTGTTTGTGACCAGAGCAAGGTTGTTGCAGGATTTATGTATCTCAGGCTGGCTTGCACAGTTTGGTGTGGGTGTGCAGTGTTTGGAGGGACCCTGAGGGCCAGCACTGGTGATAGGGCTTTCCTAGAGCTTCCCAGGAGCTATGCCCATCAGGCCTGTACTGCGGGCACTCCTGGGTGCTGGCTGGGAGCTGCACTGTGTTGCTATGCAGCTCCCAGGGCCAGACCCTCACTGGACTTTGCACAGGCAGTGGCACCAATGAATATCCAGGCAGAGGTACTGAGAAGTTTTGGGCTTGTTGTAACCAGTGCACACTGCTCTGCTGTGAGAAGATGTGATAGTGGTCACTGGAAGCACGCTGGTCTCCCTGTGCTGGAAAAGCCCTGATCTCCCTCTGGCAGTCTTCCTTCTCTGTAAGAGGGTGGCTATTCATGTTGTCCTGGCTCTTTACATTGCTTGCGCACCCTGCAGAGAGGAGTGCCAGCAAACCTGGAGCTGCTGGAGGATAACAGTGCCTTGCTGGGCAGGTGTGCAACCTCCTGGGGTGTGGGGAGGCTGGATATGGACCTCTGCTCCCTCCACTCCTGAGGCTGATGGAGCATTTTGCCTTGAGGTTGCTGGCCTTTGTCGTTTTCTGGGAGCTGTGGAGAAGCTGCCCTATGGCTCCCGTGTCTCAGGAGGAAGTGTTATTTGTATACTGATGAAGGCAGTCCTAGTTGTTGGGACCAGTCAGAGGAGTGTCCTGCAAGCCAGCTAGAGCTGCCCCTGTAGGGTATGGTGCTCCTCCAAGGAAAATGCCCAAGAGTTCATGCAGCAGGGCTGTCTCATGGCCTCAGCTATTTGGTCATGAGTCTGGAGGAGGCTTGAAAATGGGCTTCTTGGTTAGGAGCCAGCTGGGATTTCAGTGGTGATTTGTGTCCATTTCAGCAGACACTCGAAAGCCACGCTCCTCCGCCACGACGCTCAATGCAGTTACAGCTAATTCACAGCTCCCCTGGGAAGCGACTCGAAGCATCAGGCCCTGTCAAACTCCAGAGGTAGCCTAGCAACCACCTCATCTCCAAAACGAACCCAGGAACCTACAACTAACCCATTTTACAGCCCCTTTCCACATCATTCACTGCATTGCCCACCCCACTCAGAATAAACAGCCAGCCTGCACTGAAATCCACTCCCTATGAATATTCCCTTCTGAGGGCTTAAAGCAACCCTGGGGCCAGGCTTTTCTCTGGGGCTGAGAGAAGATGGGATGTCTGCCTGGAGCGGCCAGGGCTGGGGCAGCCCCCGGCTCCCCAGGGCAGTGTGCCAGCCCCCCAGCACAGCCTGTGGGCCCGGGATCTGTCCCGCATGGGGGACTCATGGCTCCCTGCAGCACAGCTGGGGCTTGCCCTCCACAGACGCCTCTTGCACACCTACATGTGCTTTTCGAAGGGCCGATACCACTTCCATAAAATCTGGGTTCTCTTGCTAATCCTTCTTCTGAACTGTAATTTCCCCTGAGGCTGCTGTCGGCTTGATGTGGATTTCTTTGGGTTTTTAAAATAGAATTATGGGGTCAGCACTAGTTACAAACTTCTGCTTGTGGACAGATCTATTTAAGATAGAGGAGAGGATTAAAGGGAAAAAAGCAGATTTAATTAAGTTGCTAATATTTAAAGAAAATTGATGAACTGGGGCGTTATGAGTTGGAGCAAACAGAGTGCGCCTTTATTACGGGCTAGTTTTTATTTGATTTTCTTTCTTTTCCAGCCCCAGAGTCATTTTTTATTTGTGTATGTGTGCTTTCTGTTTAATCGCTTTTAATAAGGAATGTGCACCTCTTCGCATTTAATTTTGATTTAATTATTAGTAAGTAATTGTTGGATTCATAAAATTCCTGGTTATAGCCTTTTAGAGCAGTGAAACTATTTTCCTGTTTAACAGACTGAGCAGCCTCAGTCAGGCACAGTGAGGCCTCAGGACCGGCACGGGTCTGTGCTGTGCCAGGGCTGCCCAACTTCGCTTGCCTGCCATGTCCGGTGGTGGCCAGGGTCCCCAAGCCTGCCTGCCTGCCCGCTGTAACGGCGAGGCCAGGCAAGAGAGAGCATCCCTGGGATGTGGTCTGGGCCTGTGGCATCTCCTCTCACATGTCTGTAGTGTGTTATCTGGCCCTCCCCCATTAGTTGTTGTTTAGTCAAGCAGCACAGATTTAGCTCTTTTAATCTTCCCTTGTAAATCAATCTCTACAGCCCCTTGAGCCCGGGCTCCATTTTTCTTCGTAGTGTTCCATTTTGCAGGGATGCTGATGTCTGCTCTGAGCAGTCAGTGATGAGCAAATATGTAAAGAGGATGCACTGAGAGCTCAGTGTGGTTCTGGGAAGAGGTGCCGGGTGGTTTATCTCTGGTCTAATTATTAATCATGAGCCTGGTGTTCAGCAGAAAAATGCACATTTCCGTTACTTGCGCTGTACAGACCAGATGCACCTTTTTCTTTCCAAAAAGCTTGTTCTCTAGCAGAGTAGTAGTGAACATTAGGGAGAAGATTATAAAGTGGAGGCGGCAGTGAGCTCTCCAGCAGCCAGCAGGAAGGACTGAGGCAGGATTGCTGGGGCAGGATGCTCCTGCAGACCAGGGCATACCATCCCTGCAGACACTTTCTGAGAGGTGCTGCCCCAGCAGGTCTGTGGCCAAGCTGCTGCGGTGGTCCCAGAGCACTGCTGGCCTCACAGCCCCATCTGTTAGCTGGATGAAGATCTCTTTCCCAGGCAAGCCTTGGGAGACGTTTCAACATGGGCAGTAATATGTGAATGTTGTGTAAAATGCATTGAATTGTCTAATGCGTGGGCCCCTCACTCGTGAAATAAATACATAAACTGTATCTAACAAGACAAATATAATGAAGGCATCATAAGAAAGAGGAAGCTCTGGTATAAATTCATGCTGGTAGAGCTGAATGTCTGAAGGGTGGATTATAGAACTGCAGTTTGGAAGATTGAATGGCCCATAAACATTTTCATATTTCATTAGCCGATTAATGGACGGCTTTTTTCTTTTTTTGCGGGGAGGGGAGGGGGAGGCACGACACAACTTTGCTGATTCTAAGCATAAACTGTAGGAAGCAAATGAAAGCCGCTGATGAAACCTTTCCGGGGGCCTGTCCCGTTATGGATTGTCCCAATTAATGCCCGTGCTGCTCTCTGTCGAGATGCATTCTGCCTGTCCAGTTACTGTTAATAGATTTCTCATAAGTGGCTGGATTGTAAAAACCTCATAATTCAGTTTAATGCCACCAATAAAACTATCTCTGGACATCTGGCCTGGCTTCCAGTCAGCTCCTGGTCCGTGGGGAGCTGCTGTTTACCCTTTCTTTTCTTAATTTCAAATGTTGTCTTAATTAGAAAATGAAGTGGGAATTGGCTACAAAAGCATCTTCCCCAGGGTCTGTTTTTCATCCTGAATGCTGGCCTAATTTGCCACATTCTCCTGCAGGCTATGCTCCGGTGGGGTTCTGGGTGTGATGTTGTGAGGGTTTAACCCCTCCGCTACCTTGCCATGTAAACCCAATACAGATGTGCAGTGAGCGTGCAAGCTCTCAAGCAGGGAGTCTTGTCAGCACCGACTGCCCAGAAGACAGAGGGTGGCTGTGATTGGAGCAGAGCTTGCAGATGAGGATGAGCTTTGGGCAGCTGGCTGGGTAGATGGGGACAGATGCTGGTGGTGAGCTGCCTTTACACCCTGGCCTGCTGTGCAGCTTGGGAGAGGTGATCCTGCATTGATAGGGTCCTGGGCCCTTGCCCACAGGGGAGCCTTTTTTTCTGGAGTGCTGTTGAATTGTGCTTCCCTTTTCCAGCATCTCCTGACCTCACAGTGGTGGGGTTTTTCCCTTGGTTTGCGGTATGGGTGGGTACTGGCAGGATTTGTGATCTGCTGAGTGTATGGTTGCATAGGCAGGACTGAAGTTCCAGTTTATTGGGCCTTCCTCCATGCACAGGCATCATTTGGTGGTGCTCTGCGCTGCTTTCCAGTCCAGCAGTTGCAGAGGGAGCAGACGGGCATCACGTGGGGCCCATGGGCACCTTGCACCAGGGGCTCCACACCCGTGGCTGTGGTGGCACAAGTATGGCCCTAGCCTGCTCCCACCCTCTCCCTCTTTCCCTGGCAGATCCACTCGGACTCAGATGAGGGGGACGGCTCCATCAAGTACACTATCTCCGGGGAGGGCGCAGGGACTATCTTCCTCATCGATGAGATCACAGGTGACATCCATGCCACCGAGCGCCTGGACCGGGAGCAGAAAACCTTCTACACACTGCGGGCTCAGGCCCGTGACCGGCAGACGGACCAGCTGCTGGAGCCTGAGTCAGAGTTCATCATCAAGGTGCAGGACATCAACGACAGTGAGCCGCGCTTCCTGGAGGGGCCCTACATCGGCAGTGTGGCTGAGCTGTCCCCCGTTGGTAGGTCTCCCAGGTGGGAGGAGATGGGTTGGGAAACTTGCGTGCCTCTCCTGTCAAACCTTGAGCCCACTGTACCCCGCAAAACTGCCTGCAAATCCCAGGGATTCCAGCTGAGACAGAGACAGGGAGCCAAAAAGGAAAAATAAATAAGATGGCTTAAGGAAAACAAGTGAATAAATCCTCTGAGTTGATTGCCAGCCTGTGGCTGAGCACTTAGTCTCAGCCCTAAGCTGTGCCCTGGAGACAGGTCATGGCAGTGCCAGCTGCCTGCTGTGCATTTACCCTGGTTTTGCACAGCCTCCTCGCTCCAAAACACGTGGGGGGAGGGATGGGGGACTGGGGTGACCGCACTGAGCCCTTGCATGCTGAGGGGTTCATGGCTGTCTGTGGTTCAGATTATCCTGAGTGGGATTTCTCCCTCTCTGGCTGCCTGTGCCCCAGCCCCTCCTCAGGCCATCCTCTGTGTGCTGCTTTGCTGCTCTCCGGAGCTTCGCGGCTGTCAGCCATCCCCTTGTGCATCCCTATGCACGACTGCTGAGCCCCTCGCGCCTGGCTCTGGCCTTCCTCCAAGGGGCCAGGCGTTGTTGGCTGCGATTGGAGAATTCATGTCACTTGTGACAGAAATGTGGCTTCCCTGTGTTACCGTTAGCCTGCCCATCCCCTTGCCACTAGGCATCTTTTAAGTCCTGTGGTGATCAGCCTTGCTGAAGTGCTGAGGGCTAGGCTGGAACGTGTGCCACGAGGCTGCATGAGTCCATCCGCCCCAGGGATGTGGAGGGGGCCAGTGAGCTTTGTGCTCATCTGAGCATCGGGGGGGTACAGGGAGGTGATGCATGAGCTGCAGTATTGCTGCCCTCACTTCCTGTGCTGGCCCGATTGTGGGTTCCCGTGCAGCTGAGCACAGCTTGAGTCCAGGGAGCGTGGCTGGCTTGCTGCACTGCCCGGAATGTCACATCGTTCCCCATCCACGTTGGGCTATCTGTTATCCCCCATTGACAAGCCAGAGCGTGTAGCAGACTGCGCGTGGCGGTGTGCACTGTGGGCAGGGAACTATAAATCACTGTTCTCCGAAGGCTGCATCAAAGTAGAAGGCAGCCTGCAAAAGACTGACTGACATCAAAGATAAGGCAGGTCCCCAACACTGTCAGCAAGGGATGAATCGGCAAGGGGGAGAGTGACAGTGCCAGAGCTCTGGGAGGGAGAGCACCCAGGGGGACGGGGGCTGGGGGAGCAAGGTTGAGCCACCCGAGGGGCTCTGCACGTCCTGCTGTGCTTCTGCAGGAACAGCTGGCTGAAGAGGCGTCCTGGAAGCGGAGTGCAGGGGATGGTACTCGGGTCTGTGCTGCCTCAGGACAGAGCTCTGGCTCTCTCTGGTTAATGTGCAACATATTGTGAGACTGGTGCGTGACCTCCAGCAGGTACAGGTGTGCAGGAATTGCCCACACCAGAGGAGCTGCTGCTGCCTGGATTTCTGTTGAAGGATGGAGAACAAGCTCTCCTGAGGCATCCCAAGCTCTCCTTCCTCTTCCTTTTACCTGCACAAATCCTGTCCTAAGTCAGAGCAACCCCTTGAACTACAGCCATGTGCTCCTGGAGGAATGAAGGACAGCATGCGGGCAGCAAAGAAGGAGGCATCCTGTTCCCAAAGGGAAGAAAGAAATTAAATTAATCTATTTTGCTTGAGCAACATTTAAAAAGGAAGGAATTTTTGACTCTGAGTATTAGACAAGGATCCCAGTTCTTTGAAAATCACTAACAATTATGGGGCTGCCTGATCAGACTGATGTGAACAAGACATATCAAAGGAGACAGTTTCTATGCGAAATTGGAGATCAGAGGGAGAAAGAAACACGGTTTCACAACATGAAAAGAGGCGATTCCTGCAAATTAAAATACTCAGAAGTTAAAAGTAAAGAGGAGTGCTGTGAATGGCGTGGGCTGTGCTTCCAAGCTGCATGCTTAGAGAGGGTAGCTGGAGCCAAGAGCCTGTTCTGCTTACCGTACTGATGTCTGTATGCCTGCGACAGCCTTGGAGCGTTCTGTAGCCTGGCCTTCCCACGGAGTGTAAAGGCTCCTCTGTAGCAGCCTAGCCCTGGAGATGGCCCAGCTGACAGGGCAGGGAGAGCTTCACATAGCATCTTCAAGCGGTGCTGCTGCATGGTCCCCTGCAGCATGAATGCAAAGCTGGAGGGTGCCTGCATGCTGCTGCTGCAAGTCCCCAGCTCCCTTCAGTTCTCTCTCAGCTTACCAGTGCTTTGCCCAGAAACAGCACAAAGGACAGGGTGGACACATCCTGTGAAAGCATAAACAAGAAAGCCTGAGAAGTAGCTTTCTTTTCAACCCTCTGGGGTTCAGCAGCTGCCCTGCTCCTCCACTGTGGCCCTGGTGTGAATACAGAGGGAGATGGGCTTGGACATGGACCTGGTGTGTGAAGTTCAGCTCCAGCCGCTGTAGGAAGGGCTGAGGAAGCAGCACATGGGATGCTGCCTGGGCCAGGGAGGTAAAGTTCAGGACTTTCTTATGGGAAATACCCTTCCCCCTGCCAGGCCATTTGCGTGGGGGTGCTCTTTTTGTGGCATCAAGGTTTAGTGCAGCTGTGAGCATGGGTTTTTTGTGGTTGGTATTGGTAGTGATGTTTGCCTTCTCTGAGGTGGATGGATAATCTCCCCTGTACCTAAGGGGTATTTTCGTAAGAGTGAATGGGGAGTATGCGTTGCTGCCTTCCTGAATGTGGATGGAGGTGATCCTCTGTACTGGCCAAGCAGGAAGTAGACAGGCTGGGCAGCTTGCGGAGAGATTGTCTATTAATGGATCAAGATCAAAGCCCGGTGACCTGCCTGGTCTCAGCTCCATGTGGATGTTTTCCTGGATCACCAGTGTTTCTGGTTCAGCTGTGCTCTCTCTGCTGGGGAAGGGGCTGGGATGGGGCCACGCCAGCGGCCAGGGCTGCTTCCCAGCTTGGAGCTTGTTTGCAGGGAGCTGTTCATTCCCTGTCTCTGCTGCTCTGACGTCGTTTGCTCTGTGGCCCAGCCTGAAAAGTGAAGGGTGACCTCGTTCTTCCTCTTCTCATGCTCCTGGCTTCCCAGACCTCGCTGGGATTTGTGCTTGGGGCTGCCCAAGTGGGTAGTTTTGCTTCTCGCTCATGGCAGCTGTCAGCTGCAGCTCACCATTCCCTGCGAAAAGCATAGTCCCAGCTCCCAGAGGTGGGTACCTTCCTGGGGCATAAAGAGGAATAAAATAAATATGGTCAGATCCGCTCTGTAACAGCAGGAGCAGATCAAAGGACATTATTTGCATAATGAAGGAGTACTAATTGGGAGGGAAAGTCATTTGATTTCCTAGTGCCTAAAAGGGAATAACAAATGAGAGAACTGCACAAACTCTTGCAGAGTAGCTGGGGAGTGCTTTGCAACACACCTGCCTCTTTCCCTGCACTGGGGCCAGGGCAGCATGTTTTGGTAGTGACAGTATATGTGCTGGTTGAGACTGCAGGACTGAGGTAGGGTGGACTAAAGGCCTCTTTGTTCCAGGATCTTGTCTTGACAGTGGCCAAAGTGGATGCTTACAGAGGAGGAGGAACAGCATGCACAGCATGTGTGATGCTCCCTTTAATACTCTCCCAGCCAGCAACCAGTTTCAGCTGGGGGATTTCTTCAGCTATGGGTGGTTTCCGTGGGTTTAGCTAACTTCAATGTCTGTCTTCCATGAACTCATCGAGACTCACTGTAAACTTCTGCAAAGGGAAAGGAGAGGGGGCTGCTATTGCTGTGTGATGTATCAGAAATGGCAGATGCAAGATGGTCAGGAAGGTAAAGCCAGAGTCTGGGATTTGTAAGGGGCAGAGGAGGTGCTTGGAGCCAACCCCAGACCATGCAGCCAGGCTGAGCGTGTGCAGTGCCGCTGGGGAAGTCAGTGTTTTCTACACACAGAGCCACAGACCTGAGGCTGGCACTGAGCTCCTGCACTTGGATGAAGCACATCCAAAATGGAAGCTGACCCAACAGTTTTACCTGGGCTGCCTTGGCATGGCAGCACTAGCTGCAAGAGCCATCTTCAAATGAGTTATCTCTAGAAACCTCATCTGGTCTGGGGCTGCTGGGGCACCAGAAGGAATAGTGCAGCCTCTGAGGACCGTTTTGCTGCAGACAGCAGGGCACAGAGCCATCGCATGCCGCTGTCAGCATACAGAGGAGTCAGGTTTGACCCGGTGATGCGAGAGGCTGGCAGGGGAGGCAGCTGGAGCTGCAGCAGGGCAGAGGGCTCTCCCTGCTTGGCCTCCCAGAGGGAGCAGGGTCTTGTCCTGCCTTGGGGCTGGCAGCAGCTGCTGGAGGCAATGCACTGGGTCCACCTGGGTGGAGGAAGGCAGGGGCTGGTGGTGCTGCCTGTGAGGCTTTTCACTAACTCCCTCTGTGCCCACTGCCAGGTCAGGGCAGCAGCTGCTGTGCATGCACCGGGCTAGCCAAGGAGCAGCCCATCTGCAGGATGGGCCCTGAGCCACAAATCCTGTTGCAGCTCCACTGCTGTCCTGTCACCTCAAGAAGAAACTGTGGGCTAAGAGCTCACAGGCTGCTCTGTGCTGGCACCTGAGGCTCGGCCCCTGCGTGGGTACCCCAGTGCAGATCACTCCAAAATGCCTGAATTGAGCAGAGTCTAGTGCCAAAGGAAGAGACCTGGAGCTGCAGAAGGTAGGATGGGATCCAGCCAACTGCCTGGGAACTGCAGAATCTTCACCTTGTAATAGGAGATGCTAAAATTAGCTGTGATTTGGGCTCCCTTCCTGAGCTCCCTGGGGCCTGCTTAACAGCTGTCTGCAGCACACAGGGATGAGCCCAAATCCAGCACACGCTGCCTCCTGCAAGACAACTCGTTTGTGCAGAGTGGGTGTTGCAGCCCAGACCTCACTGCTGGGCTGTTTGGGCAGCACGCAGAGCCTGGAGTGAGGGACATGGTAGGAAAAGTGTAGCCTTTCATCAGAACATCACTCTTCCCTGGGTGCATTTTGCTATCCTTATTTTTCTGTGTAGCACAAAGTCCAGATTAGAGACAATTTGGCTGTACAAACAGAAACTTGGGGTCAAGCCGTGGCTCTAGCACAAAGCTGGCTGAATGCAGAAGCTATTATTGTAAAGAGAAATTGTTTAATCTCCATGCTGGAAGCGGAGAAAAATACTTTGTTTAACATGCATCCAGAACACTTGCTGACAGTCTAATTCCCTCCCCACCCTTGACAGAAAGTGCTCGAAACACTTGTGTGCATCTGGAAGCTGCTGGGGCAGCAAGTAGCTGGGAGCTGGGGCTTGCCCTGCCTGTTGGTCCCTAGTGTGACTACCCCTTCCACACCGCGCTCTTGGTCATGGTGCAAGTCCTACACACTGGAGCCTGCTACACCCTCTCACCCAGTCTGCATGTGCTAAGCCCACCAGGGAACTTGTGCCCCCTTAATTTAATGCTTTGGTTTGCTCCCCAAGATACCACTTTTACCTGCTTGGTGCCAGGGGCTGGGGTGCCTTGTGCAATGGGTTTCTCTAGCCAGACACTCCAGAGAATGTTTCCATTGTCGTGTGTTGGAGTGATTCCACCACAGCCAAGTTAGCTCCCTCAGGCTTGTCCTGAGGGGTGTGAGGGCTCTACAGTGAATCTTCTCTGGGTGGGATTTGGCTTTCTACCAAGTCAGCATGTTCCTGAGATTGCAATAAATTGACTTCTGCTCCAGTAATTTTTAAGCTCCACTGGTTTATTTTCTTCCCTGATGTCCTGCCTGCTTGTTGCTGGGGTGCATCAGCTACTGCATGTGTTGGGGCAAGACAGAAGCTGTAAACTGCATTGTTTATAAAATCTCATCTGCCCCCTGCCCCCACAGCAACCAGGTCCCTGAGGTGGGAGTGCTGCACTCTGGCATCAGTCCGGGGCATGTGGCTTTGCATGACAAAGCACTCCTTTGGGGTCCTTTATATTCTGCAGGGCTGAAATGACCATGTGCTGTCCTGGAGCTAGCCGTATCTGCACAGAAAGGTGCTCTAAGCATGGGTAGAGAGTTGTCCTTTGGGCTCAGTCTGAGCTGGAGGTGCAGGCTGCAGCCCCAGAGCTGGTCTGGAGAGTGGCTGGAGTCTCCTACCTGTACCAGGGAAGGAGTGAAAGCTGCCATGAGGAGATGCAGTCAAATTTAGCAAGTGTTTTTTCCTGCTACCTGTTTACCTCTTTGCAGGCCTGAACCCTACCTGTACTTCTGTCCCTAAGGAAGTGACAGGTCCCATCAACTTGCTTGTGGATTCAGTGCGGGGCCTCTTTACTCTTGGATGTGTTTTGAGTTTGCCTGTTGACATTTATTTTAGCTAAATGTGTTTGCAGTGAGTGGTGTAGTAACTTGTCTGGAGCCATTAGCCTTCTGTGTTCCTACGGATGGCACCTCCCAGGATCACTGAAACTGGCCCCAGAGGGTCTAGGTCCTGTGGAGAAGGTGCTGACGGATGCTAGGACAGGTCTGCATTAGTATTTTAAAGGTGCTCTCCAGAGCCCAGGACCTGCAGAGCCCTGTCCATCCAACCCGAGCCACTTGGGGCTGAGCTGCTGTTTGCCAGGACAGCCTTGAGGACCACTCTACATAGCAGTGTGCTGTGCTGGGGCAGCACAGCGAGGCCGATCTCTGCGCTTACGGCCGCAGCAGGAAACAGCCTTGCAGAGAAACGGTTCCTTCATCCCATTGGCACCAGGGGCATTGCCAGGCGTCTTTCAGTGCTGGGTGCTGGCAGCCCTTCTCTGTGCTGCTGATGCCGCCTCCCTGCTGGGCGCAGCAGCAATGGGATTAATCTCCCTGGCCTGCGGAGTCAAGGGCTGGCTGACATCCCTGGCAGATCTCCAGGACAGCTCGGGGTGTGGAACGGGGACAGCCCCGGCAGGGCCCGTGGAGCTGGAGGATGGCTGGCAGCCAGGGTCACTGTCCCCTCCTGCACCCAGCCCTGTGGGTGCCGGGTCAGCCAGCCACTCTGCAGCCCTAGTGAGGCTGTGGGGGAGGATTGCTCTGCAAGCAAGGGTCTTAGCCGCCCTTTCCTCTGGAGGGAAACACAGTTTGCTTGATCTGCTGTGCCGGATTGCAGCAGAAGAGTAAGAGATGGACTCTGACTCGTTAATTTTTATGTAAAATTGTTGGTTACCTCTGGTTCTGTGGGGTGAGCTGACCAGGAGAGGAACTGAGGTCTTTATCTCGTTTTACATGTCTAATTATCTCTCTGGATATGCATTCAGGCTTCCTGGTTATGGGAGGTGGATTATACAGTACATGATGGATGTTTAGATTTTATTTATCGCATCTTTTATGGCTAAGGCACATGCCAGGAAATTAAATAAAAGTCGTACACTTTGTACTTGCTGTGGGCAGGGCTGTGCTTGGAGTGCAGGGACTAACATCGGAGCAGGGGTGGGAGCCAGTGTTCCTAGGCTTGTCTCTGGAGGAAGGAGGTGATCAAGTTGAACTGTGATCCAAGACCTTTGTTCTTCAGGCTAAAGAGAGGGGGAGGGAAGGGTGGAAAAGGAATAAGTGGGGGTTAAGAGAGGATGCTGGAAAGTCAGACTCCTAGATTCCTGATATCTATAGATGACCCTGAGCAGGCTGCATTGCATCTTTGAAGACTAGAAGCCAAGGCACAAAGTGGGGTTAATGTTCCCTACCTGTCTGTTGTTGCTCATCTGTTAATGAGATGCTGTGAGAGCAGGTGCGGAAGGGCAGAGCCTTCATCACCTTCAGGGCTGCTGCCTTCAGTCTAAGGGCAGTATGCCATGATCCTGCTGCATCTGAGCTGAAGGTGCTTTGCTGCAGTGCTCCTCGTGCTGCTTGGTGTCCCCTTGCACTAGAGGGGAAAGCACTGGTCCCAAACTTGGGGCTCACGCTTGGGACCCAGCAGCCTGGATCTTCCACCCCGCAGCCCTGTTGCTCCAGCGCTTGGGACTGCCCAGCAGCCCGAGGTAGCCCGGTGGGCCAGGAGCCTTCTGTGCTGGCACTGGAGAACTGAGAGCAGCAACCTACCTGGCTTGTCAAGGGCATGGCTTAAAATGGAGAAACAAACCCCACCTCTGGGTGCGTGTGGATCCTACCCTCCACTGGACTCTGGCACTGATGCAGTTTTGCAGTGTTCAGGTAAATACTGGAACACCAGGAGTATAGCTGTTTGTCTGGTAGGGGTGGATCAGTAAGGGAATTGTGCAATTGAGTGAATGCATCTGGGGAGAAGCAGCATGAGATGCAGAGCCTGATGCAAACTTTTAGAGGCGAGCCCCCTCTTTAATGATCACTGGGCTGGCACCTGTGGGGTGACAGCACTGAGATGGCTGGGACACAGGGTTGTGGCATAGCCCTTGGGGCGCTTGCTCTGTCAGCATGCATGCAGTCCTGATGCAGGTTATACTGTATACAGGGCAAGCACAGGCAAATAACTGATGGACTCGTGTATGTGTGGGTGAGGTTTGGCTCTCCTAACCATTTGCCTCTGAGGTGCCTAGGCAAGAGAAGGTGGTTCTTGACGTGTGGGATGTTTGTGCAAGGTCAACAGGTTCTGCCTGTGGTAATGACAGGTGCTACAGGGTGAAGGTGCAGGAGTGGGTACTGCTGTGGACACTGGGCATGGACTCTCAGCTGGTTGCTGCCAAGCTGGGCACAGAAGGAGCCCTACCTGTTGCCAGGGGTAGGTGCTGCTTTTTGTGATTCTCAGACTTCTGCACCTCCAGCATCCCTAGCAGGGCTTCTCTGCTGCAGCTGGGAAATGGATGCTTGGAGACCCTGATGCCATGTACCTTCCTTTCTCTGAACCCTTGCTTCTCAGCTTTCTGATCAGAAGCTTCCCAAGGGAACATGCCAGGGTGCCTGAGGGGATGTGCAGTGTGGGTGCTGGTGTGGAGGTGATCTGCCTTGGCTCATACCTGGTGAAAGAGTTGTGTGATGGCAGGCAGGGGGAGGAGGAGTCAGGACAGACCCTTTCAAGGAAATGCAGTAATAGTGTTTCTTAAACAGTTGTTTGCAAGGGAGGGAGCTGGTGTTGCTGTGGTGTAATCTGGACGTGCCTGGCAGGGATGCACCATAACTTGACTGGAGACAGCAAAGCATAAATAAGTTGACTTCAACTAGCTTGTTGCTGAAGACTGATGAAGGGGATTCTCGTGTTATCAGCAGAGCTGCAGCTCTGAGGAGGTCGCCAGGGAGAATGAAAAGCAACCATGGTAACTGCTCATTTTCTTCAGTGAACACCCTTTCCAGGAGATCAGAAGCGAACTGGACTGAGAGGAGTGTGTGCATCTGAGATGCTCGCAGCAGCATTGCTATCTCCACTGTCTCACCTCCTGCCCGAGTCCAGGCTGGGCTCCCTGGCTTGCCTGCAAGCTGTGGGCTTCTGGTCTCCTGACAGGAAGAGGAATGTACCAGGGACTAGAGCTCCTCATTCTTCATCTGGATGGTTCCAGCTCTATTTCTGCCTACTGTGACGTGGGAACAGAGGCTGCTTCTGGCTTGGTGTGTGCCTCTGGTGTTTGGGAGTGTAACTCTATGCCAGCCAAAACCAGGACATGGGTCTAGACTTAGACACTGACAGCTAGTAGTAAGCCTGGCTCTGGGTTGTTCATGACATGGGTCTAGCCAAGACCACCCTGTGAGATTGTCTTTGCAGCATATGAATGGATCCACTGCAGAATGGAGGAGTTTCTGGACCAGAGTGTGGTTCCTCTGGTCCTCAGCTGGTGGCACAGCAGCCCTAAAAGTTGTGTGAGGCAGAGCAGAGCTGCTGGATGCAGCAGGGTGAGCTGTGAAATGCTCCTTCCTGGCCCCTTCAGTTTACGCTGATCTTGTGCCCTGGAGTAATCTCTGAAGCCAAACCTATGTTTTAAGGGCAATCGTTGTTGGGGGATCTTGTCTGTTATAAATTGCCAGCTTTTCTACCAGCCTTGTTGGCTCTTGACCCTGGCAGTATCTCACAGCAAGGAGTTTCCCAGTTAGTTTGATCTTTCTTACGAGCAGCTCAGAGCTTTTCTCCCCATCGTGCACCTCATACTGCCAGAGAGGTGACTGGTGCCAGTGCTTGACCTCCAGGGCAGGGATGGTCTGAGTCTTGTGCTAGAGGTAGAACTGGGTAGCCAGTCCTCACAGGTCTTTGGTCACACTGTCTCCTTTCTCAGAGGTGTATGTGGGTAGGATTAGGCTTCCCTCCTTCCTTCTGTAGGTCTCAGCCTCTTTGCTCCTGGCCCCATTCTCCTGTCCTGGGTCCTGCTTTTGTCAAATTGAACATGATGTCAAATTAAAGCCATCACAGGGACAGTTGGAGTGAAGCACCCAGTTCAATGAGGCAGCGTTGAAAATCAATAACTTAATTGCAGATATTTGATGGACTTTTATCCAATTTATAGTCCTCCTGCCCTGATACGTGTAGAGCATAAGGACGTGGTGCTGTGTCTGACTCTGGGCAAGCAAAACCCTTTCCTCTCCCATGTCTGTTGTCCCTTTGCAGGTCTGTCTGCTGCACAGACGTGGTGCTGCAGTATGGATCGGGCCCTGGTTGGGAGGTCCCTCTACGGGGTGGAGGTGACCGTGTTGCTCAGTGCTGACAGGAACGGGGCAGCTCTGGTGATAACATCTCGTCCCCAGCTCCTTCCCAGATGGTCCAGCAGAAGTCTGCTGAGAGAAAAGCTCCCAGATGTTCAGACCAGTGATCTCCTGGAGAGCAGCCCCTTGCCTAGACAGCAGTCCCGAGGTGGCCCAAGGTGCAGTCCCTCCTGCCACTCTGCAGGACAAAAGGGCCATTTGCAGCAGGGTCTGAAGTCCTGGCTCTCAGGCCTTTGGGGGGAGGCAATGCTGCATTTTAACCCAGCTGTTCTCGTTTCCATCAGCATGTGCGAGTGATCAGTGTTGGCCCCTGCTCTCCTGTTCTGCCAGCCCCTGGCCCGGAGGTTTGCATTGCTTTTCTCACCTCCTCCCTGACTCTTTGCTTTCCTCCTTGTCCCTGCTGCAGGCACCTCTGTGATGCAGGTGATGGCGTCTGATGCTGATGACCCCACATACGGGAGCAGTGCCCGGGTAGTCTACAGTGTGCTGGAGGGCGAGCAGCACTTCTCTGTGGACAGTAAAACAGGTGAGCAGCACCCAGCTGGGCTGGCGTAGTCCATGGCCACGCGTCCTGCATCTGTTCAGTGCACGGCTGTGTGCCAGCAGGCCTGCACCTCCATGCTGGCCATTGGTGCTGCAGTACCTGTGCCATGGGCGTTACTGGGTGTTGGAGAGGAAGCTCGATAGCCCTGCAGGCTGCTGCCCGGCTCCATGCAGTGCCTGCAGCAGGCAGCACTGTGGAGCAAGACTTGCAGCTGCCAGCCCTACGTGCCCTGCCTGCACCAGCCAGAGCTGCTCTGTGCCCAGAACAGGAGTGCACCTGCAGGCACATAAAATCTCAGTGCGAAAGGTTTAAGTACTACCAGAGGGGCCTTAGCAAAGGCTGCATTGTTATCACCAGGGCTTTGATTAAAGGTAACACTTTAAATTAAGGATGGGTTTATAAATGTTCTATTAATATTTAATGAAAGAACAGTAGAAGCTGCTCCATTCCTTAATAACTTATAATAGAGCCTGTTGTAAAATGCCCCTGTAATAAATCCCTAGCAGATGATGCTCTGACATACTGGTTAGAGTAGACCATAACCAGGAGATGTTGGGGTATATATTCTCCTTGCCTCCCAGGAGTGTGACTCTCATTACCCTTAATGGGAGCCTTGCAAGCTTTCTAAGGAGGGAAGACACTCAAATGCTAATAAGAGGTATTTAAGGCACAAAGCATGCAGTAAAGTACCCACAGTTTAATGAAAAATTGTTAAAGGACAAGCAGGCTGGGTAGTTTCAGCTCTTGTTGGAAGGCTGGACAGCAAAGTCCCTCCCTGCTCTATTGCTGAACCGCAGTGATACAGGCTGAGCTCGACCCCTAGACTGGTGTGCCAAGTCTCTGTCAGGCTGACCTGCGTCTGTGCTAATAAATATTTTCTAGGACTGTTCTTATGTAAGTCAGAGTGAAATTTGTTCAGGGGCTCTGGCATAAGGAGAGTGTAAGGAAGGTACATGTGCATGAGCCTCTGCATCTGTGTGAAACAACGCACCTCCTGAAAACCGCTCTGGTGCGCATGAGCAAGCCAGTCCCAGCCCTGTCTGTGCCACCGCTCTGGTGCGCATGAGCAAGCCAGTCCCAGCCCTGTCTGTGCCACTAGCCCTGGCTGCCCTTGGAGGAAAGCTCAGATCTGGGTAGCTCCTAAGCACACCTGACAGCAGAGCTGGGGTACACGGGGGAAAATATCATTGTCTGGACAGAGGCTGGTGCAGTGGTGGGAGTGCACAAGACCAAGCTTTGGGCTGCACCCATTCCTGGTCCAAAAGCTGCTGCACCTGGGCTTTCTTCTTTCCCAGATTTGCTTTTTTTTTTTTTTGGG
>Ga0065711_1009702_pt1 | contig 17573 bp, 10 predicted proteins | sample Hoacrofraction12_FD_59098 | JGI IMG/M metagenome (GOLD analysis project Ga0065711, IMG submission 59098) | Hoatzin crop microbial communities from Cojedes, Venezuela - Epithelial fraction 12 v2 (version 2) | ecosystem: Host-associated > Birds > Digestive system > Esophagus > Crop | place... | reverse complement strand
ACAAGCCACCAGACCATCCTTTCAGTCACCTCCAGATCATTGCTACATTTGAATTTACTCAAGCCAAATCTTCCTTTCTGTTTTGGGGTGTTTTTTTTTTTTTTTCTTTTTTCTTCTCTTCTTTTCTTGCTTCCTTTCCTTTCCTTTTCACAATCATTTACCAAGCCAAAAGAGATTCAAGAGACAAATGATGGCATCTGCAAATAACTCAAACAACTCCATAGAAGGAAACAAAACAGCACAGGATCAGAAAGGCTGTTATATGTCAACGCAGTAAATACTCACAGTCAAACTCTCAGCTGGTGTAAATCAACCCATCTCCACCTGGGTTTTATGAGGGCAGTGCAACCTGACACTGAACACACAGTAGAAACACCTTATATACATTTAACTACAACATTTTAAATCTGAGAGAGTATTGACCCTATCTGACACCGATTTCAATCGGTGGCCAAACTATCATCTCCCCTGATAGAGAACAGCCAGAAGTACACTGCATGCGAGGACGTATGGGCCCTTAATACCATCTCCCCACACAGCCCCCTCCCTTGCCCACCTCTCTCAGGGGTCCTGGAGACATTTCCAGGAAGGGCAGCAGCAGCAGTCATGGCTGCACACTGCTGCCTACGCGAGGAAATCTGAAGCACGTGAAATGCACAGTGCACTCTACAGCAGAGGATGGCAAGCCATAGTTGGGTTCTCCTTTTCTCATATAAAAAAACACGCACGTAGACACATTAAATATTTAAAGTTTCCTACCCTTAAAAAATCACAACTGCACCCACGTTGTAGTAATCCAAAGCCATAGCTGCAGGGCATCTTTCAGCAGCCTAAGTCTGGTGTTTGAATTATACAAATTCCATTGGACTATAAGGAGACATATCAATATCTGCTCGATCAGCTCTGCTGTTCCTCTCAAGGAGCTAAACTGAGTGCCAAAGAGTTCCTGTGATGGCACACACAGCCATGGGCACCCAGGAGGAAAACATGGGTTCACAACACCAGGAGTCCAACAGGTTCTGATGGTCAAGGGTTAATGATCTAACCGGTGTTTTCATTATCTACATCAGTAAGAGACAGATCTTGGCCAAAAATGTCTTCTCGCATGTTTATTATATATTGCCTTCTGAGCTGACTTTACAAATGGCTGCTCATGACTGCTTCAGCAAGGAAAGATTAGAGGTCCAACCTCCATCACCCCACCCTCACAAGCACCCGTGAATTCTTGAGGAACAAGCACCGTACTGCCAGAACGCAGACCAGTCTCTAATCTGCCACCTTAAAAAAGGTGAGACAGACATCTCTGGGCAAAAATGGAAAAAGTAAGATCAACCATGTATTTGAAAAAATAGTCTAGGGGTCATCTCTAGTCTTTGGTCTTCTACAGCAGCCCCTACTCACTGCCTTTTATTGTTAGTGTTTCCCCAAATGCATGCACTTGTTTGCCTGATATTGCCAGTCCCTCTAGCACTGAGTGCAGAATGCAAAGCCCCATCCAAAAACTGAACAAATACCAACTAAGAACAAAGAAAGAAAGCAAAACTAAAAGTTTGATAAGAACTGATGTCAGCGAGCTGATGGAAACACTTCCGTGTAAAAAAATGCCATCTGCTTAGCTCCACATCGGCTGCAAGAACTGCCGCACTTCCTCAATCATCGACTTCGCTGGCTGGCTCGTAGGCGAGCCCGGAAAGGGATGCTAACGCTTTCCCTGGTCAGGGTGTGCAGAAAGGAAGGAGAGGCAGTGAAGGAGCTGCCAGCTGCATCCCCTGCTTCAGGAGGCTCGGGAAATCTTTTCAGTTGGCCAAGCTTGGAAGAGCTCTGGAATTACAGCCCTTCAATGGATGGGGATGGTTCTTTCTTATGGGATGGCCTTTAACTACGTTACAGGGCAAGCAGGTTTTGACTGACACACAGCAGACCCCAGAGAGACAAATTACTTGGCCAGCCTCTTCTCTCTTCCTGGCCCTCACTGAGCATCTGCAAAGAGTCTTTTAAATTTAACCTGCAATTGCTAATATTTTTCACTCGTAGCACTGGATTGTTCCTCTTCAGGGCTTTTACGTGCACTTTCCATTTACGCAATGCTAACTCCCATAATGGTCAATAAAAGCCAGTATATTAGCATGATAAACTCATGTTCCCAGCCATGCACAGAATTCAAATTGAATTAGAAAGTCAGCCTATGTTCATAAAAACAACACTATTGAGCAAATGGAGCTTTACTGCACTACATAACACATATCACATATCTTTGGATTGTTGTAAATTCTTCATATAAATACTTTAAATCACTTAGACTTCATTTTGCACAATATATAGTGAGTCTCTTCATAATCAAACAGTATTTAAAACATTTACTGCCTTGTTAAATCTAACAAGTTAGATTTATCGGGATAGTCACTTTCCTTAATAGCCAAATTAGTAAAACTCAATGTATTCATTGATGGATAAATATATAATAGGCGGTTGTTAAACCTTAATAAATACGTTTAATAGTCAGCTGGCGTTTTCTCTCAATGGCAGCACTTCCTCTCGGCTGCCAACAGGAAATGCTGCTCCTGAATGTGCCAGTTCAGCCCACGTGTAGGGAATAAATTGATTTCGAGGAGCGAATGGGAGCAAAAATTTCAGGTAGCTTTCCTGTGCTGTTTGTCACAAGCACTCTTAGCTGAGACTCTCCTAAACTCCCATCAAGATCGTCAGATGATACACAGCACACAGTGTAAGGAAGTGTATAAGCTACTGTGTTTGCCTAGACTCCACGCAAGCAATGAACCAAGACAGGACGGGCAGCTGGCTATCTGAAAGCCATATAAATGATATTTGTGTATTATTATTACAACTGATGGTCTTATCGCACTCCCCATTTCACGTACATCATGTCACATTCTCTCACCCCACCCTGACACTCTGTGTGTTATTGACAGATTAAATTACAATGCCTCAGCTTCTAGTTAGGAGATCTAAGAAGTACTCTTTTAAGGCTTTTAGCTATCTAAAAAAAACTTTTAGAGGACTCTGCATCATTAGACTACTAAAACCTTTAAAAATCGTGCCCTTAGATCAAATCATAGAACTTTATGGCTCATCTCTGCAGGTCCAGGATCAGTCCTCCAAGCTGAAGACAGCTACTCCACATAAATTAGAAAAAACAGACCAAAATACCTTCAAGAGAGACCATATGCTGGGCTGGAAGTTTAACCATAGCCACAAGACACTCACCTGGGTGGGATTATACAGTTCCTGGAGTGGGCTTCTGGATCCTTTCCGGCAGCAAATGTCCATCCCAAATGGATTTCTACGCATTACTGCAAGGGGAAATTGAAATTAACACAGGTTAGAAACATTCGTTAGCAGTAACCTATTGCAATACCTACAGCAAGAAGAGATTTTCTGACAGACCAGTGGATTCTAGAGACAATGTTGTGCCTTAATTCCTCATCTTACTTCCCCTGTAAGAGCTAAATCCTTTATCTGTCGTGGAAGTTACTGGGGGGGGGAAACCACAAGCTTTCTGGTTTTTGTCTTCTGAAAGCTATTATCCAACAACTTCCAGCTTGGATGTCCAAAAATTCAAGTATAGGGACCAAAGCAATATGATTTTCAGTAGTGCTAGGTACCTGCTTCTCTAATTACCGTGAAGCAGTTGGATGGATTCCTATAATCAGCTGAGAGGCAATGTTTGAGCCTCTCTCAGCCTAAATACAGAAGTACAGAGGATCTTAATATTCAAACAGCCGATTTTAAAGCTTTTGGCCCATGACTTTGGTTTTTCCTAGAACAGACACTCAGCAGTACACACTGTGCATACAGTCACTCATTGCTGCACTTCTTGCTCCAAACTGTATTTTGCTCTACATGCTGCAACTGAATATTTGACTGATCCGAAAACCCAACATATGCTATGTTATCCCAGCTGGAGACCAGCAAGTTTTCAAACCAAAGGCTTTGTCAAAGGTCTGATCAAGGAGCATTTTGGATGATAAGCATTTCCAGGAGGGACCTTGATCTGAGCCCCAGCAGGCACAGAGATCATCAGTTTCAAGTTAGACCTTTGTGGTCATAAAAGTCTACCGATCACCCTCTATATATAGTCATGAGGAAAAGCAGATCTTGCCTGTCCTTCTAATCTCCTGTGGCCCACATCATCCTCTGCAAACACTCCTCTACCCCAGCTTGCTCTGCCAGCTACAGAAGGAGCACCAGGCAATGACATCCCGCACCAGGCATCGCAGCGAGGGGACAATTGTCAAGTTTTAATTAAGACACAACCAAAAGGAAAGAAGAGATGTTCCTGCTGGGAATCCAAAGGCATTAAGCAGAGTCTGACACGCTTTTACCACCGCTTGCCACGTTTTGTAACCAGAAACCACTGAAGTGTCCTGCAGCAACAGTTCTGAGCAGCACAACTTGCAGACACGATATTGCAGGCTTCAAGCCAAGAGTCAGTGAATACGGTCAAGTATTGTTTTAATACAGAGGGCTAATACGCAACCCTAACTGATATATCTAGTAGTATGAACGACAGAAAACTGTATGTGGTTCCAATCTGGAAACATAATAGATTCCTTTGCTCACTTCACATCTATTTTTCAATTGAACGTAATTATCTAATAACATGCCACGTCATTTTTCCCCTGATCAAAGAGCGATTCCATGGGTCTTGTGGTAGGAGTCAGACATATATGCTTAGTAAAAAAAAAATGGCTAAATGTTTTGATTTTCATCACCATTAGGACAGTAGCGTTACTAAAGGCTATAATTTTAATTTACGTGTTTAAATACCGATTAACTTCCAAGCATTTTTAGTCTCACAGCCAAGTATTGTGATTCGTTTGTTTTTGCACTAATGTGCCTTTGTAAAAGTTAACTTAGCAAGTGCTTAAAACAGTTAAAACTTTAAAAAGGTTTAGCATGAGCAATGTCAGCTTCCAGTGTCTGGAAGTGGTTTTAGGAAGGAAACACTAAAGTAAGGGTGTGAGACATCCAAAAGTTGTTCTCACTACAGAGCTCCTGTCCATCCCATTCCCGTCTGTCATGCCCCTCCATCCTCTTGTACCAGGAACTGTGTCCAGGGATTCTTTTACAGGAAAACTTTCTAAAATTGAGCATTCCAGTCAACAGCAAAACATCGCGTCCGTTTAAAAAACCAAAGCAGGGCAAATGGGAGAGGGGAATGGTTCAGTGCATCCAGGCTATTAGACTGTGATTAACAATGACCCTGAAACACTGATTCCTTGTTCCAAAATGAAGAAGAATAATTCCAGTGTGTTGTTCCCTAATTTGTTACTTCACCTTTCATTTCCATTAAATACAGCAAGGAGTAATGTGCATAAATGTATCCCTTCCTGCTTCACTTCGCCAGCAGGTATCAACACAGCAACACTTCATATGCAGCAGCAACAGCCGTAAAGATTAAATTATTTGCACAACGTGCAAGATTTGATTCCCAGATGTAAACAAACAAACAAAAGCAACTGTCTTCCCAGCAAAAGCTAAATGATAATGTAGAACCTTAGTCACAGAAGCATTCAATCTTTTTATGATTCCCAATATTACTTAATTGGTTTGTTTTTTCAAGGAAGCCTTTAGAAGACGACTGCGGAGCCAGCACAGCAACACAGCAGCTCAACGCAGCACTCTGCTCCCTGCTCATCGGTGTCAGGAACAGCACGCCCTGACACAGCTGCACGCAGAACCTCTGCGCACACCTGGAAAATACCTGTGCCTGGAATTTAACTGCAGCATCGAAATAAAGGGGAATACTCCCCTTTCCTGAGCAGAAATCCCACTCACGCCTTTCGCAAAATTGTCCTTTGGTGAATAACTATCCGGAACGTTCATGTATAGTAGAAAACAGATGCTGGCATGCCTGTGGACAAACTCAACTCTCAGGGCTCCTGCAACCAGTTTTCTACTGTCTCAGTTCCTCTGAGGCAGAGTTTCTTTATATGAATGACATGAACTTTTTGGCCTGAATCTCATCTATAGAAATCTGCAGTCAGAAAGCCATAATACGGACTTAACTGCAGCTATACTAAATTTAACAACACTTTCACTAACACTCTGTCATACTATTGTGGTAGTGGAAATTTAAAAATATCAAGTCCTTTATCTTCACCAAATCTTATTAACATAGTAAATATCTAACTTTACATTTTATGGCTTGGGCTGATCTCCATTCATAATTACAGTTAATTATAATCTAATGCTAAGTATTGCAGATGCATGGCTCCAAGAACTGATTAAAAGATCACGTTCATGCACACTAAGTGGGTGAAGCAGCTGACAGCAGCATTTAATGCCTTTAACGATTCAAGAGTGGTGTTAGTACTGCAACTGCAGTAAAATCAGCAACCCCCTGAATTTCGACAGGACTGTGAGCAACTGAATAAACGGTTAGTTTCTTACTTAAATACAAGAGCTGTAAGAACAAGACCTTTCTTCTGTCTCTAGGAACGATTTGTCCAAAATGCAATCTTGGCCCATCTTGTTAAAATCTGTGGAATCATTATGCGTTAATTTAATAGCAAGTCTAGAGAGCATGTTATCTAGGCACCAAATTTCAGTTTCTCAAGAGAGAAAGATAAACAGTCCTGCTGAATTGAAAGCTTATCAGCATAATAATCATCTGTGTACATACACATAGAGAGAAGAAAACCACATGTGCAGGCCTTAAATCATCTCAGAACAGAAGCATCCATGCACAACTTCTAGAAAACTCTATTTAGACGCAGTAGCGCCAAGAATTTGAGCTGTGAATTAGTGTGCTGAGCATGAGAACACAGTGCTTCTCAGTCAAATCTTCTTCTGATATCTGTGCAGAAGAGAAGGCCAGAGGTTTTGCCACAGGCTTGATCCATTAGATGATTATGAATTAAAACGTAGATCCCTCAAATTAAAAAACACCCTTTGGAAAGGCATGGTTTGGGAGCATACTGAGAGCTTGCAGGTCATCATCCAGGCCAGGTAGTCTTTGAAATGCCTGCCATGATCCAACAACCGATGCGTTCAGCAGCATCTCCTCCTCAGGTCCCCCGGGTGCTGAACCCGTGACGGCAGAGGCAGGGTTACAAGTGACAGAGCAAATGCACATGGCAGGGCGCCCGCTAGATCTTGACATCTACGAGAGGGGATGTCACCTCCAGGTTGCATCTAGCCAAAAAGGCAAGACAACAGCGCCTAGAATAATGGGCACAGGTGGGGAGGGAGAACCGGCAGGCAGGCAGACGTGACATAAAGCCTTCATTTTTTATATGACTTTTCAGAGACTGAAGATCATTCACATGGAAGCACGTGAACCAGGCTTAAATTGTCACCTCTACTTGGCAGAAGGCATTTGTAATGTACTTGGTAATCTGCAAAGACCCTGTCCCAGAATGGGAGACCTCCGGTATTCCCACAGGATGAACAAAGACAGGAGAAAATACTAAAAATAAGAAGCCTCATCAACGCAATTTCTGCCTCTCTCTACCAGGATCTACAGAGAAACTGAGAGCAGGGATGCGGTGGCTCTTCTTGAGGGAGATTACTGGCTTGAAAAGGTATGTGAACACTGGGACTATCTAGAGAGAAGAGAAGAGAAGAGAAGAGAAAGGGGGGAGAAAAGCATAGGAATCAAGACCCTTGGAGATTCAAAACCAAAATGGTCACCTTCTCACAAAGTGTCAGAAGGGCATATGAAACCATTTCTCACAAGCCTGCATGGGATCAAGTCACAGAGGAGGCTGCCAGAAGAGACACGCAAAATAATTGTCATTTCTTTCACTGGACTTACAGAGGCAAAGAAGCGACATTTCAGACGCTGGGTGTGTGCATTCAGCAGCCATCTATATCACTACCATCCCACAATCCCATAAATGTCAGAGACTCCCATTTCCAAGACTTTCGCAGAACAAAAGTTCCCCGACCGCTATCTGGCAACTACTTCCTACTCAGTAATGTTTCATTTACATTGCTTAGGCTATTCTAATTACTTTCAAGATAACAAAAACCAAATGTAAAAACTTTACCTCTGCTCATTGTCTCTTAAATTAACTGTCTCATATTACAAATATTTGATAACAGTTCTGAGGACATATTAATATTTAATTTTTCATTACACTAGTCTAAAGTACAAAGACAAAATTCCCTAATAAAGCATTGCTTAAAGCTGGTATACATAATTCATTCCACCTATGTGGGATACAAGCCCTCTCGCCAAGGAAAAAGCATGCCTTGGCAGCAGTATGGTAAGATTCCCACTGAAGATGGGATCCCATTCTTTTTTTAAAGAAAAAGCTATAGACAAGTCAAATATATTCCTTTTTTTGGTCTGATTTATCTTCTTTTTGAAGTGATTGCTCTTTGAATGGCTGAAAATTGACAGCAGTCTGCTTGCTGCTTTAGCTGGAAAGCAATGTCCTTCAGCCAAACATTGCCGTCCAACTGCTTCGACTCCAGGCCAGGGGTAATGCTTTCCACGGAGCATCATATTGACAGCAAAGAGCAGGTACATAACCTAGTACCTTCTCCTAGAGCCTCAAACAACTGGGTTAGGACTGAACATTCACCTATACATCCCCTACCCAACTAAGACAGAAAAATCAGTGCCACTTAGCCCAGGCAAGATAATGTCAAAACAGTTACTTACATCTTTGATGTTTCTAGCCATGTTTAAATAAGCTACTGCCCTCAAACCTCCTGAATTTTTAAAGCAAAGCAAGAATAATTATACCCATACTAAAGGTCGAGAGATTCTCTTGGGCTGCAGATTCCGACATAGTTTGTCTTCTAAACTCTCACACAGACTTCTGCTCTGACTCCAAAGCAGCACAGAAAATTACTTCTATTTAATTGAAATACACATTCAAATACTACACTACGCACTTTCCCAGAGACACTGAGACATCCACAGCTCACTCACAAGCACACGTCTGTAAATGATATTATAAAACTCCTGCTCCACCTGTACCGGCAAGAATTATGCTCCGGGCAAATTGGTCACAACCCAATACAAACCAAGCAAGGCTCAGTCTGACAATATTTTCCACATGTGACGCTCCTGATGCATGAAAACACTCAGGGCAAAGTTGAAGTTAAGTGACCCTAGGAAGCAGCCTTTTTCCAGAGTTCGTCACAGGCTCTTGGACTGAATTTTTTGCAGTTTGGAACATCCTGTCCACATACCTTTCAGACACTTGGCTAAAATCATGCTGAACAAGCTTGTCATTAGTAACCAGCTCATTCTGCTTCAGGAAAACAAGCCTTCCATAATAATTTACAACAATCTGCTCTGCAAGACTTCAGCCAAGTCCCAACCACAGGCAAAATCAGCAACTCAATGACAAAAGGACCACCTCGTTTCAAACTTCGTTAAAATTCCTACACTCCTGTCTACAGACTAATCCAGCTAAGGACACGAAACGGTAGGAAAGGGTTAATTTTTAATCAGCAACCGGGAGCATGAGGAGTGACTGCAAATTCTGTCACCCAGCACTGGCTCCAGAGCCCGAGGAAGGGGACTTTTTAGATAGCTCTCCCGGCAATGATTTACGAACGCTAATCCTTCACAAAGATCGACGGACTGATAGCAGCATCTCGTGACATCTGGACCCTTGTGCTTTGCTGTGTTCAGCTCAGGATTTTAGACTAAATTATCGGTCCTTCATCCGGAGACCGCAGGTACAAGGATTTATGACTAAACTCTTGTCTGACCTCTTTCGTTTTCTTAAGGCAAAACTGCAGCTTTCTTTGCCGGAGCTTGGGAGCTCTATTTTTAGAAAGTAACAATCAGATTGGGTATTGTATGTGCACACGCCAAAGTCTTAAATGCAGAGAAGGAGATAATACTTCTTCTCTGTGTTAACGGAGAACCAGATTTTGCCTCACACCAGACAGTGACTAGAAACACGGGGTGTTACACAGTGTGAGAAACAAGCAAAAATCTGCGGCCAGAGCACCATACCCCGTGTAACACCACTGCACACCATGGAAAAACCAGAGACCTTAGTGAGCTGGATGCTGTATGCACATAGCAAAGCAACAATCCCAAAAGCTCCAGCGTTTTAAAGCTCCACCTGAGGAAGCGAGATGCTGTATTTTGGGTCAGCAGTACTGGTTCATTGATTCAACGTGTCCATCGTACCCTTCCCCTGATATTTCTCCTCCCCTTCATGTACCAGAGGGACTTACTAAAATAAGACTGTGGATGGATATGACAAAAGTGAAGGACGAGGAATGAAGAAGAGGTCACACCTTAGTGAAATGATTACGGCTGAGACGAGCAGCAAAGCTGCTAGTTATGGGACCAGGGACCAGCAAAGTAACAGTCCTCAGTTCACAGATCAGAAACATAGAGGCAAAGGGGTTAAAAACTTCCACAAAGCAAACTAGCTGCTACAGATCAAATTCATTTTAGGAAGCGAGATGTCTATTCTAAGCTACTCATTCAAGCTCCTACAATTAACAGAGAGCTGCAGCTGGAGAGATGGGTCATCCCATGCATCTCTGAAGGTGGGTCCCCTCCTTTCCACTGACCAGCAACCCTAGATGGTTGAAGTTACATGAAATAAATCCGGGCACAGCAAGGAAATCAATCTTAACATTAGTTTCTAAGCCCCAGTCACTAATTATAAAGGTTGTAAATGCCCTCCAAAGAAGAGAGGGATATTTAATTACTTTCTGCTTTAGACAGATTTCCAGAAATAAATTTGTATTTTATCCTGTTTGTTCTCTGATTAGCATGGGAATGGGTTTAATTGGGCACAGTGGGGAAGTTAATATCCTTGGGTGAAATTATGCAGAGACTTAGATCCTTGGCCACCCTACAGACATTGCATGTGGCATAAATTAGCACAACATCTTTCCCGTTAATGAACAATGAGCAACTTTTCTCTAGTAATTTTTTTTAAATGTTAATCCATATGGAATTTCTTTAGAAGTCTCAAGAAACTATCGACAAGCCTAAATCAAGAGACTTTCATAGGCTTTGCTTCTCACATGAGGAGAGCTCCATTTTGTTTATCTCTGTCACACACAAGCATACATTGGTTTCAATGCAGCAATTTTTTGTGGGTGCAAACTACAAACTATATTAAACTTGGTCAGAACTTTTCCGATACAACCTTGTTTTCTCTGGCATGAAACGCAGATTCAGGGGCATCACAATATTTCATGGGTAAATTCTGAACAGATTGCTGACCACCTCAGCTGCCTCCTAGTCCCTGTGTATGCCCTGGTTTATGCCACCCATTAGGAAAGACCGCTGTCCCAAAACTTTGATCAAAATGGTCTACTTCTTCTCTCCCTGAACTACTTCTAAGTCTTCAAAAATTTAAAAAAAAAAATTTTTTTTAATCATTCACATGAAGTTAAGAAGTTCCTTGTTTCCTTTTTCCTTTTTTTACTCCCCTCTCCAACACAACTTTCTACAAAGCAACTGTTACAGGTTTGCGTGGCAAGGTTTTGGCAGCGGGGAGCTGTAGGGGTGGCTTCTGTGAGAAGCTGAGAGAGGTTTCCCCCATGTCTGATAAAGCCAGTGCTAAGTGGCTCTAAGACGGACCTGCCACTGGCCAAGGCCAAGCCTTGGTGGTAGCGCCTCTGTGATAATGTATTTAAGAAAGGGAAAGAAAAAAAACAAACTGCAGTAAAATGGCAGTGAGGAGAGAGGAGTGAGACGATGTGAGAGAAACAACTCTGCAGACACCAAGGTCAGTGAAGAAAGAGGTGGAGGAGGTGCTTGAGATGCCAGAGCAGAGAGCCTTCCCTAGCAGCTCATGATGAAGACCATGGTGAGCCAGGTTGTCCCCCTGCAGCCCATGGAGGTCCACGGTGGAGCAGATCTCCACCTGTAGCCCATGGAAGGGACCCCACGCCAGAGGAGGTGGATGACTGAAGGACGCTGTGACCCTGTGGGGAGCCTGCACTGGAGCAGGCTCCTGACAGGACCTGCGGACCCATGGAGAGAGGAGCCCACGCCGGAGCAGGTTTGCTGGCAGGGCTGGTGACCCCTTGGGGACCCACGCTGGGGCAGGGTTCCTGAAGGACTTGCACCCCATGGGAATGACCCACGCTGGGGCAGTTCATGAAGAGCTTGTGGAGAACTGTCTCCCATGAGAGGGACCTCATGCTGGAGCAGGGGAAGAGTGTGAGGAGTCTTCCCCCGAGGGACAAGGAGTGGCAGAGACAAAGTGTGATGAACTGACCGTAACCCTCATTCCCCATCCCCTGCGCTGCTCGGGGGAAGAGGGAGAGAAACGGGAGTGAAGCTGAGCCCGGGAAGAAGGGAGGGGTGGGGGGAAGGTGTTTTAAGGTCTGGATTTATTTCCCACTGTCCTACTCTGATTTGACTGGTGATGAATTAAACTCCCTTTTCTCCCCAAGTTCAGCCTGTGTTGTCTGCGACAGTAATTGGTGAGTGATCTCTCCCTGTCCTTGTCTCGACCCTCGAGCCTTTCATCACATTTCCTCTCCCCTGTCCAGCTGAGGAGGTGGAGTGATAGAGCAGTTTTGGTGGGCACCTGGCATTTATCCAGGCCAAACCAAAACAGCAAGTAAGAAACTATGGAATTGTGACCAACTTTAACTGTACGTATTCACAAACAAACGTGTATTATGAATTTGCATGAAGGAACACTGTTGATCCAGTATATCAAAATACAGAGAAAAACTCTCTTTCCAGACGTCACATTTTTCCTACTTGTCCACCACAAGTTAGCCAGGTGCTTTGCAAAACGAAAACTGCAATAATCTGGGAAGGCTGGAAAAATATTAGCGAAGCTTACAGGTTTCCAAACATGCCTGCCTCCAATTTCTAGATACGCGCTGTAACATCAGCAGCAGGCACATCTGCCGCTGGGTTCTCTTTACAGCAGAGAGATGAATGCTCTGCTTTGTTCCTCTTATCAGCCTAGTTTTCAAGCCTGTAGATAGTTGGCTACATCCCATCTCTCTGATGCAAGTTCAAACGAAAACTGTGTAAATGTAGGTCCAGGGGAAAAAACCCTACATTTGCATTGTCCTAAAAAATGAGAAGCTAGATTTCTTTTTCTATATTTCCCACTACTTCCATTACAGTGTCAGTACCAGTCTACTTAATGAACATGATGAATGAGCTCCCTAAAAAAAAAAAAAAAGAGAGGGAGTGAGAGAAAAACCTTTAAAGGAGGAAGGTTTCTTCAGAAAGCTGTAATTTTAAAAGCATTTATCTTGAATCACGGTCAAAATGAGAATGACGGCTGCTGCAGCTGCAGTCTATTTGAGCTACTGTTTCTTTGCTGTTCTTCAACAGATGTGCATTGAAGATGAAACACAAAATCATATTTTCTATGGATATACTCAAATGCACAGCAAGTCTTCTCACAAGCCAAGCAGAACAGAAAACAGAGCTACAGCAGACATTTTAACCCGGAGCAATAAAAGGCTCAAACTTTTGGTCTCTGAACTTCAGGCCAGAGTATTGTACACACATACACACACCTGACCTGACACAAACAGAAACCAAGGGACACAAGTCATTTCTGTCTTAGCGTCATGTCCAGACAGACCAAGATTTACCAACTCTGGAGCAGCGCCCCTGATATTTTTAGCACGATCACATCCTCCTGGTACTTTACTGTGATTCATGAACAATATTTTTCTTTACAAAAAAGAAGCACTAAAGAATTTGATAAGCAGGGAAGAAAGTATGAAATCCTGCAGTAATCACTTCCAGAGCAGTCATTCATTACGGCAAAGAGGATTATGACTGCAACTTGTTGGATAAGCAGATGAGCTCTCACAAATTAAGGATGCTACTTCCTTAGCAATGCGAAGGCCAAATGCTGGTATCAAAAGGAAGACAGTACCGCAGACAGGAAAGGCCTGATTCTGTGACTTACAAACTGTCTGGACTAATAACTCATACACAGGCAGGCTTTGCTGTCTTATTCCAAGAGTTTATTCTGCTTAATACTTCTAAACTCCACGTAATCCCAAGGCGCACACACTCAATCGGCCTCTTTGCGAGATCTTCTACTTTCCCAACAGCTGGCTGTCGCCCCAGCGGACCAGGGTCAGGGCAGGTCCAGGTCTGCAGAGCACTGCTGGGCCATGTCCAGCCCCATCGGACTGTGGAAGCTCTCCAGCTCTCCTGTCTTCTTCCAGCGGGATCCACACATCCCTATGCAGGGGCCGGGGGCCGCTTTCACACACTCTCTCTGTTAGCAACGAGCTGTACACAGATAATATTGCTTTCAGAATCCCCTCATGCGGCAGTTTTGAAATATTCCAAACCACTGACCCTTCAAAATATTTTACATATGAATGGGACATTGTCGGCTCCCTCAGACCCCGGCTGCACTTCAGCACACAGAAGAGTAAAATACACATTAGCACTATAAAACTTCATCTCAATTAGCATAATCTGTATTTCCATTATAGAGCCCAGCTTTACAGCCAATCTCGGGTGATGTGCTGAGCACTCTGGATCTGTCTTTCTCTGGGGAGAAATTCCCCAAACACAAGAAAACCATTCAGAGCGGTGAATGTATGAGCTTTCAGTGCCCGCTTATCTTTCAGCGGCTCTACTCCCTTCTCCTATCTCCTTCCATTGCTCCCATCGTTTCAGTGAGTTCAATCAAAACCTCGTGATGCACTTTGTCTACAGCGAGGAAATGCAGTCATGCCTCACACGTACTGGAGTGGGTGGGCCAAGCACACCAACTCCATGTCCAAGAGGGAAAAGCACTGAATGAGTAAAGAGCTTTCTGTGATTTTATTTCCAGTGAGAATGTTTAAAGGAGAACCAAACCAGGTAGCAGTTGCAAAAGACATCTTGTGGTATCACTACCAAACAGCACACTGCATAGACTAAAAATTTTAAATTGACTGAAACTCTTCCTCCAATTATGATTATGCTATATAGCTTGGGATACTAATATATACGAGGCCACTGTGCAAGTAGCTTTCTTCTGCATTAAACAGGAATGAAGAAATTGCACTGTATTTCAGAGTTTCAGTTTCTGAGGCTCCAGAATACTGGATACCTATATGACCTTTATTGGTGATAAAACTATTCATAACTAGCATGCAAAATAATAAGCTTCGGTTTCAGTCACTAATAGCTGCCAAACGCATTGTGAAATTTCTAGGAACGTTGCAGCCAGTGACTTATAAGTATCCAAAACACAGGATCACTCCTACAGTACGACTCTGAAGGAGACGGACAACAAAACTGCTAGACAGAAGCACAGACTTCAAAGATTATCCATAGGAAACAAATGCTGTTCTTGCATTTGTGAGGTCTCATGCAGAGAGGGATAGAAAAAGCAGGAAAGAGAAGAAAAAAGGAAAGCATCTTTTCCAGAAGACATTCCTAAAACAACGCCTAACAGCCTAAGCTGCAGCTCATCTTTCAGAAAGACAACTCACCTTCTTTCTAAATTTGCCAGGAGCAGAAAATCTACCTTGGGAAATTGATTTGGTGTCAAACCCTCCTCCCCAGACACACCCTTTTGCTAAGCTGAGTTGACCTGTCCTCACCTTCCAGCCACTGGATCTTATGGTCCGTCTGTCTGGTCCTCATGGCCGTAGCTCCCTTCTCTATGCAGGAACCTACACCTTAAGACCAAGGCACCCCTTAACTTCCCATCATTCCGCGGCAAGTTTTCCAGGCAATTCCTCACCTCTGTTGCTTTCTTCTGAATACGTTCAACACCACCACAGGTTTCTGAAACCAGGGTGCCCTCACATCACACGGCACCACAGCAAAGGCTGCGGCAGGACCCATACGATGAGGAAGTATAACCTCCCCTCTCTGGCTCTGTTCTCCACCCTTACCTGTGCCCAGGTGGCATTAGGTCTCCTGCAGCCCAGGGAGCAGGCAGGTCAGCTAGTCAACCATCACCCTCAAACCCTTTTCAGACCTCCCTTTCAACGGAGGAGGGTCCTCTACACAGGAAGCATCACCTAGATTTTATTCCTCTGCACACTCACCCTTACTAAAACTAGTGCTACCTCCCGCCACCCACACCAAGTCACTAAGTATTCACTATGTATTAATGACTTGCTGTTTTCCTCCTCTCCATTTATCATTGTCCTAACTTTTGCATCCTCTGTAAACTCGATCAATAAATGACTATGTTTTGTTCTGGATCACAAATTGGAACATTTAAATAGCATCAGCCCAAATCTGATCCCCCAAGGATCCCATGGGAAATGTATTTGCTTAGTGATGATTTCCCAGTTACAGCTATTTTTACCAACTGTCAAACATTTTTTAAATCAGTATTATGTGTGCCAGATTGATATGCATTCACTTGCCAATTTAACTTCTGGGTTATTCATTCCCATATGCACCTGTATGGGAGTAATTCTGACATTCAAATATTGCATCTTTAAAACAACAAGGGTCATCAGCTTGGAAAACTCCTCTTAAAACACTTATTTGTGGGAAACGTTTAGGTTTGTTGTTGATCTTTAATCTTCCAAAGCTGCAGAGAAGGCTTTTGTGATACATTACAGTCTTGCTTTGCTCTCAACTCTGTGTGGGTTAATTTTATCACAAGTTCTTGAAAGCTGAAACAGCGAAACTGCATTTTAATTGAAAATATTTTACACTTTCAGCTTAAAAATATAAAGCAGAATAAAAATTACAATTTAAGTGATGCCTTCTCAATTTGCAGAGTTGAATGGCAGATACGACTGACCTGGAGGGAACAATATCAGAAGGCTGTTACTTTTGGGGCAATCTTTATGTTTTATGCTGAATACTCCATTTGTCTTCATTAAATATTAATCAGCCATTACCAAGGAGGCATATATAAAAGCTGTGTTAAATAATAAAACCTAACAAGTGAAAAAAACTGATTTGATTTCACACTTACAATAAGCAATTGTCACATATTACCCCATTCCAAGCTGAGATACATCATTCAGCTTCATGAACTCACACAGATCTCTGTCCTTCTACACGGCTGAAAATCACACCTCAACTGTCTATGGTAAAAGGAAGATTTACTGAGATCGACTGTTTCGAGTCCTCAGCAGGCAAAGCAGTCAAAGCATTTTATTCAGCTGGGAAGGACACCATTTGTGTGCATATGTGCAGCTATTCATGCAGGTATGATATGAGTGACTATATTGCATCCATATATGAGTGAATACATGCATGCATTACTGATGTCGACATAGCAGACCAGCGTTTTACCCACCACCAGATGCTCATATTTTTTTTTTATTCTGTAATTACTTCATTTTCAAGAATTGTAACATGCTGCACCATGTTTTACTGTTCACATCCAACAACTAAATGGCAGTTTATTTTGGTTCCTCCTTTCCATTCTCTGTATTTTGCTCCTATCTATTTCATTACAGGGTTCCCAGACTTAAAGCTTAAGTAATATTCAAAGAAAATGGCAATGTGAATTTTTCACTTAATAGTAACCTCTTATGCCTCTTATTTAATAACCTTTATTTCCAGAACACATCGCTTTTCAGCTCTTCTATTTAATCAAGCTCTTGACATAATATTTTCCTGTCAAAACCTACTCTATTTTTCCCAAATCTTTATCCTGTCATCTCTGCCCTTTTCATTCCCCCCCCCCCCCCCC
>Ga0065711_1010651_pt1 | contig 17574 bp, 8 predicted proteins | sample Hoacrofraction12_FD_59098 | JGI IMG/M metagenome (GOLD analysis project Ga0065711, IMG submission 59098) | Hoatzin crop microbial communities from Cojedes, Venezuela - Epithelial fraction 12 v2 (version 2) | ecosystem: Host-associated > Birds > Digestive system > Esophagus > Crop | place... | reverse complement strand
GGATCCCATTGGCTTTCTTGGCAGCCAGGGCACACTGCTGGCTCATGGTTAACCTGTCGTCCACCAGGACACCCAGGTCCCTCTCCGCAGAGCTGCACTCTAGCAGGTCCGTCCCAAGCCTGTAACTGGTGCATGAGGTTGTTCCTCCCCAGGTGCAGGACCCTGCATTTGCTCGTTTCTAAAGATTTCATACGCCAGACAAATCGCAGCAGCAAGAGCAACAAGCATCTACTCCACTTGCTCCCTTTCATGTCCCCAGGCACTCGGCTGCTCGGCATCCCTCGCCCTAGCTCACCGGCTTCGTGTCAAAGCCCTGCGCTCAGCGAGGGGATGAGCCGGCTGAGCCCGGCCAAAGGCACCGCTTCGGCTCCACACATTGCGTACACAGAAAAACACCGGCTTGGGGGAGTTTGCATGCGCAGCTGCAGGAACGCAACCGCGGCCACTGCTCCTTCCAAAAGAGAAACGTAACAAGGGCCAGACAGCAGCACTTCACGAGACATCACATAACCATAAAGCTTCTCCCAAGGAACTAGTGATAGGACAAGAGGCAACGGCCTCAAGCTGCGTCAGGGGAGGTTCAGATTGGGTATTAGGAAAAATTTCTCTACTGAAAGAGTGATCAGGCGTTGGACCAGGCTGCCCAGGGCAGCGGTTGAGTCATTACCCCTGGAGGTGTTCAAAAACCGTGTAGATGTGGCACTTCAGGACATGGTTTAGCAGGCGTGGGGGTGTTGGGGTGACAGTTGGACCTGGTGATCTTAGAGGTCTTTTCCAACCTATGATTCTATGATTCTACATAAATATATATGGAAATACATAGAAAGAGAGAGATGCTCCTGCGTGCGCACACCATCACAGACGCACAAACGTGGGGGCGAAGCGGAGGACGGCAAGTCGCAGCGCGTCACCGCACCGACCGTCTCTGCAGCGGTTGTAGCCTCGGCCCGTTGCGGAGCCCCGCCGCCCCGATGATGTTGTTTGTGTCTGGGTTCAGCTAGAGCAAAGGTGAATTTCTAGAAGGTTTTTTATTCCCATCCTTGAAAGAATAACGAGTGCATAAATCTGCAGAGGGAACAGCAATCTGTACAGCCTAACGTAAGTGTTAGAGTGCCTTATGCAACAGTCAGGAATAAAAGAGCTTACAGAAAAATAGCATTTTCAGTTCCTCGAGATAAACGTTGCGTTCATCACTGCTGCGCCACTGACTTCCACCACATTCCAGGCAAACACGAGGATTCGCAGGCTCGCCATGCAAAGCTGCTGCAGAGAAAGCTGGAGACCTCACGGCAAGTCTGGGTTTTATCTGGCTCCTTTTCGATCGCTGCTTCCTTCCACCAAGAGGCAATCTGTATGGCCACTCTGTCCCTGGTCTTTCCAATGCCTATTTGATTTCTTTTAGAGTAAATCATTTATGGTAGATTCAATTTCTTGGAACTGATAATGAGTGTAGCTAGATATGGATCCTTTCATTTAAAAGTCTGCTTTGCAATTTAATCAGCTTTCTCAGCCTCACTACTAGCTTGAAAGTAATGTGGGATGGTTGTAACAGCAAATATGGAATAAAAAAAATTAGGCAAAAATGAGATTAATGATTTTATCAGAAATATTGAGCTGCTCTCTATAATCAAGTTTAACTGTAATGCGCTCTCTCAACACACTTGTATTTCTCTGGGGAGGATTACATCTCTCTAACCAACCCTGGGGTTTGTCTGGTGCCAATAATTACGTCCCTTCCCTTCCCTCCCCGACCAGGCTTGTTTCCATCAGCAGCACAGGGGCTCCTATCCACGTGCAGAAAATCAAGAGCGAAACACCACTGTTTGCATGGATTTTCCCATTCCTAAGCTTCCCACAGCAACCTTTTTACGAGTGATGTGCCACGACATTCACAGCCACTCCGACCATCGCCAGAGCCCGCACCCACGCCCCGATGCCCGACAGGCACAACCCGCACCTCCCCGCTCTGCCCACTCGCCTCCGAGCGCAGCCCACCGCCCGCAGCCCAGCCTCCGGGCAACGCCGGAGCCCAAACCCCAACACAACCGTCGTGTTTGGGAAGCTTGGGTTTACACCCAGTGCTCTGCGATGGCCAAGCACCGACGTGTTCCAGCGTAGAACCAATAAACAACCATTCTGTATCAAGAGGAATCACACAGCTATCTTCACCACCAGCACGCTATTCCTGGTGTTGGGATCCTTCTCCCAGTGACTGGGGCTTTTTCACTGGCGCAGCAGATTTGGATCAACGGCGATGGAAGATTCAGTCATGACAAAAGAAAGACTACCTATAGGAACTTTGGAGAAATACCACAGGGGACATGAAAAACCCAAACATCAGATTTCAACCTTGTCCCTTCTCTTGTTAATATATTCCCACATTTGACCAAGTTCCATTTTGCTGCCATTGTATTTCCTTGTTCTGCCTTCGTAGAAAACACGAGTCCTTGAATGTTTACATAAAAATTATTGAAAAGAATGCATCAATGCAAAGGTGAATAGTATAATATTATATTTAAATAATATGGAAATGAATAATGTAAAGTATCTAAAGTGATGACCGAACAGCTGTCCTTCAAACATCTTTGATTTGGGGCTGGAAGCTCCAAAAATGATCTGACAGGATCAAATGGCTTATCTCGCTGAAAGTATGTCATTTTTATAGAAGAGTTAATTTTTCAAGAAAAACATCAGCTGCCCAAGCAATGAGACGTTTACACTTGATAAGAATGTTTAAAGACTCACAAGGAAAACTTTCACCATTCCACTATAATAGGATTAGAAATCTCTCGAACGGCTCCAAGAGCTGGAATTTTGCCCTGAACAAAAAAGGAGATATGTCCCCAGATCAAGTGCCACTGCAGCGCAAAGCCGGCTTCCTCTGCTCTTTAACTTCTCCCAAGGTTTTGCGTTTCTTTCACCGCACATTAATCAGTAAGAGCTTTCTTGTCTTAAACTTACAAGCCATCAGCTTTTCCAGCTCACGCTACTGCAGCTTAGCAAAAATCTGGGGATCGCTAAATTCAAATTCTCTATCAGCCAAATGCTCTTAGTGATACCCTGAGAAAATCATTTAGCTCCTCTCTGTCTTATGTCTCCTTCTCTAACGCAGGTATACTAGTACCCCTTCACAGCACAGAGGAGGAGATGCGTTCCGTCATGACTGAGGTCATACGTACATATGCACACATATATAGATAGGCAGCCACACAGTTTTAGTCCGCGTGATGCTGGAGCCTGAGAAGCAAGACGAGAAACCCCGAGTCTGACATTGCAAATGGTGCACTGCTGACTGAAATGGTGGGGGGAGAAGAATAACTTCAACCTAAACGGTATTAATTCTTTCCTCCTTACACTTGAAAGGATTAAAAAAACCGCATGAGTGACTAGAAGGGGAGAAATCGCTCTTTCTTTCACATGGGTATGTCTGTATCAAAAATAGTAGGAGCTTTCTAACACAGACCTCTGAGTTCGGATGCTGGGTTTTGTCTGCCATAATTCCTCACAATCGTGCAAATAAAATTACTATTCCTGAATGTCACTAATGAGGTTTTAAGAATTGTTTTGCATAATCTCAGCAGTCTTCTTTATTTGAATCTATTCTGAGAAGCATTTGGTCTCCCTTAAGGGTAGTCAGCACATAAGAATACATATTTCTCTTGACCGAAGAAGACCTAACGCTACAATGCAACAAATTATATTCTCAGCAAACAATTCAAATTAAAATGATCATGAGATCAATGACTGTGCAGCAGGTGGTAGTTCAAGCAGGAACAAGAAGAGAAAGAAAACGACAGCGTGGCAAACGCCTGCTAATGATGATCTGGAAACGATGCAGAAGAGGGGCCATTACCGCTGGCGTCAGCATTACTCCCTGCTCAGCCCTCTCCAGTTAAATTGAAAGGCCACCATTAAATAACCTGCCTCACTGACTAAATCAATCTGTTCGGTCGCTTCATTTCCAATTTGCTTTAGCTTCAAGCTCTCTTTCTCTTTAAAGGATCTGGCCCCATCACTTCCCCGATGAAGAAGGGAAGCCCGAAGTCACACCTACCTTCATTCCACAAGCATCTCTGTATTATCCTTGGTTTTGGCAAGAAGGATCCTTTCTGATGACGCTTCCTCTCTTCCTAAAATTCTCTTTAAACTATTTTAAGAAGCTGTGTCTGGCAAGAGCGATGGGAGGTAATACCGTGCACTGCTCTGTGTAAAATCCAATCAGACTCCGAGCTGTCTCCATCGCTATCATCTCCTCCTTCATCCCTCTAGCTAACATACCTCCTTCTTGCCCAGTTTGCCGCCATCAATTGGTGTTCTGGAGTGCTGATGGCATGCCAGATTGCACGCCCATGGGACACAGGCTTATTAACAAGGCAGGATGGATTTACTACTGGTGATCTCCCCAGCAGAGGCTGGCCCTGCTCTGCTGCAGCCAAGCGCTCCCGCGTACCGCCCTACACACGAGCAGGGAGAGATCGTCCCAGGAATACGCACCTTGCTGCAACAACAGCTACGAGCTGGCCTGGAACAGTCTCCCCTCCTGCTCCTCCCCCCCAAAATACTCTTCACCCCAACAAACAGGGCAACAAAACACTTGCCTTGTGCTTCCCTTCAACTGCACGTATGGAACTAGGGGCTCCAGCTCAGTGGGTAGGTGTGACCCCCGCCGGGGTCCTGCTGCAAAGGCCGCCTGCGTTGTCTGCAGGCGTATCATGACCACACCTGAAACCACAGCCCACAACGTTCGCGGAGTTTGCTCTTCTTTCTACATTTTGCACGCTTCTTGGTGAAGTGTTGGGGTTGCAGGTGCAGCTGGGCAGTGTCACATCCTCCCTCTTTCCACGGAAAATGACAAATTTTACAATCATCTAATTAATTTGCCTCTTAAAGGAAAAGACAGACTAAAAACTTACACGTTTGTAAGAGATGTGCAAGCTACTTTCCTGTTTTCTGTTAATCTTTGAGACATCGTTACACATTACCTTTATTGCCTTGGTGTCGGCTGCTGCAGTTGGCAAACGGAAATAGATTATCTCAAAGACCCACCATATCCTTTATTCATAAAGCTGTCTCTAACAAAGTTCAAAGGTTATTCACGGAACTAAAAGATGTTTTTCCGAAGTATGATATATGCTTTGACAAATGCAGACTTCCTTACGTGCTAGAATGCCAGCGACCACATCTATGAGCACTCACCGCCAATTACTCTTCATGCTTTTCCTCTAATTAATTTAGCCTGGCAACCTTTCCGTCTCCAGCCACAGTGTCCAGCTCTTTACAGTAAGTCATATTGATGCAATGACAGTGCTGATCTTTGTTCTAAAACCATTTCCCCAAGTCCATACACTGGATCACGAGAAGCAGAAGTTGAGAGGGTAATTCATTTTTCTCACTTATGCAGACTTAGCTACCCAGAAAATGTTCTCCCAGGCTGTTCTAAATATGGCTCTTAGTCAAAATAATGTGACTCTTTGTCCAATCGCGTCATTGTCATATACTTTGCCTTTGAATATATAAGATTTTGCACTTTTCTGATCCTGTCTCCAAATTTTTGGTTTCTTTTACATGACCTTATTTGCATATTTGGAGCTGTCAACCAGACTTTTGCTAGATTAATTCCCTAGTAATGCTCTCCCCTTTAATTCAGCACACAATGGAATTCCGTACCACAGTAAACAAACCTACAGATGAAGCACACCCGTTAACCTTGAAAAAGGAATAGGTAACCCTCTGTCTTTCAGTCATAAACATACCTAGGCAAAAGTGCGAATCTTGCCATTTTCCATCTATTCCACGCCACTCGTTTCACAGACAAGGCCGAGATACGCATCATTTGTGAATCACAGCTGTCCTCCCTGTCGCACACAACGAGCACATTGAGGGGTCTCCCGCAGGAACACCAAGCCACAGCTCATACACATTACATGGCAGAGATGCTCCTGAAGCCCAGGATAACGTAATTCATTTCAGAAGATGCCTTTACTTCTGGAGCAGAGAGGAAGAGAAGCTTTAAATCTACATAATCGTACGCTTTCTAGTTAAAACTGAAAGCTAAAGCAGAGGCAAATCCCTTACAGAGACTCCAAAGACCACGGCCAATAGCGCTAAGCCAGCCCCCGACCTACTGGAGCGGCAGAAGTGGAGACCAGTGATTTATACCCGCTGCTGGTGCCCGAGTCCCACGTCCTCGCCGGGGGTCCCCCGGCAGCCCCCCCCTCGGCCGGCTCGGTGACCCCTGTGGTGCAGCCGACACCCGCGGACGCAGCGCTCTGCCCGTGCGCTGCCAACAGCGGGATGCAGACCTCAGCGAGGGGAGGATTTTCTTATCTGGATTTGCCATCGCAAGCAATGTTATGTATGTAGATTGGCTGGTTAAAAAAGAGAGAAAGAGAGCTCCTCTTGGATGGAGCTCAATTCACGACAACTGCTTAGCTGAGCAAAGGACCTATCTGCAAATAAGCTTTCAATACCAGACATTTTCAACCATTTTTGATACAGGATGGGGCAGGAAAAATCCTATATTCAAACCCAGCTGCCAATACACCTGTGTGCATTCATGTACTAAAGAGAAAAGCAGCTTAAGTACTAACGACATCCAAATTATATCTTTCCTATCTTTAATGTTTATGATTCTTGGCTCCTTTTTAAGAAAAAGATGTCACTAGAGCTTAATCAATAGCATTCTGCTTTAAGAAAGGCTTTCTGAAGCTGTCAAAACTGCATAGGTTTTGCTTTGAAACCTGCTTGAATTTGAAAAACGATAAAAAGAACGCGGTTTATTTTTCATGCTAGGGAGGCCATTGAAATTTTTCAGGAAAATCAAACAGCAACTACAAAACATGATGCTATCTCACTTTGTTTACACTCAATGAAGGGCTGAAACCGGGGAGGCGAGCTGGATATGCCGGCCGTGGCTGCAGCTCCCGCGCGCTGCAGGCTGTGCTGCCGAGCTCGGCAATGCTCAGAAGCCAGAGATGAATAAAACATAACCAAATGCATTCCACCCAAATCCGGGAAGCTGATCGTCTCTGGATTCAGTCGCTGCTTTACTCAGGGCCCCACTCCGCTTCCCCGCGCCGACCTGGGGCAGACACCCTTTAGCATCAAGCGTTGCCCTGCTCAGCGTTAATGAAGTGACAAAACCCGGGTCTGAAGCTCTGGTGGGAAGAGTCTCGTGGTGCCAAGGCCACGTCAGCGGCGGCCTCCGTGCAGGCAGGCGGCTTCGGCGGCCAACAGGTCCCCTGGGCAAGCCATAAATATGAATAAAGCGATTCATAACCCGACTGAGCGCTGCACATGTACTCCAAAGGGTTTATTTTGCTGCTGGTCAGCTCGTGTGACCCTCAGCTCTGGGCGTTTCAGCTCGGCATGGCCAAGGGCCTTGCACAAATAATAAGGCCCTTTAACGGATAATTAGCCCTTGGAGTTAAAACAAAAAAAAGGCAATAAAAAAATAGAAAGTCTGCACTTTTCCAAAGCAGAGTTTCTATAAAAGAGGGGTTTGGCACAGTCCCAGCCTACAGCAATCGCACAGTCTCTCTCACTGCGAGCAACTGTTTCTCGCTTGTTTGCTTTCGAAATCCTGGAGTGCCAACGATTTTCCCCTCTTTCCCACCGCAGCCTGAGCAAACGGCTATAATGGCCCAGAAGATGTGTTCATTCTCAAGTCAAACGCATGGCTCGCTTGGGCACCACAGTTCCTGCTGCCCTTAATCCAGACTCGCAGAGGCCGCAACCCAAACGCAAGGGAAGGAAGAAGAGGGAGGCAGAGAAAGCCCACGGGGTGGCTCGAAGCAGCGGCGGTGCTTTTAATGAATCTTGGAGTTCTCAAGCAGTGGGACTGGAAATTGCTGGATTGATGGCCCTGTAACTCCAGCTCTGGTGTGGGTTCTTGGAAAAGACTGAGGAAAAAAACCCAACGCATCAAAGAAACTATTTGCCAGAGCCCCAAGGGGCAGAAGACTAATAAACTTTAGCAAAGCACTCGAAAGTGCTAATTGCTTTTTTAGTGCATCTTACAGAGCGGTGGCATTATAGGGCACCAAAGTGTGAAGAACCTAGAGAGGGGCTATACTTTCTGAGAGCTTCTGCAGAGATTGTTCAAAAGATGTTTATTTCAAGGAACAGCTTGTGTACTACTGGCTTTGGTAGCAATATTGTGATGCCGCCTCTCTGTCTTCCCTCCTGATGTTAATAAATAAAAGTTATTTGATTACAGGAATTGGCGGTTTGAGATAAGTTCTGGCTGTAGTGAATATTCTGTGCTTTCCTAAGAACCAAGAACGCAAGAGATGAACTAGTTCAGGGAATTACTAAGAGGTAAAAACTCGAACATGGGAATATCCAAGCTCAAACTCATCCTGGCTCGGGGCAGACAGGACACTGTTCTCATCACTCAGCTTGAGCCGGCGAAAGAAGACGGATTTTAATACACAAGTGTCCAAAGAAAACATGCCTCATCCCAACCTCCAAACAAACGCTCTGCTTGATAAACCAGCCGGCTCAGACCAGAGAGGAGTTCTTTCTCAACGTGATCAGTATAACTTCTGGAAGCGCGACTTCTCCTGGGATTTTCTCTCGGATACGCCACGTCACCGGGTTCCTGCACGACGGCACCAGGGCTGCGTTTTGCGGGGCTGCCAGCCTCCTGCCTCACACGAACGCTGAAGTCACAGCGTCGAGACGCAACTATTTAAGGCTGGATTGATTTCTGTGTGCACAGAGCAATTGCATCTCCAATCAATTTGAACTGAAGCCGCAAATGCTCAGTACTTTGGAAAAAAATCCAGGCACTTGGATTCCTTTATATAGGTTCAGATGTCCAAACATAAGACTTCAAGTGGCATTTGGTTTTGACATTGAAATAGTCAGATATTACAAAAAGCCCTCCCAAGGAACAATAAAGGAAAGCTTGGCAAAAGGCACTTGCTGCAGAAATGAAGGCCATTTCTTAACCAGAGTCCACATGCTCTCCAGCAGCGATATACCCGCAGTATAATCTTAATTAGCCAATAAAGGTTTTTAGACAATCTGTCTAGACTTTCTTTTGCCTGAATATAAAACTGACTTTAAAAGAAATATATAAACAGCAATGAAAAGTCAATGAAAAGCTGTCAAAAAAAGCTTCCTGCTGTTTCACATCTGCACTCTTCTTAAAACACGATCATTTAAGTGAAACCCTTCGTTTTTTAGGCAGAAAAGCTGCTATATTTGGGATCACTGCATTGCAAGCTCACAGTCGGCTTCCCAGCCTGCCGCTGCAGAACTTAACCGGAGGACTTCTCTCCTAGAAAGCTCTGATCAACACAGCTCGACAGGGGCCTTTGTCCTGAGGAAGCCAAGTCACTGGAAACGGTCCGAGCTGAGTATATGCACATCCTGAGAGTGCCCTGAGCTCGGCCCCCCTGCTCTCAGAGGGTCTTTTCCCTGACACAGCAACACCACTGCGGCCACGATGCAGGGGCTTAGGTAGAGAAGATGCCATTTTACAGCAGAGCCAGAATTTCACCAGCTGAAAAAGACTTCTTCTGCCCCACCGCAGAGGCAGCGAGAGCAGACCGGTTCTCCCGGGGTGGGCGCAGCAGCGGGTACCAGGGGGGCCGATGGGCAGGGGCTGCTCTGCACAGCCCGAGCTGCCGTCCTGCCTCCTTCCTCGCTGGGCAGGACAGGCGTGGGACCAACGCCCAGCGCCGGGGATACTTGGGAAGAAACAGGACCAAGGGATTTGAGGGGAAAAAAAATATATTAGGCTGGAAAAGGAACAAAATACAGATATAAGATAAGCTGAGAGTTAATTAACGGGTTGATTAGACATGTGGATTAGTGAATTTAAGGAGAGGAAAAAAATACATTCAGGGAATTAAAGTATAATTTATCTTTAACCAATGCTTAAAGAGAGTGTTTTCTCGATCACAGTCTGAGATAGCCACTTCCAGACTTTTCGCGTATGGATAAAGTCTTCCATTGTAAAGCAGCTGGCTGAAACACTTCTACTTTTTATTTTTCCCAGGCAGTGACTTCCCTTACCACAGCCCAGAGCCGGGCCATCGGCAGCGGCGTGCTGGCACCCCGAGCAGTGCCTCCCCGAGCACCAAAGCCCCAGGAGTACTCGCCCTTGCCACGCAGCACCAGGACCCACCGCCATGCCGAAGCTCCGGCACAGAAATGGAGGAATGCTCCATCAGGATGACTCCCAGCCTCAGCAGGCTGAGCAGAGCAGCACGACAAGCCCCGAGCCGCTCCTCCCCGGCTCCATCGAACCCTCCATCGGGCTGCATTTGCCTGACGGAAGGCGGCAGGCTCGCTGGGGAGGGGAGCGGATCTGTCTCATCTCTGTGTTTACACAATGAAATACATGTGAAGTCCTTTGTTTGATAATAATTGAATATTTTGCCTTTTTACCAACTTTCTGTTATTAACAGGCCAAAAAAATGATATGAACAGGGAGCGCTGAAAGCGTGGTGGCTGGCCCAGGGCGCTTTGCTGCTGGCATGTGAGGTTACACGGGCTGACGCAAGCACCCGCAGCATCGCATGACACGGGACCCGCCGAGGCATCCGCCTGGAAGGAGGGGGGGGTACTGTCAGCATTTGGTTTTGGTTTAAATAATGAACATTGGTAAAGTGTTAAAATAATACTAGTAGTCTCCATCACGAAACCAAGCTAAATGGCCTCCTGACTCCTTCTAGACTGAAAATATATGAACCTTGGAACACCAGAGGGAAAGGAAACAGAACAGTCTGCAACATAAACTGTGTGTGTCTATATATATCTTCCCAACGTCCTGGCTGTATGTGTAAACCACTTAAAATGCCGTATTGCAGTTCATATTTTCTGCTCAGATACCTTGTTGAATATACTAGAGCAAATAGTCTGAGTATTCTGAACACTGCCTGGACAAAGAACTTTTCTAAGCACGTGTAAAAAAGAGTACAAACTCCATTGATCATCATTTACTACCTGCGATGAGTTCGCAAAGCGGGGTACGTGTACCCGGTTAGAGGGACTTTCTCCTCTCATTGATCTTTTTTGCTACACGAGGAAGCTGGTCTGAGGAAGGCTTAGACAGCTTTGGAGACCGACCGGGGAATATTTTTGGCATGCCCAGAAGATCACTAGCAAGGCATGAAAGCCATCTTCCAAGAGTGTGAAGGGTTCAGGACGTTTGTCATCCTCTGTCGTCTGAGGAAGGACAAGGAATGCAGAAGGCAGGGGAGGGCATGTGATGGAAGAGGTATCTTAGAATTATTTATGTGCTGCTACTCCCCCATGGCTACAAAAGCTGTTCTTTGCATTAGCACAAAGCGAAAAGGGACTGTGAAGTATGGAAAGTACAAGATGAGGCAATATTTTGTATTTCCTCCAGGGGTACAGGATTTCAGTGACAGAAACTGGAATAACTTACTGCATTCGATTATGTATTACCCTTCAGATGCAGAAATGCATTTAGAGCTGGTCCCAAATGACGTTCCCACAAATTCATCCTACTTTGCAAAACAGACGTATCCCATAGGAAAATCTCAGTGTAATCACAATATTTCTGTTTTCCATGGGGAAAGTCAAAATGACAGCAGGGGCTTCCTCTGCAGAAGGCTTTTATGAAATTCATTTCATTCCTTCAGGAAAACTGACAGGATGCTTCGCACCACACACTGGAATAGGCACCGTAGGCGGAGGCGAAATGGGAGCCAGGATTCACAGATCTCCCCCTGGGTAGGCTGGGAGGCAGGAAAAAAGGGTAGTGAGGAGCAAAGGCACTCCGATGCCATTGTCTAGGAAGTCTGGTTTCACTGCCCCCAGCAGAAAAAACGGACTTGAGAAAGAATTTCTATCTTCTCTCCCAGAAGTTTTAAGTTTTCACAATCAAAATCAATTCTGTTTCTGAAATCGTTATTTTTTTTGGTGAAACGAATGCGATATTCTAGCCCACTCTCTATGGCAAGTCTTCCTTATCCATAGATGTTTTTTTTTTCCCTGATGTGGCTCAGTCTTTTCCATCCCAGCCACTTCTCTCAAGCCTTCATTTTATGGCTTTTTGTCTCTTCTCCAAATACTCATACCTGCCTTGCTGTTTCCAGATTTGTTCCTACCTTTTATTGTTCAGTAAATCTGAACTCCCTCCTTTTCCCCTAGTCCTCCCCAAAACAACATCAGCTTTTGCACTTCGCTTGGACCTTCTCCTCAAGCTTCCTAATGCACATTAACACACTTTTTGTCCCTTCCCCTACTCTTTCCATCGCTGGTTTTTAGCAGTTTTCTATTCTTCCCAGCAGAAGATGGATGCAGAACAAACACGAACGCTCTTGCTTCTCCGCTTCCGCTCCATACTGCTCTCTCTACCAAGAGGAATGTATTACCCCCAAGACACAGAAAACCTTCCAAAGATCAAAAGAACAACCCTGGACTGGGATGAATAACCCACTGAATCTGCGTCCAACCAGCTTCTTCACTTCTGCCTCATGGGCCAGGCACATCGCAAAGAGCAGGACCGTTCCCTGGGGGTGTCCAACTTGACTGGTCAAAACTAAGGCTCAGCAATACACGTTTCTGCTTTGAAGCAACGAGGACCTAACCAGTCACTTGTTTTCCGCCGGTCCCCACGATACTTCTCATATAACCACAAAAGCGACGTTTTATTAAATTTGGGGTAATATTTTTAAAGGAGGCTTTACTTTACTTTTAAAGGAGGCAGTTACTTGTTTAGTAACAAGAATTGCCTGCTTCTATTTTATTCTGTCCTTGAAACGCAATCTCCAAATGGTCAATAAAGGCCATAAAAAAGCAGATAATTATCATTAAAGTGACTTGTGCTGTAACTGTGACAGCAGCCTGTTACAGCTATCCAGTAACACCTTGCCAAGACCCGGCCGTGTGAGATCATTCCGGAGGACAGAGTGCCAGTTTCTGCAGGTATCAGCAGGGAGCTGCTCTCAGATTTCACATCAGCAGACACGAAGGTAATCGTAACATCATATCTCTGCCTATTTCCTCCTCCCCAAACTCCGTTTCATTGATTTTTCATGAGTCTTTTTGAGGAGGAGGAATTACTCAGACCCCTGCTAGCTCCATCACAGAGTTACAACCGCGTTGGGGCAACCGACTTGTGATGCTACGGGGCAGGGACCACACCGTGCGCTCCTAACGCCCCTCGGCTTTCCTGAACGAGACCGTAAGAACCCGATAAATCTGCACCAGGTATTTATCTTCAAATGATGATGAAAGATAGTAAAATATTTCTACGACATACATGCCAATGACCGGATTTATTTTTTTTTTAATTCAAATTCTTCAATGGCATGCTTATCTTTGGTGTCTAGGCTCCCTGCGGGGCCAAGAGAGAGAAACAGATGTTTCGAAAGGGCAACGCGGAGCTCATCACTCTTCGTTACCGCGCAGGGAGCAGAGCCAACTAACTTGGGGCATCTGTTATGTCTTAGGTAGGAAGACGCCTCGCTAAAGAGATGAAGATTGCATTCACAGTGTTCTGATAGCATAAAAATACAGGTAGGTACCTAGAGGGTTTCTCGACATCGAAGCCAGGCACCTAAAGAGTTTCACCCAATACCACGGGAAGTCAGAAGTCCAGTCATCACCTTCAGGACATCATCCACTCACTCCTCGCAGCCACATCCCTTCTCACAAGTTCTTAAAAAAAGCCACAGCTGCATAGGCCATGCACACAGAGTAACAGATTTATTTTGTAGAGACGCAGCTTGCTTTTTCTTTTCCGCTATCAGAGTATGCTACTAAACTCTAAATGCAATCCAAAACACCCCTGAGGATCAAGCCCAGTCCATCTTCTACTAGATCAGTTACAATTAAAAGAAAATCCTATTAAAGCTGGCAGACTGCAGCACACAACACAAGATGGTACAACTTTAGAAAGCAATTTTTCTTGACTTTTTTCTGGTGACAAAACATTTGTTACTTGACAAAACACAGGAAGGAAAATAATGGATTTCATAACATCATTATTTAACATATCATCACTGAACACCAAAAGGGACAGATGCATGAATATTTGAGAAAAACAGAAAGAGAAATGGAAACCACTTGAAGTGCTTCGATATAAATTACCTGATTTCATTAGTGGTTTATATATTTATTTTTGCTATATTTGATCCAGAAAACAGGCTCTCACGTAAATGAATAAAGGCCATTCCCATCAGGAGGTATAATCATTTAATGCAATCAAAGACGAAGGAACAGCCCTGCACTGCACTCTCCATCCCTTCCTGCAGACACTGAGCCACCCACCAAGCACAACAGCAGCAAAGGCAGCGGTCTGCAGGACCAGCAATTCACTGGGAAAACTCCGTAAACCTCAAACNGTGCTCTACACCCTCAAATTCCATAAAAGCACTGGGCTCGGCGACTCTCCCGGGAGCTGCTGTTCCCTGAAGTGACAGCACCCGAGACACACGTAAAACACCGCTTGGACAACGTCTGCCTTTCTCAGGCTGGCTTTGGGACTGCTCTTCAAAAGCGTATTTATAGACCAATTCCTCAACAGGTAAGCTCAACGGTTTGCTCTCGCTGAAGTGTTGCAGAGGGTTTCCGTCGCTTGGGTTACGGCACAGGGAGATCCAACGAACAGAGCCTGCAAAGCGCTATTCCTTCAGCTAAATTAATGAACAGGCATCATAGGACAACACCTCAGCCCGTCTTCTTCCAAAACAGTCACTCGTTCAAACGAATATCTGAACAGTGACTCTGTTGGAAGTTGAGTTCTGTTAGCTGCCACACAGAACAGAACCATAGATCATCAGTTTTGGGCATCATTGGACGATGGGTGGTATCACCCTTTGCCATGCTGGGCAAAGCTTCAGTAATAAATCATAAGTAATTGTTATTTGTTAACATAACCAATGCAACCTTTGCCCACCACAGTGCATGACAGTGACGGCACTAACTTTTTTCACCTTTCTTTCTCATTTTTGGGCTTATTTTAAACTTGGATGATGTTGTAAAGTGCCTGCTCCTTGCAACGAGTATTCTAAACCCAGTCAGTAGGGCTGTAACGGGCCAAGAAAAACACACAAGATGCTTCACTAGCATCACAATGTTAAGACAAAAAAAAAAAATCAGGATTTTCTGCTTGGCAATAGGAATCAGTACTCTATTTGAGACACGCAGACAGAATAGTTTGCTCTCCCTTCTTACAACACCAGCAGTTGTACAGCTCCCTTGTAGCAATGATGTAACTCATGTTAACCAGCACTAATTTGTGCTAATGGAATTCCCAACAGACAGCATAAAAATGAAGTCCTCATACAAAAATGCAGATTCAGGATCACAGCAGGCAGTCGAGCAGACCTACAGGAGCCTACAAGCACGTTGAGTGAGTCACTGTGGGATGATACAGCAGCTCCTGGCTTTTGACGGCGTCAGCCTCCATAACAAAGACCTGAATGAGGGCACCATATCAGGATGTGCCACGTGGAGGCTCCCACAGAGAGCGTCGTGAGATGATTCAGATCACCAAAAACCTGAATCCAGAGATTCAGATCTTTTCAGAAACACAAGTCAGCACAGAAAACAGATATCAAGGCTTTAGGAAAAGCTGTCACATTTTCACATTTGGGTGGCTAAAAGCGCTTAAAACAATTTCTGCTTCAGACAACAAATGCATAGGAAGCAATTTCTGTAGGAGGTACTTAATTGTATGTAGCTAATTTGTAAAGAAACCAACGCATTAGGAGATTATCCTATTTAATGCACAGATTATAACAGCATGCAAAAAAGTGGTTCCTCCGATTTCGGTGGAGGGACCCTTGTCAGACACAAGGGCAATGGGTCTCATGTTGGCATGTAGGTGTGTGTACACCTACGGTTTTCACTAGCAAATATAAAGCCAGGAAAAACAAGATTAAAAGGCAATTCAAGTTTAAATGGGGGGATAGAAAAGAAACACTGCTCAGTACCACCGCTGGAAAAAAATTCTGCTTATGAAGGTAAGGAAAAGAATTCATAATTTCAGGGGTCTCTTCTTTGCCCTGACAAAGAATGATTTTCGATGTTTCTCCTGTTTCTGAGGAAATTCCGCTCCCGCAGCTCGGGCATCTAGGCCATCCCTGCTGCACCAGATGCTCCCAACCCTACGCAACCGCCGTCTGCGCAGCACTCGAGGATCACGGAGACAGAAGAATGAAAGAAATGAGTATTTCAGAAAAGTCTCCAGCAAAAAAAGGGAGAAAAGAAGGTAAAGAGCCTGCTGCAAGTGTTGTGCTTCCCATGTTAAAGTGGATTAAGGTTTATTCTGCTTTTTTGTTCTGTCAAGGTGATGACAGCCTTTTAACAAATACGACACCGCGACTGAAAGTCTTCAGAAGAAACTGCAGCATCTATAATCATATCAGCACACCGCTACTAGAGCCTTAATCCTTTCTTTTTCCCCCCCATGTCTTTGGCACACAGAGAAAGACAACATGCTTTTCCAGCATTTTTCTTCTCCAGCCTTTCCTAATGGTGGAGACCATCATCATTTAGACTAATTAATCCTTAGTTTAACCTACTCTCTCCCCTGACACGCTGCTCTGCAAATGCAACAGGTCTAGCTGGTGCAAACCAGCAAAGCCGTGCTCAGGCTTCAGCCTTGCTGAGCAGAACTCCTTATTGCTGAGCCGGAGCGGCAGGAGGGAGCTACGGCAAGGCAGGAGGAGGAGGTCACGGCAGCAGACACGCGGGTTGCAGAGCCGGGCATCCCCCTCCTCACCCCCTTCGAGCTGCAGCTGGCGGGGTGAGCACCACTGTCTCCCCAGGCAAAGCAGCCAGTGTACTCATCTGTGAAAACGGGCGATTTTCGGAGAGGAAAAGATGAATGAATGCATACTAGATCTTTCCTTTATCTGTTAGGAGGCAGTCAAGTGGTCTTTTGCTAACGACTTCAATATATATTTCTTACAAATAGCAATTAACCTTCTGGTACAGATTAATCTTTAAAAAAAATCAAAGATGAATTAATCTTTGAAATTCAAGTATTCAGTAGTTTCATTAATAATCTGAAATTGTCCTTTAGATTTTCCATAATTAGACCATTCTCCTAATTTATTAATCCCAGAGACTGCAGAGCATGTTTCAAATCTTCATCTCCTGCCACAATGACATATTCAAACTCGCTTGAAGTACTCATAATAAAAGTCACTACGTGAAGAATTATTAACTCAAAGGATCAAGCAAAGTCTTTATATACTAAAGCATATTTGAAAACTAAGCAAGGATAGCACTTTCTACTCATCCTCACAAGTCCTCAGATCTTGCCTGAATCAGAAACAAGTTTGGATAGCACACTGAATTTGGGATAATTAGCTGGCTACAGATTCGAGGCCAAAGACAATAAACACGCTGGTATCTATGGACTAAATCTTCTTTTCTGCCAAAGCACACCGATTATGAGATACAAGGCAACGGTCTGAGAGCTAATAACGACTGCCTAATGCCGGTGCGTCTCCAGCTTTGGCCCAGGCTGCCCAGGGAGGCTGTGGAGTCTCCTTCTCTGGAGATATTCCAGCCCCGCCTGGCCGCGGTGCTGTGCAGCCTGCTCTGGGTGACCCTGCTTGGGCAGGGGGTTGGGCT
>Ga0065711_1010581_pt1 | contig 17574 bp, 5 predicted proteins | sample Hoacrofraction12_FD_59098 | JGI IMG/M metagenome (GOLD analysis project Ga0065711, IMG submission 59098) | Hoatzin crop microbial communities from Cojedes, Venezuela - Epithelial fraction 12 v2 (version 2) | ecosystem: Host-associated > Birds > Digestive system > Esophagus > Crop | place... | reverse complement strand
TACGAATGTCAACACTGTGCAACCGATTCCAACAGCAATGCCAAGTCGTTAACAGAATACTTGTACATGCAGTCAAAAAACCTAGAACATAAATATTCTCAGTGAATGCCTTGCAAGTTTGCCACTAATCAATAAGTTTCTGCAATACTTGAATTTTAAACTGAGAAAATCACAAAAAGAGCACGAGCATCTTTGAACACAAAAAAGACAATGCACAGAGAATACTGAAACACTCACCCATTTTCTCAGAAATAATGGTTTTCTGGTATTCCTTTCCATCAATTTTTAGACAATTTATTCCAGATACACAAATTAACACTTTTTTTCACTCTGCCCTAATGAATTCCACAGTATTAATATCATATTCTAGATCGCCTGGGTAGCACACAGTGATTTTGTACTTACCAAGGAGAGCAGCTGAGAGACTGTCTTCAGTTTATAATGGTAAGGCATTTTGGCAATTGGATGAAACACCGCAGGACTCATGAAAGTGACCCAACATTATTGGCTGGTGATAACTTTCTTTAGAGATTGATTCTTTTTCATTATATTTCTGGCTGAGTGAAGGTGTACAGAATAATAGCCCATGGCAGTGAACAGCAAGATGAAACTCAATAAAAACTGAGGATGAGAAAGAAAATTCATTTTTAGTTTGTGTTAGCTGTTGCTACTGTGAACACAAAGACATGCTTTTATCACATAAGAGCAAAGAAAGTCAACATGTAATGTTGGCTTGTTAACCCTCTCGCTACTTTATGCAATATGGGAAGTATAAAGTTTTCTAAGATATCTACATGTCTTAGTGTGTGTGTGAAGTTGTCTGTCTGAAAAACAACCAAAGAACATTATTTTGCACCACAAAGTACAGATAATTTTGGCAGAGCAGATTTTCTGTAGGCCTGGATATGGATTTGAATTATATTTAAACATGTTGGCCTTCCTGGTCACAGATTCTATGATCTGTATCCATGTGGGAGGCAAGAAAAAAAAAAATACTGTAAATTTAGAGTCTTCCTAGAGTCTCCCATTCCCTTCTCCCAGTTTTTATATTCGAAGGAAAATAAAAAAGAAATATCTCCCTACCCCCAGTATACTGATAGTGTACCTGAAATTTCCCCTCTTATTATCATGTCAATAGACAATAAATGTAATCTTCTAAAAATCTAAGATAGTATTTTATTTCCTCTGCTGAATGTAATTACAGGATAACCATTTCTATATGGAAGTTATTACAAGATTTTTAAAATTCCCTCATACAGCAGTGTATTCATGTAGCTATAGTGCACCAATATCACACATTGTGGGTGTTAACTTGAGTAGAATAAATCACATTTTTTATACTGCAAACTAAATTATTATACTCCTACCTGTACTCGTCCTTATTCTGCCACACAGTTCAACAAGCAAATGTAGCAAAGGTTCAGGATTTCTCAAAAAAACAAAAAAAATTGCTCTAGTTATGAGTTTTGTTCTATCTTTTTGCATGCGACTTTTCTACATATTGAAGTAGTAAGAGGTCTTGTTCAAACTTTATTATATCTCATATAAAGGAATAATACTGTATCTAAATTGCAATAAAATGTATGTAATATTGCCAGAAGATGTTCTTCTGAGTAAGGACTTATTTTCCTGTATTTTACTAAGAATTTCTGCAGAAGAAACTAGCAAACAGAAAACTTTGTTTTTTTTAATGACAAATAACAATGCATAATCATGAGAATTAGTAGAAATAGCAACATTTCTGTGATTTTATTTTAACTTCGGTAACTGTAATTTCTTTATAAGAATATATGTAATGATCCAAACTATACTCAGCAATGCTAAAAGTCAGCTACATAATACCACTACAGGAGGGTGTGAAAACCAGCAAGTCACTGAAACCAGCTATAGCATACAAATAACACAGAGAGGCTAAATAAGTAACATGTATTGTGAAAAATACATTTTCATTTGGCTTTGGTTTCATAAGCAAGAAACTGTGATAATATACAGCTGTTCTGCGCTTGCATGCTTATACAGACACAGAGATACACAAATGAACCACTCTTGGTTGTAAAATGTCTTCTTTGTTTTACAATCCTTTAAATATTTTTTTTTCTACCTATAGTCACATTTAGACACGTTTGACTGTGCAGCCAGGCTGAATAATGACATAAAACCACCTAAACTTGCTGGGAGATCTATGCTTCATTTTGAGCCTGAATTTGCACTTGAATCATATTATTATATTCAGCAGTATCACACGGTGTATGAAACTTTCCATATTTATCAATGTGAATGTCATTTAGAAAGAAGAAGTAAGGGGACTTCAGTAAAAGATGAGGAATTGAAAAAACAGCAACAAAACTCACTTTAAAAATTCAAATTACCTTCGTATATTAAATGCATAACATATTACTATATTTAAAGTGGACACAAGAGTACAGAAAAAAAAGGACAAAAAATTATTCCCATGGCACATAGTGAGAACGGAAGATGAACTTCTACCTGTGAAAACTTGTTATCATGGATCTGGATCACTTGGCCTCATCAAAGTCACAGGTGAGTTGAGGGAATTGATGCTAGATGCAGAATTAGGTAGTGGAGGAACTGCATGAGGACAAATAGGTCTCACGATGCACCAGCAGGATTTCTTTCCTGTAGTGGATCTCCTCTCAAGTTGCTTTGGGAGCGATGCAAATACCCATCTCCAACTAACATCCTACAAGGGTGCACATCTCCACCAGGTCCTGTGTTGTAGCTTTCAGTAACCATGCAGACATCTCAGATACCCTACAGCACCTGCAGCGGTGTTAGACACCTATACACAGTCAGGCAAATCCCTGTGATACTAGTAGTGTCCTCCATAGAGCAGCTCACACACAGAAATTATCCTAAGTATTTACTGATTACTTGGAAGACAAAAGAGTACTGAAGAAAATTTACAGACGACAGAAGGCTTGACAGACTTACTACTGAGAGACTGGTAAGAACTGAAAAGGTAGGCAGAGACATATGTCAGAAAGTCTTTGGGGACAATCATTTAGTTTAACTAAAACAATGAATGGCAGCAATACATACATACTAGATAGGTGAGTATTTTGGAAAGCAGTGATGAAGAACTTGGGAGTCATAGGAAATAATAAGCAGAAGACACTGATTTTGCAGCAGACAATATCATGCTTGGATCATAAAGTTAAGATATGTTTTACATATGGAGAAGTTATGTTACTCCTTTCAATATCACTCCTGAGTGCTTCTGTTCTCCCAAGCTTACCAGGCCTCCTTTCCAGGTGAGTCTGAACCCGTCCTCCTCCAGAGACATTACTTCTCACTTGCTACATCCTCCACCACTACCTGTATCACGACAAATGTAAGCTGCCAGTAACAAAAAGTACCAGGTACTTTGAGCTGTCACAAATATTTTCATAATAAGGCTGCTTCTCATTTGCTAAGAAAAACCTGCTCTTTGCCCTCAAAGTATTTAGTAGAAATGGCACTGAAATAAGGTCAACCTAGGCTTGGGGCCAATACTGGGGAAAAAACATACTTTGACTTGATTAACTTTTAATGTCTGGCCCCTTTCTCTGGAATAGCCTGAATTAAATCACAGGATCCAAACACATCAGCATTTGTAGGTTTCAGATCAATGTCAGGATACCATGAATGTTTCTTACTACACAGAAACTTCAGTTTGCATCTGAGCTATTCCTAAAGCTCGATGCAGATTCTCCCTTCGTTTCTCGTAAATCACCTCCATGAATATGAAATAGGCTGTAGGATTAGAAAGTCATTTCATTAGACTCCTCAGGCTGGAACAGAAGCTCCACTTATCTGTAAGGTGTAAGGAATAAGCAGACTAATGAACTGGATTTTGCCAATAATTTGTTTGTTAATAGAACCAAACGCTGTTCATCTGTATTTCTATTGAAATACTTAGCAAAATAATAATGAATGTAAAAAGTTGACAGCTAAAAAATTTGCTGAATATAATTAACCACTTCCAGAATTTAAGCAATGCAAAAAACCTATGTAAAAGAACGTCTGAGATATATTATGACTTACCATTATTATGAATACTGGTAATTCATGGTTCTTCTCCAGACCTCACTGAATGAGCTCCATGCCCAGCCATTTCTGAGACTGCAAATAGGAATTATTTCCTTTCCTGTAATGGGAACGGTCAGCTGAGTACCATTCAAATGCATGCACTTCTTTGTGAGCACAATATGAACCATTTTCTCATTGACAATTAAGAAACACAACCATTCTCATTCTGAAACAAATCCAGAGAAATACATCTAAGCTGCCTTGTTTCACTGATGACTGTATTTTCAGTGGCACGCAGACACAGCTGACAGCATTGTTGTGATTTGAAGGCCTGGTCTGCCTGACAGCACAACAAGAATTCTCCCATCTTAGCGCTGGTACTGTATCCTGCCATGGTGAGCTGCCTTTGACATGTTTTGAGAATACAAAAGTGCTGATACTGGAAGACAGTCGCTGAACAACTACTGAGTGCTTCTTCTGGTGCATGGTTTGGGCAGCTGGGCCAGGAAGACCAGAAGGCAGCAGGTGTGAGGACAGCCACAGTGCTTGCGGAGGGGACACAGAGTGGCTCTGGATGCATGAAACTAAGAGGAGGATAAAATCACTATTGCACTGCTAGACATTCCTGCAAAGAGTTCATGAGAATCCTTACAGTACCGGAGATACTGGCTGCTCTCCTGCCTGGCTCCCCAGCTCCGCTGCTCCAAGAGCTGCCAGAACAGCAAATTTCTAAGTTGTGCAGGGCAAGTGTGATGATGAATGGCTCCCTATGACCCATGCTTTACTGTGCAGTTACACTCCCTCACTCGTCACACCAAGAAGTGCCATAACTATGCAGGGAGGATCTCCAGAGCAGCTCATAGCCTTGCTGTTTTATAGGTTATGATCCAAAGAACTTATCAACAAGGAATAAAGTATAAGTGAAATGGAACAATTCATAGTCTAGTGAGATAATAATATAAATATAGAGGGTAAAAAGTGAGAGGTGAAAGACAATGTAAACACCCTGTATAAGATCTCCATGTGCAGGCCATATATGTGTACCTGTATGTGGGTGCACAAATATACCTCGATATTGATTCAGAGGATTTGTAGTAGACGGTCCAAATGAAATAAAGAATTAGTGATATGGAGGCACAGATTAAAATTAAAAGAACATTAAATCAAATTTAGTAAAAGTAACCCACTTCTCTGGAGAAAGATTTGACAAAATCAAAAAACAGATCACACTACAATAAAATCTGACTACAAGAAATCCTTTGCAGACTGGATGGGCACTCACACTGAAAAGCTCTTAAAATTAAGAATTCTCTGCAGAGTAGTTGTGCTCCCACCCTGAGTAATTCTTCAGAAAAAAAAAAAAGATAACAATAGTATCAGAAGATGAAATTCAAAAGCATACACATATCACAGAAAGATAACAACATATGTCTCTCTAGAGCCATCCACTGAGGAATATTCCTTGTGTGGTTGTTTTGCATGTCCTGAGCTGTAGAGAACACTGTGAAAATCTACCCTTTCCCTGAGAAACCAGAAGTCCATGTAACAACGCATGATGATATTTTCTTCACTACAACCTCAGACCTGTAACGTACATCATATAAGGGAGGTGCCAGGATGGGCAGGAAGCTGTTCACTCCTCCAGACTCAAGGCAGGCATTGCTAAAGGCAATCCCTGAACTGCAAAGTCAATTCTTGATATAAATTTGTTGACCAGACTGAGATGTTACTTTGGTATTTTATGTTTGGTATTTGCCAGGGTTTATTTTCAGTCCTTTTGCTCAACTGGAATCTTGGCCTGAGAGCGATCTCAGCCATCTCTTGTTCATTTCTAACAACTCTTAAGAGAACAGGTTAATAATTCACAGGAAAATTTAGGTCAGCCTTTCCTTTGAATAAGTACAAGTAACGTTTAACAAGTCTTTGACAACTGTGGGAAATACTTAGATTTTCTAACAATTTTAAAGACTGAATATTATTTTTTTAAGTATTCCTTTAGAGGAAGTCAATATAAGACTGTTTCCCTTGGTGTTTTCCACTGTAAGTGGGGTGGTATTTTCAAAGCTTTCAATGGAGTTTCAAGGGAAAGGCTTTTTATGACTCCTTTGATAACTGCATGTTTCATGGTAATAAGAATACAGCTTTTTATTCAAGGCCAGTAGGAGTAAAAGCTCTCAGGAGGCTACAGAAAAGGTGGAATACCTTACCTTTCTCCAACACGTTTGGCAATTTGGATGCTACAGTCACTGTCATGATTTCCCTGTGTATAAAGAAGTAGGTTCATAGGGAAATCATGGAAAAGCTACATGTTCCTTCTCCCTACTCTCCTTAGCTCTGCAAAATAAGGTAACTAACACTGTGGCTCTTCAAGTACAGTATTTTTGAACTGTTTTTTTACCACAGTAGTGATATGTGTATAATGCAAACACAGTTACTACACGGGAAAGTATCCTTTTATAAGAGAGTACCATACATGCTTTTGTAAATACATTTTTTGGAAATATTTTTGTACAGTCTTAATACCAGTAGAGCTATATTAGTCGTGTCTCCTGTAATTTCATACTAAATTCATACTTTAGCTACACAAGTAAGTGAGAAAAGTTTGCATTCCTTTTTAAACAAAAGGAAGATGAACAAATCTAATAAGAAAAAAAGAACTCTGTAGGGAAACTATAAAAAGCTCTCGACACTTGGTACATTTTGGAATTGTGCAATAGCCACTAAGGCTCTACTCTTTTCCTGTTGGGCATAGTAGAACGAATGCTACAGGACTGATGGATCTAGATGGAACAAAGTTTTTGATAAGTGCAATACCTTTTCACAGGTTGAATTTTTGTTCATTTAATATAGCAGTTATTCAAAGCTTTGTTCATAATATAAAATTAATTTGCTCCAATAACCAGAATGGGTAAAATGTACCATGATGTACATTCATGAAATACTTTCATGATACTTTCATCACCTTTGCAGGAAATAGATCCATCTAAATGTAGAAGCTATAAATACAGAGAAGTAAATTACATTTTTAACTACATTTGAAAGATGTTTCAATTTTCTTCCACATGTAATTTTTAAAAATTGCCATGGTCAAACTGCAGTCTGAAAGAATTTCTTGCCTTTTAGGCAGTTCTCAAATCATGTCAATTGTTAGCATTATAATCTGTTGGAAACATACCGTAGTAGTGTCTGGGTTTTCCTTTTACTAACCTCCTCCAATATAATGAGTTATTCTTCTAGAGAATAAGTAGACACTTACAATTTGAAGCTCTGAGGAACTCTGCATGCTATTTTCCTACTTCTTGAAAAAGAAAGCTACAATCAGAGAACTTAAGCAACTCGAGTGCCAGAACCTTCCTTGGACATAAAGTCTAAAACATACTGCAGCAAGACTTTGCTAATCTGCTTGCAAGCTCACATTAGCTTCTTACTCTTACTTTCAGCAAGTGAAAGTCACAGTGCAGACTCCATAAAAGTCAGATTTATGCAAGTTTAATCAGCCTTATTGCAAGTTATTTCTCAGATTTTCATGGTCTTGTTATCTTGGAAAGCATGTAGGAAAGAAAACAAAAACTCTCAAACCCTGCATTCTTAAAGCAACACAGAAACCAAAGGCAAAACAGTCATTTCTTCTACTGTGCTGTAGAGAAAAATCAACACTTTGCTCAGTGCGATGCTGTGAAAGCTTATGTGGTGGGAAACACTTCTTTGCTGTATAGAAGCTTGGCGTTGTATTAAGAGATAAGCTTTTAATTAAATTGGACTTCCTGAGAAGCTGCTAAAGACTATCTCACTGCTATCCTGCTGCTGACGGGGCCATCAATTGTGGCACTGACAGCAAGTGGGCCTATAGCTCAGAGCCAAGAAGTATTTTCCTTTTCCCTAGTATTCTTTTCACTATGAAAACATGAACTCATTTATGTTACACTTTAACCTATCATGCCATTCCTGAATGAGACCATACAATTCATGTCAAAAACCAGGAAAGCTGTACAGCTAAAGTCAGCACTCAGAAAGCATGCAAGTCAGAAGGGTAGAATTAGACAATGCAGTTGTTTCAGATCATCAGCTTTTTACCTCACTCGTCGTTTAGTTAGTGAATGGAAAAAGGGAAAGTGCAAGTTATGGCCAAGTGTCAAGGAGTTACAGTAGCCCTGGCTAGTGACCATTACTGAAAAAGGACTGTAAAGAACACAGTTAGACAACAGAAAATCTTGACGTTGCTTGGGAAGCTGCACTACTGTAAATACTGAGAAACCTTGAGACTGCAAATCAATGACTAGTGTGGTACAGATCTATACCTGTGAGAAAACAGATACCAGATACCCAAACAGAAAACGGCTCCACTGAACCATTCAGACTGGAGTTTACAGTTCTCTTTTTTGTGTTTCTCGTTGTTCTTTTATTCTGCTTGAGTATTTATTGAGTAATTACCCTGCAGCCATTGAGCATCTCAAGTTCTTACCTATTCAAGTATTTTGTCAACGTGCCTTCTGTATTGATATAAAACTATGGAAAATTACATGAAGTGTAGTTAGGCACCATAATAATGCTCATCTAATGTGCAGCATAAGTTGTTTATCTTCTCCAAGCCCACACATTTGCTTTGTTTCCCTTTGTTTTCCACTTACTGCTATTTGCTGTTCCTGATTTTATTTTGGATTAAAATTTCTTTAGAGAGCAGATATTTCCGTCTATGTATGGGCTTGCTCTCACAAAACCAGCGAAACATAATAAAAATTTACGTAAACCTGAAGAGTGAAAGGTTTTTTTGTGCTTATTTTTTCCTTCTTCTAAAAGAATTTTTTACTTTTTGAGTAACCAGCTCTGGTACTGCCAGATTCAGAAATATGTTACTTTCAAGAAGCAAACAGCCCTACTCCACAAAGGACCCTATAGCTCCCCACTGTGCCATACAAAAGTGGCTGCTTCCAACACAGATTCGTAATTACTGCCCTCATGGAAGCTAGACACAGAGAGAGATCTGTGCCTTCTTCCCACTATGCTTTTCTAGTGGAAGAAGCCTCAGGCGATGATGAGGTAAATATTTTAATTTTCTTTAATGCATAGAAGCCTTTGATGGTTAAATACTCCAGTAAGATCAAAGTATGCACAATCCATTATTTCACGTTCCTGGATTCATTTCGTATTGTTTGCTCTATCTGTACTACCTCTTTCCGTGACGGGTACACAGGAAACGTATTGCCTCTAGTTTTACTCAAAATACTCTANTGCCACTATGGCCTCATTCAATTTGCTCCTTAAATAATCTTTTTAAGACCTGACTGTTGTTCCCTGTTAGAAAAATTGATATTGTCATACAAAATTAGCATATGACTCACCATGAACAATGACAGTCTATTGACCGCACAGCTTGCTAGGCATTCTTAGATAATAGATGGTTTAGATCTCTTCTCACTCCTTTGACTTTAGAGAACATGGTTGTCATGACACAAGTTGACTTCATAGCAAATGATCTGAAAAAAAACACCAGAGAAAAAGAGTAATGTTTCCTATGTCGTACAGGAAGCATTCATACAGTAGTGCTGAGTCTCACAAGCCCAGGCCAAAGACTTAATCTCTTGTTCATTCCTTGTCAATAGAAAGTGGCTTAGAAAAGACATATGGTAAAGAAAATACAAAAGTCTTTTGAAATGGAAATAATTGAATTCAGAGCTAGTAAATATAACTTTGCCTTCAGCCTTTTACAAAGATCTATGTCAAAACATATTCTTCTTTTTGAAGACAATGTGATCACTGAATATACAATCTTTGGTGTTTTTCTTACCTGAAATATTTACAAGCTGCAAGTACTGCATACATGAAGACTGCAAATGATGCTTATGCATACTCTGTCTTTGTTACGATTTTTTGTACAAATCAGATGGCATTTTCCTCACTTGTAAACCCCACTGAATTCAAAACTGAGCAGTCATTTAGGGGAAGAATTATACAAGAACAACATAAGCTGTGGAAAATACAATGATGTCACTGCAGTCTCCAGGCAACTGCAATACGTGATCTGTGTGTAGCTTTAACAGCTTTGTCATGTTCCAGTGAGTGTATTACAGTTACTGCCATCAGTACCACAACTGCACTGAAAACAGAGCCAAATGTAATTTTTATGGGACTTATTTTCCTGAAGGTGGGAAAAGTTTCTTGGGTTTAGTCTTTTATATCTTAAGATCATATTCTATCACTGGGATGAGTGTGAGAAAACTATTTTGAAAAATGAAGTTTAGAATCGTCTGAAATGCTAGGATTTAGGCATGAAATCAAGAGACTGATACTAGAAAAATATGTTTTTAAAAATATGGACCTTTATTTGATGTTCCATAGATCTTTAAAAGCAAATATATTACTGTAAATTTCTGGAAAGTAACAAACAGTACTTCAGGCTTGCTAGTAGATGTTTATTTGATTTTTAAAAGAGCTAAATATGCAGGTTTTAGCAACACACAAGTAATCAAGTGTTCAGTATTTTGAGATTCAGAAAGAGGAAGTGGTTTTAAGCATCTGTTTTCAGATCTCACTAGTCCAGGTAGGCAATCTCTGGACTACGAAAGGAACATAAATAGGGTCTACTAACAATTACAAGCTTTAGCAGAACACAAGGCATGTTCAACAGTGTAGTTTTAATATATCTATCATTTTGCTGAAAGGGTAAAAAGAAAGCATCTTTTTATTGTACTCTCATTAAACAAATACCAGTTGTCTTAACAGACAATAATTTAGCATTGTTACATTTCTATTAGTTTTAAGCACATAAGTCTTAAGAAACACCTTATTTCTTTATTTGAAAGACAAACAATTTGTTCAGTTGTGGTAAGTTTTCATGAATAATTTAGAAGCACGATATATGCATTCCTTTCAGGATTTTTTTAAAAAGGTAGTCCATGAATATTCTCATACTGCAATCATATCCACTACAAATTTTTTTGTGTGTGTCCCCTGACTAGAGTTTAACGACAATCACTGTTATGGGCATCCTAAAATGCAGACTATAGAACCTGATCAAATGAAAATGCAAACCTGAGACAGTAAGTATACAGTATGTAGTCATTTCCATCTCTTTTTTTCCAGTTCTAGGACTGAAAAAAAACCCCTAAGGATGGTATTTGCTTTTTTCATAAAGTAATTTGGTTTCATCTTACTCATATGTCTATAGCACGTTCCTATAATATTTCACAGCCTGTATATCACAACCATTCTTCTAATAAAAAAAATACAAAGTGGTTTTCAAATACATTTAAGGCTTTAACTTCTTTTGTATTCTTCTTGATTTCGAAATATAATCTTATTTCACAGTACATTACTTTCTATTACACACTTTTGTACTTTATCATTAATACCCTTTCCTTATTTCAATAAATCAAACTAAATGTAGTGTTGGCTGTTTGGCTCCATGCTTCAGTAATCTCACCATGCGTCAGACAGCTGTAGGACAATCAAATAAACGACTGCAACACACCATTGTTTTAATTGTATTTATTGATTCAAGGGTGTTTAAATCCTTGTTTTTTCTTGAACAATAATGTATTTATGTCTATAAATTGATTAATGGATTGCCATCTTTATCATGCAATAACCAAATCTACAGCTGATTAAGTAATGTGTTTCTTGTACAAATTAGCTAAATTATACATGCCAAACACATCACATTCCCCATTTAACAGAAGAGGCTGCTTGCCAGGAAATCTTTTCATCATTAGCTCTTCTCAAGTGTGATACAGCTGTTAATGAAAGAGTAGGACACTTCAAAGAGGCAACATTGCAAAATGCAGCTGAGCATCCTACACAGGCATTGTGCTGTGATAGATGTGGTGCCCTTCAGATATTGTGCAGCGCACATTACGTTACACCTCCCCAGTTAGTGAAGTTTATATATCCTTTATTTTTTTAGTGAATATATCATCTCTCAACACAATCTGAAATAATGAAAATTTGATTTAAAGACTATTAAAAATATATGCGTGCTCAGAGCCAGCTTGTAATTAATTCCTTCGTTTGGTCTGACTAATATCAGCTCATAAGAATAACTTCTCACTAACGTAAGCAGAAGATGTGAGAAAAATGATCTCATCATCAGAACAGCTCATTTTAAGAGCTCGAGAAAACATGCTTTGCCTGCCCTCAAGAAAGCAGAGCATGCCATGCTTCCAAGCATGTACAGGATGCCTTTCTGCTTTGCAAGTGAATTCTATTCTTCAGTGGTCTCAGCTCCAAATCACTGATCTCTGTAAATGGTAACCTGTCAGCCATTACCATGTGTCACCTACCTCTTGGAGAAGCAGAGACAAAGAATTGTTTTCTTCTTAATCACGTGGATATACAGCGGCCACCCAAGGACAGAGTGGGCATTTAGGTTCTTGGCATAATCACCTTGTTCAAGGCAGCACTTTAAATTTCTAGGCTGTTGGTGATACTTTGTAGTTTTTAAAGCAACGCTTTGGCAATCTTGAGTAAACTCTGGTGGGACACTGATTGAAACTTTAAGATTTAAGTCTCAAAAACAATGTACTTCTGTCTATAAATCAGTGGATTCCTGCTTTGTCATGCAATGATTGCATCCATAACCAGTTACTGAATGTCTTTCTTGTGTTGATCAGCCAAATTGCCCGTGCCTCAGGTGTTTGCTGATGAACACTACAAAGCATGGCATACACCAGATTGTCTTATATCCCATAAGGAATATATATAAAACCATGCCTCTGAAGTTGACTCAACTGGTATGCTAGACATGTATTATACACATTTTAGAGAAATTAATACACACACTCATCTATGGCTTATTTATATTTAGCTACAAAGCAGCAAGAATAGTGGTATTGATCTGCATTGTTCCATAGGGGATACTTTGGAACACTTTCGCTCAAGATGATGTAAGAATATTTAATTCATATTTAGAAGACCCTCCACATGTTTCTTAGCTGCTGTCATTGTGCATAATGGAATTGGTTATGGCTGGAGGACACTTGGCTGATTCCGCTGGTATAACTCAAAGGATCTCAAAGATCATGCTAAATTTCATAACAGTATTTTGCATTAGGAATTGCTCAGAGACACAGAAATATATGAGTGGTTTTTTTTTAATTATAAAGTATTTCTGATAGTTCCACTACAAATCTGGCCAGGAAAACAGACAGTAAAAAATCTTTACATATACTGTTCACAAAATAAAGAGGACAGCAGATATTTTACAAAACAAACATGAAAAAAGTTGTTACTCACTGATATAGTGGTACAGAAGGAACAACCTGAAAAGGAAAATAGGGTTGAAGAAGATAGCAGGCTGCCTACATCCTACCAAAAAAGCACCTGTTGTGATGCACTTCAAGAAGCAGCTCAAAGGTGGCTTTGAAAGTGTAGCTCAATCTAAAAATAGGGCAAGATATTGTATGTTAATCAGCAAAAACATACGTTGTTCCAGCTTGACAGCTCATAATTTTTTACCCAAGAGAGACCTGTAGCAGGTATGTATTTCTGCAGAATGTAGAAAGTGAAACATCGGTATCTTAAATTTACCAAAGAACATACAGTAACTCTTTTTAGCAAATTTTCATCGTGTATGACACTCTGTCCATAGCTCATACACTTCATACTCCTTGACACAGCAACTAGGATTTTTGGGAACTTATCCTGAAGTTTACAGAATTGTGTCATTCTGAGTTAGCAGCTACTCTGTACGTTCTTATAATTTCACCTATATTATTAACCAGCTCTAATGCTAACATGCCAGTAACATTGGAAGTGGAAATATTCAGTAAACGATAGGTTGTTTTTGTTGTACTGAAATTACTTTCAACCACAGTAAACAAACCAAACATCACAACAATTTTCATAAGGATGCTCTTTTAGACAATGTGAATGAAAAGTGAAATTAAGACTAGATACTATGGCTATAAAAAGAATAATACAGTCCCTTCCCTGAAAATAAATACCCATTCACAAGCAGGATACTCTTTCAGATTAGCAGTCATACTACAGCGGGAGAAAGTGTTATCTGAGGAAGGCCTGGGACAACAGGACTTTTTATAACGCTACTAGTGAGGCTACATCTCTCACTCATATTTGAGGAACTCTGCTGAGCAAGGCAGCAGGTTAAAATAAACTAGGCATTCAGTGAACACTTCTGCCTTAGCCTTTAATGTTGTTCATATTAGTATCACTACAGGTTAGAATTTACAGTTGTTCTGGGGTGTTTTGTTTTTGTAACAAGAAGGTCTTCCAAATAACACTTTCACTGGCATATAGAAAGAAAATATGATGAAATTCTTAGCCACATTGTGTAGTTCTGACTATGCCACAAAGAGGGACCTTGGTGCTTACGCTTGCAACTGCACGATTTGACAAATGCACTACAGTTCATTCTTACAGGCTGCAAAGTTTATCATTTTAGAAAGTTAAAGTGAACTTAAATAATTGTAAACTTATTTTAGGTGCTGAATAGGCTTGGCTAGTCAAGTCAAACAAACAATCACAGGAGGTTAATTTGAGCATTTTATTTATCCATAATACGTAGTTCTTTGAGCAGCTCCCTCTTGCTATGAAAAAAAAACAGGGATGAGACAGTTATTAACACTTAAAGTCTAGGGAGAGCTTTTGGGAGAGTATAGATGTTTCTCTGAAAAGTAATTGTTTCAAAATCTAGATTTTGTAACACTTGAAAGATGAGTCTATGTCTTAGACATCATTGCTTCCTTAAGTTCTGCCTAGCAGTGAAAGAGTAATTGCAGAATTTCGAGAAAGAGGTAATTCTGTTTTCCAAAGTCAATTCAAAACAAAGTTTAGTATATGTGATTTCCGGGTTTGACTATCAGAAGTTCTCTTTGAAATCTTTCTTTATCTGCTCTTTGAACCAAACAATGGTGATCTGGGTGCACAAAGCAGTAATTAAGCAATTAGTAAATGCAGTTACTCCAGTGATGGACAATACTCAATGAAGGACTGGAGAAGAGATAAAGCACAAAATCAGTCTCTGTGTGTCTAAGCTTATTGCTTAGTGAATTCCCCCTATCCTTTAGATGTTTTGTAACACAACATGAAAAGGAAAGGATACCCACTAATGATACTTAATTGGCTGTTGAGTACAGACATCAAGTGCCTTTTCTCATTTTCTAGCAAAGTTTTCGCTGGATTTTTTGAATGGTTGAATCACATAGAAACTGCTTCTTTTTCATGTCTTATTATTAAACTTCTAGACTTTGATGTATTTTCTCTTTGAAACAGCTTTATTGGCTTGGAGGGGAAGGTATTTATTTTGAATTCCACACACCTAATAGCCAAATCAATATTTTTCAGTGAAACTACATAAAAATTGGAAGTCTAATTGCAAAGCAATTTTATGCAAACAGCAAATTAAATAAACTTACCAGTGATTCCAGCTGTTGATCTTAAGACGTATACATTTAACATTTTATTGAGGGTAATAAGCTCCTGGAGGATTACAATTATCTTTTTCCATTGTGACTCTTCTTAAGGAACTATGCACAATTATTGTACCTGGGAAAAGAAGAGTATAATAATAATCCTGTAGAAATTTTTCTTTCTTTCACTATCAAACATCAAGAAAATGTAAAATACACAGCTGAGGTAGTTTCACTTATATTCAACACAGAGGCACATAAGCGTACTAGCAGTAAGACTGTTGCAGGGAGTAGTAAATTGTTGAAAGCAGACTTCTGTCTTCATGCATGATTCATATACAACTAATTCTTCACAGACAAACAGCTAGGTCTTGCAGCGGCATTCCTTCACATTTGTTTTACAAGGTGGTAATTCATATTTATGCAAATATTTCCTGACTTTCTCTCTAAAAATATTCCAGGTAAGTGCCACATACATCCCTCATGACCACATTTCTACCTGCCTTTGTAGAACATACTACAGGGTTTTGGCAGTTGTAGTGAGTGGATGCTGGCCAGCAGAAAAGCACCCATACCACCGCTGACTTCTTCCCAGCCCCCAGTACAAAAGGGGAAAGAACAGGAAGAGGAAAAAACAAGAAAACTCATAGGTCGAGATAAAAGATGGCTTAGTAAGCAAAGGAAATGGAAAGAAGTGATGCAAAGGCAATCAGTTACCACTTCCCACTAGTAGACTGGTGCCCAGCCAGTTCTTGAGCACCAACACCACCTCCCAGTCATGTTGCTGAGCATAATGTGATCTGGTACGGAATATCTCTGGAGCCAATTCAGGATAACTGCCCCGGCAGTATCCCTTCCCAATTTCTTCCCCAATCCAGCCTGCACGCTGAAGGAAAGTGAGACAAAGAGAAATCCTCAGTGCTGTGCAAGCACTGTTCAGCAGTAGCCAAGACACTGGTGCATTACCAGCACAAATCCAAAACACAGCACCATATAGGCTGCTATGAAGAAAGTTAAGTTCTTTCCAGTCAGACCCAGCACAGCAATGCATCTGAAGAACATGGCCTATTGTATGTTTTCCCCAAAGTTATTACACCTACTGTATGTTCCATTTTAAATACCACAATGTATTCTGAGAGGCTTGTGGTTTTTGTTTTTTTTTTCTTCTCCCTACAGGCTCACTATAAACTCAAAAATCCAAATTGTATTTATATATCAACACAGAATGAAAAAGGCTTTTAAAAAGTTATGAGCCAATGCTCAATTACTGACTATAGTTTTTATGCTGCACTCTGGCAAAAAATGACTATATTTCTCCCATCCATTCCAGCAAAAAAGAAAACCACACCAAACTTTCCAGAGGTCCTGAACATTTGTTTCCAATAGGAAGAACATTAGATCAAAACGAAGTTAACAGAAGCAGTATATTTTTGCATTATATTGTGTGACATACAGAATATTTAAATACTTTCTGCCTTTGAACTAGCTGAAGCTGGTACACTTTGTTTTTAATTAAACGTACTATAACATTCTACTTCTGGTAGTATTAAATAATCTTTACCATAACCTACTCCTCGCTGTAAACTGAATACAAATATGTTCCTGGGTAGGCACTAAAACAGCATGGATTTTTCATAATACTTTTCCAAGGGGATGCACAAGGTCTTTTATGCAAGGACAGACAGAGAAAAGCAGCTAATGTTGAACTTCAGATTCCCAAAGCAGCAACATGCTCCCTGAGAGGGCGGTGGCTCCCTGCAGGGCCCCTCCATGCCTGCCCCACCGGAAGTGAGCTCTTGGGGCGTGGGTCCTAGACCAGCATGAAGAAGTAAATGTGACAGTCATTTCTAACTTGCATGGGATGGGAAAGGTCTGACTGATCTACAGACCCAGTCAGAGTCCTGTCAATACTCACAGAATCTTTACTTCTGATACAAGAAATACTGCCAATTTTTTCTTTTACATATCATTTCACACAATCACAGAATGGTAGGGGTTGGAAGGGACCTCTGTGGGTCATCTAGTCCAACCCCCCTACCAGGCTGCACAGGACCTTGTCCAGGTGGGTCTTGAATATCTCCAGAGAAGGAGACTCCACAACCTCCCTGGGCAGCCTGTTCCAGTGCTCTGTCACCCTCACAGGGAAGAAGTTCTTCCTCATGTTCAGACGGAACTTCCTGTG
>Ga0065711_1039699_pt1 | contig 17575 bp, 9 predicted proteins | sample Hoacrofraction12_FD_59098 | JGI IMG/M metagenome (GOLD analysis project Ga0065711, IMG submission 59098) | Hoatzin crop microbial communities from Cojedes, Venezuela - Epithelial fraction 12 v2 (version 2) | ecosystem: Host-associated > Birds > Digestive system > Esophagus > Crop | place... | reverse complement strand
CAACGTGTTGCGTGCTCCTTGCAGGGCTCTGGCACCTCCTTCCTGCCCCAAGGACCGAGCTGTGGTAGCAGAGAGCAGGCAGGGACCAGGTCACAGGCTCTGGGCATGGTGATGGGCAGGAGCGCCTTTTGAACATGGAGCCCCCTTTATACCTCGATAATTTAAACTTGGCACCAGGGGCCAAATATTCACCAAGGATGGCTTCTGCCCCTCCAGGGCTGAGGTACATCCCTCCAGGGCTGGGGTATGTCCCGTGGGCTGGGGTCTGCCCCACGGGGTCATCCGTAGACTGGATGGGCTGAATGAAGGGGGAACCCCTCCCAGTCTGCCCCTCATGTAGATGCTGTGGGTGCATTCCCCACCCCAGCCGGGTCTCACCCCCCCCCTCCCAGGCCAGCCTCAGCTTGCCTGGCTGCTGGCCTCTCTCCGCAGCTGGGCAGGGCATCTTGCAGCCTCCCAGCCTCTCTGCGTCCTCCGTGGACACTTGCTGCCACCTCCCGGGGCCGTGGGGTGGGGACCGCGATGCTGCCGGCAGCGCTGGGGTCTCCCGGGGGACACCGGCTGGCCCTGAGCCCACCAGGGACAGAGAACCCCCCACCAGAGCTCCCCACAGGCGGTGATGCTTGCGGAGATGCATCCCTGCAGCCGGAGCTGGAGGGGTTACACCAGGGTTCCCCCCCCAGCAGCGGCAAAGGGAGCCCCAAGGACCTCAGCAGCATGGGTGGTGGAGAACCCGCAGTGATTCGGCTTCAGAGATGTCTTTGCACAGCAGTGGGGTGAGGTGGCTGCCAGCATTTAACCCCGTGGGTCAGTGTCAGCTGGGGCACAGCCCTCTCTGGGGAACCATATGCCCTGCATTGCTCATCTTGGCCTGGTCACCAGCTCCCTGGCAGGCACAAAAGATGAATAAGGACTTCATTCAACTGCCAAACCCTTTGGACAGTGACGTATGGTCACCACCCTACACAGTGACAACAAATGAAAACAGGAGTCCTACCTAAGTCCCATTCCTTCTCACCCCTCCCTCCAAACTTGCTTCCTAGGGCAAGTGCACCAGCCGGTGCTGACCAAGCCCACCACAGACCGTTAACCTATCTGGGAGGGAGGTAATACAACCCACTTTGGTCATGAGTGCCGTGTCTGAAGAACCATGGGCAGCTCAGGAATTTTCAGAGATGCCTGTGGTCACCTGCATTGGTCCGGGCTGGCTGGCTCAGCAGAGCAATGATGTGAGCTAGGACAGGGTAGGATAGGGTAGGACAGGATAGGATAGGATAGGATAGGATAGGATAGGATAGGATAGGATAGGATAGGATAGGATAGGATAGGATAGGATAGGATGTAAGGTAGGGTAAGTAGGAGGTGCCCAGGGAAGAGAAAAAGCACTGGGGCACCTGATGTGCCACAAAGCAGGGTTACAAGAGGACCAGTGAGCCAGCAGAGCCTCCTGGGTCATGGAGGTGGCCACAGGTACCACAACATGAAGCTCCTGAGATAACCTGACTCGGCAGCTCCACTTTGCTGGGTGGGGAGGCTGATCCATTGCTTTCCCGCTTGTGGTTTGACTTTCACCTTCTAGCCGGTGCATGCTGGTGGCCAGGTCATCATCCTCGCCCTGCTCCTAGTGCTGCTGTTCACCAGATCTCTGCACGCTGCCTGAGTTTGCTCCTCATGTTCTCACAGAGGCTGTATCCACCACCATGGCAGTGTGCCCTGGGAATGGAAGGTCTCCCTGCCCCTCCAGTACCCACTGCCCTCCTCTGTCTCCTCCCATGTTGACATGGTCTCTCTCGAAGGTGGATGGGTGCTGGGGTCTTGTGGCTTGTGTATAAATAGCATGAGAAAGTCCATTAATCTGGGTTAAATAAATGAAACCAGGGCTTTTCCTTCCCATTGTTCCATGGAAGAGAGCAGGGACCTGCTTGGGAGGTGCATGGGCAGGGAGGAAAGGAAGGCTGCTCTGCTCCTGGCTGTCCTATCTGGAGTGGGAGATGGGGTACCCCCACCACTCTCCCCATAGCTCTGTGCTCAACGGGAGCATATTTATGCTGCTACAAAAGCATCTACCCTGCCGCAGCCCTTTCTGGTGGGAGGGGAGACCCCCCTTCCATGGATGTGGAGCTCTCACAGGGTATGGCCGGGACAAGGAAGAAGTCACATCCAGCTGGATGGAGCTGTGCGCAGTAAAACGGTGCTGCTGGGCCGAGAGGGGAGCAGATCTGCACAGCGTTTCTGGTTCGTGCAGCAGTAGATGGTGCTGTTGCCCTGCCAGGATGGTGCTGGTATGTCTGGCTGTGCAGAGGCAGATGAAATCCAAGTTGGCATCTTAGGAGTGCTGGGTCCATCCCAGGCCTCTGGCAGATGAACCTGCACCCCAAAAAACTTTTTCCAGACCCTCTTCCCTTCACCTCAGTAGTGCCACTCTCAAAACCTGCGATGCAGCTGACAGGCACTGCTTTTACCGGGTTTAACGATACACAGGGCTCTGCTGTGCGCACTGAGCCTGTGCTGCACCAGCATCCCCATCTCTAGTGTCCCAGGGCACACCATCCCTATCCCAGGTGTTTCTCACAGCAAAAGGAGCTTGCATGGTCCAAAGAGTCACCAGGGAGCCCTGAGCAGGCCTGGTGGCAGCCAGTGCCCCTGTTGCAGTTCCCGTTCCTCCCCTGGGATGCAACTGAAACCTAACCTCCAGCTATGGCATGCGCAGCAGCTGTAAAGCGTGTTCAGCATGTCTGGGGCATTGATTTCCTGAGCAATGTCATGGCAGGTCATCGATTCCCGGCTGGAGCAGCTCTGCTTTGGCACCTGTAGCACACCCAGCCTGAAAAGCTCTGTGGCTTCAGCAATTCTGAGTAGGGGTCCTGGGCTGCAGAGCGTGTGAGGCTGGGAGGGAGCAGTGAGCCCCTGTGTGGGTCTCCTGTCATGGCACAGCTTGGGCCAGAGGTGGATGGAGGGTTTTGACCTGGTTTGTTTCTTGGATGTAGAGACAATATTGCAGAAATCACATTTTCCTGCTGGAAAATCCCAAACCTGAAAAGGGAGATGAAGCAAACCAATGTTTTAAGTCAAACTGCAGTGGAAAATCTAAAAGGTTAATTAAAAACTTGATTGCAAGATAGTAAAGGGACAGTTTTCCATAAGCCTATTAGACAGAAAAGGGACCAGTGGTCAAATGCAGTCTGTTAAGCATGCTCAGCTATGATCATAATAGAAGCCATGTGAAAGGGAGCTCAGATGGCTCCATGGTCTGTGTGGTGGAGGGTGGGGGAAGCTCATCATCAGCTTAATCTTCCAGTTTTAACCCATGTTTCAACAAATAGTTGGTGCTGGGGGGAGTCCCTAAATGTTATTTGCCATTAAGGATTTGAAAAGCAAATATGAACAATTTGGCTTTTTTACTATTATTCCTCCCACCCTGTGGTTTTAAGTGTGCTGTGCCCTGAAAACCTGTAAAATAAGAGGAAAGAAGATACAAGTGAAAACAGCTGGGAAGTATGCTGGCCTGCAGTGCCCCTGGAGCCCCCAGCCACTGAAAAGGGGATATCCAAGGGATCTCTTGGGTTGAAGGGATCTGGGTGCCAAAGTTGTCTGGGAAGCAACTTTAGGGAGGGTTTGCTGGAGTCACTGTCCTCCATGGCAATGTGGTGGAGATGCATGTGGATGCCCAGGTTTTAAATTCTGAACCAGCTGCAGAGTCTTAATCAGAGTGGAGAGGGAGCATTCATACTTCAGGTATCTTTGGTTTTGCTCATGGGGGCAAGGAAAGTCTCATCACCCCTCAAACCATGCTGGCTGTTGGGTGTCTGCCCCAGCTCTCAGGCCAGCATGGGCTATGATGGCCTGGCTCTGGCTGCTCTGTGCTGGCACTGGCCGTAGCTCAACAGCAAGCAGAGCTGGTGGTGTCTGGCTGCAGAGATGGGGCAGGAAGGTGAGGGCTTTCAGCCCCCAAATCCCAGGATAAAGGAGCTGGAAGCAAAACCTGAATGAGTATTGGGCTTCTTTATAAAGCATCTGCAGAGCAATAAGAGGACCCGAAACATCCTCCAGCACTGCCCAGCTTTCAGATTCATCTCCAGCTGACCGAGTGGGAGCTGTGCAGAAGGATGGGGAGACCTGTGCCAAACCAGGCTGTGCATGGCATGGGAGAATCCAGTCAGAAAAGCGGGCAAGGCAAGGCTGCAGGAGAAAAGTCTGGCAAGAGCAGTCCAGCATCATTGCAGAAAAGTCTCAGAGGTCCATGAGATGAGTCTACCACCAGTGTAAGGTTGTGCCTGTCCTCATGGCACCAAACGCCGTAGAAGGGTTGCAAGGAGAAACAAGGCAAAGGTATCATTTGCCTGCAAGTGATGGAAAGAGGCAACGTGCCAGGAAGAGGATATTGAGCTCCAGCTCTTTGTTCATGGGAGAACCAGGGCTGGGTCAAGTCTGTGCACTTCATTTAACGGAGCAGATTGTGTGTGTCAAGGTGAGCCGATGCTGAGCTGTGGCAGGATGCTGTCTTTTCCAGGTTTGGCATTTCAGATGTGCACTATGTTCCCTTACCAGCTGACGGGGAAGTGTTCTCTATGTTTGAATTACTACAGGGGGATACAGAACAGCTCTGTAATTAGTTTTGCACCTTTGAAATCTTATATTCCTTTGGCAGCTTGAATATTTATGCAATCACAGAGCTAAGCGTGTCCCAGTTCTCTACGTTATTTATTTATTTATGTTCAACAACGCCTGTAGTTGTTAAATCACAATGTTTTCAATAAAAAAAAAAAATGTAGAAGGAAAAACCTACGTCAAGCCAGAAATGTTTGTTCATCCTCTTCCACAAAATTTGAGCCCTTACCTTGCATCCTTTCTAGTTAGAAGACCTGGGGATCTGTTAGCTCCAAATTTGTGATGTGTTGTACAAATTAACACAATTTGTTTCTCTAAAGGAAAAAATGACTTGGCCAAAATGGGAACTGGGGATTTCTTGCTGAAGAGTTTCAAACCTGGATTACCGCTGTGATATATTTCAGCTGTGGACAGACAGGGTCTCCATCGGTACAGCCATGGTCAGGGTTGGGATCCTTGGTTCATGGCTGGGAAACCTCTGTCACACTGGGCCAGTCCTACCTCCCACAGAGGCACCAGTAACCTCAGTCTGATAATAAATTCCAGCAGCACCAGTTACCATCATGGAGCTGGATATCAGAACTTGGGCTGTGGAGGACTTGGGGAGTGAAGATTGCTTTGATCCACAACTACAGGGTGATAGCATCAATAGGGCAGGATGACAGACTGCTGGGAGCTATGAAGGTACACTTGGGAGGACATGAGGTTTCCCTGACTCATCCTCACTGCTGCGTGACGTAGCTCCCACGAGAACAGGAGCAGCAACAGGCTGCACGGATCCCTTGCAGGCTACGGTGGATGCTCAGTGCAGGGAGGCTGTCGCCAAGCAGAAGCAAAGCTGGAGGAGGATCAGCCACATTGAGACCAAGACAGATATAGTCAGGGGTGAGGAATGGGCTTGCTTGGTCCTTCGACTCCAGCAGATGTGGTTCCAACAAGGGCTGATTAGGGCTACTTCATGTGCTACTCCATGGGCATGGAGTAGGACACAGCTGCCTTTTTTGCAATAACGAAACTTCAGCCACAGTGCTGTGATGTTTCTGCACCTTCCCAAGTAGACTTGTCCTTCAGGATTCCTTGGTCCCCTACTCATTCTATCCCCCAAGGCAGGAGGCTCACATGGTCTCACTTGTTGACCACTACCTCTCTTACCCTGCTCATCCTTGACTATCATTTGTGCAGAGCATGGAGCAAGTACCCAGTGAAAACCGAGAGCATTACTACTCTTTGGGATGATTTCTGTTTGGAAATGCTTTGTACATGGACTAGGGATTAAAATATGTTTATGAGTCAATTACCCACTTCAGTTAGGTGGGGCCTTTAAAACATGTTTACCCATTGCTGTCTCTTAGCTGCTAAGTGGGCTGCAGAAGGACATGGCTTCTTGAAAGTGTCTCATGTATTTATGTTTTTAATCGCTTTTTTAAGCATACATGGTTTATTGCTTTATTGATTGAACAGAGATTTGAATAATCAATATGGCTTTAAGAATTCACTGGGAATGACAGAATTGCAATTAAGTAGAGTATGTGGAGAGAGTGTTAACCCATCTCATTAATTAATGAGGTCACTTTTTCAAGTGTTTCATAGCAGCTTTTTGGAAGAGGGTGGCAATTTATTGCAGTCCCTGGAGATGTTTTTTCTCTTTCCTCTTGCAAAGTTATCTCAGACACCCTGCCCTATGCTGGTGACCTTTGTGTGTCCTCTTACAGCTTCTCTGTGTAATGCAGGACAGGACTTGAGGTGAAAGGAGCTGCAGCCTGTCCAGGTGTCCAGTGACTTCTCCTTTGTGCCAGACAAATCCCATGGGGCAGCACTGATGGAATCAGCTCTTCATCCCCTCTCCCTGTCCTGGGGAGATGCCTTTTTAGGCCAGTGAGAGGCAGTGGCGGGTGGCACGTCTGCAAGGTGTGTGTGAGTTGATGTGATGTGATCTCAAAAGAGCTCAAACATTTCCAGTTCTGCAAGTTTATTCACGTGCTTGTTTGGAAAAAGTAGATGCCTGGCCAGCTGGATAGCTCTGGATCCCATAGACCTAGACAGAGATTATATGGAGCAAGATCTGGTGTGGGAACAGAAAGGATACTATTTTCCCTTAGCTGGGTGGGCTGATGGGTCCTGCTGCTCTTGCCAGGGCTTGACACTGGGCTGGGGACAGTGTCAAAAGCAAGTTACAGAGGACCATGTCTCACATTGTTGTTAACGACACGCTGCAGCTGCTCACAAATCCTTCACAGGTGGAAACTCAGGCAAAAGTACATCTGATGGCTTCTTGAGCCAGTTGAGCATTTGGGAAAAAGTGATTCATGCTTGCATTTGCAAAAAAACACTGTTACATCTTAGCTTGCACTTTGCAGTTTGTGCATTGCTCAGGTAAGAAGAAAACTGCTGATAGATCACAGAAAGGTTTCCAGAGCATGAGCATTTCACAGAAGTTCAGTGCTTGCTTGTCCAAATATCCTTGTCAAAGCCTCATTATTCATCGTTCCTTTCTACAAAACTTTGGTCCGCTCCTTCTAATAAGGAGAAAAAGGTACTATTTTAGGCTTTCTTGGTGAATTGCTCATGATTAAAGAGATCAGTTAGGAATAATATAAGATGTTAAGAAGTCTCTGTATGAAATATTGAGCAATACTTAAGAAAGTCAACTATACTGAGGTATTTGTGCCACAGAAATGGGACTGGTCTAAGAATGACAATTAAAAGGAGACTGATAAAGCAGCAGCACCTGATGACTCATGAGGAGAAAACTTTCAGCTGGGCCAGACTGAGATGGATGAAGTGCCTGGGTCAAGTTGGGCAGTTGTCTTCCCTGCTTCCTGATGGGGCAGTTCTTAAGAGGTGGTGGCTGTAAGCAAGGGCTGAAGAAGTGCCACTAGATGTGTGATGACATGGATCTTAAGATTTTAACAATTAAACTGGCTTGTGATGAGAAATGGATTTTGAGCAAATAATTGTGAAATTGTTGCTACTTGATTTCTGCAAAAATTTGTAATGTTGCTTTGAAATATCAAATTGGCCAAAATGGAGTTATTTTTCTTATGAAGTTGGATGCAAAAATCCCCACTGCTAGCATTGCTGGGGCAAGAACATTGTGCAATATGAGCTCCAGAGCACTGAGTTGATGGAGACCCACACGTCATCTGTAGTCCTGGAGAGGACCATTTTGCATGTAAGGTGGACTTTGGTCTGTACTCAGAGACCTACTTTATGCCAGGCTCTTGTGCCAGAAAAAATCATCTGCATGAGTGGTGCGCCCTTCTTAACCTGATGCCTGATGTGGCTTCAGCAAACATGGGACCTTCCGACCCCTGGCCCAGCTGTGCTTCTGGGGCTGCCATCCAAGTCTCCTGCGGTCCCTGCACAAGGCTGAGGTGCTTTTCTGGAGAAGCTAAACCCACTATGCATTGCACTGTGTTGATGTTCCGTTTACTCCCAGGTATGGACAACCCAGCCCAGGTCCTACTTTGAATGTTTCTGAAAGCAGACAGAACCATGTGCCAGCTCATGGGACCATCGCTTGTAGGACACGGTTACATCAGAAGAATGATAACTGATTTTCCTCTGATGTGTTCCTTTCCCCAGACAGCAGGACTGATGTAACCAGCACAATTTCTACTGCTTTGGCAGACTGACATAATTAAAACAAGAGAGCTGCTGTGGGTTGACACAATTTTAAATGGGAACGGCTGGTGAGAATCTGGGCAACAATCAAAAAATATTTATGTAAATATTTTATTTATTAAAATTCTTCCTGGGTGACTTCCAAGTCCCTGACAGTTATTGATGACCATCAGAGGATTAACTAAATGCAATGGAGATTTTTGCATATATATTGTGTAGGCACACACTTCTTCCATTTGAGTGACAAGATGGGTGATAAATAGCATGTATTAAATCCATAGTGGTTGCAGAGAATCAATCCATCTCCTCTGGGAAATTAGCTGTGTCGAGGAAGGCAACACTGAGGGAAAGGCAAGCAGCAGGCATGACTGGGGAAGGACAAGGTCTCCATCCCCATCGATCTGTGGAGAAGCCTGTTTGTGGCCAGAAGACAGACAGCCTGGCCCAAAGCAAGAGCTGGTGCTGCTGGAGGGTCTTGGCTGGGAAAGGTGACTCCCAAGGGAGAAAGCAATGAACATCCTCTGGTGGGACGTGCTGCTTAGAGTCACAGGGTAATTCAAGTGAGGAGAGAACACCAGTAGCTGGTTGGTAATTCTCTGGCTCCCCCTTTTTGATGTCAACACTATCTTTACCTTTTCCTGCTTTTCTGGAACGTCACTTCCAAGCCTTGCTTTTCTCCTGTGTTTACACTGCTTTATCATTTTGGATTTCCGCTTCTTCCTGGTTATTTCCTATATTTCTTGAACACATCAATGAGAAACACATGGAAACCAAAAGCAGGTCAGTGGGACAAATTAATTGTCCCTGTCTTCTGAGCTACGACTTTATGACAAGTGGCTAATCATCTTTGATTCCTCTGGTACTCCTGGTAATAACATTAAGCATGATCAACTCATTTAGCTCATCTAAGGATTTAATATCTAATTCAACAGCACATGAGAAGAGAACAGGCAGTGATGTTCAGGGAGCAGTAACCCCTTTGTCATATGCTTGCATTTTTAAAAGCAGTTCAATGACCTTTTGAAATTAATTTATCAGTTGTGAGAATCTGTTAGACCTCGGTCATCAGGTTTTTGCCTCAGGGTCCCTGCTGATGAGTAACAGCAATTCCTGCTTTCCAGGAAAGGGCAGGGCAAAGAAGCCTTTCTTTCAGCCCTAGAAATGTCTAGCTGGGTTCAGGCAACCTCTTGCCCCTTGTTCATTGTGTGTGGAGCAGGATGAGACCCGGTATCTGACCATTGCTACCAGCTCTCTAACCCCCCACAGACTGTAAAGCCTCTGACTTCTCCTTGTGTTGGTCCATGACCAACATCTTCCCTGAGCAGGCTGTGTCCTGTGGAGGGGTGGTGCTGTGCCCCTCTTTACTTAGTCTGAGGAGGCACGTGGTGGGCTGAGATCTGCAGTCTGCACCAGGCATCCCATGACGGAGGATAACGCTTAGCCTATTTGAGCTCCAAATGGCTCCATTGTATCTGGTTTACATAAGGAGCTATAAATATGCATCCCTGCTCTCCCGCTAGCTTGCATGCTGCTTTCCTTGTTTGCATTTTTAATTGTTGTGGCAGCTGTGGCATTTTTAAATTCAATGGTGAGATCTATGTGACTGGAACGTGCTGGGAGGATGTCTGACACAAGTCTCTGCAAGCCAGGGGGCAGCTCCCAATGTGGCCAGGTCACGGCCATTGCTCTTGGACTTCAAGAGGAGAAGGATTTGAAAAAACAGAAGAAAGGGGATCGTTCAGCAGCATCCTTTGATATGCAACTGTCCCTGTCCAGACAGACCCCTGCTGTGGCATCTTTACTTCCATTTGGACATAGAGATGAGCACGAAGCACCTTCCCATGCGTGTTTCAGACACAGGGGCCTGTTCATGGTAGTCTTTACAGGACTTTGCTTTGCCAGACGGGTTCGGCTCAGCAGCAGGAGCATTCTGCCTCTGGTACTGGGAACTTGACCTTTGTGTCATTTTACTTTGCAGTCAGGGAAGGCCAAATTCTGCAGAGGAGTTGGGTTTGTAACAGGTACGGATGAGACAGAACATCTCCTACACCACGTCACCCAGAGCAATTTAAGCACAGCAGGGCACGGAAGCATTGGACAGAGGTTGGGTTCAGGGTGGATTTGAAGCTGTGCTGAAGAGGAGAGGGGCTCTGGCCTTTGGACCCTCTGCCTTTGGAAACACCCACGGGTATGGCCCTGCTTTTCTTTCTCTGCAGCCCTATGGATGAATTCAGTACCAGCCAGGAGAATTCAGATCAGTTATGGAAAGGATGGAAAGTTATTCATATGGCAGCGGCTGAACTTTTTGAGGCCACTCTGAGCTGCGTTTTCCCTAAAACCACCCCTAGACCCATGCCTGGGCATTGAGTTGCAGCATCCAAAGCAGGATGGAACATCCCCATGTATGTGAAGATTTTCCTCCCTGGATACTGCCAGGTGAACATTGTCCAACCATGGCAACCAGGCTGTCCCTGCAATGTCCCCCATCCCTCTGCTGCAGAGATGCCTGAGACAGAACTTGGAGCTCTCGGTGGGCCAGGAGGCAAAGTAAACCCTGTCCCTGTTGACCCCTCCCCACTGTTGGCATGCTCTGCTCAGAAGTATCCAGGCAGGCTACATGGAAGCAGCAATGGCAGAGAATTGCCAACTGGAAGACACATTTATCCAGAATTTGGGGCTTGTACTGAGCTTGTGAATCAGACATGCAGTCTTGGGAGATGGGTGTCTGCTCTTGCAAATCTCAGGCAGAGAAGCTGAGAACCGGAGCTGAGCAGATGTTCCTTCCTGTGAGGAAAATTTCCATTAAAAAAAACGCAGTTTGAACAAAAGCTGAAAAATCCCCAGTATTTTCACTGCAAGGAGAAGTTGCTTCAGTAGTCCTTGGAGGTTTTACTGGAAGTGAGGTGCTGCTATTCTCTTTTCTGGATCCACCTTTCTGGGTGTCTGCCATGATGAACTGTTATCTGCCCTCTTGGGAATGGAGAGCAGTGCACAGTGGCAGTTGTGTGGTCGTGAGGACTATGGGGAGAGGAGGGTGAAGGGAAGCCCAGTTCACAGAAAACATGGTGACTGTGCTCCAGCCCTTGAAAGCCACCACAGTGGCCTTGCAGAGTCCAGATATCTCAGTGTTCAGATTGGGATTTTTTCTTCTGTTTTTCATAAGTGAACTGTCCTCATTTTTACAAATTGGGGCCACCCCATTCTGTTCTTCAAAGAACAGCACATGAGGAAGATTCCTTCCACCAGAATCACAATTGCCTGGAAGAAAAGCTTCATGAGAAATGTCCTGCTCCTCAGAAATACATGGGCTGGGGCATGGAGATGGCAGGGCTCTTTATCTCCCCAAGTCTCCCTGGCAGTTGTTCCCTGTCTTCTGGCCAGCCTTGCTTTGGATACCCACACAGAGTGGATGGCAGACAGCAAATAATAATAATAGTAATAGTAATAGTAGTAGTAATAATAATAATAATAACAATAATAATAATAGAAAAAAAATTAGAAATACACAATACAATTTTTTCTCACTGCCTGATGACCAATTCTGTAGCCAGTCCCTGAGCAGTGATCATGGAATTTATGGATTTTGCGGAATGTGTGGAAAAAGACTAAACTCACCAGAAAAATTTTGAACTCTGGGAAAAGATCGAACTCCCAGAAAACAAACTGAACTCACAGAAAAGGGAGTTTCTGCCCCCCAGCCTAGCCCCTTTCATAACCTGAGCATGATGTCTATGGTATAGAATATTTCCATTGGCCAGCTTGGGCCAGCTGGCCAGCTGTGTTCCCTCCCAGCTCCTGCACCCCCGCTTGTTAGCCGAACAAGGGAAACTGAAAAAAAGTCCTTGATTTCTTAGCAACAACTAAAACCATCAGTGTTATTAACATTCTTCTTGTACTAAATCCAAACCACAACAGCTACTAGGAGGAAAATTAACTCTATCCCAGCTGAAACCAGGACACCATCCTTCACGTTGCTTATTTATCCTTTGATGTTTGTAAAAAAGCAGGTGTGTTCCTGGGTACATCATTAATGAATATTCTCCTGTGACCCCTTGATAACTGGTGTGTTTAATCGGGTTTCAGCTGATGCTGAGGCTGGATGTGCAGGAATGGGGCTCTGCTGTAGGCAGACTTTTCTTGCAGCATGTCCTCAGCCTTCCCCTCTCTCACAGCCCCATGGCTCAGATTCCCAAGTCCTGCCTCTACGCATCAAGACATCCGTTAAGGTCATCCTTGACCAGATGGAGCCACATGAGCTATCCCTCCCACACGTATCATTGACAGCATCCTTCGTCACACCAAATGCTATCAAGTACCTTTGGGAAGTGGCCTTACATTTACATGTGCCTTTGCATTAGCTAACAGTAATGCAAAAAAAACTTAAGGCTGGCCTCAAGGGCCCCAAAGAGATGCTTGTGCCTCCTTTCCACTTCAGCAGTGTAGTGACAGGGAAGTATCATTGATTTTGAAGTGACCAGCTTCAGTCCCCCCTGGAGGTCTATCATCACTACCCCAACCACCCCACCGCCATTTCTCTATTAGAGCTCTGAGCTGGTCCCTGACAGACACAGAGCTGTGAATGGCTTCTATAACTGTACCTCCTCTAACGGACAAGTGGGAGCAGCAAGTTGGGAGCTGGCAGGGACCTTGATTTCTTTATTCTTTGGTCTGATGTGGGCTTGCACAGGACCTCGTGCACACTCGAGTGCTGCATGAGGGGAAGGCTGGACTCTGTCCTGGGACTAACAAAAGATACCCTGATCCTGGCTTTGCCCTAGTCTTCCACATAGGCTTGCACAAGCTGCTCCTGTGCAGCTCTGGCTCAGCAAACAGGGGCAGGAGCTGTCTTGGAGGGGAAGGGACCTCCATGGGGACTGCCAATGAAAGGTCCATGTGCCTGTGTAAAATCACAGCAGTGACAGGAATTTGTCGGAGAATGGTGTTGATAGAGATATCTGTCATAATTAAGACATCAATTAAACTCTTGAAAATTAGGCAGAAATATCAAATAGCACATTAACTGGAAAATTTCCAACCAGTGTAATCCTATGGCCTTGTGATAGGTGGGTAATTATCCCTCATTAAATACAGCTGAAATCAACCTCAATATCTCTCTATTATTTCAGCTTGGCTAACAAGGTGACAATTTATTGTTTTCTGCCTGCTGTACCCGAAGTGGGAGGGAAAGGGTCCGAGACATGAAGCCCACACTGTGACCAGTGTCCCACTCTCTCCTCCACAAGCTCTGCATCCTTTCCACGAGGGACAAGAGAGAAGACTCAAGGTCCCATCACACTCGTGGGAGACCAGGCCTGGAGAAACGGAGCGAGTAGCCCAATTCCCGTGTGCCTGTGAGTTACCCACACTGAGGTCTGCATCCACATCTCTCCGGCAGTCCCTGGCTTCTGCCCTTTACAGTAGCCCCTGTAAATCAGACTCTTGTTCAGGCATGGTTTGGAAGGGACCTTGTGGGTCACCAAACCAGTCCCTTTCTTTGAAGTGACCACCTCAAGCAGCCTGTTGTTTGGATCGTATGCAGGAAAACCGCAGCACCCCTCGGCAGGAGCTGGAGGCTCGCTCTCCTGTCTCCAGCCTGACCACCTCTCTGCTAGGAGAACAGGGAGTCTTCTGTTAATCAGCACTCGGCTTTTAGTAATCACATTATTTATTGCAACATGAAAACAGAATAATAATGATATTCACAAGAAAGGAATTAACCTGGGCAGAATGAGGCTGTTAATTTTGCTCTATCGGGTTTGACAGGATCACTTTCTGGAGCATTTTTTTTTTGAGTGGTTCTGCCTTCTAAACTCACTTACTAAAAGCTGGGTGCACTGCCTCTGTTAAGCTATCATCTCAAGGTCAACACCAATCACCACTCTATGGGGAGTGTAGCAATGCAGGGCCTGAGGTCAACAGATGAATAAACACACCTTTTCCTTATTATAAATCTCTTTTATCCCGTGTGCTCTGAATGCAGCCTCCATCCTTTGGCTCCAATTTGCAATTTTTATGCCAGTGTTTTCACTGCTGGAAGAATCAATACACCTGGACAAGATTTGAAATCAGCAGGATCCAGCACTGGCCAAAGGAGAGAGCTGGAATTTATTTGGAAGGAGAACTCCCAAGCTTTATCTGCAAATTAAAATCGTGTGGAATCGCTCGGAGAGGCAGGGCAAACAGCCCCAAACTGGTCTCTGGGCCGTGGGGACCCCCCATCAGGGCCAGTGGAGTCCTGGCTCCCATCACACCCCATCCCATCCTATCCACTTTTGTCATTTTTCTTGTGGGTCCCCAAAATAAATTTTTCCAGAGCTCAAAAGTAGCCCAATTAGCCTGAGGTTGCAGGACCTTTGCTTTAAGACTTTATGAGTTACTGAGTTACTGAGTCAGAAAAAAAAAAAAAGCATTGTGTCTGAAGAGGGGAAAGACAGGGAAACATAAAGCTTTCTGCATCCTTTCAGGCAGCGGTCCAGTGCCTATTAGCTGTGGCTTCCACCTGAGGCAGTTTTCAAGCTCTAATAAAATCCTCCTCTCCCTCTGAGCAGAAGGCATTAAGAACAAACAATCAAATCTTAGCAAACTTGAAGGTGGCTTGATTATTTTTAAGCATTTCCAATGCTGTCACCTCTGGTGATTTTAATTGCAAGTTCTGAGATGCTGAGAGTTTCTTTCAGTCCTGGGATGAAGCTTTGTTTTGTTTTTGAGAAGTGGGGGTGGAAAATGTAATCTATGAATGCTCTGAAACCAGAACAGCCACCTGGAGCAGGCTAAGGAGGAGTTTCTTCCCATATGTAGTTTTGGAAACTGTAGAATCCTCAGATTTCTGCAGTTTCCAGACGTATGTCTTTTAGATTAAAAATTTCAGTCAAGTATTTTAGTTTTGAGTTAAAGACTTTCTTTTTTTTTTTAATTGCTGACTTTCAGTAGTAAGTTTTCTAACCTGAACTAAGTTCTTGGAGGACAGCAGGGATTGGAAAGGATCGTGCCATGCCATGGTCCAGCCCTTCAACCTGGCACATGCTTGTCTCTGTTTTTTCTCAGCTCTCCCAGCTTGCCTGTACTTTTTTTTCAGCTGCAGCCCATTGCTTTGTGTCCTGTCCATGACAGACTTGATGAACCAACTGGTCTGTTTCTCTTTGCAGTTGTACCTGGAGATATTCTGTTTGCATTCAGTCTTCTCTCACCGTCTTGACCACCAGGACAGGAGAGCTGATCTTCATGCACACATAGTTTGACTATGTTGGCTTGGCACTCTTGGACCTCTCCCAGGACAAGCCTGTTCTGAGGATCATGGGCTGCCCTTCCTTGTTTCTTGCTTGAGACCTTCTGTTGTATGTTCCATCAACAACTAACCCTGATGCTGGAGAGCTTCTCACCCACCAAAGGGCATGTGGAAATCACACACAAATGTCTCTCCTGATCCACTTCTTAACCTCCTTCTCCCTCCTGGTTCATGGCACGTGATGAAGTCAGTGTTTAGTCAGAAGGATCTGTGTAAGGAGGCACCAACCTTCAAGCAATGACAATTTATCTCCTAAATCAAAAGAAGCCTCATCATAAATCAACTGCAAGGGGTCCTTACTTTGAGGTTAGTTGTGCAGAGTGAAATGCGGACAGCCTTTATTAGGAAATAGAGTCTTTCCCTGAATCCAGGCTAAGAAGGAGTTTCTTTCCAACGGCAGGCTTTGCAGCTTTCTCAGTTAGACTCCAGCAATTTAGCTCAGCAGTGATGGGTCCGAGGCTTCCCCAGACTAAATTGCTGGACCATTAGGATGGTAGTACAATACCCAGGTAAGATCCCCTTCTGCCCATGCAGGGTGATTTTTTACTTCTTTAATGTATGGGGCAGCTTCAGCTTTCCCAAACTTAGTCCACGAGTGGGACTAGGTTTAGTTGTAACTCTGCAGCATTTTCAGAGGACTCAGCAGATCTTGTATTTAATTATTACCTACATAAACCTTTAAAGTGGCAGGTAGCCATGGTGGGGAGATATTGTTTCACACCACGGGGTCTGTGACGAATGTGACGGGCTGGGGCAGAACCTGATTAGTCTTAGCCTGCCACTGTCTCCTCTGTATGAGACGTAACTGGGCCACAGCCCATGTTGTAATGGTGACTGGTTTGTTTCTGTGGTAGTGAGCTCTCACTTCAGGCTTGAGGTGCATCTGAGATTCCTTACTCCTCATCTTCCAGCCCTGCCGCATAGCTTATAAGTGGGGTTCGCACAGATGTTTTTATTCCTGCAAAAGGACAGGTTAGCTTTAGCCCAGCCAGCCCAGCCATGACAGCCCAACTCAGACCCCTCCTGCGGGCAGGAACCACCAAACCAAAGATCTGTCCCTGTGGCAATGGGCTGCGAAAGTGAAGGGACAGTGGGGCCAAGTTAACTCTGCTTTACCAAGGACCATCACATGCCTCCAGGCTTGAAGAGGAAGGAGATCCAATGTGCTGTTCCTAGCTCTGCTGAATGATTTAGTGGAGTAGAACTGTTCACCCACATCTGCCATGCGACTGTTTAAGGTGGAGGAGTCGTCATGAGGGGTGAGCCCTGTAGCAAAGCCTCATGTCTCTGCAGGGGTTCTGAGGCACAGGGCACAGCGAGCTGTGCTCGGCTTCCCGACCGTGCATGCAGAGAGAGCGCTTTTTCAGTTAAACACCACCAAAATAATTTTAGCCCAACTGCCGTTTCGGGGTGGTTAATGAATCATACTTCAGCCCAAATGATTTTTATGTTCCCACATGGTAAACAGGAGCACACATTATCCTTGCAGTGATGAGTCCTAGGCAGACCACAACAAAATTGATTTTTCTTGAACCAAGCTTCGCTTGCAGTAAGGAAAGTTACGGTACATAGATCTTGCTATTGGCAAAGTGGGAGCCAACGTTAGGCTCTTCTATTTACGATACCTCACTGATACCACAAAGCAAAGTCTGAAGCAGGTCAGAGGAGTCTGGCAGAGTTTTTGACAAGACAGATGGACCACTGGGAAAGCACGGCAGGGTTACTGGATAAGGACCAATTTTATGGATGTTGCTGGCTCTCTAAGAAAACAGTTTTCCCTCCTCTCCGCTGATTTGAGCATTCACAAGTCAGGTCACATTCTTACCCCAGTCTCCTCCATCTTTATCTTGATCTAGTTACCCATCCCCATGTAATGAGAAGTGTTACAAAGGTGTTCTCCTTCCCCTCTACACTGCCCTGGTGAGGCCTCATTGGAGTACTGTGTCCAGTTCTGGGCTCCCCAGTTCAAGAAAGATGAAGAGCTACTGGAGAGAGTCCAGCGCAGGGCTACAAGGATGGTGAGGGGACTGGAGCATCTCCCCTACGAGGAGAGGTTGA